>Ga0070678_100002133_pt1 | contig 10729 bp, 5 predicted proteins | sample KBSM73metaG_FD_65647 | JGI IMG/M metagenome (GOLD analysis project Ga0070678, IMG submission 65647) | Miscanthus rhizosphere microbial communities from Kellogg Biological Station, Michigan, USA - KBS M7-3 metaG | ecosystem: Host-associated > Plants > Roots > Rhizosphere > Soil ...
CGCCCGTTCGGCGATTAGCTGCATGATTGCCCCGGCGTCGAGGTCGCTGGCGGCGATCTCGGTCTGGATGCGGATGATTGCCCGCAGGTGGGAGGTCGAGCGCTCGTTGGCCATTGCCCATAGATCGACAGCAGAGACCCCTTGATTTAGCGATGCGGACGTGGTCCGCTAGGTCGACCCCAACCAGACAGGAGGAAGTCATGTACGCAAGAGTCGCGCGTTGGGAGGGGGCCGACGCCCAGACGCTGAAGGAGAGCGCGGCGAAAATCCGTGCCGATGCCGAGTCAGGGCCGCCGGAGGGTGTGCCGGCGAAGAAGCTCTGGCTGCTGCAGGATCCGGAGGGGGGCCGGGCGATGGCGATAACCCTGTTCGAGACCGAGGAGGACTACCGACAGGGAGACGAAACGCTGAACTCGATGAGCCCGCCCGATGACGGGATGGGCGAGCGTGTCGGCGTCGATAAATACGAAGTCGCGGTCGAGCTGGAGGCGTAGCGACGGTCCGCCTGGGCGCTGGCGCTAGGCCATCGCCCAGGCCCGGTCCGGCTCCTCGACCGAGTCGCGGCTGGGGCTTGCCTTGGCCGCCTCGGGCAGCCGGTAGAAGTGCTCGGTGGCGCCGCGCACCTGGCGCTCGCGGACCAGCTCGATCAGGCCCGATTTAGCCAGCTCGGTGACGTGGTAGTTGGTGTTGCTGAGAGGAATCTGCAGCTCCCGGCTGAGATCGCTGGGGGAGAGGACCCGGCCGCCGTCGATTCCGAGGATTTCGAGGATCGAGACGCGCAGGGGATGGGCCGTAGCCCTGGCCAGGCGCTCCCAGTTCACCGGAAGGGAGGAATGGCCGTTGCCGTTATGGCTGTTTTCCGGGGATTTCGCCGGAGAATGGCCGTTTGCAGAGGCAGTGGGGGGGGAATGTCCGTTTTGGGATGGCATGAGGCGAGATTACCAAAAAATATTGACTTGGGTCATCAATTTCGGGTAGTCTTTTCGTTGAGGATGCTTCCAGGGAGGAAAAATCCAGGCCCTGCACGGCGGTGCGCGCCCGCGCTGCTCGTCTTCCTACTCGCCTTCTTCGCGATCGGATCAGGGGCGTCGGGTGACACCGGCGACATCATCGCCCCCAGCGATCCGACCCACCCCTCGGTCAACTCCGGCTGGCAGGCCGGCACCTGCAAAGCCGACCCCTGCTCGATCGCCACCCCCGAGCTCTTCTTTGAAACGGCGGCAGCGCACCCCAATTTCGGCTTCACCCAGTTCATCATCAAGCACGGGCCGCCGCCGGGCGAAGCCCCGGTGGACGAACTGAAGACGGTCCGCGTCGACCTTCCGGTTGGGCTCAGCGTCAACCCCAGCGCCACCGTCCGCTGCAAACTCGCGGTCTTCAAAGCCGGCGCCGGCGGCTGCCCCCCGAAATCGAAGGTGGGTGAAAGCTTCGTCACCGCCGCCGGCCCCCTGGGCCCGATCGCGCCGACCCCGGGCGTCACCCAGGTCCCCGTCTACAACGTCGAACCGATCCAGGGCGAGGCGGCACGCTTCGGCCTCGAACTTGCCGGCAACGAAGTCTTCCTCGAAGGCGACGTCGCCTGGTCGAGCAACTACCACGAGGGCTTCACGATCCACGTACCGGCCGCCCTGCCCAGCGACCTTGGCGACCTCCTCGGCCTGCTGACCGGCCAGAAAGGGCTGATCCTGAAAAACCGCCTGGTCTTCGAAGGCCGAGCCGGGGACGGCACCTTCCTGACCACGCCGACCACCTGCTTCGGCCCCGCCTACGCCGACGACTGGGTGCCAGGGGAGCAGCCCGGCGGTCCGTCTGGCCAGGTCTACTCGACCTTCCTGCGCGCCGACTCGGTGGGCAACCCCGATCCCGAATTCCCCAAGAACTCCTCCTTCTTCGAGTCGCCGATTCCGCCGCAGAGCGAAACCAGCGGCCCGGGCACCTCGCCCAAAGACTGCGACACGATTCCCTACGAGCCGGCGATCGTGGTCGACCCGGGCACCGGCGACACCGATTCTCCCGCCGCCGCCAAGGTAGAAATCGACGTGCCGCACCTGCTGCCCGACTTCCTCGCCGGCAAAGACGAACAGGACAGCTCCCACACCAAGGCCGCGACGGTGACGCTGCCGCTGGGGATGGGGCTGAACCCGTCCGCTGCCAGCGGGCTGCGGACGTGCACGGACTCCGAGTTTGGAAAAGGCACCCGCAACCCGGTCGCCTGTCCGCCGCAGTCGGTCGTCGGCCGGGTGAAGATCGAATCGCCGCCACTGAAGGACCAGACCAACCCCCAGCCCGAAGAAACGCTCGAAGGAAACGTCTACGTCGGCCAGCAGCTGAGCCGCGATCCAACCTCCGGCGACGAGTACCGGATCTTCATCGAGGCCAAGTCCGATCGCTACGGCATCTCGGCCCGGCTGATCGGCAAGGTGCGGGCCGACCCGCGGACCGGCCAGCTGAGCACGACGATCGCCGACGCGCCCCAGGTCCCCTTCACCTCCTTCGATCTGACCTTCGACGGCGGCGCCCGCGCCGTCCTCACCAGCCCGCCGACCTGCGGCCCGAATCGCACGACCACCGCGATGACGCCGTGGTCTGGCAACGCGGCCGCGCATCCGGACGACGACTTCGCCCTCACCGGCGCACCCGGCGGCGGCAAATGCGCGAAGACGATGGCCGAGCGGCCGTTCTCGCCCGCCTTCGCCGCCGGCCCGGCGAGCGCCAAGGCCGGCGCCTTCAGCCCGGTCTCGATCCGGATCGCCCGCGCTGACGGCCAGCAGGAGCTGAAAGGGACCGATGTCGTGCTGCCGCCGGGGATGACCGGCAAGCTGCGCGGGATCCCCTACTGCCCCGAGGGGGCGCTGGCGGCCGCCGCCGGCAGAGGCGGCGCGGAAGAGACCGCCGCCCCCAGCTGTCCCGCTGCCAGCCAGGTCGGTGTCGCCTCTGTCGCCGCCGGCACCGGTCCCAGCCCGTACAGGATCGACGGCAAGGTCTTCCTCTCGGGCCCCTACCACGGGGCTCCTCTCTCCCTGGCAGTGGTCACCCCCGCCACGGCCGGTCCGTTCGATCTCGGCACGGTCGTGGTGAGGGTGGCCCTGTTCGTCGACCCGGACACCGCCCAGATCCACGCCGTCGCCGACCCGATCCCGCACGTCTTCGGCGGCGCCCTGCTCAGCATCCGCACGGTGGACCTGCGGATGGACCGGCCCGACTTCACCCTCAACCCGACCAGCTGCGAACCCTTCGCCACCACCGGTGCGCTGATCGGCGGGGGAGGGGACCCCGCCAACCCCGCCGCCTTCAGCGCCTTCCCGGTCAACGCCCCGTTCCAGGCCACCGGCTGTGACGCGCTCGGGTTCAAGCCGAAGCTCTTCACCAAGCTGATCGGCGGGCGCAAGACGATGCGGCGCAACGGCCACCCGGCCTTCCGGGCGATCCTCGTCGCTCGCGCCGGCGACGCCAACATCAAGCGGGCGGCGCTGACCCTGCCGCACTCGCAGTTCCTCGACCAGAACCACATCGGGACGATCTGCACCCGGGTTCAGCTCGCCGCCGCCGCTTGCCCGGCGCGCTCCATATATGGATACGCCCGGGCCCAGACGCCGCTGCTCGACGACGAAGTCCAGGGCCCCGTCTACCTGGTTGCCTCCGACCACGAACTCCCCGACCTGCTCGCCGACCTCCATGGCCAGGTCAACGTCCGCCTGCGCGGCGTCATCAGCTCGGCCAAGGAGCGGCTGAAGACGGTCTTCTTCCCGGTGCCCGACGTCCCGGTGAGCAAGTTCACGATCAACATGAAGGGCGGCAAGAAGGGGCTGCTGGTCAACTCCCGCGACCTCTGCAACCGGCCCAACCGCTCGGTCCTCGCCTTCAAAGCCCAGAACGGCAAGAAGCTGAAGGTCAAGAAGCTGCCGCTGCGGACCCCGGCCTGCAAGAAGGCCCGCAAGCAGTCACGCCGGTGAGGCGATTAACGGCCAGTCCATCTGGGTACGGACCCCCTCAGGTGAGGAAGCAACTCCTTCAGATGCTGTCGCTAGTGGCTGTCTTCGCGGCCATGATGGTGCCTGCCGCGCAGGCCGGGGAAGTCGTCTTCTCGCCCCAGAACAACCCGCCGAACGCGAACGATGGCTGGCAAGCGGGGACCTGCAACACGCCCACTTGCGCCCCGGATAGCCCGAAAGCCGAGTTCTTCGAAACGGCGGCGGGGCACCCGCCGTTCGGGATCACCCAGTTCATCGTCCGGCACTCGAAAGAACTGACGCACGAAGAACCGGCGGTCGACATGAAGACTCTGCGGGTGGATCTGCCGGTCGGGCTCAGCGTCAACCCGGGGGCTACGCCTCAGTGTGAGGCGGCGCACCCGAAAGAATGCCCGGCGAACACCAAAGTTGGCGAAAGCATCGTCACCGTCTCACCGGAACTGCCGATCGTGCCGCCGGTCCCGATTACGGCCCCGGTGTACAACCTCAAACCCAAGCCGGGACAGCCCGCCCGCTTCGGCTTCACCGTCGAAGCCGTCCCCGCCCTGCCGGTCCTGCCGCCGAATGACATCTACCTCGAAGCCGACGTCGCCTACGAGTCCGACTTCCACGAGGGCTTCACCATCAATGTGCCGAAGGTCGACGCGGTGAAACTGCTGAAAAACCGGCTGATCTTCAACGGTCGCGCCCACGCCGATCCAGGAGTGGGCTACTTCCTCACCACGCCGAGCACCTGCCTCGACCCGAACCAGGCCGCCTTCCAGCACACCTACTCGACCTACGCGCGGGCGGACTCGCTGCAGAACACCGACCCGAGCTTCCCCAGCGGCTCGCCCTTCGTCGAGGCGAAGCTGCCGCCGGGGACCAGCCCCAAAGACTGCGCCTCGATCCCGTTCAAACCCTCGATCGGGGTCGATCCGGGGACCAAACAGGTCGATTCGCCGGCTGGAGTGACGACCGAGCTGAAACTGCCGGTCGAACCGAGCGCCGGTGGCCAGGAAACCTCGACGATGCGCTCGGCGCGGGTCACCCTGCCGCTGGGCATGGGCCTGAACCCCTCAGCCGCCAACGGCCTCGTCGCCTGTAGCGACGCCCAGTTCGGCAAGGGGACCCGGAACCCGGTCGCCTGCCCGGCCGCCTCGAAGATCGGCACCGTTTCCGTCGCCACTCCACCGCTCCCGGAGGGGCCGCTGACCGGCAACGTCTACGTCGGCGAGCAAAAGAGCCGCGATCCCGAATCGGGGGAAGAGTTCCGGATCTTCGTCGCCGCCGAGTCGGCCAGGTATGGGATCTCCGTCCGCCTGATCGGCAATGTGGTCGCCAATGCCACGACCGGGCAGCTGACCGCGGTCTTCGACGAACCGGCGAAAACCAACGTCCTGCGCGGCGGCAACAGCGACAACCTTCCCAGCGGCCTGCCCCAGGTGCCGTTCACCAGCTTCCGGATCGCCATCGACGGCGGGCCGAAGGCGGCGCTCAGCAGCCCGCCCACCTGCGGACCGAACCAGACCAACAGCCAATTGGCGCCGTGGTCGGGCAACCCGCCGGCGACGCCCTCGAGCAAATTCGACCTCGCCTCGCTACCGGGCGGGGGTCCCTGCCCGAAGACGATGGGGGAGCGCCCCTTCGCGCCGGGCTTCTCCGCGCAGCCGAAAAGCGACCAGGCGAAAACCTTCACCCCCTTCTCGGCCAACATCACGCGGCCCCCTGGACAGCAGGAGCTGAAAGGAATCGACGTCACCCTGCCGGAAGGGGCGACCGCGAAGCTGAAGGGCGTCCCCTACTGCCCGCCCGACGCGATCGAGAAAACCGAAAGCCGCACTGGCGCGGCGGAGAAGAAAAACGCCGCCTGCCCGAACGAGAGCAGGATCGGGGCCGCGGTCGTGCAGGCGGGCACCGGCCCGTCGCCGCTGAAGATCGACGGCGACGCCTACCTCGCCGGGCGCTACAAAGGCGCGCCGCTCTCGGCGGTCGTGGTCACGCCGGCCCTCGCCGGGCCATTTGATCTCGGCAACGTCGTCGTCCGGGTGCCGTTCTTCCTCGATCCCGAAACCGCGCAGATCCACCCGCGGACGAACGACATCCCCGACGTCTTCGGCGGCACCAAGCTCGACGTTCGCTCGGTCTTCCTCAACATCAACCGCGATGAGTTCACCCTCAACGGGACCAACTGCCGCAAAGGCGCGACCGCCGGGGTGATCAACGGTGGGGGTGGCAACCCGCTGAACCCGGCCGCGTTCTCGGCCTTCCAGGTCTCGGCCGGGTTCCAGGGCAGCGGCTGCAAGAAGCTGAAGTTCCGCCCGAAGCTGAAGCTGCGCCTGTTCGGCAAGACCCAGCGCGCCAAGCACCCGAAACTGCGCGCCGTCCTCAAGGCGCGCGGCAAGGACGCCAACATCCGCAAGGCCTCGGTCGCGCTGCCCCACGCGCTGTTCCTCGACCAGGCCAGCCTGGCGACGGTCTGCACCCGGGTCCAGTTCGCCGCCGAGAGCTGCCCGAAACGGTCGGTCTACGGCAAGGCCCGCGCCTTCACGCCGTTGCTCGGCAAACCGGTCGAAGGCCCGGTCTACCTGCGCTCGTCGAACAACACCCTGCCGGACATGGTCGCCCACCTCAAAGGGCAGGTGGACATCGACCTCGTCGGTCGCATCGACAGCTTCAAAGGTGGCATCCGCACCACCTTCGGCCGGGTCCCCGACGTCCCCGTTACGAAATTCGTCCTCACCCTGCCCGGGGGGAAGAAAGGGCTGCTGGTCAATTCGCGGAGCCTCTGCGTCAAGCCGGTGAAAGCGATCATCCGGATCAAAGCCCAGAACGGCCGCAAGGCGAACAGCAAGCCGAAGCTGCGGACGCCCTGCAAAGGGAAGAAAAAGGGCAAGAAATCCAAACGGGGTTAACGGACTTCGCCACCAAACAGTGTCACGACACAGATCGATGACACGGTTACCAGGGTAGTAACAGCTATAGGCACTTGAATCGCCGGTGCCGACGTGTAATGTCTTCAGCGGGAGAGTTGTTCATGGGCGCTACAGGGGGCGTCCTCGTTAGGGAAAAAACGAGGAGGGAATTGAATGGCAAAGCGCTCGGTCGCATTGCTTCTTTTGTGTCTCGGAGCCTTGATGGTTGCTCCGGTGTTCGCGCACGCGGACACGCCTGACATCATTCAGCCGCAGAACGAAACGTCGGACCAAGGGTTCCAAGCAGGCACTTGCACGCAGGAACAGGAAGCTGGCAAAAACTGCTCGGTTGAAACGCCGACCATCTATTACACGACTGCTGCCGGTCATCCACCGATCGGCTTCACGCAGTACATCATCCAGCACGAAGCGTTTACGCCGCTTCCCTCCCCTCCGTTCCCGGCAGGGAGCTTGACCGCTCCGATCGTGGAACCGATCGCCTTTCGGACGATCAAAACCCTGCGGTCCGATTTGCCGCCGGGCCTGACCGTCAACCCCGAGGCAACTCCGACTCGGTGTGAGATCGGTGAATTCCTCCATGAAACCGCGCCGGGCTCGAAAGAATTCGAACCGGAATGCGATGCCGAGACCATCACCGGGGAAGAGAAGGTCACCTTGGTGACCAACAAAGACGAAGTCGAAATCAAACCCGGCTTCAAAGCCCCGAAAGGGTTCGTGATTCCGCCGATCCCAGGCGGCACCCTCGTGTCCGTCTACAACCTCGTTCCCGAAGAAGGCGAACCGGCGAAACTCGGTTTCATCATCAACAAAAAAGTCCCGGTCTTCCTCGAAACCGAAGTCGCATGGGAGAGTGACTTCCATGAGAGCTTCACGATCAAATTGCTGAACACCGCGGAAGTCACCGGACTCTCGACCCTTATCAGCCGTCTGGTGAGCAAAGGGCGTTCCGGTGACGGGACCTATGTGACCAACCCGACCACCTGCTTCGACCCGAACGACCCGGCCTACGAACACCTGTACTCGACCTGGTTCCGGGCCGAGAGCTACGGGGACCAGGATCCGGAATTCCCCCACGGCTCGACCCCGGTCGAGGCGAAGCTGCCGAAAGTCGGCGGCCTGAGGGTTCAGCAGACCGGATGCGACACGGTTCCGTTTGATCCGAGCGTTGCCGTCGCTCCGGGCACCAGCGACGTCGATTCACCCGCGCCGGCAACGGTGACCACCAAACTGCCCTTCGACCCCGCCACCGAAGGCAACGAAGGGCAGATGCAGTCGCACGTCCGCAAGGCGGAAGTGTCACTGCCGCAGGGCATGGGCCTGAACCCCTCCGGGGCGCAGGGCCTCGAGGCCTGCACCGACGCCCAGTTCAAGAAGGGCGTTCGGGTGATGGACAACGAATGCCCGGCCGCATCCAACATTGGCACCGTCGAAGTCGAATCGGCGCCGCTGGCGGAGCCGCTCGTCGGCAACGTCTACGTCGGGACCCAGAACAGCAGCGACCCCGAATCGGGCGACCAGTTCCGGATCCTGCTCGAAGCCAAGAGCGTGCACGAGGGCATCAACGCCCGCCTGATCGGCCACGTCGAGGCCAACAAGACCACGGGCCAGCTCAACGCGGTCATCGATGACCAGCTGTCAAGCGAGTTCTTCGGCAAATTGCCGTCGGGCCTGCCACAGGTGCCGTTCAAAGAGATCCGTGTCCACATCGACGGCTCGAAAAACGTGCTCACCAGCCCGCCGGTCTGTTCGTCGACGGGTACGAGCCATTTCGAACCTTGGGCGCGTCCCGGCGAGTCGAAGCCGGTCGATTCCACGGTCACCCTGACCAACGACCCGACCGGTGGCGCCTGCCCGTCGACGATGGCCGAGCGGAAGTTCAATCCGCTTTATAAAGCCAAAGTCGACAGCAGCAAAGCCGGTGCCTACTCGCCGTTCCACGTCAACATCGCACGACGGGATGGAGAGCAGGAGCTGAAGGTCGTCGACGTCACCCTGCCGAAGGGCCTGACCGGCAAGCTCGCCGGGATCCCCTACTGCCCGGAGGACGCCATCGCGGCTGCTGCCGGGAAGAGCGGCAAAGCCGAGCTGGCCAGCCCGAGCTGTTCGGGTGAGAGCCGAATCGGCGCGGTCACGACCAAGTCCGGTTCCGGGGCGAACCCGCTGCAGCTCGGCGGCAACGCCTACCTCGCCGGTCCCTACAAGGGTGCAGCGCTCTCGCTGGTGACGATCACGCCGGCGGTGGCGGGCCCGTTCGACCTCGGCAACGTGGTCGTCCGGGTGGCGCTCAACGTCGATCCGGAAACCGCCCAGATCCACGCCGTCTCCGACGTCATTCCCGACGTCTTCGGCGGGGTGAAGCTGGACATCAGGACGATCGACCTCGATGTCGACCGCAGCCAGTTCATGCTCAATCCGACGAACTGTGCGGCGCAGGCAACGACGGGGGCGATCAACGGCGGTGGCGCCGATCCGGCCAACCCGGCCGCATTCAGCTCCTATCCGGTCAACGATCCGTTCCAGGCGATCGAATGCAACAAGCTCGCCTTCAAGCCGAAGCTGAACATCCAGCTCTTCGGTGGAACGAAGCGGAACAAGTACCCGCGCCTGAAGGCGACGCTGACCGCCCGCAAGGGCGACGCCAACATCGCCCGCACGGCGGTGACGATGCCGCGGTCGCTGTTCCTCGAACAGGGCCACATCGGCACCGTCTGCACGCGGCCGCAGCTGGCCTCCCACACCTGCCCGAAGAATTCGGTCTACGGGAAGGCATGGGCGAAGTCGCCGCTGCTCGACAAGAAGTTGCAGGGCAAGGTGTACCTCGTGTCCTCCAACAACAAATTGCCGGACCTGCTCGTCGACCTGCGTGGCCAGGTGGAGATCTACCTGCGCGGCGTGATCGGTAGCGGCAGCACCGGAGGCCTGAAGACGGTCTTCCGGACGGTGCCCGACGTGCCGGTGAACAAGTTCGTCCTCAACATGAAGGGCGGCAAGAAGAGCCTGCTCGTCAACTCGACCAACACCTGCGCCAAGCCGCAGCGGGCGATCGTGAAGATGAAGGGCCAGAACGGCAAGAAGAAGAACAACAACAAGTTCAAGCTGAACATCGCCTCCTGCGGCAAGAAGAAGGGCAAGAAGTAGGAAGCGTTTTCAGCGCACGTCGCCAGCACCGGCGCGGATGGCCGAATAGCCTCCGCGCCGGTGCGACCGACGCTCTCAGTCCTGATCGTCGCCTACGAGAGCCGCGACGATCTCACCCGGACCCTGCCCGCCCTGCTCGCTGAGCTCGGCGAGGGCGACGAGCTGATCGTCGTCGACAACCGGCCGGGGGACGGCAGCGCCGAGCTCGTCGAGCGGCTCGCTCCCGCAGCGAGGATCATCCGGCCCGGCCGCAACACCGGCTTCGCCGGCGGCTGCAACGCCGGTGCCGCGGAGGCGAGCGGCGATCTGCTGGTGATCCTCAACCCCGACGCCGTCCCGCGGCCCGGCTTCGGCGAGGCGATCCGCCGTCCCTGGCTCGAGGAACGCGGGTGGGGCGCCTGGCAGGCCCTGGTCGCCGACGGCGAGGGCCGCCGGATCAACTCCGCCGGCAACCCGCTGCACTTCACCGGCATCACCTGGGCCGGCGGTCACGGCCGGCCACTCGACCGGGCGCCGGCCGCCGGCGAGGTGACCGTCGCCTCCGGCGCCTGCCTGGCGACCCCGCTCGCGAGTTGGCGGCGGCTGGGCGGCTTCCCGGCCGAGTTCTTCATGTACCACGAGGACGTCGACCTCTCGGTGCGGCTGCGCTCGCAAGGGCACGCGATCGGGATTGAGCCCTCGGCCGTCGTCGCCCACGACTACGAG
>Ga0070678_100002135_pt1 | contig 10722 bp, 7 predicted proteins | sample KBSM73metaG_FD_65647 | JGI IMG/M metagenome (GOLD analysis project Ga0070678, IMG submission 65647) | Miscanthus rhizosphere microbial communities from Kellogg Biological Station, Michigan, USA - KBS M7-3 metaG | ecosystem: Host-associated > Plants > Roots > Rhizosphere > Soil ...
GACGTTGCTGGATGCCGGTGTCGTCATTCCCGGATGGCAACGCACGGGATTCAACTTCAAGGAATGGGCGAGGGGAGGTCCCGGCCTTCCGGCGTGTCGTTTCTTCGGCACGCCCGGCATCGGTCCCAATTCGCACTTCTATACGATCAGCGACTACGAGTGCTGGCTGACCAAGGCAAATCCATACTGGCTCTACGAGGGCATCGCCTTCAATTCCGACGCGCCGGTGGGGGAGGTGTGCGCGGCGGATCGCGTACCCGTCGTTCGCCTCTATAACAACGGCATGGGCGGACAGGCCAGCCATCGCTTCGTCACCAGCCACAGCGAAGTGCGCGAGATGGTACAGCGCGGGTGGATGGTCGAGGGCGTCGTGTTCTGCGCGATTCCCTGAGCGCGGCAACAACCTCTCGCCTGCGTCAGGGCTCCTGCGGAATGACTACGACGCCGTGGCGGGCGAACGTGACGCCGACATCGGTGCCGACCGCGAATGGGCGGTCCACCGCGATGGAGATCACGAACAATTCGCCGATCGGTGAGTCGAGCGTGTACTCGATCAGGCCGCCCAGGTAGGCTGCCTTGCGCACCGTCGCCTGCAAGGGTGCATTCCCCTGCGGAACGATCGTGATTGCTTCGGGACGGATTGACAGGTCGACTTCACCCTCGGGCAGACCGCGATGGTTAAGCTCGAAGGTCATTCCGCCGACGCGGACCTCGCCTTGCGTAGCATCGCGCCGGGTCAGAACCCCGCGAACGCGATTGGCGTCGCCCATGAATCCGGCCACGAAGGGATCGCGCGGCTGCTCGTAGAGCTCGCGCGGCGTGCCGGCCTGCGCGATTCCCCCCTTGTTCATCACGATGATGCGATCGGACACTGCCATCGCTTCCGCCTGGTCGTGCGTAACGTAAACCACCGTCAGCGCCAAACGCTGCTGCAGGTCGCGGATCTCCTCGCGCATCTGCCGGCGCAGCCTCGCGTCGAGATTGGACAACGGTTCATCGAAGAGCAGCACACCGGGTTCGAGCACGAGCGCGCGCGCGACTGCGACGCGCTGCTGTTGCCCTCCCGACAATTCCGACGGTAGGCGCCGATCGAATCCGGTGAGGCCGACGGTTGCCAGCGCGACACGCGCACGTTCGTCCGCGCGAGGCGCGGGCACGCCGGTCACGACCAGCCCGTAGCGCACGTTCTCGAGCACGGACATGTGCGGGAACAACGCGTAGCTCTGGAACACCATCGAAACGTCGCGGTCGGCGGCGGAAACCCTGGAGACGTCGCTGCCGCCGATGAGAATCGCGCCATCGCTGGGTAGTTCGAGGCCGGCAATCAAGCGCAGCGTGGTGGTCTTGCCGCAGCCCGATGGTCCCAGAAGCGTGACCAGCGTCCCTGCCGCAATGGTGAAGGAGAGGTCGCGAACCGCCGCGACGTCGCCATATAGCTTGCTGACGGAGCGAAATTCTATGGAGGCGGCGGTCATGATTGCGGACGGATGATCACGCGGCCGAGCCGGCAAGCGAGCCGACTTCCGGCGTCGCGGCGCTGCGCCTGCCGAGCCTGCGCTCGCCCACGGCCCACTGGATGATCCAGATGATTATCAGCATGAGGACGATCAACACGGAACTGTACGCGATCGCGACGCCGTAATCGCCATTCACGACGCGATTGATGATGTAGGTTGTCGCCCACTCGTATTGCGCGGACACCAGGAAGATCACGGCCGAGACGGTGGTCATTGCGCGGACGAAGCTGTAGACCAGCGCAGCGACCACCGCAGGCTTGAGCAGGGGCAGCAGGATGCGGCGCAACGTCGTCGCGCTGCGCGCGCCGAGCGTGGTTGACGCCTCGTCCAGGCTGGGATCGATCTGTGCCATTGAGGCCATGCCTGCGCGCACTCCGACCGGCATGTTGCGGAAGATATTGCAGACGACCAGGATGATCGCCGTGCCGGTGATCTCGATCGGGGGCACGTTGAACGCGAGGATGTAGGACACGCCGATGACGGTGCCGGGAATGGCGAATGAGAGCATCGTGCCGAACTCGAACAGCGCCTGCCCGACGAATTTCTGTCGGGTGAGCAGCCACGCCGCGAGGATGCCGATTGCCGCGGTAAGCGGCGCCGCGATCGCCGACAACTCGACCGTCGTCCAGAACGAGTTCCACGCCGCACCGGTCCAGAGCAGCCCGTGCGGTCCCCATTCGATTCCGAATGCCTTGACGTAGTGCCGGAAAGTGAACGTGTAGTCACGGCCCCACGTCTCGACGAAACCGCCGGCGAGCGCCATGCCGTAGATCACGATCGTCAGAAACACCCACGGCAGCACCACGCTGTAGCACAGCCGCCGCGCGCCGGCGGGCAGCGGCGTGGGCACGCCGGAATCGCCCTTTCCGGACAGCGTGGCATAGACCTTGTTGCCGAGCGCGCGGCGCTGCAGGAAGAAGGCGCCCAGCGCGAACAGCAGCAGCACGAGCCCCAGCGTCGCGGCGCGGCCCTGGTCCAGCTGCGCGCCGACGACCGAGAAGAAAATTTCGGTGGACAGCACGCCGAAATTGCCGCCGAGAAGGATCGGGTTGCCGAAGTCCGCGATGGACTCGATGAATGTGATCAGGAAAGCATTGGCGATCCCCGGGCGCATCAACGGCAGGGAAATATCGGCGAACGTGCGCCACCGCCTCGCACGCAATGTCTGCGCGGCTTCCTCTAGTGCGGGCGAAACGCCTTCGACGACGCCGATCAGGACCAGGAAGGCGATCGGCGTGAATGCGAAGATTTGCGCGACGAGGACGCCCTGCAGGCCGTACAGCCAGCGCGTTGGCGTGATGCCGAACGACCACTCCAGCGACTGGTTGATGAGTCCGGAGCGGCCGAAGAGCAGGATCAGTCCCAGACCAATGACGAACGGCGGCGTGATGATCGGCAATACCGACAGCACACGCAAGAACCGCTTGTACCGGAATTGCGTGCGCGTGACGACCAGCGCGAATGCAAGACCGAGCGCCGTGCAGCCGACCGCGCACGCCAGCGCCAGCACGAGCGTGTTCCAGGCAACACCGCAGCGCGTTGCGCCGACGATGCAGCCCACCCCCCAGATCTTCTCGGTGAACAGCCGCGCGGGCAGTGCGGCAAGAGAGTATTCCCCATCGTTGTCCTGGATGGCCTGCACGAGGATCCTGAAGACGGGAAAGAACGTGAATACGGCGATGAGGACGGCAATAGCCACCACGGTGCCGGCGACGAAGGCGTCCCCCTTGAAAAACCCTCGTCCGGCAAGGCCAAGCGAGAAGATCATGGCGAAGGCGGTGGCCGTGAGGCACGCCCCAAGGCCCATGCCAAATTGGCGGGCGGCGAGCGGTCCGGAAACGTCGGCCAGCACGGCGAAGTTCCAGCCCGCGGGGCCGATGGCGAAACCCTGCGCCAGCAGGTATGCAAAACCCGCGGCACCGATCGCGATGAGGCCGTTGGCATGACTGTCCCGTCCGAGGCGAGGCGCCAGCAACGCCGCGGCGGAGCCCAGCAGCACGAACAGCGGCAGCAACCAGGAGCGACCATACCGGAACGCCTGCAGCAGCGCCGGCGCGTTGTCGCCGTGCGACCAATTGCGCAGCCAAGCCACGCCGAGCACGCTGTCCTGCAGCGCGTACCACGGCACAAGTACCAGGCCCGTGGCGCCGACGATGAGCCAAGCGATGAGAGCGCGTCGGTGCGGCGTCATCACGCGCTACTTCGGCGCCGAATTGATTTCCTTCTCCCAGCGTTCGAGCAGCCGCCTGCGGGTATCGGCTGCGCCGAACTTCGGAAAGTCGTAGTCGATGACCTTGACGTCGGTAAGCTTCGGAACCATCTTGGGCAGCACCACGTTGCGGTTGGTGGGAATCGCATATTCCTTAAGTTCCAATCCGATCTGCTGCGCGCCCGCGGTCAGCGCCCAGTCGTAGAATTTCCTGGCGCTTTCCAGGTTGCGTGCGCCCTTGATGATGGCGACGCCTGCCACCTCGTAACCCACGCCTTCGCAGGGCAGGACGGGAACTACCGGGAAGCCGCGCACGATCTCGTTGATCACGCCGTGCAGAACGGTGCTTCCCACGTACACCTCGCCGCGAGTGATTGCGGTCATCGGCCCGATGCCGGAGCGAGCATAGCTCGTCACGTTGCGGTTGATCTCCGCCATGAGCTTGAACGCGTCGTCTTCACCGAAGACCTGCACCAGTGTGGCGAGCATGAGGTACGCGGTACCCGACGTCGACGGGTTTCCCAGCATCACTTCGTTCTTGTACACGGCATTGGTGAGGTCTCTCCAGCACTTCGGCGCGGGCAGCTTCTTCTTGTCCCCGATTTCCGAGTTGTATCCGAGCGCCAGGATGCCGCCATAGACGCCGGCGACGCGGCCCGCGGATACCTTCGTGATCTGCCGCGCCCAGTCGTGAAGTTCGGTCAAGTTGGCTGAGCGGTATTCCTCGAGCAGGCCGTCATCGGCGGCCTGAAGGTAGGAATCCGCAGGGCCGGCCCACCAGACATCGCCCTTGGGGTTCGCGCGCTCGGCTTTGATCTGCGCGAACATTTCCCCGGTGGCCTTCTGGATGACGGAGACCGGGATGCCGCTGGCCTTCTCGAAGCCGATAGCCATGCCCTGGCACCAAGCGGTGTTGGGCGAGCTGCAATAGAGGTTGAGCTGTGCCTGGCTAAGCGACGGCGCCACGAACAGCGCAAGCGCGAGCAGGATCGGAGTCGGTCCGCGGCATTTCATGTGGTCAAGTCCTGCAGGCAGCTATTTCGTCGGGTTCGCCGGTATGTATCACTTGGCCTGTGCGCCCACGTCCTTGTCCCATCGCTCGAGCAATCGCTTGCGTTCCGCCGAGGCGCCGTATTTCGCGAAATCGTAGTTGATGAGCTTGATATCGGCTGTCTTCGGCGACAGGGGCGATACCGGCGTGTTCACGTTGGATGGAAGCTGGAATTGCTTTGCCTGCGCGGCCAGCGCCTGGGCCTTGGGCGTCAATGCCCAGTCGTAGAATTTTTTCGCGTTTTCAAGGTTGCGCGCGCCCTTGACGATGGACATCGAGCCGATCTCGTAACCGGTGCCTTCACATGGCGCAGCACTCCGCACCGGAAATCCGGCCTGTGCCTCAGTCACGACGTCGTGAACGAATGAAACGCTGGCCAGCGTCTCGCCACGGGCCACGGCCTTGATCGGTCCGACACCTGACCGCGGGTAGCTGTTGATGTTCCGGTGCAGCGCCTTCAAATACTTGAAAGCTTCCTCCTCGCCGAAGACCTGCACGATCGTGGCGATCGCGGTATAGGCGGTGCCCGAGGCATTGGGATTGGCCATCTGCACTTCGCCGGCGAACTCCGGCTTGACGAGATCACGCCAGCACGCAGGCGCGGCAATCTTCTTCCGGGCAAGAAGCTCGGTGTTGTATCCCATTCCGAGGACGCCGAGGTAGAGGCCCACCGTGCGGTACTTCGCCTGTTCTGCCTGCTTCTGAGCCCACGGCTGTAACTGTGCGAGCATCGGCGATCGGTATTCGTCGGTCAGGCCCTGCTCGGCGGCCTGCAGGTGCGGATCGCCGGTGCCGCCGAACCAGAGGTCGAGTTTCGGATTGGCCTTTTCCGCGGCAATCTGCGCGAATGATTCGCCCGAACCCTTCAGCGTCAGCCCGACCTTGATGCCCGTTTCCCGTTCGAATTCCGTGGCCGCGAGGCTGCACCATTCCGCCTGCACCGGACAGATGACGTTCAACTGCTGTGCAGACGCGGGCAGCGACAGGGCCGTCAGCAGTGCCAGCGATGCAATGGATAGCGATTTCGTTATTGCGGGCATGCATTTCTCCGATGCGGGCCAGCGTATGGGCGCGACAAACGACGAAAGGTAATATTCGTTCATCGCGCGGAGGGGGTCAACCTGTGCCGGCGACGTGCGGTCGAAACGGAGGACACCCATGCCGAAGGCCATCCGCCTGGGGCTGGACCTGGGCGGAACCAAGATCGAAATCGTCGCGCTCGACGGGCAAGGACGCGAGTGCCTGCGTCGCCGCGTGGCCACGCCGGTCGCCGGCTACGACGCGACGCTTGCGGCGATGGCGGGGCTGGTGCGCGAAGTGGAGCTCGAACTCGGACTGCCGCCGAACGTGTCGCCGGTGGGCGTAGGGACGCCGGGTTCCATTTCGCGCGTCACGGGGCTGCTGCGCGGATCCAATTCCGTGGCGCTGAACGGCCGTCCGCTGCGTGAGGACCTCGCGGCACTTCTCGGGCGCGACGTGCGCATCACCAACGACGCGAATTGCTTTGCGCTTTCCGAAGCGACCGATGGTGCGGGTCGCGGCGCCGACGTCGTGTTCGGCGTCATCCTCGGTACTGGCGTCGGTGCCGGCGTCGTCGTGCATGGCCGCGCGCTCGATGGCGCGAACGCAATCGCGGGAGAGTGGGGACACAATCCGTTGCCCTGGCCGCGCGACGACGAACGACCCGGGCGCGAATGCTATTGCGGGCACGCGGGCTGCATCGAGACGTGGTTGTCGGGCCCCGGCATCGCTGCCGATCATCAGCAGGTGACCGGCTCGACACTGGCCGCTCCCCGGATTGTCGCGGGTGCCGAGGCGCACGATCCGGCGTGCGAGGCCACCGTTGCCCGCTACGAGGAGCGGCTTGCGCGGTCGCTGGCGCACGTCATCAACATCGTCGATCCCGACGTGATTGTGCTGGGCGGCGGCATGTCGAACGTCGAACGCCTCTACGTCAACGTTCCGCGGCAATGGGGCGCGTGGGTATTCTCCGATCGCGTCGACACGCGGCTCGCCAGGCATGCGCACGGCGATTCGAGCGGCGTGCGCGGGGCCGCGTGGCTTTGGAACTGAACGCGGTCCGGCGTCACATTCCCGTGTAGTTGGGTCCGCCGCCGCCTTCGGGCGTCACCCAGTGGATGTTCTGGCGCGGATCCTTGATGTCGCAGGTCTTGCAGTGCACGCAGTTCTGCGCATTGATCTGAAGCCTTTGTGCATCGGGCGCGCCGCCCTCGACGGCGACGAACTCGTAAACGCCGGCCGGGCAATAGCGCTGTTCCGGGCCGTCGTAGAGCGCGAGATTCACGTCGACCGGGATGTTGGCATTGCGCAACTGCAAATGGACAGGCTGGTCCTCCTCGTGGTTCGTGTTGGACACGAATACGGATGAAAGCTTGTCGAACGTGAGCACGCCGTCCGGCTTGGGATAGGTGATTTCCGACATCTGTGCGGCGGGCCGCAGCGACTCGTTGTCGGGCTTGTCGTGACGCAGCGTCCAGGGCACCAGTGCCCCAAGGCCGAGATCATTGAGCCACATGTGGATGCCGCCGTGGGCGGTCCCCGCCCACATTCCCCAACTGAGGCCGGGCTTTACGTTGCGTACCTTGTACAGGTCTTCGTACACCCAGGACGTGCGCCAGGCGTCGGGATAATCGGCCAGTTCGTCGTGAGCGCGGCCGGCACCCAATGCGGCGAACGCCGATTCCGCAGCGAGCATTCCGGTCTTCATAGCGTTGTGGCTGCCCTTGATCCGCGGCAGGTTCACGAATCCGGCGGAACAGCCGATCAGCGCGCCGCCGGGAAACGCGAGTTTGGGCACGGATTGCAGCCCGCCTTCGTTGATCGCGCGCGCGCCGTAGCCCAAACGCTTGCCGCCCTCGAACGTCGTGCGGATCGCCGGATGCGTCTTGAAGCGTTGAAACTCGTCGAACGGCGAAAGGTGCGGATTCTCATAATTGAGGTGAACCACAAATCCGACCGCCACGAGATCGTCGTCGAGGTGGTACAGGAACGATCCGCCGCCGGTGTCTGCGTCGAGCGGCCACCCTTGGCTGTGCACGACCAGCCCCTTCTGGTGCTTGCCCGGAGCGACCTGCCACAATTCCTTGAGGCCAATGCCGTATTTCTGTGGGTCGATCCCATCGCGCAGGTTGAACTTCTGCATCAGCTCCTGCGACAGCGAACCGCGGCAGCCTTCGGCGAACAGAGTGTATTTCGCCAGCAGCTCCATGCCCGGCGCATAACCCGCCTTGTGCGAACCATCGCGGGCCACGCCCATGTCGCCGGTGGCCACGCCGCGCACGGAACCGCGGTCGTCGTAGAGGATTTCCGCGGCCGCGAAACCCGGGTAGATCTCGACGCCGAGTGCTTCAGCCTGTGTCCCCAGCCAGCGGCAGACATTGCCGAGGCTGACGATGTAGCAGCCGTGGTTGTCCATGAGTGGAGGCAGTGCCCAGTTCGGAATGCGATAGGACTTCGTTTCGGTCAAGATGAGGAAGCGGTCCTCGGTCACCGGTGTGGTGATCGGTGCGCCTTGCTGCTGCCAATCGGGCAGCAGTTCGTTCAATGCCTTCGGGTCGATGACCGCGCCGGAAAGGATGTGCGCGCCGATTTCGGATCCCTTTTCCAGAATGCAGACGGACAACTCGCGGTTTTGCGCGCCAGCGAGCTGCTTCAGCCGTATCGCCGCCGCGAGGCCCGCTGGGCCGCCCCCGACGATCACCACGTCGTATTCCATCGCTTCGCGTGCCATGGGGCTTATCCTCTAGGATGCGGGAAAATGTCGGGCGGCCCCGACGCGCCATTATAATTGCTGGTTCCTTTGCCACTGCTCATCCGTGACCGCCTCCCGCTACCTTGTCCATGTCTCGCGACAGTCGATTCGCTGGGGCGACATGGATGCGTTCGGGCACGTCAACAATACGGTCTATTTCCGCTATATGGAACAGGCCCGCATCGAGTGGCTGGTGGCGCGAGCCCCGCAATGCGCTGCGACCGATGGTGACGAAGGCAGCGTGATCGTCAATGCCAGTTGCGACTTCCTGCTTCCGCTCGTGTACCCCGGCGAACTCGAAGTGCGGATGTTCCTGGGCGAACCCCGCCGCAGCAGCATCGACACCTATTACGAGATCTGGAGCGACGGGCGCAAATTCGCTGACGGTGCCTCGCGCATAGTCTGGATCAAGCGCAGCACGGGACGCGCGACCCCCATTCCCGACGCCGTCAAGGCCTTGCTTCACGCGAGCGGTTGACATGATGACGACCGCGGGCCCGCTCTGGAAACCGCCGCCGCAACGCGTCGCGGCGGCCAATCTCACTGCCTTCGCCGCGAAGGTCGGCGCCCGCCACGGCGTCGACGTCGCGGCCTACGACGCGCTCTGGCGCTGGTCCGTCGCGCACAAGGCTCTGTTCTGGCGCGAAATCTGGGATGACGGTGGCGTCATTGGAACGCCTGGCGACGTCGTGGTGGCGCACGAAGACCGGATGCCGGGCGCCGCATGGTTCCCTGACGCAAGACTCAACTTTGCGCAGAACCTGCTCGAGCGCAAGCGCGCCGACGATACATCGGATGCCCTGGTATTTTGGGGCGAGGCAAATGTGCGGCGGCGCATGTCGCACCTCGAGCTGCATGCGTTGGCGTCACGCGCCTCGGCCGCCTTCGCAGCCGCGGGGATCGCGCCTGGTGACCGCGTCGCGGCGTACCTGCCGAACATCCCCGAAGCCGTGATCGCGATGCTGGGCGCGGCGTCCCGCGGCGCGACATGGTCGTCGTGCTCGCCGGAGTTCGGCGTGCAGGGTGTGCTGGACCGCTTCAGTCAGATCGAGCCCAGGATCCTCGTCACCGTCGACGGCTACCGCTACAACGGCAAGGTGATACCGATCCTGGACAAGGTTGCCGCCATCGCGGACGGCCTGCCGTCGGTAGAGAAGGTCGTCGTGATCCCCTATTTGCAGGATACGTCGGGTGCGTCCGACCATCTCAGCGCCGTGCGCGGCGCCGTCGCGTGGGATGCCTGGCTCGCGCCTTTCCTGCCGGGTCCCATCGACTATGTCGCGCTGCCATTCGCGCACCCTCTCTACATCCTCTATTCATCGGGTACCACCGGCGCGCCCAAGTGCATCGTGCACACCGCCGGCGGCGTGCTGCTGCAGCATATCAAGGAACACCGGCTGCACGGCGACGTGAAACACGGCGACCGCATGTTCTATTTCACGACCTGCGGGTGGATGATGTGGAACTGGCTTGTCTCGGGACTGGCGTCCGGCGCGACGTTGCTCCTGTACGACGGCTCGCCGTTCATCGAGCAGGGGCGCATCCTGTGGAAATACGCTGCGCTGGAGCGTATGACGCACTTCGGCACATCCGCCAAATTCATCGATGCGCAGAAAAAGATCGCGCAGGTGCCGCGCAAGGATTTCGATCTCGCGCCGCTGCGTGTCATGTTCTCGACAGGCAGCCCGTTGAGTCCCGAGAGCTTCGACTATGTCTACCAGTGCGTGAAGGAGGACCTCTGCCTCGCGTCGATTTCCGGCGGCACCGACATCGCGTCGTGCTTTGCGCTCGGTTCGGTGACGCTGCCGGTGTGGCGCGGCGAGTTGCAGTGCCGTGGCTTAGGGATGGACGTCGATATCTTCGACGACGAGGGCGCATCGCTAACCGGCACGAAGGGGGAACTTGTCTGCAAGTCCCCTTTTCCCGCGATGCCGGCCGGATTCTGGGGCGACACGGATGGCGCCGAATACCGCGCGACGTACTTCGAGCGCTATCCGGGTGTGTGGCGCCAAGGCGACTGGGCCGAGCTGACCGGACACGGCGGCGTCGTGATCTACGGGCGCTCTGACGCGACACTCAACCCCGGCGGCGTGCGCATCGGCACCGCGGAAATCTACCATCAGGTCGAACCGTTGCAGGAAATCGTCGAATGCCTGGCCATCGGCCAGGCCTG
>Ga0070678_100002139_pt1 | contig 10706 bp, 7 predicted proteins | sample KBSM73metaG_FD_65647 | JGI IMG/M metagenome (GOLD analysis project Ga0070678, IMG submission 65647) | Miscanthus rhizosphere microbial communities from Kellogg Biological Station, Michigan, USA - KBS M7-3 metaG | ecosystem: Host-associated > Plants > Roots > Rhizosphere > Soil ...
TCTTGAAGCCCTGATTGCGAACGCCCGCGAACAGGCCTCGCTGGCGGCGGTGCCCCAGCCAAGGCCGGGAGAGGTGGCTTCCTACGGCATCGTCGGAACATCGCCGGCGATGCGCCTTGTCATGGACCTGGTGCAGCGCGCCGCTGCGGGACGCTGCGGCATCCTGATCGTTGGCGAGCGCGGCACCGGGCGCGAGATGATCGCTCGCGCCATTCAGTCTCACGATCCCAATCCGGATGCGCCGTTCGTGAAGGTCGACTGCTCGGGGCCCACGCCGGAGGACATCGAGCTCCAGCTGTTCGGCGTGCTGGCCAGGCGGAGTGGAAGCGCCCCGCCCGAGCGCCGCAGCCTCGAGCGGATCGCGGAGCACTGCCGGCTGCGAGAGTCGGAAGGCGGGATCCTCTTTCTCGAGAACGTGATGGACCTGCCGGCGCGCGCGCAGGCGCGCCTGGTTCGTGTCCTTCGCGACCGCGAGGCTTTTGTGGGCGACGACCCCGAGCCGACGACCCTCGCCCTTCGGCCGATCGCGTCAGTTGACGGCTCGGTGGAAGCAGCGCTGGAGGAGGGCCGCCTGCGTCCCGACCTCTACGAGCGGCTGTCGCTCATTCGAGTGGACGTTCCCGCGCTGCGGCAGCGCCGCGAAGACATCCCGGTGCTGGCCACGCATTTCCTGAAGGATCTCTGCAAGGCCAACGGCAAGCCGATCAAGACGCTGACGCGGCCGGCGCTCACCCTGCTCGCTGCGCTGCCATGGCGCGGTAACGCACCGGAGCTGCGTAGCCTGCTCGAACGCCTGATCCTGCTGGTACCGCAGGGGCTCATCAGGCTCGAAGACGTTCTCGCCCACACGCAGATCGAAGGCAGCATCAGCCCGTCGGGCTTCGACGCCACCCTTCGCCAGGCGCGTGCGCGGTTCGAGCGCGATTACATCGCGGCCGTACTCCAGCATCAGCACGGACGCATTGCCGAAGCGGCACGGGTCCTTGGAATACAGCGGACCAATCTCTACCGGAAGATGCGTCGACTCAACCTGATGCGTGCAAAATCGAGCAGGGAGGCGTGATGTATCTCCTTCGATACAGCATTCCTGCCGCAGATACACATCCCACAGCCGTGCTATTGACCCCGGAGCTCGGCCGCGCAACGATCAGGAAGCCGAAAGCCGAGTCTGCTCCCCCAGAGCGTATTCAGCTATGCCGGCATACCACACGGCAGAAGGGTTCGTTCGACAATGAAGAACAATCGGTTTGTAGCGATCGGGCTGGCGTTCGCGCTGGCAAGCACGGCAGTGCCGACGTCACTGTTCGCGCAACAGAGCACCTCGCTGGCCGGCACGGCCAAGGACGAGGCGAAGAAACCGTTCACGGATTACACCGTTCGCGCGCGCGACGTGAATACCGGGACGCAGACACCCGCTCAGGCTCTGGATGCCCAGGGCAACTTCTCACTCACGAGTCTGACGACTGCGAACTACCTGGTCGAGCTGCTGAACAAGAACGACAAGGTGGTCTGCACCGAAGGGCCGTTCGACCTGTCGAAGCAGCCGATCAAGAGCGACGTGGTCATCGACTGCAACAAGGTGCCGACTTCGTGGTGGCTCCTTGGTGCGGCCGCTGCCGCCGGGATCACCGCCGGTATCGTGGCCACGGGGGATACTCCGGCTGCGCCGCCAGCCGTCGGCATCCAGCAGGCGTCGGCGCCTCCGCCGGCAAGCCCGTCCAGGTAAGCAGCCGCTCAGACCGCTCCTCCGGCAATTCACCCTGCGCGCCTGCGAACCCCCGTTCGCAGGCGCGTAGTCGTTCGTACCGCCGTTCATCCCCCCGCTGGTTCTTATGAGTTCCCGTGTGCGCGTCTGCGCGCTCGTTTTCGTATTCCTCTGTAGTGTCGTGTCCGTCGCGCGCGCGCAGGACGATGCCGATCCCGCCGAAGCGGCCCGGTTCCATTTTGGGGCGTTGCGATTCACGCCATCGATCGCCGTGTCCAATCTCGGCGTCGACAACAATGTGTTCAACGAGGCCGACAACCCGAAGCAGGACACGACCGCCGCGGTCGGTCCTGCCGTGAACCTGTGGCTGAACATGGGCAGGTCCAGGGTGAGCGGCAAGCTGTCCGGGCAGTACCTCTACTACCAGGAATACGAAAATCAGCGCGCGTGGAACACCGTCAACGACGGCCAGTGGGAGCTGCCGCTGTCGCGGATCAAGCCCTACGTCAACGGCGCGTGGAGCGATGTCAAGGACCGGCCAGGCTACGAGATCGACTCGCGCGTGCGGCTGAAGGAACAGCGCGCTGGCGTGGGTTCCGGGTTACGCCTCTCGGGCAAGACAGAACTTCGCATGGGCTTTCAGCGGGGCCAGTTCCATTACAACGACAAGGACCTCGTCGTCGGCGACCAGATCGCGCGGGGACTCGATCGGCGCACGGACACCGAGGTCCTGGACTTCAGGGTCCGGCTCACGCCGCTCACGACCTTCGTGACCCAGTCGACTGCGACGCAAGAGCGCTTCGACACTCAGGTCTTCAGGAACGCGAACACGATCGCGGTATCGCCAGGGTTCGAATTCAAGCCCGAGGCGCTCATCTCGGGTTCGGCATTTGTCGGCATCAAGCGCTTCAGCTCGCTGAACGAAGAGGTTCAGGACTTCACCGGCGTCGTGGCGAATGTTGGAGCGAAGTACATCCTCAGGGCGACCCAGTTCGAAGTGCGTGTCGCACGCGACCTCGCGTTCTCCTACCAGGTCCTGCAGCCGTACTACGCGCTCACAGATACCGGACTGACCGTCACGCAGCGCATCACCTACAAGTGGGATGTGATTGGCCGCTCCTCCTGGCAGTCGCTGGGCTACCGCAACGTCACGAGCGCCATCGACCTCGCTGAGCGTACCGACCACTCGTGGCAGCTTGGCGCCGGCGTCGGGTACCGGGTCGGTGAAATTCTCCGGATAGGCCTCGACGCCAACTATTTCAGGAGAGACGCGCCGGACGCCGAGTACCGAAATTACGACGGTCTGCGGATCGGCGCCTCGTTCAGCTACGGATTGCCCCAATGAAGAAAGTGCTCGTGCTGTTTGCGTTCCTCTGCATCGCCGGACCGCTCCTGGCCCAGACCGACTACGTCGTTGGTCCACAGGACGTGCTGACGATCACGGTCTTCGGCGAGGCGGAACTTTCCGGGAAGTTCACCGTCGAGCAGGACGGTACTTTTACCTATCCGCAGATCGGCCGCATCAAGGCTGGCGGCGCGATGCTGCGGGCCGTCGAGCAGGAGCTGAAGACCAAGCTCGCGGACGGCTACCTCAAGAATCCGCAGGTCGCTGTCGCCATCGAGAATTACCGCAGCCAGCGGATCCTCGTGCTGGGCGAAGTGCGTGCACCTGGTGAGTACCAGCTGACCGGCGAGATGACGCTGCTGTCGGCGCTGGCGCGCGCGGGAGCGACCACGCCGGCTGCGGGTCACGAGGCGACGATCGTTCGTCCGAGGAAGAATCCGAAGCCTGGTGAAGACCCGACGGAAATCCTCAGGGTCGATCTCACCGAGCTGCAGGCAGGCGACATGAGCCTCAACGTCCCCCTGCGGGACGGCGACACCATCAATGTGCCCAAGGCGCTGTCGGTGTTCGTCGCGGGGCAGGTGAAATCGCCGGGCGCCTACGCCGTCGAACCGGGAGCCACCGTGCTGCAGGTTATCTCTCTCGCAGGCGGCCTCACCGACCGCGGGTCCGACAGCCGCATTCAGGTTCAGCGCACGGTCAACGGGAAGAAAGTCGAGGTCGGCGTCAAGCTGACCGATATCGTCAAGCCAGGCGACACCATCGTCGTCCGCGAGCGGTTTTTCTAGGAACGGCAGATGCCCAACCCATACACAACCTCACAGCGCACTTCCGTGGCCGGCCAGCATCAAGCGGAAGAGCGGCACGTCCTCGACTACGTCCGCACGATCTACAAGCGCCGCTGGATCGCCATTCCGGTGTTCCTGGTCGTCGTCGTTGTCGGCGTGCTCAACGCTCTGCGCGAGACACCGCTCTATCGCGCCCGCACGCAGATGCTGATCGAGAAGGATGCGCCGACGGTCGCGACGCTGGACCAGATGTTCCAGTCGCAGGACGGCTGGTTCAACGACGCGTTCTACCAGACGCAGTACCGTATTCTCCAGAGCCGCAGCCTGTCGAAGCGCGCGATCGACGAGCTGAAGATGTGGAACGAGCCGCTCGGCCGTGCGCCCGAGCAGCGGATGCCGCTCGATCCGCTCTCGCTCGGCCGCATCGCGGCGTCGAAGGTCTACCACGGCGTGAAGGGGCTCGCGGGCATGGACGACTCGCCCGCTCCGGCGCAGACCGAGGCCCGCGAGGCGAGCGAGACCGCGTCGCAGGCCGCAAAGATCGACGAGTTCCGTGGCGGTGTCGGCATCGAGCCGATTCGCAACAGCCGCCTCGTGGACGTCCTCTTTACCTCGCCCGATCCCGAGTTCTCAGCACGAGCGGCGAACGCGCTCGCGAAGGCGTACATCGCGCAGAGCATGGAATTCCGCTTCAGCGAGTCGAAGGAAGCGGCCGACTGGCTCGGGCAGCAGCTCACCGAACAGCGTAAGGCGCTCGAGTCGAGCGAGGCGGCGCTGCAGGCATACCGCGAGCGCAACGGCGCCGTGTCGGTGGCCGACAACTCCTCGAACATCGTCGTGCAGCGGCTCAGCGACCTCAGCACCGCCCTGACCAAGGCGAAGACGGAACGCATCAACAAGGAAGCTGTCTACAACCAGCTCAAGGCCGCGGACGCCGGCGGCAAGCTCGACACGTTCCCGGCGGTCCTGTCGAACGACTACATCCAGAAGCTTCGCGGCGACCTCGCCGATCTTCAGCGGCAGCAGGTGCAGCTCGCCGAGCGCTACGGCGAACGGCACGCCGAGATGATCAAGAACCGCGCGGCCATCGAGGCGGCTGACGCGAAGCTGAAGGTCGAGCTCAGCAAGGTGGTCGAGTCAGTGCGCAACGGGTACCAGGCGGCGCTCAGCGAGGAGCAGAGCCTGCAGGGCGCATTGAACGCGCAGAAGTCCGAGGCTCTGAGCCTCAATCGGACAGGCATCGAGTACGGCGTGCTTCAGCGCGAAGTCGAGAGCAACAAGCAGCTGTACGAGAGCCTCATGCAGCGCACGAAGGAGACCGACATCTCGAGCGACCGTCGCAGCACGAACATCAGGGTCGTCGACGCCGCGGAGATTCCGAAGGGACCGATCTCGCCCAACATCCGCCGTTCGGCGATGCTTTCGCTGATTGCGGGGTTGACGCTCTCGATCGGGCTGGTCTTCGTGATCGACTATCTCGACAGCCGCATCAAGACGCCGCAGGACCTGAAGAATCACCTCGGAGTCCCGTTCCTCGGCCTGATTCCGGCCGTCCCGCGCGGCAAGGGTACGACCAACCCGCTGCTCACGAACATCGACGTGGCCAGCTTCTCTGAAGCGTTCAAGACGGTCCGTACGAACGTGCTGTTCTCGTCGGCGGAAGAGGGCGTGCGCACATTGGTCGTGACGAGCGCCGGCCCCGGAGAGGGCAAGAGCATCTGCTCGGCAAACATCGCGATCGCCATGGCGCAAACGGGCCTGCGCGTGCTGCTCGTCGACGCCGACATGCGTCGCCCGCGCGTGCACGAAATCTTCGAATGCGCCGACGAGCCGGGCCTCTCCAATCTCCTCACCGGCAATTCGAAAGCCACCGAGGTCATCCAGAGGTCCCGCGTTCCAGGACTGTGGCTGGTGTCTGCCGGACACATCCCGCCGAACCCGGCCGAGCTCCTCAGTTCGCCGCGGTTCGTCGACTTCCTCAGCGCGCTCGAGGACCACTTCGACTGGGTTGTGCTCGACACTCCACCGGTGCTCGTCGTGGCCGACAGCCTGGTGGTGGCAAACAAGGCGAGCGGCGTCGTGTTCGTGGCCGGCGCCGATCAGACCACGCGGAACGCGGCACGCACCGCAGTCGAGCAGCTGCAATCGGCGAACGCCAACGTCGTGGGATCCGTGCTGAACCGCGCCGACGTCCACCGGCACTCGCATTACTACGGCAGCTATTACAAGAAGGAATACGCGCGCTATTACGTGAAGCAGTAGCCCTTCGTCCCGGGGATCCGGCACGTGCGCCTTCTGTACCTGACGCCGACATCGGCCATGGGTGGGGCCGAACGCGTCCTGCTGGATCTGATGTCGATCGTGAGGACCGCCCGCCCGTCCTGGACGCTCGGCCTCATCGCCGGAAACGAAGGACCGCTGACGAGCGAGGCGCAGGCGCTCGGCATCGACACCACGGTTCTTCCGTTTCCGCGCGACTTCGCTCAGCTCGGTGACGCCGGACTCGGCTCACCGCGATCGTGGTTCGATTTCGGGCGACACGCGCTGCGAGGCAGCGCGGCGCTCGTCCGGTATGCGACGCGTCTCAAGGCGGAAGTCGGCCAGTTCACGCCCGACATCGTGCACTCCAACGGGATCAAGATGCACGTGCTCGGCGCGCTGGTGCGACCGTCCACGGCTTCCCTGGTCTGGCACTTTCACGATTACCCGAGCGCGAGGCCCGTCACCAGCCGCTTCGTCCGGAGTCTGCGGTCCCGCTGCGGCGCGATCATCGCCGTCTCGAACCACGTCGCAGAGGACATCCGGAGGACGCTCGGCAACTCAATGGACGTTCGCGTCATCTGGAACTCCGTCGATCTCCAGCGCTTTGCGCCGGATGGGCCCGTTGCCGATCTGGCCGGCCTGGCTGGCCTCCCTCCCGCGCCACCCGGAACCATCACGATCGGACTCGTGGCCACCTTCGCCCGGTGGAAGGGGCACACGTTGTTCCTGGACATGCTGCGAAGGTTAGCCAGTACCCACAATTTCCGCGGCTACATCATCGGCGGCCCGCTCTATGAAACACAGGCGAGCCAGGTCTCGTTCGAACAGTTGAAGGCGGTCATCGAGGAGTACGGCCTGACCGATCGCGTAGGTATGACCGGTTTCACGGACTCCGCATCAGCGCTGCGCGCGCTCGACATCGTCGTCCATGCCAGCACCAAGCCGGAGCCGTTCGGGCTCGTCATTGCCGAGGCCATGGCCGTCGGCAAGCCGGTGGTCATCAGCAGTGCCGGCGGCGTGTCGGAGCTCGTGTCGGATGGCAGCACCGGTCTCGTCTACTCCGTGGGCCAAACCGACGACATGGTCCGCCAGGTTCGGCGCCTTCTCGAGGACAGGCAGCTGCGCACTTCCATCGGGAGTGCCGCCCACGTGGCCGCGACGCACCAGTTTCACAGGGACCGCTTCACGCGGCAGGTGATCGACCTCTATGGCGGCGTGTCGTCCGGACCCGCCAGGCGCTCCGCCGCATGACCGGGACCGGCCGCAGTTTCGCCATCGCGGTGTTCAGCTATGGCCTGCCCAGGCCCGGTCAGAAGCGCGGAGGCATCGAGCAGGTCGCCCACGATCTCTCGAACGCACTCGCGGATCGCGGGCACGCTGTGACTGTTTTCACCTACGACCCTGCACCGCCAGACGCACGCTACCGGACGAAACCTCTGCCCTTCCGGTCCTTTGTGTCCACGTGGCTCGGTCTCAGATTGACGATGGGGTACCTGGGAAACGTTTTTGCGCTGTGCGTCGACTACAGCGATTTCGATGTGCTCATCGCACACGGCGATAGCCTGCTGCTGCCGCTGAAACGCAAGCCGTTGATTCGGGTGATGCACGGCAGCGCGCTCGATGAAGCGAGATCAGCGACGTCTTTCGGCCGTCGCGCGTTGCAGTCGGGCGTGTTCGTGCAGGAACTGCTGACCGCACGGCTGCAGCGTGGCACGGTAGGAGTGAGCGAAAACACGCGCCGATCGAACCGCTTCGTGAAGCGCGTGATTCCGGACGGTATCGACCTCGAAACCTTCTCGCCGTGCGAATCGGAGCGAAGCAAGGTGCCGTCGGTCCTGTTTGTCGGGACGATGAGCGGACGCAAGCGCGGGTCGTGGCTGCTGGAACAGTTCCGGCGCCATATCAGACCGCAGTTCCCCGACGCCGAACTCGACATCGTCTCGACGGCCGGAGAGCCTGCGCCTGGTGTCAGGTATCACACTGGCATCACCCGCCCGGCACTTGTGTCTCTCTACCGCCGCGCGTGGGTGTACGCGTCGCCGTCGACGTACGAGGGATTCGGCCTGCCGTATGTCGAAGCGCTGGCTTGCGGCACCCCGGTGGTGGCCACGCCAAACCCCGGCAGCCGCGAGGTCCTGGCAGATGGCCGTTACGGCTGCCTGGTCGACGACCAGAAGTTCGCTGCGACCATCTCGGAACTGCTCGCCGATCGGAATCGCCGAAACCGTCTCGCCGACAGCGGTCTCCGCAGAGCCGCCGAGTTCGACATCCGTCGGTCAGCTGAGGCCTACGAATCTCTGACCCAGGAACTGGTTGCGCATGGCTGATCAGGCTCTGGGGGGCATCGATCAGTCGATGGCCGACTCCGCAACGAAACGACGTTCGACCCCGTTGCGGGCCTCGCGTAATGCGAGTGTGGCCCCAATCGCAAATCCGGCGTCTGTCGTAAACGCTGCCGGGCCCGACGACGATGCCGGGTCCAGTGGGCGGGACGGCCTCGACGGGGTCGTCATCGCGTCGCTTGCCGTGCAATTCCTGTCGGCCGGTGTCCTGTTCGTGCCTGGCGCGCAACCGCTGCGTGCTTACATCAGGGCGCTCCCGTACCTCGCTGCCCTGATCCCGCTGGGCTACTACATCACGCGGCACGTGCGGGGCTGGCGGCCTGCAGGAGCGCTGGCGCTGATCGGCGCGCTCTTCGTCCTGACACTGAACCTGCTTCACCCCAATACCCAGCTCGTCGCCGGCATCGCGCAGTGCATCTTCCAGCTGGCGATTGCGGCGCCGGCCTTCTGGATGTCGAGAGCCGTCAGATCGAAGACTCAGTTCCAGTGGATGCTGACCCTGATCTTCCTGATGAACTTCGCGAGCGCGGGCCTGGGCATCCTGCAGGTGTACGACCCCGATCGCTTCCTGCCCTCCCAGTTCAGCGCGCAGCTGCGCGATGACTACCTGGGCTCGCTCACCTATCTCGGAAGCGACGGGAGAATCATCACCAGGCCACCGGGCATGAGCGACGTCCCCGGCGGCGCCGCCGTTGCCGGTGGTGTGACTGCGATGCTCGGACTTGGGCTGGCCTTGCGCGCGGCGAGCCCGTGGCAGACGCTCGCATCGCTCACCGCAGTGGCGGTCGGCGTTGCGGTGATCTATCTCACCCAGGTCCGGTCCGTCTTTCTCATGGTGATCGTCGGCGCAGCGGTGTTGACCCTGATGGCATTCAAGATGGGACGCCTGGCACGTGCCGGCTGGTTGCTCGTCGGCGGCACCGCAATCATCGTGGCGTCGTTTCTCTGGGCATCCTCACTAGGCGGGAACACCGTCAACGAGCGCTTCCTCAACATCGGCCAGCAGGGCGCTGTCGGCGTCTTCCAGCAGAATCGAGGCAGCTTTCTCGACGAGACCCTCGGCACGCTGTTGAACGAGTACCCGGTCGGCGCCGGAGTCGGACGCTGGGGAATGATGAACTCGTCGTTCGCCGATCAGAACGCGTTCGGATCGACACCGATACACGTCGAAATTCAGCTCACGGGATGGCTGCTCGACGGGGGAATCCCGATGTGGTTGCTGTACGGCGGCGCCATCATCCTGTCGATCCTCGCCTCGTTCCGGCTGTCAGGGTCACGTGACCCGGCGCTCGCCGAGCTGGCGGTCATCACGCTCGGCCTGCAGGTGTTCATTGCCGGCCTCGCAATGGCCGGTCCGATCTTCAACACGCAGATGGGCATCCTGTTCTGGTCATGCGCAGCGAGCCTCCAGGGGGCGGCGATCGCCGCACAGCGGAGGCCTGCGTGAGCCGGGCTCAACGCGTACTCGGCGCCACGGCGATCGGGTACGTGCACCAGGCGGTCATCATCCTGACCGGCCTGTGGCTCACGCCCTTCCTGCTGCACCGCATCGGTCAGCACGACCTGGGCCTCTGGATGGTCGCCGGGCAGATCCTGGGATACCTGCTGCTCATGGACCTCGGCGTGATCGCGATCCTTCCCCGCGAGGTGGCTTACGCCTCAGGACAGGGCAGCGACGCGCAGGCGCGAATCCCCGAGCTCGTTGCCCAGGTGCACCGCATCGTGCGCCTGCAGCTTGGCGCCCTCACGGCGATCTGCGTTCTCGTCTGGCTGCTGCTGCCAGCGCAGTGGGAAGACCTGCGGTGGCCACTCGCGTGGGTGCTCGGCGCGTTCGTGATCTTCTACCCTTTGCGCGTGCCGTCGGCCGCACTCCAGGGCCTGCAGGATCTGCCCTTCCTTGCCAAGACCCAGATGGCCGGATGGGCGGCAAGTACGATCCTGACCGTTGGCCTCGTGTTGCGCGGTGCAGGCATTTCTGCACTGGTCATCGGATGGATCGCCGGGCTCGTGCTTCCGGCGGCAGCTGGATGGTGGCGGCTGCGCACCCGATGGCACCAGCAGCGCACGGGCGGCGGCGAACGAGAGGGCGTCGGGCACTACTTCCAGCGATCGCTGTGGGTCAGCGTGGGGCAGGTGGCGCAGGCGCTCACGAACGGTTCGGACATCCTGCTCGTCGGTCGCTTCCTGGGAACGGCGGCGGTCGTGCCCTACAGCTGCACCGCGAAGCTGGTCACGGTGTTCGCCAATCACCCGCAGCTCCTGAT
>Ga0070678_100002143_pt1 | contig 10698 bp, 13 predicted proteins | sample KBSM73metaG_FD_65647 | JGI IMG/M metagenome (GOLD analysis project Ga0070678, IMG submission 65647) | Miscanthus rhizosphere microbial communities from Kellogg Biological Station, Michigan, USA - KBS M7-3 metaG | ecosystem: Host-associated > Plants > Roots > Rhizosphere > Soil ...
CGGTGCCCGCCATCGCGACGTCCTGATCGCTGACCTCGTCGAGCGTCGACATCGCGTCGCTCGCGTCGCCGACGTACTCGTTCTTGACGTGCTTCAGCGCGGCGCCGGTGACGAGCTCTCCGAGCGCGCGCCCGCGGCTCTTCTGATACGCGGCGACCAGCTTCCGCGCGAGCGCACGGTGCGTGCTCGCCTCGTACAGCGACACCGAGCCGTGCTTCGTGTGCACCGCGGTGAGCTCGAGACACGGCATGAACACGCCGGTCGCCGCGGCGAGCGCACACAGCACGAACACCCAGCTGACGACCCGCACGCCGATACAGTAGCATCGCGGCTGGATGGACGACCCGGGTGATCCGAATGCCGCCTATCAGGCGGTGGTGCCGGTCACGAAGGCGCCGGCGGAGACGTTCTCGCGGCACTTCCTCGGCATCTCGATGCGTCGCGCCTACCGGCTCGACATCAAGACCGATGAGGTCCTCCCGAGCGAGCGCGCGCACCTCGAGGCGCAGGCGAGTCACATCCGAAATCCCGAGCACCAGGCGTTCCTCGCGTGGCGGCGCTCCGTGCTGCTGCTCGTCGCGATGATGTTCGTGCCGCTGACGATCTCGCGCTTCATCGAGACGTGGCACGGGTTCACGGTGCCGGGCACCGGCCGGATCTTCACGTTCTTCCCGGTGATCGCCGAGGCCGCGTTCTGCGTCGTGATGTTCGATCAGCTGCGCAACTGGGCGCAGTGGAAGAAGCAGCGCCGCATCCTGTTCATCGCGTGGGGCATCTACTTCATCGCGCCGTTCGCGATGTACCTGTATCCGTATCGCGGCGCCTACGACGGCACGGCGGGCTACCACCTCGCGCGCGCGATGCTCGCCAGCGACGCGCTTCCGTTCAAGCTCACCGCCGGTCGGTTTCGCATGATCGTCGGCATGCGGTTCGGGATCGCGGCGCTGCTGCTGCTCGGGCCGAAGATCATCTCGCTGATGCCGGGCCTGATCCGCGCGTCGATCGTCACGAAGCTGCAGTTTCCCGGCACGACCGCGCCGGGCTGGCTGATGATGCTCGCCGCGCCGCTCTACGCGCTGTTCGCCTACATCATCGTGCTGCTGCCGTATCAGATCACCGGCAGCTGGCAGTTCCTCGCCGGCAACGCCGGCATCCTGCTCGCCCAGATCTTCATCGCGTCGGCCGGGCGCAAGCTCACCGTTCCGATGACGACGGACGAGGCGAGCCACCGCATCCACAAGAGCTGGCTCGCGTACATCGGCATCATCGTGGTGTCGGCGATCTTCATGGTCTACGGCGTCGCCGACTTCATCCACGACATGCAGCTCGGCGCGTGGAGCGTCGTGTCGGGCGTGATCACGGTCGTGTCGAACGTGCTGCTCGACACCCTCGTCGGCACCGACGCGATCATCACCGGCATGGCCTACCTCAAGCGGCAGGCGGTGCCCGACCCGGCGCACGAGCAGCTGCTCCGGGACGCCGAGGCCAAGCTCGCGATCTTCACGAGCGAGGGCGCGCCTACTTCGCCGGCTGCTTCGCGATCACCAGGTCCTTGATCTTCGCGTAGGTCGCCGCCGGCACGATCTTCTTGCTGGTCAGCTGATCCTTCTTCGCGTACGGGCGGCCCGCGATGATCTTCTTCGCGTACGCGTCGCCGACGCCGGGCAGCGCCTTCAGCTGATCCTCGGTCGCGCTGTTGAGATCGACCAGCTCGGCCTTCGGCGGGGCCACCTTCGTCGCGGCGCTGCCAGCCGCACTTCCGGTCGACTTCTGCGCGAACGCGACCGGCGTGAACATCCCGACGACGAGAGCGACGATCAGCAGCAGCTTCTTGGTCATGGGCAACCAATACCACCGAAGGCCAGGAAGAACGTCGGGTGACCATCGAGCGGATACGCGATGTCCGCGTGAATGGGACCGATCGGTGAGTGCCAGATCGCCCCATAGCCGACCGACATGCCGCTCCCGTGCGCCGTGCCGATCGGGCTCGTGAAGTCGGTGTTCGCGATCCGCGCGTAGTCGACGAAGCCTTCGAGCGAGAAGTCGCGGCCGACCGGGAGCTCGAGCGATGCATGCCCGACGGCCTTCAGCGTGCCGCCGCCGACCGCGCCGAACGCTCCCGGTGCGTAGCCGCGCACGTCGCTCGAGCCGTCGAGGAACAGCCGCTCCGAGAGCGGTGCATCTGGTGTGAGCCCCGTGATCGAGCCGCCCGCGTGCAGCGTGAAGGGACCTAGCGGCTGGTGCGTCCCGGCCCACGCGCCGACCTTGCCGAACGAGTAGGTCGAGCCGAGCATGCGATCCGCCTGTTCGGCGTAGACGCCGATCGTCGAGCCGTGGCGCATCTGCAGATCGACGGTCGAGTAGGCGGCGCCGACCTGCACCGCCGACACCGTGCCGGCGGCGATCGGCTCGTAGATGACGGGACCGCCGCGCGCGATCGCCTGCATGCCATCGATCCCCAGCGTGACCTGTTCGAGCCGGTAGCCGACCCACGCGGTGACGTGGTCGCTCACGCGGTAGACCTGCCGCGCCGAGACGCCGGCCGCCTGGCGATCGAAGCCCGGCATCACGCGGCGATCGTTGTAGAGGTCGAGCTGCAGCGTGCCGCCGAGCACGTGCGGGTCCGCGAACCTCGCATCGAACAGCTGGCGGCGCTCACTCAGCCGCGCGAACAGTCCGAGCTCGTTGCCGGTGTGGAACAGATCCGGCTGATCGATCGCGGCCGACGCCATGAAGCCGTCGTCGGTCGAGTACCCGGCGCCGAGCGAGAAATAGCCACGCCCTTCGCCACCCGGATCCGCAAGGGCCGATCCTCCGAGCACGACGAGGAGCGAGGCAGACCGTAGCGTCTGCTTCGCGAACATTTCGTAGCGTACGACCAGACCGCCCCGCGCCCGGTTGCCTATGCTGCGCGCATGCGCTTCGTCGTCTACGGAACCGGTGCGGTCGGCGGCGTCACCGCGGCGCTGCTCGCGCGTGCCGGTCACGACGTGATCGCGATCGCGCGAGGCAACCATCACGCGGCGATCGCGAACAGCGGTCTACGCGTCGAGACTCCCGACGAGACGTTCGTCGTGAAGCTGCCCGTGGTCGATCATCCGGCGCGCATTGCGTGGCGCGCAGGCGATGTCGTGCTGCTCGCCGTCAAGACCCAGGACGTCGCGGTGTGCGTGCGCGAGCTCGCCGCGTTCGATCCGCCGACGGTGTGCCTGACCAACGGCGTCGAGGCCGAGCGGATCGCGGCGCGTCAGCTCTCGCAGGTCCACGGCGCGTGCATCTACATGCCGGCGACCCACCTCGAGCCCGGCAGTGTGCAAGCGTGGAGCTGGCCGCTCGCGGGTGCGATCGACGTCGGCCGCTATCCGCACGGCGACAGCGACCTCGTCCTCGCCGCCTCCGGTCTCGCGAGCGTCTCGCAGCCCGACATCATGCGATGGAAGCGCGGCAAGCTGCTGACGAACCTCGCCAACGCGGCCGAGGCGCTGACCGGCCCCGCGGCTCGCCAGTCGTCGATCGCCGAGCAGGCGCGTGCCGAAGCGATCGCGTGCTTCGAGGCGGCCGGGCTCTCGCGCACGACCGAGACCGAAGACGCGTCCCGCCGCACCGGCATCCAGTCGCGGCCGATCGCGGGCGCGCGTCGCTCGGGCGGCTCGACGTGGCAGAGCCTGGCACGTGGCCACGCGCTCGAGGTCGACTACCTCAACGGCGAGATCGCGCTGCTTGGCCGCCAGTGGGGCATCGCGACACCGATCAACAGCAAGCTCCAGCGGCTCGCAAATGCCGCGGCGCGCGCCGGCGCCCAGCCTGGATCCATGACGCTCGCGGAGCTGGAAGCCGCGTTACGCAGCTAGCCGGCCGCGAACCCACGCGCTCAGCCGGCGCAGCGGGTGAACCGGGTCGATCTCGTAGGCCTCGACCGGCGCCCCGCTGTCACCCAGCGCAAACCACGGGTCGTCGAGATCGTCGAGGACATCCAGCTCGACCTCCAGATCCTCGAGGTGGAGCTCGATCTCGACCTCCAGCTCCGGATCCCGCACACGCTCGAAGGGCTCCATACCCCTTCATGACTCGCGGTTTTTCCGATCGCGGGCAAGTTTTGGGGTGGCACGCGGATCGCACGATCCTGGTGGATGCGCGCCCCGGGCACGGCCGTCCAGATTGGCATGGGCGCTGTGGTCGTCACCGCGCTCGTGATCGCTGCACTCTTCCTGCCGCTGGGCCGCTGGATCGACGAGCTCGTCGCCTGGACGCGCGACGAAGGCATGCTCGGGCTCGCCGGGTTCGCGCTCGCGTTCATCGTGCTCACACTCACGGCACTGCCGACGATCGAGCTCTACGTCGGAGCCGGTCTCGTCTACGGCACGTGGGGAGGCGCACTGCTCGCGACCGGCCTGTCGCTCGTCGCCGCGATGCTCGCCTACGCGATCGCGCGGACCAGCCTGCGCCGCTGGATCGAGCACCACCTCGATGGCCACGAGGCGCTCGTCCAGTTCGACAAGGGCGTCGGCGAGCACTCGTTCTGGGTCGCGGTGCTGATCCGGCTCGCACCGATCCTGCCGTTCGGTCCGACGAACTACGCGCTCGGCGCGACCCGGATCTCGCCGGGCATGTACGCGCTCACCACGGTGGTCGGCACCGCACCGACGAACCTCATGTACGCGTACGCGGGCTCGCTGCTCCACCGCGTGACCGACCTCGGTTCGCCCAGGGCCGGTCACTCGATCATGCTGTGGGTCGGGGTCGTCGCGACCCTGGCGGCATCCGTGCTGCTCAGCTGGATCGCGAAGCGAGCGCTCGATCGAGCGGCGAAGAGTTGATAGCGTGCCCGATCGATGACGCACCAGCTCTACATCGCCACTCGTAAAGGGATCTGGATCGCCACCTCGAACGATCGCAAGCGCTGGACGCTGAGCGAGCCGACGTTCCTCGGGACGCAATGCCATCACGTCGTGCTCGATCCGCGCGATCGCAAGACGCTGCTCGCGTGCTCGCGGCAGTGGCACCTCGGCCCGACGGTGTTTCGCAGCCTCGACGGCGGCGCGACCTGGAAGGAAGCCGCGACGCCTCCGCAGTTCCCGAAGGGCGATGTTCGCGAGCGCGCGGTCGATCACGTGTTCTGGCTGTCGCCGGGCCACGCGAGCGAGCCGGGCGTCTGGTACGCCGGCACGTCGCCGAAGGGGTTGTTCCGGAGCCTCGATCACGGCGTGACCTGGGAGCCGATCGACGGGTTCAACAACCACCCCGACCAGCACAAGTGGGTCGGGAGCGACAAGGATCAGACGCCGGACGGCGGCAAGCTGCACTCGATCATCGTCGATGCGATGGACCCGAAGCGGCTGTACCTGTCGATGTCGGGCGGCGGGACGTTCACGTCTCCCGACGGCGGTGCGAGCTGGAAGCCGCTCAACAGCGGCGTGGCGATGGACTTCGCGCCGCCGAAGACGGATGGCACCGAGTACGAGTACGGCCACGATCCGCACTGCATGGTGCAGCACCCGGGGCATCCGGATCGGTTCTGGCAGCAGAACCACTGCGGCTTCTACCGACTCGATCGGCCGAGCGAGACGTGGGCGCGCGTCGGCAAGAACATGCCCTCGGAGATCGGCGACATCGGATTCGGCGTGGTGCCGCATCCGCGCGAGGTCGATACCGCATGGGTGTTCCCGATGGATGGCGGCGGCAGCTGGCCGCGCACGCCGATCGGCGGTAAGCCCGCCGTGTACATGACGCGCGATGGCGGCGGGAGCTGGCAGCGGTGCGACGAGGGCTTCCCGAAGGAGCAGGCCTGGTGGACGGTGAAGCGCCAGGCGATGTGCGCCGACGCCGGCACGCCGGCCGGTCTGTACTTCGGCACGACCTCGGGCGAGGTGTGGGGCTCCACCGACGAGGCGCAGAGCTTCCAGTGTCTGTTCCGCCACCTCCCGCACGTGTTCGCGGTGACGTACGGCGAGCCGGCATGAAGGTTCTCGTCCCCACGCAGCTGCGCGGCTACACCGGCGGTGCGAAGGAGGTCGATGCGGCGGGCGCGACGCTCGCGGATGCGCTGGTCGATCTCGATCGCCAGTTCCCGGGCTTCCGGTTCCGGGTGATCGACGAGCAGGACCGCGTGCGGCCGCACATCCTGATCTTCGTCGGCGGTGAGCGCTGCGAGGACATCCGCACTGCGATTCCCGCCGGCGCGGAGGTGTTCATCGCGGGCGCGCTCAGCGGTGGGTAACGCGGGGCAGGCAGGAGGACTCCAATGACCATGGATCTCGGCAAAGGAATTCCGGACGGTGATCTGCGCGAAGGCGTGCCGATCGCAGGCGAGGCCGGCGGCGAGCAAGTCGTGCTCGTGCGCGCGGGTGGGCAGGTCCACGCGATCGGCGCGACGTGCACGCATTACGGCGGGCCGCTCGCCGAGGGCATCGTCGACGCCGGCATGATCCGGTGTCCGTGGCATCACGGCTGCTTCGACCTCGCGACGGGCGCGCCGCACGGGCCGCCGATCACGGCGCTCGCCTGTTACGACGTCGTGCTCGAGAACGGCACGATCCGCGTCGGCGCGAAGCGCGAGCCCGCGGTGAAGCCGGTGGCGGTGCCCGCGACCGTCGTCATCATCGGCGGTGGCGCCGCCGGCGTCGCGTGTGCCGAGACGCTGCGCATGGAGGGCCATCGCGGCGCGATCGTGATGGTGACCGGCGAGGGCAGCGATCCGGTCGACCGGCCGAATCTATCGAAGGACTACCTCGCGGGCAGTGCGCCCGAGGAGTGGGTCTATCTGCGAACGGCCGACGCGCTGACCGCGAACGAGATCACGGTGGTGCGCGAGCGCGCGACCGCCATCGATGTCAGCCGCAAGATCGTCAAGGCGGGCCGCGACATCGGGTACGAGGCGCTGCTCGTCGCGACCGGCGCCGAGCCGGTGCGGTTGCCGTTGCCAGGCGCCGACCTCCCGCACGTCCACGTGCTGCGCACGCTCGCGGACAGTCGCGCGATCGCCGCCGGCGGCGGACCGGCCGTGATCATCGGCGCGAGCTTCATCGGCCTCGAGGTGGCGGCGTCACTGCGAGCGCGCGGGATCGACGTCACCGTCGTGGGGCCCGAGGCGGTGCCGCTCGCGCGCGTGCTCGGCGACGAGGTCGGCGCGTTCGTGCGCCGCGTCCACGAGGACAAGGGCGTGACGTTCCGGCTCGGGCGCAAGCCCGCGTCGATCACCGCCGATGCGGTCACGCTCGACGACGGCAGCGTGCTTCCGGCGAAGCAGGTCGTGATGGGCGTCGGCGTGCGGCCGCGCCTCGACCTCGCGCAGAGCGCCGCACTCGCGGTCGATCGCGGCGTGATCGTCGACGAGGAGCTGCGCGCGGCCCCCGGCATCTGGGCCGCCGGCGACATCGCGAGGTTCCCGTTCGGCGGCGAACGCGTGCGGGTCGAGCACTGGCAGGTCGCGGTCCGCCAGGGCCAGGCGGCGGCGCGCTCGATGCTCGGCCGGCCGCGGCGTGCGCTGGTGCCGTTCTTCTGGAGCCAGCACCACGACGTGACGTTCGGCTACACCGGGCACGCCGAGACGTTCGATCGCGCGGACGTGCACGGTAGCCTCGACGCGCGCGACGCGCATGTCGTCTACCGCGACGGCGGTGCGATCAAGGCGGTCGTCACGCTCGGCCGCGACAAGCTCGGCCTCGAGGTCGAGGCGGCGATGGAGCGCGGCGATGCAGCGGCGCTCGAGCGGCTCACGAGCGCGTGATCATTCGACGCGCGTGCGGATCTCGAGCGCTCGCTTCAACGTCTTCGTGACCGGCGTCTTCTCCGCGATCTCGGCGAGCCGCGTGCGCTGCTCGGCCGTCACGCCCGGCGCGAGCCGTACCGTGCGCTCGATCGACTCGGCGTCGCCGTCCTTCACGAAGGTCGCATCGACGTGCACCGGCCCGAGCTGCCAGCCCTTGCGGTCGGCGTACATGCGCAGCGTGATCGACGTGCACGCCGCCAGCCCCGCGAGCAGGTAGCCGTAGGGCGGCGGACCGGCGTCCTGGCCGCCGAGCCCGGGGCCTTCGTCGGAGACGAGCTCGTGGCGGCCGATCCGGATCGACTGGGCGTAAGCCGTTTCGCGGCTATCGAGGTGCGCGGTGGTCATCAGGCGAGATCAAACGCGATCACTTCCGCGTCTGCAACGCCCTCGACCGTCACCGCGCGCTCGTCGGAGATCGCCATGCCATCGCCCTCGGAGAGCGGCTGGCCGTTGATCTTCGCGGAGCCGCGCGCGACGTGCACCCACGCATGCCGCTTCGGCGCGAGCTCGAGCGTCGCGGTCTCGCCGCGATCGAACAGGCCCGCGTAGACCCGCGCGTCGGTATGGATCGCCAGGCTGCCATCCCGCGCATCCGGCGACGCGACGAGCCGCAGCGTGCCGCGCTTCTCCTCGTCGGAGAATTCCTTCTGCTCGTAGCTCGGCTTGATGCCCTGCTTGTCGGGCAGGAGCCAGATCTGCAGAAAGTGCACGGTGTCGGCCTTCGACGCGTTGAACTCGCTGTGCGTGACGCCGGAGCCCGCGCTCATGCGCTGGACGTCGCCCGGGCGGATCACGCCATCGGTGCCGGTCGAGTCCTTGTGCGCGAGCGCGCCCTCGAGCACGTACGAGATGATCTCCATGTCGCGATGCGGATGGGCGCCAAAGCCCTGGCCGCCCTCGACGCGGTCGTCGTTGATCACCCGGAGCGCGCGAAATCCCATGTGCGCGGGGTCGTAATAGTTCGCGAACGAGAACGTATGGTGGGAATCGAGCCAGCCGTGCTGCGCGTGGCCGCGGTCGGCCGCTTTACGGATCGTCATCATGATGCGGACATGATGGCCATCGCCGGGCCGCCGCGGAAGCTCGCGATTCTTGCAAAGAGTTGTTCAGCGGTGGTGATTCTCGGAGTGCCCGGGCGCGCGCTGGCGGCTCGCAAGTGCACGGTTAGCCTCGGGCATGAGCTTCGATCTCGAGGGCAAGGTCGTCCTGATCACCGGTGGCTCGCGCGGGCTCGGGCTCGTGATGGCGCGCCAGCTCGTCGCCCAGCGGGCACGCGTGGCGATCTGCGCGCGCGATCCGGACGAGCTGCGCCGCGCGAAGGCCGAGCTCGACGAGCTCGTCACGGTCGCGTGCGATCTCACCGATGGCGATGCGCTCGACCGGCTCGTCAGCGAGGTCGCCGCGCAGCTCGGGCCGATCGACTGCCTGATCAACAACGCCGGCATCATCCAGGTCGGCCCGATGAAGCACATGATGATCGAGGACTACGAGCGCGCGATGGCGACCCACTTCTGGGCGCCGCTGCGGCTCAGCCTCGCCGTGCTGCCGAAGATGCTGGAGCGCGGCGGCGGCCGCATCGTCAACATCGCGTCGATCGGCGGCAAGATCGCGGTGCCGCACATGCTGCCGTACACGGCGAGCAAGTTCGCGCTCGTCGGGCTGTCCGAGGGCATGCGCGCCGAGCTGGCGAAGGACCGCGTGCTCGTCACTACCGTCGTGCCGGGCCCCATGCGCACCGGCAGCCCGGTCAACGCGCAGTTCAAGGGCCGCCATCGCGCCGAGTACGCGTGGTTCGCCGCCAGCGACAGCTCGCACCTCACGGCGATGCAAGCCGAGCGCGCCGCGCGTCAGATCATCGGCGCGATGCGGCGCGGCCAGCCGGAGATCCTGCTATCGATTCACGCCAAGCTCGCGACGCGGCTGTTCGCCCTGGCGCCGTCACTGATGCAGCACGTGGTTGCCATCATCGATCGGCTGATGCCCAGGCCCGGCGGGATCGCCGAGGCAAGCGCGCTCGGCAGCGAGAGTCGCCGCCCGTCGCTGCTGACCCGTGCCAGCGATCGCGCCGCGCTCCGCAACAACGAAGTCTAGAGGTTGCGCAATCTGTGCAACCTCCGAACATCAGCATGGAACCCCGCTGATAACCGGTCGTCAGTCGAAGGGGGATGAAATGTGGGCGGGTCTTGTGTAGCGTTCCGACGATGTTGTCCCGTTCCTGTGTGCTGGGCCTCACCGCACTCGCCGCCTGCGCGACCGCCTCGTCGTCGCAGCAGCAGGGAACGGCCGACGCGCCGTCGGGGCACAGCGATGGGCCCGGTGGCGGCGATGGCTTGCCGCCGCACATCGATGCCGCGATCGATGCACCGCCGGGCTCGTGTGCGACGCCGTTCACCGGCGCGCTGGCGACGTGGTCGTTCACCGGCGAGTCGGGCTCGCAAGCGCAGACAGCAGCGACCGCGATGGCAACCGGCGTCACTGCGGGCCCGGTCTCGCGATCCTCTGCGCTGACGGTTGCCTCCGGCGTCGGCTCGATCAACTCGAGCGGCTGGGCGACCACCGCGACGCTCGATTCGACGAAGTACTACACGTTCTCGGTGACGCCGCCGAGCGGCTGCTCGATGGACCTCACGAAGCTGTCGATCGACGCGAAGTCGAGCGGCACCGGACCGACGATGGCCGTGGTCGCGACGAGCGCGGACAGCTACGGGCAGACCGCCGCGGTCAGCACGACGGCGGCCAGCATGCCGACACTCACCGTGACCGGAGCGACCGGCGCGATCGAGATCCGCGTGTTCGGCTTCGCTGCGAGCGGCACCGGCGGCACGATGCGCGTCCAGAACACGCTCAGCGTCACGGGCTCCGTACACTAGCCTTCGGCGTTGCGCATGAAGTCGGCGACCTCGGCGAACCGCTGATCGAGGTACGCGCGC
>Ga0070678_100002145_pt1 | contig 10695 bp, 6 predicted proteins | sample KBSM73metaG_FD_65647 | JGI IMG/M metagenome (GOLD analysis project Ga0070678, IMG submission 65647) | Miscanthus rhizosphere microbial communities from Kellogg Biological Station, Michigan, USA - KBS M7-3 metaG | ecosystem: Host-associated > Plants > Roots > Rhizosphere > Soil ...
CGGGTGACGCCGGTGGACACGTCCGCGATCGCGCGCAGCTGGATGGTCAGCGTGCTCGCCAGCTGGTTGACGCTCTCCGTGAGCCGCTTCCAGGTCCCGGACACGCCCTCGACCTCGGCCTGGACGCCGAGCTTGCCCTCGGTGCCGACCTCGCGGGCCACCCTGGTCACCTCGTCGGCGAACGCGGAGAGCTGGTCGACCATCGTGTTGATCGTCGTCTTCAGCTCCAGGATCTCGCCCCGGGCGTCGACGTCGATCTTGCGGCGCAGGTCGCCGCCGGCCACCGCGGTGGTCACCTCGGCGATGTTGCGGACCTGGCTGGTGAGGTTGCCGGCCATCGAGTTGACGTTGTCGGTGAGGTCCTTCCACACCCCGGCGACGCCGGGTACCCGCGCCTGGCCGCCGAGGATGCCCTCCGTACCGACCTCGCGGGCGACCCGGGTGACCTCGTCGGCGAACGCGCGCAGCGTGTCGACCATCGTGTTGATCGTGTGCGCCAGCGCGGCCGTCTCGCCCTGCGCCTCGATCATGATCTTCTGCGACAGGTCGCCGCGGCCGACGGCGGTCGACACGGTGGCGATCGACCGCACCTGGCTGGTCAGGTTGCCGGCCATCGAGTTGACGTTGTCGGTCAGGTCCTTCCAGGTGCCGGACGCGCCCCTGACCCTGGCCTGGCCGCCGAGCTTGCCCTCGGTGCCGACCTCGCGGGCGACCCTGGTGACCTCGTCGGCGAACGCCGACAGCAGGTCGACCATGATGTTGATCGTCGTCTTCAGCTCGAGGATCTCCCCGCGGGCGTCGACGTCGATCTTCTTGGTCAGGTCGCCGCGGGCCACCGCGGTGGTCACCTCGGCGATGTTGCGGACCTGGGCGGTCAGCGTGCCGGCCATGAAGTTCACCGAGTCGGTGAGGTCGCGCCAGGTGCCGGACGCGCCCCTGACCTCGGCCTGGCCGCCGAGCCGGCCCTCCGAGCCGACCTCGCGGGCCACCCGGGTCACCTCGTCGGCGAACCCGGACAGCTGGTCGACCATCGTGTTCACGGTCGTCTTCAGCCCGAGCAGCTCGCCGGAGACGTCGACGGTGATCTTGCGGGACAGGTCGCCGCGGGCGACGGCCGTGGTCACCTGGGCGATGTCGCGCAGCTGCGCGGTCAGGTTGCCGGCCATCGAGTTGACGTTGTCGGTGAGGTCCTTCCAGGTGCCGGCCACGCCAGGGACCGTCGCCTTCCCGCCCAGCACGCCGTCCGTGCCGACCTCGCGGGCCACCCGGGTCACCTCGTCGGCGAACGCGCGCAGCTGGTCGACCATCGTGTTCACGGTCGTCTTCAGCTCGAGCATCTCGCCGGCCACGTCGACGGTGACCGTGCGGGACAGGTCGCCGTTGGCGACCGCGGTGGTGACCAGCGCGATGTCGCGGACCTGGTTGGTCAGCCGGCTGGCCATCGTGTTCACCGAGTCGGTGAGGTCGCGCCAGGTGCCGGAGACGCCGCGGACCCTGGCCTGGCCGCCGAGCTTGCCGTCGGTGCCGACCTCGCGGGCGACCCTGGTCACCTCGTCGGCGAAGTCGCGCAGCTGGGCGACCATGCCGTTGACGGTCCGGGCCATCCGCAGGAACTCGCCGCGCAGCCGCTGGTCGCCCGAGCGCAGGTCGATCATCTGGGTCAGGTCGCCGGCGGCCACCGCGCCGAGCACCCGGCCCACCTCGACCGTCGGCCGGACCAGCTCGTCGAGCAGGTCGTTGGCCGCGGTGACGGCGGCGGCCCAGGCGCCCTCGGCGTTGCCCGGGCGCAGCCGCTCGTCCAGCCGGCCGTCCCGGCCGACCACCCGGCGGACCCGGTCGAGCTCGCCGGTCAGCTGCCGGTTGCGGTCGACCACCTCGTTGACCACGGTGGCCAGCCGGGCCATCGGCGAGTCGGCGTCGCCCGGCACCCGCAGCCGGACCCGGAAGTCGCCGTCCCGCACGGCGGTGAGCGCGGCCAGCAGCCGCTCGACCTCGGCCTCGTCCAGCCCGCGGGACGGTTCCGGCTCGGCCCGCCGCCCGGTCAGCCGGCGCGCCCGGCGCGGCCTTTCTGCTGGCTGCTGTCCTGCTCCGAGTGCCGGCGCGGCCACTGCGACCTCCTCGAAACCGGGCCGGGTGGCCCTGGCCGTTCGCCAGTCTGGCACGGCTGCCCGCTCGTACCATCGGGCCCGTGCCGCTCCTGGAGCGCGACGACCAGCTGCGCGCGGCGGCCGGCTACCTCGCCGACGCGGCGGACGGACGCGGCCGGGTGCTGTTCGTCGCCGGCGAGGCCGGGGTGGGCAAGACCACGTTCGTCGGCGAGGTCGTCGCGGCCGCGCGGGGAGCGGCCAGGGTCGCGGTCGGGCGGTGCGACGGGTCGGCCACGCCGGCTCCGCTGGGCCCGCTGGCCGAGATGCTGCCGGCGCTGCCGGACGGGGTCTGGCCGCCGGACGCCTCCCGGTACGAGGTGTTCACCGCGGTCACCGCGGCGCTGGCCGGGTCGCCGCCGTACCTGCTGGTGGTCGAGGACGCGCACTGGGCCGACGAGGCCACCCTCGACCTGATCCGGCACCTGGCCCGGCGGGTGCACGACCGGCGCGCGCTGGTGCTGGTGACCTACCGGCCGGAGGACGCGCCGGCCGGTCACCCGCTGCGGCTGCTGCTCGGCGACGCGGCGACCGCGGCCGGCACCCGGCGGATGGCGCTGGCGCCGCTGTCGCTGGCCGCGGTCCGGGCGCTGGCCGGCGCCGCCGGCCCGGACGCGGCCCGGCTGCACGAGGTGACCGGCGGGAACCCGTTCTTCGTCACCGAGGTGCTCGCGGCCGGCGGCAGCGACGTGCCGGCGACCGTCCGGGACGCGGTGGTGGCGCGGGTCGCCCGGTTGTCGGCCGAGGCCAGGCACGCGCTGGACGTGGTCGCCCTGGCCGGCGCCCGGGCCGAGCTTGCCCTGCTCGAGCCGGTGCTCGGCGACGGCTTCGCGGCCCTGGACGAGCCGCTGGAGCACGGGGTGCTGGCGGCCACCGACGGCGGCGTCGAGTTCCGGCACGAGCTGGCCCGGCTGGCCGTGGCCGAGCAGGTGCCGCCGGCCCGCCGGCTGGCCGTGCACCGCCGGCTGCTGGCGCAGCTGCGGTCGTGGGTGGCGGCCGGCACGGCGGTGGATCCGGCCCGGTTGGCCCACCACGCCGACGCGGCCGGCGACTCGGAGGGCGTCCTGGCGTACGCGCCGGAGGCGGCGGCCCGCGCGGCGGCGCTGGGCGCGCACCGGGAGGCGGTGCAGCAGTACCGGCGGGCGCTCCGGTATGCCGCTGCCCTGCCGGACGCCGACCGGGCCGAGCTGCTCGGACGCCTCGGCTACGAGTGCTACCTCACCGACCTCATCGAGGACGCGCTGACGGCCGAGACCGAGGCGCTGCGGATCTGGGTCCGGCTCGGCGACACGGTCCGGGTCGGCGACACGCACCGGTTCCTGTCCCGGCTGAGCTGGTTCATCGGGCACAACGAGCAGTCCGAGTGGCACGCCGTGCAGGCCACGGAGGTGCTGGCCGGGACGGACTCGGTCGAGCTGGCGATGGCGCAGAGCAACGCGGCACAGCTGCGGATGCTGTCCTCCGACCTGCCGGGCACGCGAGCGTGGGCCACCCGCACGTTCGACCTGCTCGACCGGCTGCCGGACGGTCCCCGGACGCTCGCGGTGCGGGTGCACGTGCAGAACAACCTCGGCACGGTCGAGCTGACCTCCGGCGACGCCGAGCTGGGGCGGCGGCTGCTGACCGAGAGCCTGGACCGGTCCCGTGCCGCTGACCTGCACGAGCACGCGGCCAGGGCGTACTGCAACCTCGCCTCCACCGCGATCTCGTTGCACCGGCACGCGGACGCCGCCGAATACCTGGCGGTGGGTCTGGCCTACTGCCGGGAGCGTGACCTCGACGCCTGGACGCTCTACCTGCAGGGCTGGCAGTCGCTGGACCAGCTGCACTGCGGTGACCTGGCGGCGGCGGAGTCGTGCGCCGTCGACATGCTGCGGCACCTGGACGCGGCGCCGGTGAGCAGGATCGTGCCGCTGACCGTGCTGGCGCGGGCCCGCGCCCGGACCGGGCGCGGCGACTGGCGGGATCCGCTCGACCGGGCCGCCGAGCTGGCCGAGGGCACCGGCGAGATGCAGCGGCTCGGCCCGGTCGCCGCCGCCCGCAGCGAGACGCAGTGGCTCGCCGGCGACGTCACCGGCGCGCGGGAGACCGCGGCACGGACGCTGCGGCTGGTCGGCATCGGCGGCGGCCCGTGGCACCGGGCCCCGGTCGCGACCTGGCTCGCCCCGGAGGCCGGGGTGCCGCCGTCCGGCGTCCCGGTCGGCGACCTGCCCGGCCCGTACGCGCTGGAGGCGGCGGGCCGGTGGGCCGAGGCGGCCGAGGCGTGGCGGCGGCTCGGCAGCCCGTACGAGCGGGCGCTGGCGCTGGCCCGCTCCGGCGACCGGGCGGCGCTGACCTCGGCGGTCGCGGTGCTGGACGGTCTGGGCGCGGTGGTCACCGCGGCCCGGGTGCGCGCGATGCTGCGCGCGCGGGGCTGGTCGGCGCCGCGGCGGCCGCGGGCCAGCACGGCCGAGCACCCCAGTGGGCTGACCGTACGGGAGGCCGAGGTGCTGGCGCTGGTGTCCGAGGGGTTGACCGACGCGGCCATCGCGGCCCGGCTGGTGCTGTCCCGGCGCACGGTCGAGCACCACGTCGCGTCGATCCTGGCCAAGCTGGGGGTGGCGTCGCGGCAGGAGGCGGCCGCGACCCGCCGCGGGTAGCCGGCGGAGCGGGCAGGATGGGCACGTGCGAGCTGCCTTCCCGGTCGAGGTCGTCCGTGCCGCCGAGCGGGCGGCGATGCAGGCGGTGCCCGAGGGCGCGCTGATGCAGCGGGCCGCCGCCGGACTCGCCGCCGAATGCGTGCGGATCCTGCGGCAGGGCGTGTACGGAACCACGGTCGCGGTCCTCGCCGGCGCCGGCGACAACGGCGGCGACGCGCTCTACGCCGGCGCGCGGCTGGCCGCCCGTGGTGCCGCGGTCACCGCGGTGCTGCTGTCCCCGGACCGCGCCCACCCCGGTGGCCTCACCGCCCTGCGCGCCGCCGGCGGGCGCGTGCTCCCGGCCGGCTCGCCCGCCGCGACCGAGGTGGTCGCCGCGGCCCGGCTGGTGCTGGACGGGATCGTCGGGATCGGCGGCTCCGGCGGGCTGCGGCCCGCGGCGGCCGGGCTGGTCGCGGCGGTCACCGGCACGGTGGTCGCGGTCGACCTGCCCAGCGGCGTCGACGCGGACACCGGCGCGGTCGAGGGCGAGGCGGTCCGGGCCGACGTGACCGTCACGTTCGGCACGCTCAAGCCGGGGCTGCTGGTCGGCGCCGGCGCCGAGCACGCCGGCGACGTGCGCCTGGTCGAGATCGGCCTCGACCTCCCGGAGCCGCGGCTGCGGGTGCTCGACCCGGCCGACGTGGCCCGGCTGGTGCCCCGCCCCGGCCCGCGCGACGACAAGTACACCCGCGGTGTCGTCGGCGTCGCCGCCGGCTCGTCGACGTATCCGGGGGCCGGCGTGCTCAGCACCGGAGCGGCCGTGCACGGCGGCGCCGGCATGGTCCGGTACGCCGGCGGCGCGGCCGAGCACGTACGGTCCCGCTGGCCGGAGGCGATCGTCACCGAGGGCAAGCCGAGCGAGGCCGGCCAGGTGCAGGCCTGGGTGGTCGGCCCGGGCATCGGCACCGACGACGCCGCGGCCGGGCTGCTGCGCGACGTGCTGGGCCAGGACGTGCCGGTGCTCGTCGACGCCGACGGGCTGACCCTGCTGGCCCGCGAGCCCGAGCTGGTCCGGTCCCGGACCGCGCCCACCGTGCTCACCCCGCACGACCGGGAGTTCGAGCGGGTCGCCGGGCCGGTCGGCGCCGACCGGGTCGGTGCCGCCCGCCGGGCCGCGGCCGAGATGGGCGTGACCATGCTGCTCAAGGGCAACGCGACCGTGGTCGCCGGTCCGGACGGCTTCGCGTACGTCAACCCGACCGGCACCCCGTGGCTGGCGACCGCCGGCAGCGGCGACGTGCTGTCCGGGCTGGCCGGCGCGCTGCTGGCCGGCGGGGTGGAGCCGGCGCTGGCCGCTGCCCTCGCCGCGTACCTGCACGGGCTGGCCGGGTCCATCGCGGCCGGCGGCGCGACCACCAGCGCGACCGGCGTGCTGGCCGCGCTCCCGGCCGCGCTGCGCACGGTGTGCGCCGCGGCCGGCTGAGCCGTCAGACCAGCGCGGCGTAGGTCGCGGTCCAGAAGTCGGACGCGACGTTGTGCGCGGTGGGCGAGGTCCACATCGCCTGGGTCAGCAGCGTGCCGACGAGGTCCTCGCCCGGGTCGCAGGAGAACGACGTGCCCATCCCGCCGTCCCAGCCGAACCGCCCCGGGTTGGCGTCGATGCCCACCCGCTCGACCGCCACGCCGACGCCGAAGCCCCAGCCGGCGCCGTTCCAGGGCACCCAGGCCACGACCTCCTTCTGGGCCGGGGTGAGCTGGTCGGTGGTCATCGCCGCGACCGTGGCCCGGGACAGCAGCGGATCGCCGCCGGCCCGCAGCATCCGGCCGAACGCGAGCAGGTCGTCGGCGGTCGAGACGAGCCCGCCGCCACCCGACTCGAACGCCGGCGGCCGGCTCCAGGCCCCGTCGACCGGGTCGTACACGGACAGCGCGCCGGTCTCCGGGTCGGGCCGGTACGAGGTGACGAACCGGTCGAGCGAACCGGCCGGGACGCTGAACCCGGTGTCGGCCATCCCCAGCGGCCCGAACACCCGCTCGGCCAGGAACCGCGACAGCGCCATCCCGGCCGCCCGCGCGATCAGCACCCCGAGCACCTCCATCGGCACGTGGTAGGCCCAGCGCCGGCCCGGCTGGAACATCAGCGGCAGCTCGCCGAGCCGCCGCAGCCACTCGTCCGGCGCCGGCGTCGCGCCGGGGTCGGGCGGCCCCATGCCGATCGCCCGCTCGTTCGCCGCGGCCACCACCGGCACGTCGGCCGGGTCGGCCATCACCTGACCGAACCCCATCGTGGACGTCAGCAGGTCCCGCACGGTGATCGAGCGCTCGGCCGGCACGGTGTCGTAGAGCGGCGCGTCCAGCCGGGTGAGCACCCGCCGGTCGGCGAGCTCGGGCAGCAGGTCGTCGACCGGGTCGTCCAGCCGCAGCACGCACTCCTCGACCAGCATCAGCGCCGCGACCGCGGTGATCGGCTTGGACATCGACGAGATCCGGAAGATCGTGTCCCGGGTGACCGGCGGCCCGCCGATCGACCGTTCACCGAGGCAGACCACCTCGGTCCGGCCGCCCCGGTCGACCAGCGCCACCAGTCCGGGCACCGCGCCGCCGTCGACGTGCCGGGCCAGCACCCGGTGGAGCCGCTCGATACCGCTGTCGGTGAAGTCGCTCACGGGCACCGAACTTAGTATCGGCGGCCCGACCGCGACCGCGCACGGCGCCGCGGGCGCCACGGGGCCCTCTGGGAGGATGGGCGCCATGGTCCGGTCGGAGGCGGTCGTCGACCTCGAGGCGATCCGGGACAACGTCGCGCTGCTGCGGTCCCGGACACCGGCCGAGGTGATGGCGGTGGTCAAGGCTGACGGATACGGGCACGGCCTGCTGCCGTCCGCGCGCGCCGCGCTGGCCGGCGGTGCGAGCTGGCTCGGAGTCGCGTTCCTGGAGGAGGCGCTCGCGCTGCGCAGCGCCGGGATCACCGCGCCGGTGCTGTCCTGGCTGGCGGCGCCGGGTGAGGACCTCGCCGCCGGGGTGGCCGCCGACGTCGACCTGTCCGCCAGCGCGCCCTGGACGGTCACCGAGATCGCCGCGGCGGCCCGGGACGCCGGCCAGCCGGCCCGGCTGCACCTGAAGATCGACACCGGCCTGTCCCGCGGCGGCGCGCCGGCCGCCGACTGGCCCGACCTGGTCACCGCGGCGGCCAAGGCCGCGGCCGCCGGCGACGTGCAGGTGATCGGCATCTGGAGTCACTTCGCGTACGCGGACGCGCCCGGGCACCCGACGATCGCCCGGCAGGTCGCCGAGTTCACCGACGCGGTCGAGGTGGCCCGGCGGCTCGGCGTCGACCCGCCGCTGCGGCACCTGGCCAACTCGGCCGCGACGCTGACCCTGCCGGCGGCGCACTTCGACCTGGTCCGGCCGGGCATCGCGGTCTACGGGCTGACCCCGGTGCCGCCGGTGTGGCACGGGCTCACCCCGGCGATGACGCTGCGCTCGTCGGTCGCGCTGGCCAAGCGGGTGCCGGCCGGCAGCGGCGTCTCGTACGGGCACGTCTACACGACCGAGCGGGAGACCGGACTGGCCCTGGTCCCGCTGGGGTACGCCGACGGGGTGCCGCGCAACGCGACCTCGGTCGGCCCGCTGTTCCTCGGCGGCCGGCGCCGGACGATCTCCGGCCGCGTGTGCATGGACCAGTTCGTGGTGGACGTCGGCGACGACACGGTCGGGGCCGGCGACGAGGTGGTGCTGTTCGGCCCCGGCCGGAACGGCGAGCCCACCGCGCAGGACTGGGCGGACGCGACCGGCACGATCTCGTACGAGATCGTCACCAGGGTCGGAGCCCGGGTGCCGCGGGTCTACCGGGGCAGGGTGCCGTGAGGCGACGCGGCGTCATCGGCATCGCCGCCGGGGTGGCCGGCCTGGTCGCCGCCGGCGCCGTGGTCGGTCTGGCGGCCGAGAAGTACGCGATCGGGCGGGTCCGGTCCCGGCCCGACCCCGAGGCGGACCAGCCGTACGGGCAGCTGTCCCCGGACCGGACCAGCGTGGTGCGCACCGACGACGGCATCCCGCTCGAGGTGGAGGAGGTCGGCCCGGCCGACGCGCCGCTCACCGTGGTGTTCGCGCACGGGCTTGCGCTCGCCCTCGGCTCCTGGCACTACCAGTGGCTCGGGCTGGAGGACATGACCCGCCCGAGGCTGCGGATGGTCTTCTACGACCAGCGCTCGCACGGGAGGTCCGGGCGGGCGGCCGCCGACACCGTGACGATCGACCAGCTCGGCGACGACCTCTACCGGGTGCTGGCCGAGGTGGCGCCGACCGGGCCGGTGGTGCTGGTCGGCCACTCGATGGGCGGGATGGCGGTGATGTCGCTGGTCGACCGGCACCCTGAGCTGTTCGGGCCGCGGGTGATCGGCGTCGCGCTGATCTCCACCTCGACCGGCCGACTGTCCGAGGTCAGCCTCGGGTTGCCGGCGGTGACCGCGCGGCTGCGGGCCCCGGTGATGCCGCTGGTGCTGCGGACGATGCGGTCCCGGGCCGGGCTGATCGAGCGCAGCCGCAGGGTCGGCTCGGACCTGGCCTGGCTGCTGACCCGGCACTACTCGTTCGGCTCGTCCGACGTGTCGCCGGCCCTGGTCGACTACGTGGAGAGGCTCATCGCCAGCACGCCGGTCGACGTCGTGGCCGACTTCTTCCCGGCGCTGACCGCGCACGACAAGCTCGACTCGCTGTCCCCGCTGGCCGGCCTCGAGGTGCTCATCGTCGTCGGGGACAAGGACCTGCTCACGCCGGTGGAGCACAGCCGCCGGATGGCCCAGCTGCTGCCGCACGCCGAGCTGCTCGTCCTCGACGACGCCGGGCACCTGGTGATGATGGAACGGCCGGCGCTGGTCAACCTGCGGCTGCGGGCGTTCCTGCACCGGGCCTACCGGGCCGCGGCCACCGGCTCGCACCGGGGCGTGCGGTGAGGGCGACCCGGATCGACCCGGTCTCGCTGCAGGTGTTCAGCCGCGCCGCCGAGTGCACCAGCTGGGCCGAACTGGCCGCCGCGGCGCAGACCTGTGCCGCATGCCCGGAGCTGGTCGGGAGCCGGAGCACGGTCGTCGTCGGCGACGCCCCGGCCGGCGCCAGGCTCGCGCTGGTCGGCGAGGCGCCCGGGGCCGAGGAGGACCGAACCGGCCGCCCGTTCGTCGGCAAGGCCGGGGCGCTGCTGGACCGGCTGCTGGCCGAGGCCGGGCTGGACCGGTCCGGGGTCGCCGTGGTCAACGTCGTGCAGTGCCGGCCGCCGGGCAACCGCACCCCGACGGCGACCGAGGCGACCCGCTGCCGCGGCTGGCTGGAGCGCAAGCTGCAGCTGATCGCGCCGGAGCTGGTCGTCGCGCTCGGCCTGTCCGCGGCGGCGGCGTTCCTTGGCCGCGGCGTCCGGCTGGCGTCGGTGCGCGGCGAGCTCCACGAGGTGGACGGGCGCCGGATCCTGCCGACCTACCACCCGTCGGCGGCGATCCGGTTCGGCCCGAACGGCGCCCCGCTGGCGGCGCTGCGCGCCGACCTGTGCACCGCGGCCGGGCTGCTCACTTCACGCTCTTGAACTGCAGCGTGTCCAGCACGGACTTGCAGCCGCGGTTGACGTCGGACTCCTTGTCCTTCCACTGGCAGTTGACCTGCAGCTCGTTGCGGCCGCGGAAGACGAAGTAGACGTCGGACTCCAGCCCGGTGGACCGCTGGCTGGCGTGGTAGCCGAAGCTGCGGGCGCCGTCGACGTCGGTCTTGTCGGCCGTGGTCGAGTCGAACGTGAAGCCCTGCTGGGACAGCTCCCGCAGCACCTGCGTCAGCTCGCCCTCGAGCGTGTCGTCGGAGATCGTGTCGGTGTCCGAGCGCAGCGCGTACACGCTGATGATGATCAGGTCGCGGCTACTCACCGCGACCGCCGAGCGGTATTTCTCCTT
>Ga0070678_100002146_pt1 | contig 10693 bp, 11 predicted proteins | sample KBSM73metaG_FD_65647 | JGI IMG/M metagenome (GOLD analysis project Ga0070678, IMG submission 65647) | Miscanthus rhizosphere microbial communities from Kellogg Biological Station, Michigan, USA - KBS M7-3 metaG | ecosystem: Host-associated > Plants > Roots > Rhizosphere > Soil ...
GCGACCGAGGCGGCCGGCGCGCTGATGGATTTCGGCTTCGCCGAGATGGCGCTGCAGCGGGTCTACGCGCAGGTGCTCGCGGGCAACAGCGCCTCGTGCCGCGTGCTCGAGAAGCTCGGCATGCAGAACGAGGGCATCCGCCGCCGCCACATCCGCAAGGGCAAGACGCTCCACGACGTGATGCTCTACGGGATGCTGCGCGACGAATGGGATCGCTGAGGCTTCACGTTCCAGCTCTCGACGAGCCCGACCGCCAGCGCGATGACGCAGACCGCGGCGATGACGAGTGACACGACCCACAGCCCCCGCGGCAGGGGCTTCCGCGTCTTGCGGCCCTCGTCGAGGATCGCCTCGAGGTGCGGGTCTTCCACGCCCCGAGCATAGCTCTTGCTGTCTGGCGCGCGCGGCACCACGTTCCGCCACCTTGCACCCGGCGGCGTTGCCGATCGCAACATGAAGAAGCTCCTCGCCCTCGTCCTCGTCGCAGCCTGCCACGGCACTCCCTCGCACCCGGCCGGCCCCGATGCCGCGGGAGCCGACACTGACGCGGCTCCAGATGCGCCGACCGGCTGCCCGGCAGGTCACGCCGGCGATGGCTGCGTGCTCGCGCTCTACGATGCCGCGGCGAGCTGCGACGCGACCGCGGTCGCGACGTTCACCGCCGAGATGACGAACCGGCACGACCCGCTGTGGGCCGCCGGGCGCGCGCTGTTCCAGGCCGACCACGCGGTGATGGTCGCCGGCGACTGGAATGGCTGGCAGCCGACGATCGCACTCGCACCGTTCTGCTCGACGCCGCTCGTGCTCGGGGTGACCGAGGTCCCGAGCGGCTTCCACACGTACAAGCTCGTCGACGGCTCGACGTGGCTGCTCGATCCGCAGAACCCCGCGTTCGCGTACGACGACTTCGCAGGCAATAGCGATCACGCGAACAGCGTGCTGAACACGCCGGACTCGGGCCGCGGCCACCTCGTCAAGCTCGACCAGGCGTGCTCGACCGCGCTCGGCAACTGCCGCAACGTCACTGCGTATCTGCCGCCCGGCTACAACGCCGACGAGCGCACGTATCCGGTGCTGTTCATGCACGACGGCCAGAACGTCTGGGACAACCACACGTGCTGCTTCGGGCACACCGGCTGGGAAGTGAACGTCGCGCTCGACAGCGAGATTGCCGGCGGGCACGTCGCGCCGATCATCGTGATCGCGGGCGACAACTCGCAGAACCGCAACAACGAGTACGGGCTCGACGACGCGACGACTGCCACGTTCGAGCAGTTCCAGCTGACCGAGCTGCAGCCGCACGCGCTCACGCAGGTGCGCTGGGACGGCGCGAAGGTCGCGATCGCCGGCAGCTCGCTCGGCGGCCTCGTCTCGATGGAGCTCGCGCTCCGCCACCCCGACACGTACAGCGGCGTCGCGTCACTCTCGGGCGCGTTCTGGCCCGGCATGGACACTCACGACGCGCTCCGCGACCATTTCGCGACGATGGGCAAGCAGGCGCTCGCGATGTACCTCGACAGCGGCGGCGCGGTCTCGGATGACAGCGATGGCGCGGCGGACACGGCCGAGATCCGGGACATGGCCGTCGGGTTCGGATGGCAGCGCGGGGACTCCCCGGCCTGCAGCCCGGGCCCGGACGCCCTCTGCTACTACATCGAGCCCGGCGCGACCCACGACGAGCTGGCCTGGAAGGCCCGGACCTGGCGCTTTCTTCGGTTCCTCTATCCTGCTCTTTAGGCCTGCTCTTTAGGCCTGCTCTCCGGCCGGCTTCCTGAGGGGCCCTACCCCACACACTGGGGCTTCGGCCCCCGGGCCTGGGGATCCCCAGCGCCCTGCGCCGCCAATGATCTTCACGATCAACAGCGCGAAGTTGCGCAAGTTGGCGGCACACCCGTTGCTTTACACTGCTGTCATGAACAAGGTCCTAGCCGTTGCCCTAACCCTCCCGCTCGCCGCCTGCGTCGTCGGTTCGTCCAGCCAGCCCGGCGGCGGCGGAGATGATGGAACCGGCGGCACCATGGGCTCCAACACCGGCTCGGACACCGGGAGTGGCGGCGGTGGTGGCGGCGGCATCTCGGGCCACATCACCTCCGACACGACCTGGTCGGACACGGTCGACATCTCCGGCAGCGTCACCATCGACTCCGGCGTGACCGTCACGGTCGCCCCGGGCGCCACGGTCAACGTCGCCGGCGTCGCGGGCATCACGGTCAACGGCACGCTCGCCATCTCGGGCACGGCGGCCTCGCACGCGACGATCCAGCCGTCGAGCGGTTCGGCGTTCCAGGCGATCAATGTCGCCATGGGCGGCGCGGTCACCGGCACCTTCGCCTCGGTCCACGGCGCGGAGATCCAGCTCAACGGCGGCTCGCTCACCCTCACCGACTCCAAGGTCTGGGGCGCTCCCGGCGACCTGCTCGTCATGAACGGCGGCACGATCAACGTGACCTACACGAACATCGGTGACGCGACCTCCGACACCACGCACTGCAACATGCACTTCGGCGGCACGACGCCGAACGTGATCACGATCGAGCACAACAACATCACGTCGCGCCCGTACGGCCTGATGTTCTACGCAGGCTCGAACGCCGACTTCAAGAACAACAACTGGACGAACATGATCGACATCGAGCCGGGCGTCTCGGGCGTCACCGGCGATGCGAGCGGCAGCTACTTCATGAAGGGCCAGCCGGCCGGCACGACCGGCATCACGTTCGGCACGCTGTCGCAGACCGCGCTCACCGACGCGGGCCCGCGCGGCTAACCGCCTTCCGCTCGCTACAACGGCCCGTTCACCGCGGGCCGTTTCGCATTTTCGGACGACTGATGGTTTCACCACATACTATTTTACGTATGTGATCTTCTCGAGCACGTTTGCATTCTGCGGCGGGCTTGGAGTCAGCAGGTAGACGCCGACCACGGTGCCGTCCTTGTCGCGAAATGCTTTGACCGTGCGCGTGCCGGCCTCGACCAGACCCTTGTCGCGAAGTGCCTGAAGTGCCTCGTCCGAGGGCGTCGAGGTCTTGGTGCGCTCGGCGACCAGCTCGTTCCAGCGCTGGAGTGCGTGCTCGTCGTCGCCATAGCGCTCCCAGCGGCGGAGCTCGACCAGGCGATCGCCGTCGAAGGTCGCAGTGACCCAGGCGTCTCCGAGCTCGGCCGCGGTGCGATCGCAGCGCGGGTAGAGCTCTTCCTTCTGCGGCAGCTGGCCCTGCGAATGACAGAACTGATGGGCATGGAGCTGCTGCTCGGCATCCTTGTGGGACAGGCCGAGTGGCACGGTGAGCGGGAGATCGGCATTCGCGCCGCCGCACGCTGCGAGCGTGCCTGCGACCACCAGCGTGATCAGCCTCATGGCCCGGCAAACTACCATGGACGGAGGCGGCGGCCGGCTGCTAGGGTCCGCCCGGATGCGGACGAGGATGGCGATAACCTTCTTGTTGTTCTTGGCCGTGGCGGCATGCAGTGGCGATCCAGCGCCGGATCCCGACCGGCCCGCGGCGCCTGATAGCAACGACCCGGCGTTCACGATCCAGGGCGCCCACAGCTGGTACCTGATCGGCGACGGCGTGACTCCTGGCGAGGACACGATGACGGTGATCATCACCGCGCCGGCGCACACGAGCTTTGTCGATGCGTATGTCGGCGACCACAAGCCGGTACGGATGAGCGCGCAGAGCGGCGGATTTGCGATGCAGGTGTCGATCGCGGACATCGTCGGCGATACCGACGTGCTGTTCAGCGCAGACGGCTCGTCGACTGCGTTCGCGTCGGTGCCATTCCATCGCTCGGCTCCGTACTACGTGCTCGTCTCGACCGATTACGACTTCTCGGACCCGGGTCAGGGCGCGATCATGTACATGAACTATCTGCATGGCATGCACCCGGGAATGCGGATCACGCACTTCTGGGCGCCGTATACGTATACGGACCCGATGGTCACCGAGCAGCGCCGCGATCAGCTGACGCAGTTCATCCTCGGGATGCAGTCGATGTACAAGGACGAGATCGGGCTGCACATCCACCCGTACTGCAACTTCGTCGAGGATGCCGGCGTCACGTGCATCACCGACGCGTCCGACGTCAACGCCGACGGCAACGACCTCTCGGGCTACACCGACCGCATCGAGGCGTACCAGCACGACCCGATGGCCACTCTGCTCCAGCACGCCTTCGATCTCTTCGCGGCGCGCGGGCTCCCCAAGCCGCAAACTTTTCGCGCCGGCGGATGGACTGCTGATCTGAACACGTTCCTCGCGCTACAAGATAAAGGATTCATTGCAGATAGCTCTGCACTGAACTGGGCACGCATCGAGGAGTGGAAAGGCCACAACATCTACGACTGGACGATGGCGCACTGGGCACCGATCAATGATACGAGCCAGCCCTACCTGCCGACCACGACCGACGTGCTCGGCGCGAGCGGTACGCCGCTGGGAATGCTCGAAGTGCCCGATAACGGGGTGATGATCGACTACGTGACGACCGACGAGATGACCGGAATCTTCGACGCAAACTGGGACGGCAAGGCGTTCGCGAAGCCCAGGACGCTGATGATGGGCTTTCATCCATCCGACAGCTTCAGCGAGGCCGAGTACACCCGCGTGAATGATTTGCTGAAGGTCGCCGACATGCACCTGGCGACTAAGGATCTGGGGCCCGTCGTCTACACGACGCTTTCTGACGTGACGCCGGTCTTTGCAGCTCAATGAGCTTGTAACTTCGGTACTCCGCAATTAGCTTCACGCCGCAATGAGCGATTTCCAAGTTGAGATGGACCGCGTGGTCCAAGGCTTCGTGTCCCAGATCAGCGATCTCGCCCGTCGCGCGGCTCTCGAGATGATCGAGAAGTCGCTCGGCAAGAGCGGTTCGCGGGGCGCGATTCGCGTCTCCGGCGGTGGTCGCGGCCGCGGCGCCAAGCGCAGCGCGCAGGATCTCGAGCAGCTGTCGTCGCAGTTCGTGTCATTCGTGAACAAGCACCCCGGTCTGCGCATCGAGCAGATCAACAAGGAGCTCGGCACGACCACGAAGGACCTCGCGCTGCCGATCCGCAAGCTCATCGCTGACGGCGTGATCAAGACCAAGGGCAAGAAGCGCTCGACGACCTACACGGCGAAGTGAAGGACACGATCCCCCACCGGTTGTTGCGTCAGGCTGCGGAGCGGCCCTCGACGATCGCGTACCAGGCGAAGGCCAACGGGCGCTGGCAGCCGACCACGTGGCGGACCTACGTCGATCAGATCCGGACCTGCGCGCGCGCACTGATGGCGCTCGGCCTCGAGCGCGGCGGCAAGGTCTGCATCCTCGGCTTCAACCGGCCCGAGTGGGTGATCTTCGATCACGCCGCGATGATGGCGGGCGGCGTACCGGCCGGCATCTACACGACGTGCTCGGCCGACGAGGTCCAGTACATCGTCCATCACAGCGAGTCGCTCGTCGTGCTCGTCGAGAACACCGAGCAGCTGGCGAAGATCAAGGCGAAGCGCGATCAGCTGCCGCTGCTCCGCGCGACCGTGATGATGCGCGGCGTGACCGCGGCGACCGGCGAAGATTTACTGACCTGGGACGACCTGATGGCGAAGGCCGACGGCGTGACCGAGGCCGAGCTCGACGCCCGCATCGACGCGATCGAGCAGGCCGACCTCGCGACGCTGATCTACACGTCGGGCACGACCGGGCCGCCGAAGGGCGTGATGCTGTCGCATCGCAACCTCGCGTGGACGTCGCGCACGCTGCTCGACATGTCGGGACACAACGACCCGGATGTCTCGCTCTCGTACTTGCCGCTCTCGCACATCGCCGAGCAGATGTGCACCGTGCACATGCCGGCGACCGCGGGCAGCTGCGTCTACTTCGCCGAGTCGATCGAGAAGGTCCCCGAGAACCTCAAGGACTGCCGGCCGACCGCGTTCTTCGGCGTGCCGCGGATCTGGGAGAAGTTCCACGCGGCGATGGCGGGCAAGCTCGCCGAGACGACCGGCGTGAAGAAGCACCTCGTCGACTGGGCGCGCAGCGTGTGCTCGCGCGTCAATGCGCACAAGGATCGCGGGGAGTCGGTGCCGCCTCACCTCGAAGTGCAGTACCGGCTCGCCGACCGGCTCGTGATCTCGAAGATCAAGACTGCGATCGGCCTCGACCGCGCGCGCGATCTGTTCTCGGGCGCCGCGCCGATCGCCGCCGACGTGCTCGCATTCTTCGCGAGCCTCGACCTGCCGGTGCACGAGATCTATGGCCAGTCCGAGGACTGCGGCCCGACGAGCTGCAACCTGCCCGGCCGGACGAAGCTCGGCTCGGTCGGCCCGCCCATTCCCGGCCTCGAGGTCAAGATCGCCGACGACGGCGAGATCCTCATTCGCGGCCCGAACGTGTTCCTCGGCTACTTCAAGGAGACCGAGGCAACCGCCGAGGCGCTTCGCGACGGCTGGCTGTGCTCGGGCGACCTCGGCGCATTCGACCCGCAAGGTTTCCTCACGATCACCGGCCGCAAGAAGGAAATCATCATCACGGCGGGCGGCAAGAACATCGCGCCGAAGAACATCGAGGCCGCGATCAAGGAGCTGCCGCTGGTCGGCGAGGCCGTCGTGATCGGCGACCGCCGCAAGTACCTCACAGCGCTCGTCACGCTCGAGCCCGGCGCCGCCGCGAAGGTCCCCGGCGAGCAGGTGCGCTCGACGATCCAGGCGAAGATCGACCAGGTCAACCAGTCGCTCGCGCGCGTCGAGCAGGTCAAGAAGTTCGCGATCCTCGAGCGGCCGTTCGCGATCGATACCGGTGAGCTCACGCCGACGATGAAGCTCAAGCGCAAGGTCATCGCGCAGAAGTACGCGCGCGAGATCGAAGCGATGTACTCGGACGAGAACTAGGTTGTCGGCGGTCTGGCGTCGTGACAGCTACGTGCTCGGCGGCGGCACCGGCCAGATCGCCCTGATCGCGCTGTCGTCAGCGAAGCTGCCCGATCCGCTGCCGGTCTCCCGCGCGCGCCACGGCATGCCCGAGGAGGGAGACGGTCCCGAGTCGGTCGCACTCGTCGCACGCGATCGCGCCGATGACCCGGCGTGGTTCACCGATCAGGTCGTGGCGCCATTCGCGGATCTGATCGCGAGCGATCTGGGACCGACCGCCGCGGCCTCCGCGCTCGCCGCCGAGCACGCGTACGTGATCGAAGCGCAGCTCGACGATCCCGATGACCTCGGCCACGTCCAGGCCGCGTGGGCGCTCGCGAAGTGCGTGTGCGAGGAAGGCGCGGCGATCGTGATCGACGTCTACGCCGCGCGCGCTCACCTCGGCATCGAGGTCGCACAGCTCGCGCCCGACCGCTCGTTCGACGTCATGCACGAGGTCACGCTGTTCTTCGACGAGACCGCCGACGGCACGATGGCCGCGTGGTCGCTCGGCCTGCGCAAGTTCGGTCGCCCCGACGTCGTGCTGCTCGGCATCGCGCCCGAAGCCGCGACCGAGGCCGCGCTGCTGCTCCGCGATGTGGCGCAGACGCTGGCCGCGGGCGAGCGCATCGAGCCCGGCGACACCGTCGAGGCTCCCGGTGGTCGTACGATGATCGCCACGCGCTTCGATCCGGCGAGCGAGCCCGCGGTCGCCGTCGAGGGCAACGCGCTGCTCCTGCGCTGAGGACCAACGAGTTGACGTTTCCTGCGTTCGATCCACAGTCGCGTCAGCCGATGAAATCGCTCCTGCTCGTGCTCGCGATGGTCGGCTCGGCGCATGCCGATCCACCGGTGTCGCTCGCGTGGAACCTGCGATCGGTCGGGGTCGCGAGCGGGATCCGCGCCGACACTGCCGTCGGCACGTTCACCGATTCCGGTGCGAACGGCCAGACCGTGTCGTCGGTGTGGACGTTCGCGTACAAGATCACGCCACACCTCGCGCCGCTCGTCCGCTTCGCGATCACGGACAACATGCCGGCGATGGGCGCGAGCGCGACGGCCGTCTCGAACCCGCTGTTCGCCCTGGGCTGGGCACCCCGGCTGTCCGCCCACTGGAAGTACGCGATGCTTGCCGGCGTGACGATGCCCGTCGGCAGCGGCGGTGGCGACGACGGCAACCCGGCGCGCGCGGCAGCGCAGAAGGCGGCCGCATTCGCGCGCTCGGCGATGGACAACTCGTTGTTCGCGGTCAACGACGTCACGCCGGTGCTCGGCATCGACCTCGCCTTCGCAGCGCGCGGGTTCACGATCCAGGGCGAAGCGACGCTGTTCGAGCTCGTGCGCGAGCGCGGCGGCACGATCGATCCCGACAAGTACAAGACCAACTTCACGAGCGGCGGACACCTCGGATACTTCCTGCTGCCGTGGCTGTGCGCGAGCGGCGAGGTGCGCTACCAGCGCTACCTGTCCACGCCGGCGGCGGTCGCGATGACGCCCGCGACCCGCGACAACCTGACGATCGCCGGCGGTCTACGCGCCGTGATCAAGCTCCGTCACGGGCGACTGCTGCGGCCCGGCGTCTCGTATGCGCGCGGCCTCGACGATCCGATGAACGCACGCCACTACCAGATCTTCCAGCTCGACCTGCCGCTGTCGTTCTGAGCCTGCACGGCCCGTCGCATGCAGAGCTCGTCCTCGGAGGTTGACCATGGCCAGAAAAGTTGCCGACTGCAGGCGGTTTCCGAGCGAGCGTCCGTGCACGCTGACGATCGCGGGCGAAGAGGAAGAGGTCGTACGCGCGGCCGTGCAGCACGCCGTGTCGTGGCACGGAGACGAGGACACGCCGGAGCTGCGCATGATGATCCGCGCGAGCCTGATGGACGAGATGCCGCGCTACGAGAGCGAGTACGAGTCGGTCGCGACGGACTGAACGCGGACCTGAGCGTGCGACGGTCGGCGCCCACCGCGCGCATCCGAGGCGCGGGCAGGCACGTAGTCATCGCTGCGCCTGCGCGGGAGGCTTGCGCGGGTTCTTGAGCGCCTGATCGACCTCGTGGCGGAACTGGTTCTCGTCCTGGAGCGTGCCGTTGAGGATCGTGCTCCAGTGGCGCGTCAGCGCGGACATCGCGACCGCTTCCTGGATCTCCGCATCACTGGCGCCGTCGAGCTTCGCCGCCTGCGTATGGAAGGTCACGCAGTAGCGACACGGAATCTGCGCGGCGACCGCGAGCCCGATCAGCTCCTTCGTCTTGTTGGGCAGTGCCGTCGTCGGGTTGAGCTCGAAGCCCTTCTGTTCGCGCCACGCGGCGGCGATCGCGACCTGCGGAAACAGCTTGTAGAACGTCGGCACGGAGCCGAGCGTTCGCTCGATGTCCTTGTAGGCACTCTCCGCGTCGGTGATCGGCTCGTTCGTCGTCGGGCGCGGCGCCTTGGCGAGATAGCCGAACACGGTCGCCATTTCCTTCTCGAACGCGGCGGGATCGACCTGCATGCCATTGAGCACGGTGCTCCAGTGCCGCGTCACCGCCGCCATCGCGATGGCCTCGTGGAGCTCGCGGTCGGTCGCCCCCGCGGCGCGCGCGAACTGCGTGTCGGCGTAGACGCAGTAGCGACACGGGATCTGCGCCGAGACGGCCAGTCCGATCAGCTCCTTCGTGCGGGCGGGCAGCGCGGTATCGGTGCTCATCTCGAGCGCCGACATCTCGTCCCAGGCGCCGGGCAGCGCCTCGTCGGGCACCGCCTTCATGAACGTGGGCACGAAGCCGAAGTTGCGCTTGATGTCCTTGTACGTGCCTTCCGTCGGCGCCGGCGCCGTATCCGCACGCAGTGCCACCACGAACAGGACGAGGATCGGGAGCCGTATGAGGAGGGTCCGCATGCCCGCGGCGCAGTGCACCGTTCGGGCCGCGGCGCCTGCGTACCTGCTGCTATGCTCGCGCCCCTATGGGTGAAGCGCTGGCGCCGGTGCACAAGGGGTTCCTCGGTCGCGTGCTGTTCGTCGATCTGTCGGCGAAGACGCACGAGGTCCAGACGGTCGATCCGCAGGTGTATCGCGACTACCTCGGCGGCTACGGCCTCGGCGCGTGGCTCATGTGGAAGCACTTCCCGGCCGGCACCGATCCGCTCGCGCCCGAGGCCTGCTTCGCGCTGTGCTCGGGCCTGCTCACCGGCCTGCACTCGCCGTTCTCCGGCCGCATCCAGATCGTCGGCAAGTCGCCGCTGACGAACACGTGGGCCGACTCCAACTCGGGCGGCAGCGTCTGCATTCACCTGCGCAAGGCGGGCTACGACGCCGTGGTCGTGCGCGGGCGCGCCGCCGAGCCGACGCTGCTCGTGATCCGCGACGGTGACGTCACGTTCGAGCCCGCCGGCGAGCTGTGGGGTCAGGAGATCCCGCCGGTGTTCGACGCGCTCAAGGCGCAGTTCGGCGGCAAGCGCGATGTCGGCATCTCGGCGATCGGTCCCGCCGGCGAGAAGCAGCAGCGCATCGCCTCGGTGATGAACGATCGCTATCACGCGTTCGGCCGCCAGGGCTTCGGCGCGATCTACGGCAGCAAGAACCTCAAGGCGATCGTCGTCGCCGGCACCGGCGAGGTCCCGATCGCGCGCCCCGCCGACTTCAAGGCGGTGTGCAAGCGCATCACCGACGAGTACAAGAAGGACCTCGGCATCATCGCGCGGTTCTTTGCGTACATGGCCAAGCCGAAGGGCTGGCTCGCGTGGATGTACCGGCTGATGACGCGGATCGGCGTGAAGCTGGAGTCGCCGACCGCCTCGATGCGCCGGCTGTGGTCGCAGCGCGGCACGACCGC
>Ga0070678_100002148_pt1 | contig 10690 bp, 5 predicted proteins | sample KBSM73metaG_FD_65647 | JGI IMG/M metagenome (GOLD analysis project Ga0070678, IMG submission 65647) | Miscanthus rhizosphere microbial communities from Kellogg Biological Station, Michigan, USA - KBS M7-3 metaG | ecosystem: Host-associated > Plants > Roots > Rhizosphere > Soil ...
GGATCAGTCCGAACTCGACCGTGTACCAGTAAAGCCGGGCGAGCTTGTCGATCGCGCCAAACGCCTTCGCGCGCAGCCCGCCCTGACCGTACGCCTGCATATAATCGGCGAAGACGGGGTGGGCGAGCATCGGCACATGGCCGAACACGTCGTGGAAGACGTCCGGCTCCTGCAGATAATCGAGCTGATCCGGGCGGCGGATGAACCGGCCGGCGACGAAGCGGCGGTTGGCGAGATGTTCGAAGAAGACATCGTCCGGGACGAGGCCGGGGACCGCGACCACCTGCCACCCGGTCGCCTTCATGAGCTTTTCGGACAATTCGTCGAAATTGGGAATACCCGGGCGCGACAGGTGCAGCATGTCGAGCCCGTCGAGGAACTCCCGCGCCGCACGGCCGGGAAGCATCGCCGCCTGGCGCGCGAACAAAGTGTCCCAGACCCGATGCTCTTCGGCCGTATAGCGGTCCCACGCCTGGGGGACCGTCCAATCCTCGGCGGCTTCGGGGGGGCGGATGAGCGAGTCGGCGGCCATTATATGAGCCTACAATAAAGTTTCGTTTGATACTATCTCACGCCCTCCCGTCCTGCTGGACTTCGCTCCGGCGTCCACCGAGAGTTTCTGACCAGGCCGCACGGTGACGGGAAAAAAGCTATTTCCGGCTGAGCGCCTCGATCAGGGTGGCCTTCATGCGACCGACCTGGGCGGGGGTGATCGGCCCGAGCGGACCTTTGGCGGCGAGCGGCAGATGCGCGGCGGGATCGCCGTTCGCGCCGAACACATAATGATCGAATATCATCCGCCACACGTCGCGCTGGTCGTCGGGCAGGCCGCGCAAGGACATCAGCGCGAACAAGAGCGCCTCGTAGGCGCCGCCGAGGCCGGCGGGTGCGGGGTTCCACCAATAATTGACGAAGGCATTGACCGCGTCGAGCGAGTCCACCGCATGCCACCAGTGGAAGGGCAGATAGATGGCATCGCCCGGCTCGAGCAGGGCCGATTGGGCATGCTCCATCGCCTCGGCGAAGCGCGGAAAGCGCTCCAGGTCGGGACAGGAGAGGTTGACCAGGCTGACCGGCGTTCCCGCCGGCGTCGGGTCGAACGGGCCGCAATAGAGATTGGCGAGCTGCTCGGGGGGGAAGACGGTGAACCGCCGCCGCCCGGTCATGACCAGGCCGACATTCTCCATCAGGTCGTAATGCGTCGAGACGTGTATCCGGTTGCCGATCCAGATGCGCGGGACGACGTCCGCGTCGATCAGGTCGATCCGATTCTCGTCGACGAAGCCTGGAAGTATTTCGGGGATCTTCGCCGATTGCACTGCCATGGAGAAAGGTCTCGCCTCATCCTGATCGCGCAGCAGCCGGTCGAGGAACGGGTCGAGCGGGGTGCGGCCACGCTGGAAGTTGAACCCCGTCAGATCGGGCAGGTAGCCGAAATGGCCCTCGATCTCGGGCGGCCCAAGCACCGCGAGCACGGGTTGGGGTTGGCTGAAGCGCTTGAGATAGGCGATCGCCGCCTCGGGCGAAGTCCGCCCCGCCTGCACCGCGGGCCAGTCCTTGCCCAGCCCGCGCAGGATCACCGGCTGGCGCGCGGGCCGTATCTCGGCGTCGAAACGTGCGTGGTCGACGCCGTCGACCTCGCGGATCGGTGTCGGTTCGGGAAGGCTCATCAGCCGATCAGCCCCGCGCGGCGTCGGACACGCTGCCGTTGCGCACCAGGAACTCGGCCTGCGTCGGCAGCGCATCGGCGGTCGCGGCGATTACCTCGCGGATGTGGCGGAGCCTGGTCAGCGTCTCCTCGTCGGGAAGCAGATCGGCGGCGGGATGATAGGCGCCCGCCTCGATCCCCTGGCCGACCATCACCGCGAGCCAGCTCGTCTCGGTGAACAATTCCTCATTCTCACGGAAGATGCGGCCATTGGCGCGGAACATGTCGAGCTTGGATCGGAGCCCTGCGGGCGGCGGTAGCGTGCGGCAATAATCCCAGAAGGAGGAATCGTCGCGCGTGGTGGCCTTGTAGTGGAGCACGAGGAAGTCGCGGATATCCACATATTCGCGCTCGACTTGGATGTTGTAACGGTCGATCTCGACCTGCTTGATATCGCGTGTCGGGAACAGGGTCATCAGCTTGGCGATGCCGGTCTGGACGAGGTGGATGCTGGTCGATTCGAGCGGTTCGAGGAAGCCGCCCGCGAGGCCGAGCGCGACCACATTCTTGTCCCATGCTTTTTTTCGCCGCCCGGCTCTGAAGCGAAGCTGTCGCGGTTCGGCGAGCGCTTCCCCATCGAGATTGGCGAGCAGGATCGCCGCCGCCTCGTCGTCGGAGATGTGCGCACTGGAATAGACATGGCCGTTGCCGATCCGGTGCTGGAGCGGAATGCGCCATTGCCAGCCCGCTTTGCGCGCGGTCGATCGGGTGAGCGGATTGCGGTCGCCGCCATGCGCGCATGGCACCGCCCATGCCCGGTCGCACGGTAGCCATTCGCCCCAATCCTCGAATCCCGCCTCCAGAGTCTGCTCGATCAGCAGGCCGCGGAAGCCCGAACAGTCGATAAACAGATCGCCCGCGATGCGCGCGCCGCTTTCCAGCTCGACCGAGGTGACGAAGCCGCTCTCGCCATCCTGATGGACCTGGACGATCTTGCCCTCGGTCCGCACCACGCCGCGCGTCTCCGACATGCGGCGCAGATATTGGGCGTAGAGCGAGGCGTCGAACTGGAAGGCGTAGCCGATCTTGGACAGCGGCGAATTGGGCTGATCGGGCCGGGGATGCTCGAACTTGCCCGCGAGCGCGGCGGCGATGCTGATCGAATAGAGATCGAGCGGGGTCATGTCGCCCAGCGTCCGCCCCTTCAGCCAGTGATGGTGGAATTCGACCCCCATCATGTTGATGCCATAAAAGCCGAACGGATGGACGTAGCGGTGGCCGATATGCGTCCAGTCGCGGAATTCGATGCCGAGCTTGTAGGTGCCGTTGGTCGCGCGGACGAAATCGGCTTCGTCGATGCCGAGCATCGCGTTGAACAGGTTGATCTGCGGGATCGTCGCCTCGCCCACGCCAACCGTGCCGATCTCCTCGGATTCGACCAGTTCGATCTCCAGGCCGAGGTCGCCCATGATCCGTGAAATGGCGGCGGCCGCCATCCAGCAGGCAGTCCCGCCGCCGACGATCACGACCCGACGGATCGCGTTGGGAATCATGTGGGCTGCCCGGTGAACGGCATGAGTCCGGGCACCTCATCGGCGAAGGAGAAATCGGGCACCACCGGCGGCGGCGCGACGCTGGTCGCGGCGAGAAAGTCGGCATGGCTCGGCAATTGCTGGGCCGCGTTCAGATAAGCGAGCCGCATCTCCTCCAGCGCCTGCGCCACGCGATCCTCGTCGAGCGCGTCGACCGCAGGCTCATAATCCTCGGGCAGGATATGCTGGCCCAGCATCACCGCGACCCAGGATGTGGTGCCGAACAGGTCGAAGCCTTCGCGGAAAACGCGGCCCTTGGCGCGGAAAAGATCGATCTTGCGCTGGAGCGAATCCGGGATCGCCATCGTGCGGCAATGGTTCCAGAAGTCGGAATCGCTGCGGTTTGTCGCCTTGTAATGGAGGACAATGAAGTCGCGCACATCCTCGTAAAGATCGCGCATCTGGGTGTTGAATTCGTCGCGCTCGACCGGATTGAAGCGTTTGTCCGGGAAGAGTGCGATCAGCTTGGCGATCGCGGACTGGATCATGTGGATGCTGGTCGATTCGAGCGGCTCGACGAAGCCGGACGACAGGCCCATCGCGATCACGTTCTTGTTCCAGCTCGCCTTGCGGCGGCCGGTGGTGAAGCGCAGCCGGCGCGGATCGCCGATTGTCTGCGCCTCCAGATTGTCTAGCAGCACGCGTTCGGCATCGTCATCGTCGAGGAACTGGCTCGAATAAACCACGCCATTGCCCATGCGATGCTGGAGCGGGATCCGCCATTGCCAGCAAGCGGCGTGCGCGGTGGCGCGCGTGATCGGTTCGGGCGGTCCGGCGAGCGCGGTCGGCACTGCGATGGCGCGATCGGCGGGGAGCCATTGCGTCCAATCCTCATAGCCTGTTTTTAGCGCGCCCTCGATCAGCAGGCCGCGGAAGCCCGAGCAGTCGATGAAGAGGTCGCCCTGCACCTCCTGCCCGCTGTCGAGCGTGACCGATTCGACGAAGCCGTCTTCGGCGCGCAATTGCGTATCGACGATCCTGCCCTCGATCCGGCGCACGCGACCATGCTCGGCATAGGTGCGCAGATAGCGGGCGTAGAGCGAGGCATCGAACTGGAAAGCGTAATACAGGTCCTTGAGCGGAAAGCCCGCGCCGGCCGGAGGCCGCGCGAAACGGCCCATCGAGGCGGCGACCGCGCTGATCGACCAGGCGGAAATGTCCTGCAGCGGGCGGCGCTTGCGCTCGCGCAGATAGAGTTGGTGGAAATGGACCCCGCTCAGATCCTCGCCATGCGCGCCGAACGGGTGGAAATAACGCTCGCCAATCCCGCCCCAATTCACGAATTCGATGCCGAGCTTGTAGGTGCCGTTGGTTGCGCGGACGAATTCGTCCTCGTTGATGCCCAGCATGCGGTTGAAGGTCAGGATCGGCGGGATCGTCGCTTCGCCCACGCCGACCGTGCCGATCTCCTCGGATTCGATCAGTGTGATGCGGGTCACGCCATTGTTCATGAAGCGCGACAGCGCCGCCGCGGCCATCCAGCCGGCCGTGCCGCCGCCGACGATGACGATGTCCTGGATCGTATGTTCGTTCATCGGGCGGCTTGCCTTTGCAGGTTGCCGAGAAAATCGGCGTGGGTGGGTAAGGTCGATACGAGACGCGCGATGCCATCGCGCATCGCCACCATTGCCTGTTCGGACTGGGCGGGGGGAACCGCGTCGATCAGCGGATCAGTGCGGCGCGGGATTACGCCCTGTCCCAGGAGCACCGCAAGCCAGCCGTCGCGGGCGAAGGTCTCGTCCTCGTAGAAAGGCAGGCGGCCGCGCTCGCTGAACAGGCGCATCGTGTGCGCAAGGCTGTCCGGCGGGGCGGTATCGCGCATCCGCTGCCAGAGGCTCTCCTCACGCTTCGACGCCACATAATGAAGCGCGAGGAAGTCGCGCACGCGTGTCGTCTCGGCGGCGCATTGACGGTTGAAATCCCACAGCTCCACGGCCACGCAATCACGGTCGGGCATCATCGCCACCATCCGATCGATCGCGCTGTGAGCGAGGTGAAGGTTGGTCCATTCGAGCGGCTCGACCATCGTGGCGGCATCGCCGAGCGCGACGCAATTGCGCAGCCAGGGCTGGGGCCGTCGCCCCTGGCGCAGCGCGATTGGCGCCTGCGGATCGGCCGCGGCATGACCGCGCAGCGTGCGAGCCGCCTTGTCGTCGCTCAACTCCGACGAGGCATAAGCGAAGCCGTGTGAGGTACGACTGAGCGACTGAGCGACCCAGCGCCAGCCCGCCCCGTGCGCGATCGCGCGGTCGAGCGGCGACGGCTCGGCGACGGGCGCGGTATCGGCAAGCAACAGACGATCGCAGGGGAGCCATTGGCTCCAATCCTCGAAATCCTGGTCGAGCGCGCCGCGCAGCAAGGCACGCGGGCCAGAGCAGTCGATGAACAGATCGGCTTTTATCTCCTGCCCGTCATCGAGCGCGAGCGCGGCGATGAAGCCGGTCTCGCCGTCGAGCCGCGCGCCCCTGAAGCCGCCAGTCCGTTCAAGTGCGCCGAGATGGAGCGCATAAGCGCGCATCATTTGCGGATAGGCTTGGGGATCGAGTGCCAGACCATATTCGAAATGCGCGAAGGGCGAGGCAGGATCGGTTTCGGGCAGGATGAACCGACCGCTCCGCGCCATCATGGCGGCCGGAGAATATTGGTCGAAGGGCGGGGCCGAACCCAGCTGCGTCTGGCGCACCCAATGAATGTGGAAGGAGGCGGTGCCGAGCGGCTGACCATAGCGATCATAAGCGTGGACGTAGGAGGGCCGCTCCCCGTCCCAATGCTGAAATTCGGTGCCAAGGCGGAAGCTGCAATTGGCACGCAGCGGCGCGTCCCCGTCGCTCATGCCGATGTCGCGGTGGAATTCGATGATCGAAGGCAAGGTGCTGCCGATCCGCTCGACCAGCGCGTCAGGCGGCGGCGGTAACGTAACCACCGTCACGCGCAGCGCCGGAAGTTTGCGGCGCAGCGCCGCCGCTGCGGACCAGCCGAGCAGGCCGCCACCCAGCACAACCACGTCGCGCATCCTGTTGGCCGTCACGCGGCGTCTTTCATCGGGCAATAGCGGTCGAGATAGGCGCCGTGGTCCTCCATCGCACCCGACAAGGCCTGAATCTCGGCGGCGAGCTTTTGCATGCCCGCGACCAGGCTTTCGGCCGATGGTGCATCGGCGCGCAGATCATGTCCCTTCGGGATGACGCGCTGGCCGAGGTAGACCGCGACCCAGCTCGCGTCGAGGAACACGCCCTCGCGATATTTGACGACCCGGCCGCGGCGGCGAAACAGCTCCAGTTTCTCCGAGAGGCTATCGGGGATGTCCATCGTCCGCACATAATCCCAATAGCGCGTGTCGGTACGCTCGGTCGCGTGATAGTGCAGGATCAGGAAGTCGCGGATCCGATCATATTCGAGGTCAATCAGCCGGTTGAATTCGTCGCGGTCGACCGGCGAAATATCCTTCTCCGGGAACAGTTCGAGCAAAGCGGTAATCGCCGCCTGGATAAGATAGATGCTGGTCGATTCGAGCGGCTCGAGAAAGCCCGAGGCAAGGCCAACGCCCACGCAATTCCCGACCCAGCTGCGCGCCCTTCGTCCCGCCTTGAAGCGCAGCACGCGTGGTTCGGCGATGGGCTCACCCTCGACCGCGGCGATCAAGGCGGAGGCGGCATCCTCGTCCGACAGGAACTGGCTGGAATAGACATAGCCGTTGCCGGTGCGATGCTGGAGCGGGATGCGCCAGCGCCAGCCATAAGGCATGGCGATCACCCCGGTATAGGGCGTGACCGCGCCCGCCGTGCGGCAAGGCATTGCGGTAGCGCGGTCGTTGAGCAGCCATTTCGACCAATCCTCGAACGGCTCGCCGAGCGTCTTGTCGAGCAGGAGCGAGACGAAGCCCGAGCAGTCGATAAACAGGTCGCCCTCGATTTTCTCGCCGCTTTCGAGCTGGACCGAGGTCACGTCGCCGGTCTCGCCGTCCTGGTGGACGGTGACAATCCGGCCCTCGGTGCGCCTGGCACCCATGCGCTCCGCGATCGTGCGGAGATAGGGCGCGTAGAGCGTGGCGTCGAACTGATAGGCATAGCCGAAGGTGGAATCGAGCCTGCGGGAATCGCGCGACGGCAGCGCGAAGCGGTTCATCCGTCCCATCGTGCACGCCATCGAGAAAAGGTCGAGGTCGGGAACCGCGACGCCCTGCTGCTTCAGCCGCAGCCAGAATTGGTGGAAATCGACCTCGCCTCCGCCTGGTCCGAACGTGCCGAACGGGTGGATATAGCTATCGCCGATCCGTCCCCAGTTCACGAATTCGATGCCGAGCTTGAAGGTGGCGCGGGTCGCGGCCATGAAATCGGCCTCGTCAATGCCGAGCCGTTCGTTGAAGGCGCGGATATGCGGCAGGGTCGCTTCGCCCACGCCGACGATTCCGATCGCTTCCGATTCGACCAGATGTACCGCGCAACGCCCCGGCAACAGCTTGGCGAGCGCGGCCGCGGTCATCCAGCCAGCCGTGCCGCCCCCAACAATCACGACGCGGCGCGCTACCATCCACTCCCCCATTTTACCCTTGCGGATTCCGGGTTGGCGCCCGCACGCGGCCGACCAATCGATCCAACAATGTTGCAAACCGGTCACATTCTGCCGGTTTGAAGTCTATTTATGAAACCATCTTGCTCATTCCCGCAACCCAAGTTATCGCTAACGTAACAGAACACGCGACCACAGAAGTCAGCGTTGTCATACAGGGGGAGAGTGCTGATGTTTCGTTCCGACGCCGGAAATCCGTACGCCGACAAGTTCGGCAAGGTTCTGAAGTGCGGCGTTTCCGCAATTGCCTTATCTGCGATGACAGCGCCGGCCATCGGCCAGACTGCGGCCCCGGCCGAGGCGCCGGCGTCGGATAGCGACTCCAAAGAAATCACGATCACCGGCATCCGCGCCAGCCTTGCCAATGCGCAGAGCATCAAGCGCAATTCGGATACGGTCGTCGACGCGATCACCGCGCAGGATATCGGCGCACTGCCCGACCGTTCGGTGACCGAGGCGCTGCAGCGCGTTCCCGGTGTCGCGATGAACCGCTTTGCGGGCAGCAACGACCCTGATCACTTCTCGGTTGAAGGCTCGGGCGTCGTCGTTCGCGGCCTCACCTTCGTGCGTTCGGAATTCAATGGACGCGATACCTTCTCCGCCGGTGTGGGCGGCCAGGCGATCAACTTCGCCGACGTGCCCGCCGAGCTGCTGGGTTCGGTCGAGGTCTACAAGAATGCCACGTCGGAGATGATCGAAGGCGGCCTCGCCGGCACGGTCAATCTCAATACCCGCCGGCCGTTCGACAATAAGGGCTTCCATATCGGCTTCGATATCGAGGGCAATTATGGCGACATGGAAAAGCGCCTGTCACCCACCTGGTCCGCGCTGGTCAGCGACACCTGGGACACGGGCATCGGCCGCGTCGGCCTGCTCGGCGCCGTATCCTTCTCGCAGTTGCGGTCGAAGTCGAACGGCCTGAATATCGCCAACATCCAGACCCGCGACAATCACATCGCGCTCCAGTCTAATTCCCAGACAGTCTTCGTCTGCCGCAACCCGCTGCCCGGCACGTCCGACACGACGACGCTACCAGCGGGAGGTTCGGCTTGCGGCACGCCCAGCACGCCTGGCGCCGACGGGCTGCTCGATCCGGCCACCGTGCGTTATGCGCCGGTCGGGGGCCAGTTCCGCGAGGAAGATTATAACCGCAAGCGCAGGGGCGTGTCCTTCGGCGCGCAGTGGGAGAGCCTCGATCGCCGTGCCTTGCTGACCGCGCAGTTCCTGCGTGTGAGTTCGCTCAATGCATGGGGCGAGCATACGTTCGAGACGGGCCCGGATCTGGCCGAATACAATACCTATCCGGCGGGCTGCCTGCAGAATCAGAACAGCCCCGCCAACAGCACCGGCGGTGGTACCACCGCTCGCGCAGAATGCCCCGTCGGCTCGACGCAGAATTACACCTATGATGAAAATGGCCTGTTCGAGAAGGGCTACATCACGCTGCCCGGCTCCGGCTGGCGCAACACGACCAGCGGTTCTTCGACGACCCGTGTCCCGACCGGCGGCCAGCAGCAGAGCCTGTCGCGCCGTCAGGTGAACGAACGCAACCGTGTCACCGACATCGGCGTGAACCTCAAGTTCAACCCGAACGATCGTTGGTCAATCAATCTCGACGCGGACTATACCAAGGCACAGCATGACAACCTGGATGTCAGCGTGTTCGGCTCGACCTTCGCCGACAATTATCTCGACATCAGCGGCAAGCTGCCGACGATTGTCCCGCACAAGCCGATGACTTTGTCGGCCGGCTGGGCCACACCCAATCCGATCGTCGTGGCGGAGAGTGACTCGCAATATTTCGCGGATCGCTCGAACCAGTTCTGGCGCGCGGCGATGGACCATATCGAGCATTCGACCGGCCACGAATGGTCCGGCAAGGCCGATATCGCCTATAATTTCGGCGGCGACGATCCCTTCCTCAAGCGCCTGAAGTTCGGCGCCCGCTATGCCGATCGCGAAGAGGTTGTGCGGTACACGACGTACAATTGGGGCGTGCTATCGGAGGTCTGGTCGGGCAACCAGGTGTCGATGCAGCAGGTGGGCGATCGCGCCGGTCTGTACACGTACGACAACTTCTTCCGTGGCAAGGCCGCGGGTCCGCCAGCCGCTTATTATTACAACGGCGACCTGATCAAGGATTATGCCGGCGCCTCGAGCTATTTCAAGAATATCGGCGCGGTGTGGCGGACGCAGGGCGGCGGTTCGTCCTGGACGCCGGCGGGCGAGCGCAGCGGCGTCGTCGCCGGTACGCCTTACCTGCCGTCGGAAATCCAGCCGGTCAGCCAGAAGTCCAAGAATGCCTATGTCATGCTCAGCTTCGGGCGTGACGAGCCGCTGTTCGGCGGGATCAAGCTGGATGGTAATATCGGCGTCCGCTACGTCGGCGATACGATCCATTCGACCGGATCAATCGGCGCACCGACGAGGCAGCAGCTCGGCGTGGTCGACGACTTTGCCACACGTTGTCCGCCGCCGGGGCCGCCCGCCGGGTCTCCTCCGGGCACGCCGCCCGCGAGCCCGTCCGGAGTCTGCGCGTCAGGACCAGCCAATTATGCGTTGCTGCAACAGTTCGCCACGGGCCTGACCGTCAGCAACACCGCGGTGAACAAATATCATTATTTCCTGCCCAGCCTGAACCTGAAGTTCGGCGTGTCGCGGGATATGCTGATACGCTTTGCGGCGTCGCGTGTGATGACCCGGCCCGACCTGGCAAACATCCGCAACTATGTGTCGGTCGGCCTCAGCAGCGACGGTTCGGCTTTGAGCACCAATGCGGGCAATCCTTACCTGAAGCCCGCGCTCGCATCGCAGTTCGACGCCACGTTCGAATGGTATTTCGCGCGCGTCGGTTCGCTGACGGTCGATGCTTTCTACAAGG
>Ga0070678_100002158_pt1 | contig 10674 bp, 18 predicted proteins | sample KBSM73metaG_FD_65647 | JGI IMG/M metagenome (GOLD analysis project Ga0070678, IMG submission 65647) | Miscanthus rhizosphere microbial communities from Kellogg Biological Station, Michigan, USA - KBS M7-3 metaG | ecosystem: Host-associated > Plants > Roots > Rhizosphere > Soil ...
TGCGGCACGATCTGCTCGTAGTACTCCTCGGGGTTTTCCACCGCGAGCTTGATGTTGTAGTCGTAGTTGTTCGTCCCCGGGTGGAAGCGACCACCACAGGCACGATCCTTGACTTCACGAGAAGTGTGCAGTTTGGTGAAGTCGACCTTCCCGAACACGAGCTCCAGCTCGTCGACGGTTTCGTCTTCATCGTCTTCCGATTCTTCTTCGTCGCGGCCGGCCTTGCTGTCCTTGTCCTTCGGCAGGCCGTTTTCCTTGTAGTACTTGATGGCCTGCGCTTTGCATTCCTGCATGCGGGCCAGAATCTTGTCGGCGACGATCTGTTCTTCGGGGGTCAGGGTGTGCGCGAGCTTCTCGGCTTCTTCCGTCGAGAGGAGACCAAGGCCCTTGATCACTTCCTTGGTGTGGAACGTCTTGCCAACGGAACCTGCACCGGTGATGATGAGCGCCCGAATGTTTGGGGTCGTGCACGTGATCCGGACTTCTTCGTCGAGGAGCTCAAAGCGTTCCTCAACGGTCAGCTTGTTGTTCGGCTTGATCTTGGCAGCCGGCTGGACCCACGCCTTACCGATTGTTTCGGCGAGCGGGTTCGGCGCGAGATCGAAACCGTAGTTCGAGAAACCCGTGACGTTGGCCTTGATCGCCTTCGCGCACTTCCCTTCGAGGATGCGCGAGATCACGTACTGCTTCGAGCTTTCGCCACCAACGGACTTCACCAACACTTGACCGTCGTATTCGGCGCTCCAGGTGCTGGTCAGTTCATCGTGGCAAAGAGTCGCAAGGTTCATTCAGAGGTTCCGTTTTGGAGTTGATAGAGTCATTATACCCTACCCACCCCAGGTCGTAAACCCCTAAAGTGTAACAGTCAAGCCTGAATTCTGGCCACGTAGTACAGGTTCAGAATCTTCGTCAGACGCTCTCCTAAGATGAGGGACCCGTCCTGGTTCTCCCCGTCAACCTTGTACCATTCGTAGGCAAAGTTAAGGTACGCACGAAAGGGCGTTCCTTCGGGCCCGCGCTTGACCATGTAGGAGCGACCCTTCGTGGCAGGATGCCAGATGAGCTGGAGCCAGCTTGGGTAGGAAGATGTGCCCTCCTTCTGCGGAACGAATGGCGCATCAAAAACCTTGGCTGTCATTGAAGTTCCTCTCGGCGTCGTCGAGCAAGCGACGCGCCATCGCAGGCCGATCAACTGGCTTGTTCTCCTTCTCGAGCACCCGCTCGGATTCGAGGAGCATCGACTGTGCCGTCTGTGGCCGTTGCTGGAGCTGCGCGGTGTATTCGATGATCCGCTCGGCCGATTCATCGCTGATCACGAGATGTGGATCGCGCTGCCGAACGATGCACATGTGAAGGGCGAACCAGCAGGTCTGGCGGCCGGAGACCCACACCTTGCCGTCTGTGATGCTGATTTTGTGCGGCACGAACCACTCTTCGGGATTCAGGCACGTCACCGGATGGTCGGCCTTCAGCTCCTTGCCGCGTAGGAGATTCATGACCGCCGTTTCGTGACGGTTCATGTCCGTCACTGGATCGCGAATGTCATCGAGTGCCATTAGACCCCCACAAATTCTGCGCTCATGCGCGTGTCGACAGTGGATGCACGACCTTCGCCATTGACATGCGAGTTCGTACATGGCTGCAGGTCACCATCCGGGAACGGCGGGTCGACCAGGCCGTCACAGATGAAGTGACCGTTGCCTTGATGTTGCAGCGTGCCGTAGCCGCACACGCTGCACTTGATTGGGACGAAGCGTCCGCGATTGTCGAATGGCATCATCGTTCGTTCCCTGGTATGATGTTGAGGAAATCTTGCATCGCAGCATCAGCTGCTTCTTGCGAAAGCCCGAGAACCTCAGGCGCTGCTTCGTGCTTGGGATTCGGAGCTGGTGACGCCTTCGTCGGTCGTTTCCATTCGGGCCGATTCATCGGCCACGCTCGAACGATCGTGAGGCCTTCCTTGACCTCCTTCGCGACTGCCGAGCCAGCTGCGATGGTAGCGCCATCAGCAATCGTGACTGGCGCGATGAGGACGCAGTTTGAACCGACGTGTACGTCGTTGCCGATCACCGATTCGTGCTTGAAAGCCCCGTCGTAATTCGCAGTGATCGAGCCTGCTCCGTAGTTGACTCGTTCACCGACCTTTGCGTCGCCGATGTACGCGAGATGGTTTGCCTTCGAACCCTTGCCGAGACTTGAATTCTTGACCTCGACGAAATTGCCGATGTGCACTTCATCGGCGAGATCAGCACCAGGCCTGAGGCGAGCGAACGGGCCGATCTTCGCGTTGCCACCGATGACCGCACCGACCAGGTGGGAGTATGCCTCGACCACCGTGCCATCACCGATCCATGTGTCGCGAATCACGCAGTACGGACCGATCGTGACGTTGTCGCCGATCTCACAGTTGCCTTCGAAGATCACACCAATGTCGATCTTGACGTTCGAACCGAAGTGGATCGTGCCGCGTTGATCGAAGCGCGTCGGATCGACAATGTGGACGCCCTGCATGATGTAGTCGCGGGCGAGATTCTTCTGTCGCGATCGCTCGGTGAGGACCTCGGCGTGAGTCTGCTCGCCGTTCATTGATCGTCCTTGACAGGTTCGGGCTTGCGCTTGCCCTCGAACACTGGTTTCGCGAAGGCGAGAGCGGCACCCTTGCAATTGAAGTCGGGCTTCTGCAAGACACCTTGCACGACGGCGCGATACGTCACGCCGCGATCGAATGTGACTGCCTCGTAGTCTTCCATCAGACGGTCTCCATCATTGCTTCCAACTCGGCAAGCTGTTGTGGGGAATTCACGCCGAGCACTTCGACGTGGGCTAGAGGTTGGGTCGTGATGACATCGACGCCGTCACGCACGGCGGCCGCGACGACATCCGTCAAGTAGTATTCGGCCTGCGCGTTGTCGTTCGTCAGGCCGCCGAGCCAATGCTTCAGGAGTTGGGTTGGTGCGCTCAAGATGCCGGTGTAGACCTCTTTGATAGCGCGTTGTTCTTCGGTGGCATCCTTGTGTTCGACGATGCCGATGACCTTGCCTTGATCGTTGCGCACGATGCGGCCGTAGCCAGTCGGGTCTTCGAGGAAAACCGTCAGAAGCGCGAGACGAACTCCAGCGCATCCACAATACATCTCGGAGAGGGTGGGCACCTTAATCAAGGGCACATCGCCGTTCAGCACGATCGTGACGCCATCACCGGAACTGAGATAGGGTGCAGCTTGTTGGACGGCGTGGCCGGTGCCGAGCTGCGGAGATTGGTTCGCGAAGTAGAGGGTGCGATCCATGTGGAGATGTTCGGCGAACCGCTGGACCATCTCGCCACGATAGCCGATGACCGTGATGAGACGGTTCGGTGCCATCTTGTTGGCGGTTTCGAGAACATGCTGGATCATCGGGCGACCAGCAAGGGAATGCAGAACCTTCGGCAGCTCGGAGTTCATCCGCGTTCCCTTGCCGGCAGCCATGATGACGATGTCCAAATTCATACAGGTTCCTAGATGTAGTGAGTCCAGATACCAAGAGAGCCTGCAATTGCAGGCTCTCCGGCACCACTTGTCGCGAGGCTTACTCGGCCGTCGCAGTCTTCGACGACTTGCCTTCCGCTTGGATCGCCGAAGCGACCTTGCCGAGAAGGGTCTCGAACTTGACCTTCTTCAGTTCGCTGCGCGAGCCCACCTTCAGCTTGATGCCGTGGGCGATCAGCTTGTCGTGGTCCTTCACGGTGCCTGCGACCACTGCCGCTGACCACACCGGACCGAAACTGAAACGCTTGCGGGCGGCTTGGGCCTTTGCAGCTGTCGATTGAGTCATGGAAATCTCCAAAAGTTGAGAAAGTTTCAGGGTTTCAGGGGTTTCCGGTCCATCAACGGTAACAAGAGAATGTTGATGATGTGATCATTATATTACAGGACCTACAAAAGTAAACACTTTAATGTGTAACAGTGGAGATTTTTAGGAGAACGAAGCTGGGTAAAATGTGGCTTTCCGAAGGTTGAAGTCGTAGTCGGAGTAGTATGCTTCGCCTGTTTGGTCGGCTATGGTGGCGAGCATCTTCCGACTAGAAGCGAGGTAACGATCGTACGGCATCTTCACGCTGAATCCGATGTTCGAGTCGAACTGTGCATCTCTGGAGATAGAAGATCGGACGAAGTCGCGGAAAGCAGGTGTGCTCATTTCAGCCTCGCAATATTCAGGTCCTCGAGGGCACCAAAAAGCGTGGCCTGAGAGCGATCGAACTCGATCACGCCCTTTCGGTACAAATCCTCGAAGGTCAATAGTATCATAAGGTTGGCCGTTCTCTGCACATCTGGCTCATTTAATGGTGTGCCTTCGGCCTGAGCGAGCATTTCACCGAGGAGGACGAGCGATTCGAGCATTCCCTCGGTGTCGATCTTCATCGTCAACGCGTTACAATACCCGACGAGTTCGTCGAGGTCTGGTTTTGAAAGCTCCTTGAGAAAGGTTCCGACGTCTAGGTATGGCGTCTTCAGGAGCTTGGTGGCAGCCAAGCGAACGATGGCAATCTGATCGTCCGAGTCTGCGACGTTTTGAAGGTTGACTGTGTACATCAAGGCATCAGCTTGAACCACGCGATCATGACACTGATCACGGAGTTGATCGTGATGCTCAGAACGGATGGAACGTAGAAGAAGGCACTGACAACCGGCAATTGGAGGATGACCTCAAACAGATTGCCGAGAAGCCAGAAGAAGACGGTCAGAAACGCCCACCGGCGCAGGTAGGTAAAGAGCCAGTGGGAGTTTTCTTTGTTATGACGGGTCGCTGCGGACCGTTCAAACAGATTTCCTTGGTTGACGTCTTTGAAGAGCCAACTAAAGAAGAAGTACCGATACAGCAAGGTCGAGAACGCCATCGTACATCATCGAACCTTGAGTCGAAGCCAGCTTTCGATTGCTTGCCGGACGATGGGCTTGAAATCCTCCTTCGAAATAACGATGTTCTCTGCGAAGGAGAGCTCACCATCGAAGGTCGGTTCAGATGCACCTGATGCCACGAGAGCTTCCATCATGTCGATGGTTGCGTGGTCCAGGTCCTCGTCGTATTCCACTCCACCTTGCATCGCCAAGTGGATGTTCTGCAGGATGGCATCTTGGTGGGCGATGTGGGTCGCGTACCGTTGCAGGTCGCGACCCATTTCATTCATCTTCTCATCGCAAATGTTCAGCGTTTCGAGAAGTGACGCGCAGGTGATGTCAACCTGAGTGACGAGCCCGCTGAGGTTGTCGGCAGGCTCAAGGTCGCCGCCCTCCGCTATTGCTCCGCTCGTCGCTGCTTCTAGGATTTCACGAAGACGTTCCAGGTCTTCTTCTTCTTGACTTACTCGGCTAACGATCTTCATGAGGTCTCCTCCTCAGTGTTGATAGAAACGCGAGTAGCACTTCGTCCAGTCAGATTGAATGCAGCTCTGCGCTTCTTGAATCGGCATGCTTCCTGAGCATACCTCTTTTCTGAGCCGAACCTCGAGACGTGTCTTGGCATACACGTTCCAATCAGCCCCGTACTCATGGGGCCAGAGGTTCTTGGGGTCGTTCGCACCACCGATTGAGAGCGGGATCAGGTGGTCGATCTTGCAACCTTTGACGCACTGGTCCTTGTCTATACCGTAGGCTTGATAGACTCGTTTCTTGGTCGTAGCTGTGACGTTCCGTACCCTTTCAGGATAACCAGGTTCGCAGACTTCAGCAGCACTGGTCGATTGGACCACTCCTGGTGTCAGCTGTGGATTTGGCAGATACGGATATTTAGAGCCTGCGTGTGCAGAAGCACACAGAGCCAGGGCTGCGATTAGGTAGGTCTTGCGCATGGTTATGCCATTATAACCTGCTCTTCGCAGGCGTCCTCTGTTTCTTCTTCGTATTCGATGTCATCATCTTCGGTCAGCTCGACGTAACCGACTTTGGCCTCGGTACCGCATGGACACTTGCCAACCAAGAGAATGATTTCCTCGATGTCGACATCATCAGGATCGACGGGAGGGAATCTTTCGATGAACGACCAATCTTCCGCTTGGCCGCTGAACCCGTCTCCTTCGTAATAGATCTGCCCGCGGTTGTTTCTCGTAACGATCAGGTACTCGTCAAGCTCTTCGTTCAGGTAGATTTGACCGATCTGGATCAGTGGCGATCTCTGTGGGATCATTGTCTCGCTCCTTGAAGTCATCTAATCGACGACTTGGGTCCATTATAGAACTATGAGTTTGGAAGTACACAGCAAAATCTTGATTACGTCACGTCATCAGTTGAGGAATACGATTGAGGCGGTGCCGGAAACCTTGTCACCAGTTGCGTACGAGTTCGGTGCTCCGTATACAGCTGTCAGAGCTGGTGCCAGATACGTTTCGGTGTCTTTGATGACATCGAACGAAACTGACCATGTGCCGTTCATCGCACCCGATCCCGTCAGCGCGATGCCTATGTTCATGGTTGTTGCGGTTGGAATGGCAGCGCTGATGGCGTAGTTCGACGAGTTGACCGTCTGCGAGAGAATGTTGAGACCACCCACTGTTGCGGCGCTGAGACCAGTCGCGCTTGGTGCGGCAGACATCGCGTACGGCAATACGTTCGCGAAGATGCGACCGCGATCCTTCGTCAGGCGAATGACACCGCGTTGGTCAAGGAGAGCCTTCATGTCAGTGTCAGCTGTTGTCGTTGGGTTCGACAGACCCATCACGATCTGAATAGCGCCGCCAGAATTGAGGAATGAATCGCGAATAGCTTGGCTCGCAAACGTGAAACGGAGAGCGAGTGTCGCGGTAGTAGCACCACCGATCGGACCTTGGAATGTCGCGTGGTGAGCTGATGTGACACTGGCATTGAAGTTCGGGTTCGAGCTCGTCGCGCCGTTGATGCCTTGCAGCGAATAGCGGTTTGCAATGGCTGAGGTCAAGATATTCATCGTCTCTGAATAGAGACGCGAAAGCGTGATGATGCCAAACTGGCGACCAGACCGGCGCTCGAGAGATGGGTAGCGAATGTCCGTCGAATTGAGGGAGAGGAGCGATGCAGGTGCCTGTCGACCATCGGCGACGAATGGCACTGGCGAGATGTCGTTCTCGTAGCCAGCTGGAACTTCAAGACGCGCAACGGCATACTTCGCCGCTGCGAGAAGAGTGTCCCAATCGTTTGAGTTCGGATCAACGAGAAGCTCAGTGGTTGAGTCGTTCGTTGGGTTCAGCACGTTCGTATCAAGAGGGGTGCGTGCTTGAAATGCCGTCACCATCGATGCGTCGAGTGCGGCAAGGTTCGTCAGATTCGTAATCGATTTGCCGATAGCGGCATTACCACCTGCTGAGGTTGGTCCGATCAGTTGGTTGACGAGGGCTGACGCAGCTTCGTACTCCTCACGACCCGCGATAAGGGTCGGTGATGGCCACATTTGAGACCAACCACCGATAGCTGACGTCGTGTTTGGATAGCGACCGACGCCGGTGTAGACGTAGAAGATACCAGACGAAGAGCCCGTCCGCTGGAACCACATGTCACCAACGACTGGATTGACCGGTGCCGGTGAACCGACGTTCGTGATCTGAATGCCAGAGAGGGACTTGTAGACGACAGGTGATGTCGATGTGCAGAGTTGGAGGAGACCATTCGTGGTGTCATACCACAGGAGACCAACAGTAGGATTGTTTGGAGAGACGCTGTCAGCGAAGTTCTCCGTCAAGCGCATCAGGTTTTCTTGCTGAATAGCGCCGTAGTTTGCAGCGCCTTTACCCGTGAAACGGATTGGAGCTTTGTTCGAAACGACGGCACCAACTGGCACCGTGATGGGGGTGCCCTTGTTGACATCAAGGGCGGGGTTCTTCCACTGAAGGGTGTACATTGAATCTCCTCTGCCAGGTAGGGGTGAGCGGTTCGCCTGGCTGTCTTTGAACTCGCAGGGTATTTATGGCAAAGGAAGAGGGCCCGAAGGCCCTCTTATTATGCGTTGAAGTTTGAAGTTATCCGTGCAGGATCGCGGGCCCGCTAAAGTCATGGCGGCTGTGGCCGTTCATGGCTCCGTTCGCACGGCGCTTTTCTGGCTGAGCTTGCGGCTCAGGAGAATCCAGGAATTGAAGAATCGTCTTGACAATTTCAGAGCGTACAACGTCACGGTTCGAGAACTCAATCACGTTGATGTCCGAAGAGCAACCACGCAATTTCCGTGCCACCCATTCCAACCCATTCTCTGGTACTCCACGAAGGTCCGACTGTGTGACGTCACCGTTCACAGTGAACTGCGCGAACTCACCAATACGTGTCACGAACAACTTCATCTGTTCAATGGTCGTGTTCTGTGCTTCGTCAAGAATGACGTACGCATTGTTGAATGTCCGACCTCGCATGTATGCAAGAGGAGCGAACTCAATCTTGCCGCCTTCGAGTAGCTTCTTCGCCATCGTAGGGCCGACCAAGTCGTTCAGTGCATCAAGGAGTGGGAGCAGATAAGGGGAAATCTTCTCTTCGAAAGTACCAGGTAGGAAGCCTAGATTTTCTCCAGCCTCAACGATTGGTCGCGTGATGACGACCTTAGAGACTTCGTTCGAAAGAAGCTTCTCAACGGCAACTGCCATCGAGAGGAAGGACTTACCGGAGCCGGCAGGTCCTGTACCGATCGTCAGCTTCGCATTCATGAGCGATTCGACGTAGAGTCGTTGCGACTCGTTCTTCGGATTTGGGCGGAACTTAAGTCGAATGGCGATTGCTCCTTCTGGGTTGATCGGTTGTGGGTACTTCTGTTTTGCCAAAGCGAGTTTTCTTCCCATGTATTCCTCCAGGAATGGGGAGAAGAGGGTCGCACTACATCAGTTGTTATTCTTCTGCAGCACGAAGCGAATCCAATCAGCGGAGCTCATTTGTGTGCTGTGCAGGGCGGACTCACCAACGTTGACACAGTCAAGCAGGTAGGTTGCCAGTTGCACCTTTTCGGAGGGGGTTAGGCTCTTGATGGACTCTATGACGCCGACCGAGGTCGCGTCAGAAGAGATTGGCAGGATTCCTCCAAGCTCACCAGACACAACACGCTGGCCATCTTTGAAGAATCTAGAGAGGAGTGCAAGAACGAAGGTTTGGTACGGGTTCGTAACATCGCCGTCGCGAATGATTTCAGCCAACGTCAGTTCGTATGGAACTGGACCGGTCATTTCTTGAATGGCTACTTGACGGTGAAGCTTCATGCTGCATCTCTAAGGTTTGATGTGAACTATTTATACGGCGGACCACCGTTAAATAGACAATCACAACAGGAGACCGACATGAATGACCAAGATGTCAAAGCCCTCGAAGGTGAGTACTTCGTCGATGTGGCGGAGAAGCCAATCCCACCAAAGGACACGTGGAAGGAGCTCAACTTTCAGCAGCTCCTCGAACTTCAGCTTCAGCTGGAGGACAAAGCGTGGGCCTTCCAGAAGAACCCGATTATCTCAAAGACCTTGAATTCCGCTTTGGAGGAGTTGAGGGCGTTGATCGCAACACATTTTTGATCTTTGGGATATCAAGGTAGTCGGTCACTCGATCGACGAGTCCAAACTTCTTGCACTCCTGTGGAGTAAGCCATCGATCTGATGGCGCGAAGAGCACATCATTGATCTGCTTCTCATCCATGTTCGAGTGCCGCTTGAAGTGTTCCACAAAGAGAGCCTTCAAACGAATGTGCTCGTTCGTGACTGCCATCAGCTCGTGAAATTTTCCTTCCATTGCGCCCATCCACTGGTGCGCCATGATCTCGGTGTTCTTCGTGATCGTCCGAGTTCCTTTGTGGCCAGCTGAGAGGATCAGCAAAGCCATCGAAGCGATGAGCCCAGTGCCCACAGTCTGGACTGGCAAGCGCGATGTTTCCATCACGTCAATGATGGCAAATCCGTCGTTGACGTTGCCACCTTCGGAATTGATCAGAAAAGTGAGTGGTTGATCAGTCGCCTGCAGAACGTTCGCCTTGATGATGAACTCGCAGGCCTCGTAGGCAGTGTTTTGGTCCACGCCTCCAAAAAGCATGAAAGCCCCCAGTGATTGGAGGCTAATCATCTCGTATGGAACCGAAACCTGCTCTGTGGCAGATTGGCTTGGTTCACCTCTACGCATTATGGGTCTCCTATGCGAGCGCATATGCGCTCGGACTATTTAGAGACCCGCTGACCTAGACGATAGCTCGGGCAATGTCGCGGCTGAGACCTCGGCCAAAGAAGAACCAAAGTAGAACCTGTGTTATGATGATCAAGCCCATGTTCGTGTTGATCACGGGGTTGAAAATCTCAGGTCCGATCGGCACGTTGAGAAGCATTGACCAGAACTTGTAGAGCCACGGGGCGAAGAGCTGTCGAATCAGCGTCATATCGCCGACCCATTCGAACCATTCGGCATGTCGCTGGCCTGTCATCGCGATGTAGACGAACCGAGTTGGCAGGAGAATGAGGGCGAGGCCGGCGTTCGTGACAATCAGCATGCCCGGAAACAGGCAGATTTTCGTCAAGAAGCTACTGCGGGTGATGCGCCCGACAATGAAAGCGAGCACCAGGAAGACAGCTGCGGCGATCCAGGCCGGAAAGATGAACAGCCAAAGAGCGCTGGCACGTGCCTGCTCGTTCTGCTCGGCTTGAGTCAGGAAGGGTCCAGGATTTTCCCGGGTGTTGCGTGCGGTGGCGGTGTTCATGGAGACATTATAACCTGACCTGCAT
>Ga0070678_100002164_pt1 | contig 10664 bp, 10 predicted proteins | sample KBSM73metaG_FD_65647 | JGI IMG/M metagenome (GOLD analysis project Ga0070678, IMG submission 65647) | Miscanthus rhizosphere microbial communities from Kellogg Biological Station, Michigan, USA - KBS M7-3 metaG | ecosystem: Host-associated > Plants > Roots > Rhizosphere > Soil ...
CAGGCCAGACCGTCCGGCGCCTGCACACCAAGGTCGGCGGTGAGATCGTCAGCGATCCGCCCGCCGCGACTGCTACCGGCACGACTGATCTCGTGCTCGTGGCGCTTCTGTCCGCGCCGGAGCTAGCGCCCGAGGTCCGCATGCTCGCGGCCTGCGAACGCGAGCTCGTGAAGGGTTCCTGAGATGTCCACGCAAGCGCAAGCAATTCGTAACGTCGCGATCATCGCGCACGTCGACCACGGCAAGACCACCCTCGTCGACGGTCTGCTCAAGCAGGCCGGCACGTTTCGTACCGGCGAGGTCGTCGCCGAGCGCGCGATGGACTCCAACGATCTCGAGCGCGAGCGCGGCATCACGATCCTCAGCAAGTGCACCGCGGTGACGTGGAAGGGCACGCGCATCAACATCGTCGACACCCCGGGCCACGCCGACTTCGGCGGCGAGGTCGAGCGCGTGCTCGGCATGGTCGACTCGGTGCTGCTGCTCGTCGACGCCTACGAGGGCGCGATGCCGCAGACGCGCTTCGTCACGCAGAAGGCGTTCAACATGGGCCTCAAGCCCATCGTCGTCGTCAACAAGATCGATCGCCCGGGCGTCGACCCGCACCAGGTGATGGACCAGGTGTTCGAGCTGTTCATGTCGCTCGGCGCGACCGACGAGCAGCTCGACTTCCCGGTGATCTACGCGTCGGGCCGCCAGGGCTACGCGATCCGCGATCTGAAGGACACGCCGACCGACCTCGGACCGATCCTCGACCTGATCGTCGAGAAGGTGCCCGCCGCGTCCGGCGATCCCGACGCGCCGCTGCTGATGCAGGTCGCGACGCTCGATTACGACGACTACCTCGGCTACATGGCGATCGGCCGCATGCGGGCCGGCCGCGCGAAGGTCGGCGATCGCGTGCTGCTCGCGCACCGCGACGGCAAGAAGGAAGAGTTCCGCGTCCAGAAGGTGCTCGGCTTCCAGGGCCTCAAGCGCTTCGAGCTCGCCGAGGCGATCGCGGGCAACATCGTCGCGTTCACGGGCATGGAGAACCTGAACGTCGGCGAGACGATCACCTCGATCGAGAAGCCGACGATCCTGCCGCTGCTCAAGATCGACGCGCCGACGATCACGATGAACTTCCGGGTCAACGACGGCCCGTTCGCCGGCCGCGAGGGCAAGTACGTCACGTCGCGCAACCTCGCCGAGCGCCTGCAGCGCGAGCTCAAGAGCAACGTCGCGCTGCGCGTCGAGGACACCAACGATGCCGGCGTGTTCCGCGTGTCGGGCCGCGGCGAGCTCCACCTGACCGTCCTCATCGAGACGATGCGGCGCGAGGGCTACGAGGTGTGCGTCAGCCAGCCGCAGGTGATCCTCCAGACCGACGCCGACGGCAGGACCACGGAACCGTACGAGGACGCGGTCATCGATCTCGACGAGAACTACGTCGGGCCCGTCGTTGCCGAGCTCAACCGCCGCCTCGGCATCATGCGCGAGATGCGTCCGAGCGCTCCGGGCCGCACGCGCCTCGAGTACCGGATCCCGGCGCGAGGCCTGATCGGCTACCGCTCGCAGTTCATGACCGACACCCGCGGCACCGGCGTGCTGTACACGCAGTTCGCCGAGTATGGACCGCAGGGCCCGGATATCCGCACGCGCCAGAACGGCGTGCTGATCTCGAGCGAGGACGGCGTGTCGAACGCGTACGGCCTGTTCTATCTCCAGGAACGCGGCCAGATGTTCATCGGCCCGAGCGTCAAGAATTACAGCGGCATGGTGATCGGCATCCACGCCCGGGACAACGACCTCGTCGTGAACCCGAACAAGGCCAAGAAGCTGACGAACATCCGCACCACGGCGGCCGACGAGAAGCTCGTGCTCGCGCCGCCGCGCCAGCTCACGCTCGAGTACGCGCTCGAGTTCATCAACGACGACGAGCTCGTCGAGGTGACGCCGGAATCGATCCGCCTGCGCAAGATGATCCTCGATCACAACCTGCGCAAGCGCCTCGAGAAGAAGCCGAGCGAAGTCGACGCGTAGTCGGCTACGAGCCGATCTCGACGACGAACAGGTAGTCGAACGCCGCGGTCGCGTACTGCGCACCCAGGATGACCACGCCGGCGTGCGGGCCGATGCCCGTGCCCGGCGAAACCGTCTTGGCGCCCTGCGAGAGCGTGCAGGTGTGGGCCGCCCCGGAGAGCTGGTCGGTCATGACGACATCGCTGGTCATGCCGAACGTGCCCAGCCATGCGACGCTCGTCGTCTCGCCCGGCTGCGTCGGCCAGAAGCCATACGCGGTCGCCGTGTTGCCGTTGCTCGTGGCGCCCAAGGTGCACCAGTACGCCTGGTCGATCGCGTTGTTGCCGTTCTGCATCTGGACGAACGGGCCGCTCGACGCCGCGCCCATGGCGGTCACGCGCACCGACGTCACGGCGTAGGCATTGGCGAACTGGATGCCCGGCGGAAACGTGTACAGGAACGAGGCGGTCGGGCTGCCGACGACGAGCCGGCCCTGGCTCACGGACAGGGTGGCGCCGGTGCTGGGCGGCCAGCTCGCGATGTCGTTCGCGTCGTAGAACCCGTTCCACAGCGCGATGTGATCGCCCGGCGTGTTCGGGCGCGGATCGCAGGCATCGCCGACGCCGTCGTGGTCGCTGTCGGTGTCGGTCGATTCGGGGATGTGGGGGCACAGATCGCAGGCGTCGCCGCGGCCGTCGACGTCGTGGTCGCGCTGGTCGGTGTTCGCGATCGTCGGGCAGTTGTCGACGCTGTCGGGGACGCCGTCGCCGTCGCCGTCGGTCGGACCGTCGGGCGCCATGTCGACCACCGCGCCGTCGTCACCGTGCGCGTCACCCGTGGTTGCGGCGCGGGGCTGAAAGCTGCACGCGGCCGAGGCAAGCAGCGCGAGCGCCGCACAGAACCGCATCATCACAGCGTATCACCGCGCGCGCTTGGGCACGACGTGCACGTCGAACACGTAGTACACGCGCATGCGGTCGAGACCGACGCGGCACTGCGTCTCTCCGAGCTTCACGCCCTTGGCGATCCAGACGTTATGGTCGTCGCGCGTGACCATCTCGGCGGTGAGCAGCGACGGGTCATCGCACATCCAGCCACGGGCGTACGAAACATTCTTCTCGACGGTCGCGCCGACCTCGATGTCGACGCGCGGCGTCGCGACCGCCGGCGCCTGCGCGCGAGCGGTGGCCGCGAGCCCAGCGAAGACGAGAACGAGCGCGAGCGAACGCATGGCTAAGTCTTGCGCGCCGCGACCACGCCGGCAATCGCCGCGACGGCGGCCGCCGTTCCGCGCTCGGGATCGAGCGATTCCGCCCAGCCCTGGACGCGGCGCTGCCAGTTCGGCCGTTCGCTGACGGTGCCCGGCACGTTGTGCGGGACCGGATCGAGGACCAGATCGTCGAGCGCGACCAGCACGATCTCGGCCGGGCTCGTTGCGAGATCCTCGGTCACCGCGACCATCGTGCGTTCGACCTCGGTGAGCATGTCGCCCTCGAGCTTCGCGCCCGAGAATGCGAGCAGCGCGGTCTTTTCCTTCTCGCGATGGAGCCGCTCGGCGTGCTCCTGAGCGCCGTCGACGAGGCCGAGGTCGCGCTTGTCGTCGATATCGGTGCCGCGCCACCAGCCGGCGAACGTCGGCGTGTCGTGTGTGTTGAGGCTCGCGACCGCCTCCACCGGCGACGTAGCGGGCTTGCCGCCCGGCTGGCTCGGGAAGAACCACTGCCCGACATGCAGGCGGTACAGGCCGTGGCGCGTCATCGCCGGTCGCACGACCGCGGGCACGGTGCCGAGATCCTCGCCGGCGACCGCGCACTTCGCACGCACCGACTCGAGCGTGATGATCGCGAGCAGCTCCTCGTAGGCGTAGCGGATGTACACGCCGTCGGTGGCCGGCCGGCCCGTGGGCACGCAGTACAGCCGGAACAGTCCCATCACGTGATCGACGCGCAGCATCCCGGCGACGCTCATGTGGTGGCGCACGCACTGGATGAAGTAACGATAGCGGTCGCGACGCAGCGCGATCGGCGACAGCGGGGGCAGGCCCCAGTTCTGGCCGCCGAGGAACAGCGCATCGGGCGGCGCGCCGGCGGCGAGATCGAGCATGAACAGCTGCCGCCACCGCCACACCTCGTAGGCGTCGCAGTTCACGCCGACCGGCAGGTCGAGGTACAGGTGCACCGGCCCCGCGGCGAGCGCGTCGAGCTGCTTCTGCATCGCCCACTGGCCGACGACGTGGCTGTCGAGCCGGGCGGCATCCGCGCCGAACGCGATCGCCTGGGCGCGGGTGCGGATCATCGGCACGTCGTCGCGCTGCGGCTGCGGCCACTTCGACCAGCCGGTGCGCTGCGCCTCGCCGAACGCGCGGAACGCGGCGTAGTCGTACACGCCGTGCTCGGTCGCCCACGTGGCGATCTCCGCGCCGTGATCCTCGAGGACCTTCGCGGCCACGCGATCGAGCGCCGCGCGGCGCCACGCGTATTGCTCGCGATAGTCGATCAACGGCTTCGTGATCGGAGGCGGCGACGCACCGCTGCCGAGCGCGCGCAGGTCGAGATACATCTCGTTCCAGTACAGCCGGCTCGCCGGCGAGTACGGGCTGAACGCGAACGGCTCGTCGAGAAACGCCGCGAGGATCGGCAGCGTCGCGATGTAGCGCCCGCCGCGGCGGTGCACGGCATCGAACAGCTGGCGGAGCGTCGCGAGGTCGCCCGCCTCGCCGCTGTCGGCGTTCGCGAGCCCGTAGACCGGCGCGAACACGCCCCACGCACGCAGCCCGCTGCCCGGCGGTGCATGCGCCTTCGACGGCGACGAGATCACGAGCGTGTCGCCCTCGGCGCCTGCCGTCTTCCAGTGCGCGGCGTGATAACCGAGCGCGCCCTCGAGCCAGACCTTCGCGCGCCGCGTGCAGTGCACCACGCCGCCGGGCCACGCGTGCCCATCGGCGCCGAGATCGAACAGCCGCCCGTGCGCGCGGATCGAGCCGCCGCCCTCGAGCGTGACCTCGATCTCCCAGTCGTCGTCGAGCTCGGCGGGCACGGTGAACGGCAGCTCGAGCATGCCGTCCCACGCGATCGCGACGGGCGGCCCGACCTCGGCCCACCGCCGGCGCTCGAGCTCCCTCTGCGCCGCCGGCGCATCCTCGGGCCGTGCGAGGTTCAGATCGAGATCCCCGGCGAGCGCGTGGAGCGCCGCGAGCACCGCCTCGTCGCTCGCCGATGTCGGCTCGCCGCGCCAGCTCGTGTAGTCGGCGTCGATGCCGGCCGCACGCGCGAGGTCTCGTAGGCTCACGCGCGAACCCTACCGGAGCCGCCTCACGTGGGCCAGCAAGCTACGCGTGAGCTTTCGGGCCGCTCCGGACTGCCCCAGCGACCGGCAGCCGCCTCCAGCAGCCAGTCCTCCTTGGCGATGTGGAGTTCTTCGGAGGTCATGCACGGGATCGATGCAACGGGCGTGCACCCGCGCCGTGACAAACGGCCACGCTGTCTCCATTCGAGCGGGAGGTATCCAAGTGACAACATGCTCGAGCCACTCGTCGGTATCGCGCTGGACCTGTCAGCAGATCTTGCATCCGAGGAGCGCTTGCGCCGGCTGCTCGCGGTCGCGCGACAGCTCGTGCCGTGCGATGCGATCACACTCCTGCGCGTCGACGGCGACGCTCTGGTGCCGGTCGCGGTCGACGGGTTGCGCGGCGAGGCACTCGCGCGGAGGTTCAGCCCCGTCGAGTTCCCGAGGCTCGCGAAGCTCTTGACCGCGCGCGGACCGATCCACTTCGACCGCGAGCCGACCCGCGATCCGTTCGACGGGCTGTTCGCCGAGTGCGGCGACGTGCGGTCGCGGCCGCACGCATGCATGGGATGCCCGGTGATCGTCGAGGGTGAGACGATCGGCGTGCTCACGTTCGATGCGCTCGATCCGTGCGCGTTCGAACACGTCAGCGACAACACGGTCGCGATGCTCGCGGCACTCGCAGGGGCGGCGATTCGCACGACGCTCCTCGCCGGTGCGCTCGAGCAGGTCGCGATCCGCGATCACGTCGTCGCCAGGCAGCTGGTGCGCGAGGCATTCGATCGCGGGACCGGCGAGCTGCTCGGCACGAGCGCCGCGATGGCGCGCGTTCGCCACGAGATCGAGCTGCTCTCCCGCTCCGATCTGACGACGCTTGTCACCGGCGAGACCGGCGTGGGCAAGGAGCTGGTCGTCCAGACGCTGCACCGCCAGTCGCGCCGCCACGACAAGCCGCTCGTGCACGTCAATTGCGCCGCGCTGCCGGAGCAGCTGGCCGAGAGCGAGCTGTTCGGGCACGTGCGCGGATCGTTCACGGGGGCCGTCGATCACCGTGCCGGCAAGTTCGAGATCGCCGATGGCGGGACGCTGTTCCTCGACGAGATCGGCGAGCTGCCGCTGTCGATCCAGCCCAAGCTGCTGCGCGTGCTGCAGTCCGGTGAGGTGCAGCGCGTGGGCTCCGACAAGCCGTGTCGCGTCGACGTGCGCGTGATGGCCGCGACCAACCGCGATCTCCGCGAGGAGGTCCGTGCAGGGCGCTTCCGCAGCGACCTCTACTACCGCCTCAGCGTCTATCCAATCGAGGTGCCGCCGCTGCGCGACCGCCACGACGACATCGAGCTGCTCTCCGGGCACTTCCTCAACGGTGCGCAACACCGGCTCGGCCTCGCGCAGCTGCGGCTCAGCCCCGAGGCTCGCGCGCGTCTGGCCGATCATGACTGGCCCGGCAACGTCCGCGAGCTCGAGCACACGATCCTGCGCGCCGCCGTTCGCGCCGCGGAAAGCGAGCACGACGACACGATCGTGATCGAGCGCCGTCACCTCGGGCTCGATGCGGCGCCCGCGGTCGCAGCCGCGGCGACCCACACGACGCTGCCGCTGCGTGACACCGTCGACGCGTTCACGCGGCAGCTGATCGAGACCACCGTGGCCGCGTGCGACGACAACTGGGCCGAAGCCGCCCGGCGCCTCGGCCTGCAGCGCGGCAACCTCCATCGGCTCGCGACCCGGCTCGGCCTGCACTGACCGTCGTGGTCACTCAGCGTCAGCGCTGCGCATGACCGATGCGACCCGGACGCGTTCCGCCGGGACCGAGATCGCACGCATGAAGTAGGTCTTGAAGCTGTCGGCCCACGGCTGCTCGGCGACCGCGCGCGCCATGCAGAGCAGCCAGGCATCGCGCTGGGCCTCGTCGATCGCGAAGCGCGCGTGAAATCCGGGGATCGAGACCGGCCCGAACCGCGCGCGATACTCGTTCGGCCCACCGAGCCACGCCCACAGGAAAACGACCAGCTTCTCGCGGACGAGGTCGAGGTCGGCAGCATGCATCGCCCGGAGCTCGCGCGCCTCGGGAAGCTCCTCCATGTGCTCGTAGAAGCGCTCGACGACTGCGCGGATGCCCGCGCGGCCGCCCGCGGCCTGGAACGACGCATCGCCCGTGCCGTAGGTGACGGTCTCGATCATGGTCCGGGGGGTAGCAGGATCCGCACCGCGCGGCGCCCACCCCGATCGGCCGGCGGCGATCGCGGATCGCGGTTCAGCGTGGCCCTTGTCGTCGTCGTTTCGAGCCGGGCGTTCTCGTTGTGATAACGCTGGCGCCGGCGGAGGCCCGCGCGCGCGACGACCGCGGCACTCCAGCGTGGTACGGCGGTCGCAATGGCTGCAGGCATGGCTGCAGTCCTGTGTCTGATGTTCCTTCCTCTGACGGCCGGCGCGCTGTTCATGCTCGGCTCGATGGGCTCGTTCTCGGTCGGAGTCTTCCTCGCCGCCGCGACGTTCCTGTTGCTCGGCGGCGGGCTCGTGTTCGGAACCCTGCGTCTCGCGAACGGCTGGGAAGCCGAGTAACGTCGCGCGGTGCAGCGCCCGATCGAAGGCTTCCATCAGGATGATGTGGGCGACTGGGTCGCCGACCTCAGCTGCGGGCACGGCCAGCACGTGCGCCACAAGCCGCCGTTCTGGACCCGCGAATGGACGCAGACGCCGGAGGGCCGCGCCTCGCGGATCGGCGCCGAGCTCGACTGCGTGCGCTGCGATCACTTCGAGCTGCCCGAGAGCTTCGCACCCTACAAGCGCACGGCCGACTTCGACGAGCACAGCGTCCCCGCGGGCCTGCTCGCCGATCACTCGACGAAGCGCGGGGTGTGGGCGCGGATCCATGTCCTCGGGGGCGCGCTGACGTACATCGTCGAGCCGCCGCTCGCGCGCGAGCAGCTCGTCGCCGCCGGCGAGTCGGCGATCGTCGTCCCCGAGGTCGTGCATCGCGTTCGCCCCGAAGGACCGGTGCGCTTCTTCGTCGAGTTTCATCGTCGGCCCGCGTGAGGCAGCTGCGCAAACGACGCGCGACATCCGTGGAACGTGGAATGCAGCGCTGCGAGTGCAGATGCCCCACGGAGGACCACCATGCGTCACGCAAGAATCGCCACGTTCGCCCCGCTCGCCTTACTCGCCGCCTCGACGGCACACGCCGATCCCGCCGCTATGCCGCTGCGGCCGCTCTGCACCGCCGACCTGCCCGCGCGCTGTCAGCCGCTCGCCGACGTGCCGGCGTCGTCGACGACACCGGGGCCGCAGTTCGCTGCGCGCATTTCCGTCGCCAACTGCGTCGCGATGGAGTCGATGTCCAAGCTCGACCTCAAGCCCGACGCACTCTCGATCCACACGCTCGACACCGCGGCGCAGCAGAGCCTCGCGTTGCTCGACGAGGTGATCTTGAAGGGGGATGCGCATTACCGCGAGGTTGCCCGCGCTGCGAGGGCCGATCTGCTCAACGGGATGGTCGTGCGCATTCGCACCGTGGCGAACGATCCGAAGGACAAGAACGGGATCGAGCACCGGCTCGCGCTGTGGACCAAGGCGGCCGAGAGCACGATCGCGATGGGCCCGAGCTGCCCCGCCCCGGAGCAACGGATCGCGTCGTAGCGCTAGAACGTCAGCGTCTTGACGCCGGCCGGCGTGCCGAGCAAGCACACGCTGGCGCGGTTGCGCGCGAAGATCCCGACGGTCACCACGCCCGGCCACTGGTTGATCTCGGTCTCCATCGCGAGCGGATCGTCGATCGCCAGGTCGTGGACATCGAGGACGGGGTGGCCGTCATCGGTGAGCACGCCCGCGCGCAGCACGGCACGACCGCCGATCGCCGCGAACTTGCGCATCAGCTGCGGCGCGGCCATCGCGATGACCTCGACGGGCACCGGGAACTTGCCGAGGCGCGCGACCAGCTTCGACTCGTCGGCGATGCAGACAAAGCGCGGAGCGAGGTCGGCGACGATCTTCTCGCGCGTCTGCGCGGCCCCGCCGCCCTTGATCATGAAGCCGGCGTGGTCGATCTCGTCGGCGCCATCGATGTAGACGGGGAGCTCGGTGACGTCGCCGGCGTCGAGCACGCGGATGCCGAGCGCCTGCATGCGCTTCGTGCTGCGCACCGAGCTCGAGACCGCACCCGCGATGCGCACGCCGGGCAGCGCGTCGATGAACTTGTCGACCGTCGAGCCGGTGCCGACGCCCACGAGCTCGCCGGGCACCACGTGGTCGAGCGCGGCGCGACCGACCAGAGCCTTGAGCTCGTCCTGTGTCATCGGCGTCACGGCGTCACGCCTAGCCGATGAGGTGGAGCCACCAGCCCGGCATCAGGCCGAGCTCGAGCACCAGCAGCGGCATCAGCGCGATCACGAACACCATGCCGGGCGAGCGCGTGACCACGAACGGCTGGTTCGCCTCACGGAAGTACATCGCCGTGACGATCCGCAGGTAGTAGTAGATGCTGATCGCCGAGTTGACGACGCCGACGATGACCAGCCACAGCAGCTGGCCGTTGTAGACGTCCATCGCGCTCTTGAAGATGTAGAACTTGCCGAAGAAGCCACCGGTCGGCGGAATGCCACCGAACGAGAGCAGGCAGATCGTCATCGCGAGCGCGGCAGCCGGGTGCTGCGTGGCGAGGCCGGCCCAGTCATCGACGAGCAGGCGCTCGCGTCCGCGCGACCCGACGTAGGCGACGACCGCGAACGCGCCGATCGTCGTGACCGAGTACGCGATCAGGTAGTAGATGATCGCCGAGTGGGCGGTCGGCGAGCCCAGGCCCATCGCGCAGATGCCGACCATCAGCACGCCGGCGTGCGAGATCGACGAGTACGCGAGCATCCGCTTGATGTTGTCCTGGCGGATCGCGGTGATGTTGCCGACCGTGATCGTGAGGGCCGCGATGACGACCATCGGCGACGCCCAGCCGAGCGTGCCGTACGGGATCACGTCGCCGCCGAGCGCCATGCCGAACACGCGCAGCATTCCGGCGATCGCCGCGGCCTTGACGCCAGCGGCCATGAACGCGGTCACCGGCGTGGGAGCGCCTTCGTAGGCATCGGGCGCCCACATGTGGAACGGCACCGCGGCGATCTTGAAGCCGAACGCGACGACGAGCAGGAACGAACCGGCGACGATCAGGCCCGGGTTCGCCGACGACGCGAGCGCGCCCTGCATGTGCAGGAGCGACAGCGTGCCGGACGCGCCATAGAGCAGCGCGCAGCCGTACATCAGGAAGCCGGTCGCGAACGCGCCGATCAGGAAGTACTTCATCGCGGCCTCGTTGCCGCGGCGCGACCGGCGACGCATCGCCGTCATCACGTACACGCCGATCGACATCGTCTCGATGCCGAGGAAGATCG
>Ga0070678_100002171_pt1 | contig 10653 bp, 5 predicted proteins | sample KBSM73metaG_FD_65647 | JGI IMG/M metagenome (GOLD analysis project Ga0070678, IMG submission 65647) | Miscanthus rhizosphere microbial communities from Kellogg Biological Station, Michigan, USA - KBS M7-3 metaG | ecosystem: Host-associated > Plants > Roots > Rhizosphere > Soil ...
TGAATTTCGAAAACCGAACATCTGAATTTCCTTTGTACGTTGAGTCAATGACCTGCATGTCCGCGCGCCTTGCGGACCTGCACTTCGAGATTGGCGGCCGGCATGTTCTGTGATGGCATGGCCGATGGCCCCGCACCCCGCACGCGCGGCACCTTGGCAATCGGTTCGGCCAGCTCGCGAGCGACCGTGCCCGGCGGATGCCTGAACCAGCCGGGGTTCGAATAGTCGCCCGCCTTCTGTCCCTTCCGGACCTTGACGACGCTGAACATACCGCCCATTTCGACTGAACCGAACGGGCCTTCGCCGCTCATCATCGGCACCGTGTTGTCGGGCAAGGGCATCGCCATCTCGCTCATGTCGCCCATCCCGCGCTCGCCCATCACCATGTAGTCGGGGATGAGCCTGCTGATCTTGCCGACCACATCGCTGTGGTCCACGCCGATCATGGTGGGCACGTCGTGGCCCATCGCGTTCATCGTGTGGTGGCTCTTGTGGCAGTGAAACGCCCAGTCGCCGGGTTCCTCGGCAATGAACTCGATCTGGCGCATCTGGCCCACCGCGACGTCGGTCGTCACCTCGTGCCATCGTGTCGATTTCGGCGTCGGGCCGCCGTCCGTGCCGGTCACCACGAATTCGTGGCCGTGCAGGTGCATCGGGTGGTTCGTCATCGTCAGGTTGCCGAAGCGGATGCGAACCCTGTCGCCCTGACGCACGTTGAACGAGTCGATGCCCGGAAAGATGCGGCTGTTCCAGGACCAGAGGTTGAAGTCGAGCATCGTCATGATCTTGGGCGTGTAGGCGCCTGGCTCGATGTCGTAGGCGTTGAGCAGGAAGACGAAGTCCCGATCGACTTCGTCGATGAGCGGGTGCCTGGCCTTCGGGTGCGTGACCCAGAAGCCCATCATTCCCATCGCCATCTGCACCATCTCGTCGGCATGCGGGTGGTACATGAAGGTGCCGGGGCGACGGGCGACGAACTCGTAGACGAATGTCTTGCCCGGTTCGATCGCCGGTTGCGTCAACCCGGTGACGCCGTCCATGCCGTTCGGGAGGCGCTGCCCGTGCCAGTGGATCGAGGTCCGCTCGGGCAGCTTGTTGGTGACGAAGATTCGCACCCGGTCGCCTTCGACGACCTCGATCGTCGGCCCTGGCGACTGGCCGTTGTAGCCCCAGAGGTGCGCCTTGAATCCCGGCGACATTTCTCGCACCACCGGCTCGGCGACGAGATGGAACTCCTTGATACCGGCGTTCATGCGCCAAGGCAGGGTCCAGCCGTTCAGGGTGACCACCGGGTTGTACGGTCGGCCGTTGCGCGGCACCAGCGGTGGCATGGTGTCCGGCTTGGCTTGAAGCACAGGCTCGGGGAGCGCGGCCATCGCCACCTTGCTCACTGCTGCGGCAGCCACGGCGAGCCCCGCGGTCGCGCCACGGCTCAGGAACGTACGTCTTTGCGTTGTCATCTTCTCTATCGCTAGTGGGTCGCGGCCTTGGCGCTCCCCGCGGCCGACGAGCGGCCGCCGGTCGACACCGGTCGAGCATCGGAGGGCCGACCGATCAAGGTGGCCTGGAGGTTGGCATCGGCCAGCCAGAAGTCGCGTTGCGCGTCGATGGCCTGCATGACGCTGGCGATCTGCTCGCGCGCATCGGCCAGAAGCTCGAACACCCCGATGAGCATGCCGTTGTAGCGAAGCACGTTCTCCTCGGCGATGGCCTTGCGCAGCGGGACGATCTCGTCGCGATAGTGCCGGGCGACGTCGTACGCGGTGCGATAGGAACCGTAGTCCTCTCGCACCTGCGAGCTCGCGTCGACCGCCAGCTGGGCGGCGCGATGGAGTGCGGCCATGTAGGTCGCCCCGGCTTGTGAGCGGCTGGCATCGCCGAAATCGAAGATCGGCAACGGCACTTCGACATTGAAGCCCGTCTGCGGCGCCAAGCCGGTCTCGCTGACTCGGCTGGCACCGAACTCCAGGCCGTTGACGAAGCTGGTGATGCGCGTGAGACCCTGCTCCTGGGCAGTGAACTCGAGCTGCGAACGGGCCATGCGTACGTCGATCCGTTGCTCCATCGCCAGCTGGGCGACGCTGGCTTCATCCTTAGGTGCGGCCGGAAGGTCGGGGAGGCGATCCGGCAGACGCAGTGCCACCGCCTGCGCGTCGCTCAGGCCCAGGGCGCGAACCAGCGCCTCGCGGGTGCTGCGGGCAGCCTGCCGCGAGCGCGCCAGCTGGACTACAGCCTCTGCGGAGAACGACTGCTCGCGGGCGCGTTGCAGCTTGCTGAAGTTGCCCACCGCCTGCATGCGCCGCGCGAGCTCGGCACTCGCATCCGCAGCGGCCTTGACCTGTTCGGAATAGTGAACCGACTGCTGGGCTGCGACGGCATGGACCCAGGCCTCGCGGGCCTGGGTGGCGGCGCGCACGACGCCCGATGCGAGCACCAGCCGCGTGCTCTGCTGCTGATAGTCGGCCCGCCTCAGGCGGGAAGGAAGCAACAGAAGATCGACGACTGAGAAGCTCAGGGTGCGCGTGATCTCGAGCTCGCTTGCCCCGCCCTGGTTGCGCGCCAGCCGCTCGAAGGCGAACACCGGGTTGGGGAGGCGAGCGGACTGCGCCGTGGCAGAGGCGGTCGCCGCCCCTTCGTAAAGCATCGCCTGCAGGGCCGGGCTGTTGGCCAGGGCGATCCGCACGGCATCCTCGCTGTCGAGCGGGCCTGCCAGGATGGCGTCGACATCGGCTTGCGCTTGCTGACGTGCCTCGTCCGTGGTGAGCCACCTCACCTCTGCGCCCAGGCGTTCGTGCATGGACGTCTTCACATCGGCGAAGTTCTCGTCGATCGAGGTGCTGGCGCAGCCCGCCAGTGCAGCCAGGGTGAGGACGGCAAGCGCGGCACGCGTCATACCGGCCGGACTGCCGGCGACCCGAGAACGGCTGGCGAGCGTCATGGCTTCTCGTGCCCCGCATGGCCGCTAGCGGCGCGTGATGCCGGAGCTGCACTGGATGGGGAGGAAGCACTGTCGGCCGATGCGCCGCCTTGCGCCTCGCGCGCATAAGCCTGCCAGCCTCCTATCCTTCCTACCAGGTCGTTGCTGGCTTTCCAGGACGTGACCGGCTGATCCTTGAAGGGCCGGTACCCTTCGAGTGCCGAGCGATACGCGGGAGCAGCGGCCGCGGTAGCGGGCGCAGACGCTGGGAGTCGCGCCGACTCCGCCTGCTCGGCGGCAACGGCAAGTGCCGCTGTGGCGAGCAGCACCGCCAATGCGGCAGCGCAGGTGTTCGATGACATGGGAATCCTCGAGAAGCCCCGGGGCCGTGGCCTTCGGCAAACACGCCCGGGAGCAGACGGCGGGGACGACGGCGCCACGCCGGGCAGGCGCGACGCCGCGTCAAGAACGCGTCAGGCGAGGAGCAGTCGAGGTGGTCGCTCGAGCCCTTCGGTCACGAAGGCAGCGACACTGCGCGGGGCGAGGGAAGGGAACCGATCAGTCAGCTTTACAGGGACGAACGAAAGGGGGTCTGCGGCAACGGCGGCGCCGACACAGCAGGATGCACAGACGCTGCATTTGTGGGAGACCTTGGACGACGAAGGCTTGTCGTTGCTGGCATTGCCCGACGCATGCATATGCGACGCGTGCTCATGGACGTCGCTCGTGAAGTGCGAATGGACTTCGGGCGCAGGCGCATTGATGTGATGCCGATGCGCGTGTTCGCCCTCGGAGCTACGCTGCGCCGTGCCGCAGACCATCATGGTCGCGGCTGTCACACCCTGCAACGGCAAGGCAAAAGCCAACAGACACGCGATCGCGAACCGCAGAACACCCCACATGAGAAAAGTGTAGATGATCTTCGCGCCGCATAGACCGAGTGGTCAAACCCCGCGATGCCAAGGAAAGAGCCGCGCACGAGAAGCATCGCGTCCACGCCAGTCGCGTAGCGGGACGGCCACGACCCCGCCGAATCGATTCGCCGGCTACTTGCTTTCCGGCTCGTCCTTGTCCCGGGCGAGCTCTTCAGGGGAACATCGGGCTGCGGCCCGCACCAGCAAAGGCTTTCGCGCGCGGGGTCGTTTCTTCCTTCCCCTTGGTGTTCCCCGAAACCCACTCCGCTTCGACAAATACTGGGCTAGCGGCCGATTTTGCGATCAAACAGCACCAAATTGCGTTGCGGACGGCCCTGTTCGCGCTCTCGGTCGATCCGCGCCGGCCGAGCCCAGATCATCAATCAAACGGACGATGAATGGGGCCGAAATCTGCTGCTCAATTGGGAGGCATTTTGTTCCCCTACTTGGTCTGCGCTAGGCGGCGCGTGAGATCAAGTTGTCCACCGGACGCCGAACCCCGCTCATAGGTAAGTTCGGGAAGCCAGTATGAGTCCCCCTGCCGAAAAAGCCAGTTCGAACTTGCGGCAGGGACTCAAACTGGCAGCATCCACGCCCGCATGACAAGGACCGCTTTTCGATCCACCGCGGTCGTTCAGCTCTGTGTCCGGAGCTTGCTGCAATGCAGCGGTTGCGTTCGGTCATGGGGCCGCGCTGAATTCAGGGTTCCGTGCACATTGCGGTCACTTGAGCCGCCGCGGCCACATCAATGAGTCTTTTGAGTTCGCGGCACCCGGCCATGGAGTTGTTCCCGACGATCAGGTGGAAGGTAACTTGGATGCCATTCGAGCGGCAGTTCCCTGGAGCCGCGTCGGACTCGCGCTCCCCGCCTGAGCCGTCGTTCAAGATACCGCCTTGAAATCGCCTGATGGTTGGTCCTTGCAGCACGTCGAGTGCGCGTCCTGCGCCCAGAACAGAACATGAACTTGGCTAAGCAGCGACCATGATGTCTAGCTACGCAGGGCTCGCCTGGCCAGAAAGTACAGCGTCGTGAGTTAACGGGTCGTCACCTGATCGTCGCCCAGCAGTGGACTGGCGATGCGCCACGCCTGCGCGCGGCCCAGCCCCACCGTGCCCGTCGTCCCGCCCGCGCCGAGGACGAGCGGCGATTGGGCGTCATCCGGGCGTGCCGGTTGCAGGAGCAGGCCGGGATGGCTCGGATTCGAGATGGTGAACAGGCGGCGGTCGAGCACCGAGTCTCCGATCGGGGCAATCTTCCATGTCGCGCCCGCCGTGGTTGGCGATGCGACGACGACAATCGAAGCCGGGTCGGGCGCCGCCAGGTACAGGCGACCGGCGCGGCTGCGAACCCGTACCGACCCATCACCGGCGTCCTCGAACGAGAAGTCCTGGACGATGCTCCCGTCGGCACGAGCTTGCTGAGGTGTGCTTCCGGGAGCCGGGTCGAGCGAGCCCGCGTCGAGCATCATCCCCGACCTCGCGTACTGGAGGCCGTAGCGGATGAAGGGCAGGAATTGCGGCTCGCGCCGCACGCCGGCGAGAACGGTCGACAGGTCCTTCGCCTCAGCGTAGCGCGCGCCCATGTATGGCGGATTCGAGCGAAGGAATCGGCGGACGATGGTCTTCAGGATCGAGGTGTGGTCGAAATGGAGGCCGTTGTCGTCGCCGAAGACGCTGCCGGCCGCGACCCAGGGTGACACGATCAGCGCCGGCACGCGCAGGCCCAGTGTCGTCACGGGGAAGTCTGGCGACACGCGCGCGGCCGAAGGAGGCGGCACATGGTCGTAGAAGCCGCCGTGCTCGTCGTAGACGATCAGCAGCAGCGTGCGAGGCCAGGCCGGGCTGGCCACGACCGCATCGACGATCCGCTGCGCGAACGCCTGCCCGTCGGCGATGTCGCTGGGCGGCTCGTCGCAGTTGCTGCCGGGCGGGTAGTCCACAAAGTGGGGGTCGATGAAGGCCACGCTCGGCAGGCGCCCCGATTGCGCGCATGCAAAGAAGCCTTCGGCCGGATCGTCGATGGCAACGACATGCTCATGGTCAAACGTGTAGCGCTGGAAGAACCGCAGCGTGCAGTAGCTGTTCTCGAAGTAGCGCCAGGTGACAGGCGCGCCCGACACTGGGTCGCGGGCGCCGTTCAGGTGATCGAAGATCGTCGGCGTGAAGACCGGCAGCATGGGGCTCGAGTTCTCGAGCTCCCAGAAGCCGCGGGCGTCGAGGTTGGGCCGGCCGGTGAGCTCGTAGAAGCGATTCGGGAAGGTAGGCCCGGGATGGCTGCAGAACCAGCGGTGCCCGATGGAGAAGTCGCGTGCCAGGGCGTCATACACCGGCACCGCCGTGCCGCTGTAGTAGCCCATCGCCTGGCCTGCCAGCTCGTTGCGCACGCCGGGTCCGTAGGCCGCGACGAAGCCGTCCATGCGGCCGCCGTTGATGGTGTGGTGCACCGACTCGTAGCCGTTCGGCGTCCCCGGAACGAATCGCGTCCGCTCCAGCTTCACCGGCGGGTAGACCTGTCCGCGCCATTCGTTCGACTTGCTGCCGGTGAGCCCGTCGACCTCGCTTCGACCCATTCCTCCCTGGTCCACGGGTAGGCTCAGGTAGCCGAGGAGGTGATCGAATGACCGGTTCTCCTTCGTCAGCACCACGATGTGGTCGATGTTGTCGAGCACCGAAGGCGAGAAGTCGGCGGCGGCCGAGGCCGGCCAGCCGGATGGCGCTTCGGGCACGAACACGTTCCTCGGACCCTCGTAGTCGAGGGCGATCACGTCCTCGGGTATCGCGAGCTCCGGGTTGGCCGCGATCAGCCCGACGCCGTGGATGACGATGTTGTTGTCGTCGGTGTTGAGCTCGTCGTCGGCAACGCCGCCGAGGAGCCAGGATGTGACCATCGAGTTCAGGCCGTCGCGGGCCGAGCGGCCCGACATGGGGTCGACGTCGAGGAGCTTCCCGTGGATCCTGTCCCGTATGGTCGACCGGATGAGGCCGTCGAATGCGCTGCTCGTCTCGAGGTCGACCCGGATCACCTGGTCGAGCAGGCCGGCGAGCAGATCGTCCGTGGTGACCGTGTCAATCGGCTGGTGCAGAAACGTCCCCTTATAGTGCTTGGCCGCTAGCACGCCGATCTGCACCTCTGTGACGGTCATCTCCTCGAGCTCCTTGGCCCAGGCGAACAGGTCCACCACCGTGTGGCTCTGCGTGAACCGGTTGACGATCGTCGTCTTCTCGAGGGTGAGCTTCAGCGTGATCGCCATTTGGCGTATGTCGATGACCCCGTCGGCGTTGTTCCACACGAACCCGCCCGGCCGGAACGCGATGCCGAGCGTGAGAGGTGGGCTCGCGAGTGTCTCGATGCCGATCTGGAAGGTGGCGCTCTCGATCTCGCCGAGGTAGCTGTCGGCGATCCCGATCCACTTCTTCAACGGCCCCAGATCCTGCGGGTGGCGGACCCGGTGCACCTGGCCGTCTCCGCCATTGGCCAGCGACTGAATGTCGAGGTAGCTCGCGGGCAGCGGGATCGGGTTGTTCGGGTCGATGAACGGCAGGTACGGATAGCCCAGGGTCGAGCCGAGGCGGATGCGCTGCAGCGGCGAGGCCGCGCTCGTGTCGGCACCGTTCCGGCCGTTGATGAACTCGTCGAGCTTGCGCCTCAGGAACGGAATCGAGATCACCTTGGCGCGGTCCCCTGTCATGTCGACCGGCTGGCGAGTAAGGCGTGGTGCCGTCGGCGGCGCGGCCGTTGGGAAGGGGTCGCCCTGATAGGCGCCGGCGTGCTTGCGGTTGTCCTGGTCGAGGACCACGCCGCTGGTCTGCGACGTGAAGACCAGCGGCTTGCCGCCGAAGCTGCCCGGGTCGGTGAATTCGAAGGTCACCTGGTAGTCGAAGATCCAGCGGTCGCTCTCGCTCGGCTCGATCACGATGTAGACCATCGGCAGCACCATCTCCGCCAGCCGGATCGAGCGCGAGATGAGCGTGTTGTCCTCGGCCGACCAGATGAATTCGCGGTACAGGTCGTCGCGTGGTCCGCTTTCAGGGAAGCGTTGATCGTGGAAGAGGTCGAGCCCGATCGCCATGTCCTGGAACGCACCGGCGCTGAGCCGATTCGTGACGTGGACGTTCAGGCGGGTGTCCTCGTTCTTGTCGTCGTTGTGCGTGCTTAGGCGCAGCCTCACCTTGGTGAGCACGGCGGCGGTATCGGGCGGGGGCAGGGCAGCCGGGGCTATCGAGCGCAAGGGATTCTCGATGCCAATGCCCGAGTGGTTGCGGTTGTCCTGGTCGAGGACGATGCCGGTCACGCCGTCGACCGTGGAGCTGAAGGTGACGGGGCCGTCGTCGAAGGTGAGCGTGACGGTGTAGTCGAAGATCCACTGGTCGTCGCCGTTCGCGAGCATGTGGATGTCGATCTGCGGCATCACGACGTCATTCACGCCGATGTCGTCGGCCGCCAGCACGAGGTCGAACGTGTGCGACGACGGATCGTCGAACTCGTCGCTGAAACCGAGCGCGTAGCCATAGGCAAGGAAGGGGTTGCGTTCGCCCTGGTTCAGGTCGCCGCCCGGTCCGTAGCGCTGCAGCTCGAGGTAGTTGGCGAGGTGGTCGGTCGTGGCATGGGGGGTGAGCGAGTTGGCCTCGCGATTGCGGACGTAGACGTTGACGAGGTTCTGGCGTTCCCTTTTGTCGTCGTGCGTGTCGAACGTGATCGAAACGCCCCGAAGCACGCCCGGAGCCGGGTCCCACCAGGCGGAGTACACCCTGTCGTCGGTGCCGAGGACGAAGAGGTCGAGTTGATCGGGCCGGCGCGCGACGGCGGCGACCTCGGACAGGGCCCTGGAGAAGCCCTTGTCGATGCGGAACCAGTTCGACCACGTGCTGGCTGCGTCCCAGTAGGCGGAGTGGATCGCTCCGTCCTGGCCGGCCACGAAGAGATCGAGATGGTCGGGAGTGCGTGCGACCGCCGTGACGGCCGATCGGCCCATCGCGAACCCGGCGTCGATCCGGAACCAGTCCGACCAGGTGCTCGCCGAGTCCCAGTACGCCGAATGGACGGCGCCGCCGCTGCCCGTGACGAAGAGGTCAAGATGATCGGGATGGCGGGCGATCGCGGTGACCGCGGAGCGCGCGGCGGCGAAGCCGGCATCGATGCGGAACCACGACGACCAGGTGCTCGCGGTGTTCCAGTAAGCCGAATGCACGCCACCATCGTTGCCGGTGACGAAGAGATCGAGGTGATCGGCGTCGCGCGCAATGGCGGCGACCGCGGACCAGGCGGAGGCGAAGCCGGCGTCGATCCTGAACCAGGACGACCAGGGGCTCGCCATGCTCCAGTAGGCCGAATGCACGCCGCCGTCGTTGCCGGTAACGAAGAGGTCGAGATGCTCGGGATCGCGCGCGACGACGGTGACGGAAGATCTCGCATTCGCGAAGCCGGGGTCGATGCGGAACCAGGATGACCAGCCGCTCGCGTCGTTCCAGTACGCCGAATGGACGCCGCCGTCGATGCCGGTGACGAAGAGGTCGAGGTGGCCGGCCCCCGTCGCAATGGCGGTCACCTCCGAGCGGGCTAGCGCGAAGCCTGGGTCGATGCGGGACCACGACGACCACCCGCCCACGCTGTTCCAGTACACCGTATGGACGCTACCGTCGTTGCCGGTGACGAAGAGATCGAGGTGGTCCGGATCGCGGGTGATGCAGGTCACCGCCGAGCGGCCTTCGGTGAAGCCCGGATCGATTTCGAAGAACGTGTGCCAGGTCATGGAGACCTCCCTCGATAGGCGCCGTGTCGGACGGTAGATGCGGCGTGCTGGCGGGTCAGGGCACCGACAGCACCAGCCAACCGTCGCCGCGTCGGATTCCGCCACGTAGCCAAGGACGTGGCGACCAGCGCCCGACTGCCCCACTGCCCGACTGGAAAGGACGCGTTCGTCCGCTCCCCGCCCGCCGGATGTATCGATCCAAAGTGAGTCGCAGGTATTCAGGCGCGGCGAAAGAAGCGGGTTTGCAGGAGCGCTGCGCCATCGCGCACGTCTACCGCCTGAAGTGGTTGCGAACCGGAAAAGCGGTACATCTGTCCGCTGACGAGCCCGCGCAATTGGATGGAAGCGGTTTCCGTATACCGGAGGTTGACGGTGGAAGCCGCGGCAACGGCTGCGGCGGAGTCTCCCGACACCGCATCTGGCGAGTTCGCGCGCGGTCCGAGACGATTGGCGCGCCGATCCAGCAGCGGAGGCGGCAAATACGCAGTCCGCGCTGCGGCACTATCGAGAAGACGTCCCGCAAGACCCGCTGTTCTTCTCGGGACCGCCGCCTGACTCGCGTTCAGCAAGGCGCGCTTCTGGCCACAGCACATGGTCCGTCTCTCCTTGAGGGGTTTCCGGCGCGGGCTGAATGACCACGGGCTCGTGCCCTATGCGCTCCAGCAGACATGCAGCTCCGGAGATGGCCAGCCACGTGAACAACCAGTCCAGAGGCTGTTGCGAGACGAAAAGAGCAGCAGGAACCGCAATCCAAAGGCTCAGACAGTTGAAACAGTCCATCAGCTTGCCGGCCAGGCCGTGGCCGAGCAAGCTTCGGAACCGGACGACCAAGTCGGCCGGGCCGTCCTCGCTGGCCAGCAGGTGGGTGATCCGCCAGGTTGCAAGAACGGCCAGAACGAATGACCACGTCACGCTAACGCCGCTTCGCCTTCGATCCGGCAGCCACAGGCTCAACGCTCTCGTGCCCGCAGATGCAGAAGGTCAGCAAGTTGTCCTCGTCCCGCCGATCAAACAGGCCGGTGGTCAGTCCGGGCCGGGTATCGAGCTGCACGATGTACGAACAGCTTTCCCA
>Ga0070678_100002178_pt1 | contig 10646 bp, 8 predicted proteins | sample KBSM73metaG_FD_65647 | JGI IMG/M metagenome (GOLD analysis project Ga0070678, IMG submission 65647) | Miscanthus rhizosphere microbial communities from Kellogg Biological Station, Michigan, USA - KBS M7-3 metaG | ecosystem: Host-associated > Plants > Roots > Rhizosphere > Soil ...
GTCACGACACACGTGTATGCGACGAATCCAGCGGCGCGCACGGTAATTATCGATGTGAGTGACGTCATTTACGCGGGTACGACGCAGACGACGGCGCTCGATACCGCATCGTCGGGACCGGTCGACCTGGCAGCCAATAGCACGACGCTCGTGTTGACTCACACCAAGCTGCTTCCGGCCAGCGCCGGCGATGTCGGCGATTTCCTCAACGACGTCGCAACGGGAACGTACATGGATCCGGTCACGCTTATACCGATCCCCGGGACCACGACTGCAACGGCCCAGACACAGATCACCCAGGGCTCCGTCTCCAACGGCAGCGCGGTCATCGACGACAGCGAATCGATCACCGGCAGCGGCCTGACGTTCTCGGTTCCGACGCCGCCATCGTCCGGCAGTTTCCTCAATGGCTATGACGGCAGCGCGACGACCGGCCCGGTGGATTGGTTGTCTTCAGCACAGACTTCCAGCGGTTCGATCACGTTCGACAAGACGATCTACGTGACTGGACTACTGGTCACGTCCGGCACGCTGGCGGATACCGCGCACCTGACGAGTACTTCCCAGAACTTGTCCGCGGAAGCGAGCATCACGACCAGTTCGACCGCGACCGTCAACCTTACGGTGAGCAAGACGATTCCGGCGGAATACCCCGGCACATTCTTGAACGGGGCCGGTGACTTGCTCAAGGCGCATTTCCACGTCGCCGGTGCGTTGGGCTATTCGAACGATTTCACGCTGACGTTCGACAGCAGCACCCCATGCGACGCGTCCGGCTGCACCTTGTCGACGGATCTGCCTGGTCTGACGCCCGACACCTTCACGGTGACGGAGACGAGTTCCGAGCTGTGTCCGCTAGGCACCTGCACGAACCCCGCGACGAACTCGTTCCTGGCGCCGGCATCCAATCCGCTTCAGAAGGATCTGACGATTCCAGCCGACGGAAACATGACCGGCCGGTGCACGGGCACTCTTGCATTCACCAACATCCTGAACTCGCTGGGTGTCAAGGCGGAAGTGCAGAAGATCACCGTCCCGGCGCTGGCAAACGATGATCCGGACTACTTCTGGACGTTCACGCTCAACGGTCCGAATGTCTCGACCTGTCTGCCGGCAACTGTCGGAGCCGGCGCTGCATTCGTGACCTTCACGGATGCCAGCGGCGTCGACCCGTGCCTGCTGTCCGAGGGTGACTACACCGTCACCGAAACGACGAAGTTGGGATGGAAGGAAGACGGCGCCACGCCGAACGACGGCGTCGATACACTGGTGTGTGCGTTCTCGGTCGACCCGATCGCGGACGACGGCAAGACGTTCTCGTGCACGTTCCACAACACCAAACGGGCGCATGCGACGCTGTTCAAGACGGTGAACCATCTACCGGACCTGAGCGACACCGATGTGTTCACGTTCCAGGTGCGCAAGGATGCAACGCTGGACTCGGTTGGCACGATCCTCGAAACGGGAATCGCCAACCTCGGTGACCTGTTCGAGATCGCGTTCCAGATCCTGCTCGATCCGGGGGCCACGTATCAGTTCTGCGAGATCGTCATGCCGGGCTGGACGACTGACCTGCCGGGTGCGTTCGTGCCGGGTGGCAACCTGCCGAATCCCGACAACAGCGTGCAGTGCGTCAACTTCACGCCGGAGCCGGGCGAGGTGAGAATCTTCAGGGTTGACAACTCACCGCCACCGGAAGTCCTGAGCGGCCGCACGATTGGTTTCTGGAGGAACTGGGCCTCGTGCCGCCAAAGCCGTGGCCACCAGGATCCAGTGCTCGACGAGACGCTGACAGCGGCGACGCCGCCCGGGATCCAGGTGGGCAGCTTCTACATCGTCTCCGACCAGTGCAACTATGCGGTGAATCTGCTCAGCAAGTCGGCAATGACGACTGGTGCGAAGAAGCCGGGTGATCCGCTGTTCAACATGGTCGCGCAGTTGGTCGCGGCCGAGTTGAACGTTGTGGCCGGTGATGTCCCGTGTGCGAAGGTCGCGGCCGCCATCGTGTCGGCAAACAACCTCCTCATCAAGTACAGCTTCACGGGTAATGGTTACACCGGAACGCTGACGAAGGCGGACAAGCAGCTTGCCCTCAACCTGGCGACGGTGCTCGATCTGTTCAACAACAACAATCCGAGCGCCTGCTTGTAGCGTTGCTGGCTTTGTGGGCCGGCCAGCCCTGGCCCACTTTCAGGCGTCCTCTTCCTTACTGGGAGGACGTCAGAAAAACAAACCCCGCCCCGGTGCAATGCCGAGGCGGGGTTTCTGTTGCGCAGCCGCCGAGCTATTTGATCTTGACCGTCACCGAGTTGCTCGCGCTCGATCGATTGCCTGCTGCGTCATAGGCAACAACGTAGTACGTGTACGTGCTGCCGGCCAACGTTTCAGCGTAAGCCGTCGTGGTCGCCACCGCCACGCGCACGCCGTTGCGCCACACCTCATAGCCGGCGACACCAATCTTGTCCGTCGCCCCACCCCATTTCAGCGACACGTTCGTGCGTTTCGACACCGACGCGGTCAAGCCGGCCGGAGTCGAGGGTGCCTGCGTATCCGCCTGCGCCAGCACCAGATCACTGGCGCCGGCCGATGCGCTGTGGGTCGTGCTGGCGGGATCCGTGGTATTGACCTGTACGCTGTACGTTGCAGCCGCCGCGTTCGAGGGCGAGGTCACGGTAAACGCGACGCTGCTGGTCGCTCCTGGCGACAGGCTCAACGTCGTCGGCGAGAGCGAGGCACTCCAGCCGCTCGGGATTACGCGGCCGAGCGACAGGGTGCTCGCCGAACAGTTGCTGCTGTCCTTGTTCGTGATCGATACCGCGTAACTTTGACTGGAACCCCCGTATCCGCTGCGGCTCGTCGGCGTGAACGCGATCACAGGCGCGGATCGCGTGCACGTCGCCGTCTGCACGACGTAGGCGACGCTCGTCGATGCCGAGTGCGTCGTGCTGGCAGAGTCGGAGACGTTGACTTGCGCCGTGTAAGTCGCAGCAGCGGCAGTCGCGGATGAGGTTACAGACAGCGTCGCCGACCCGGTCGCGCCCGGCGACAGGCTCAACGTCGCCGGCGACATGCTGCCGGTCCAGCCCGAAGGCACGACGTTGGCGAGCGAGAATGTGCTCGCGGCGCAGTAGGAGTTGTCCTTGTTCGTGAGCGACAGGGTGTACGCCAGCCTGCTGCCGGGGTACGCGCTCTGGATCGACGGGCTCAGGGCGACCACCGGCGTGGCCCGCTGGCAGGTCCCGCTGCTGCCGAACTGTATCTTCACCGTCGCACGGTCGCTCGCGTGCGACATCTGCGTGACCGTGATCGCGTTCGTCGCGTCGCTGAACACGCTGGCGTCGTCGAGCAGCGCCAGCCGGTACGTATTGTAGGAGCTGTAGTTGCCGGCGTATTTATGCACATGCACGCGATTGAAGTAGCCGGCAAGCAGGCCACTATCGAATCCGAGCGGTTGACGATAGGAGAAATAGTAGTAGTCGCCGGTATCCGCCTTCAAAACCTTCAGGATCTGCGGCGCTGGCGCCTGCGACGGGCTCAATTCGAGCGCGGCGACGGTGTACGTTCCTGACTGCGTGACGGTCGCGATATTGCCCGGCGGCATCCAGCCCATCTGCTCCATGTGCGGTGCGTTGAAGTGGCGCAGGTTATAGCCGCTCACGCTCATGTCATCCGACGCGTCGCCGTACTCATTGGTCGGCGAGGAGGCGTGGGCCATATTCAGATTGTGGCCGAGTTCGTGCGCGTAGACGTCGTTGACCGCGTAGTTGAATACCCACGACCGGCTCGGGCTGCCGCCGACCTGCCCGGCGCCATCGGCGCCGCACACGCTCATCTCTGTGCTCGGCATGACGTAGAGCCTGCGCGGATAGGACGAAAGATTCACGCCCGCGGCCGTAGCGGCAGCGTCCGCGGCGTTCGCCCAGCTCGCGTAGTCGCACGCCGAGGCAGTCGAGTAGTTGATGACGAACGGACCGGCTACCTGCCCGCTGAAACCGACATTGCCGAACGATGTCTCCCGAAACAGCGCGTCGATCGAATGGCCGGTCGGATCGCTGAACATGATGTTCTGGATCTGGCTCGGCGTGCTCGTCACGGTCGCATTCGTGAAATTGGCAATGATCACGATCGTGTTCTGCACGCCGGATACGACCTCCGCCGCCGTGGATTGCGTCGTTGCGGTCTGCGTTGCCAGGGACGTCGACTGCGTCGTCTGTGTGCTGGCCGAGTCTGCCGCGAGAAGGATCGTGCCGTCGTCACCGGCGAATCCGGTCACGCTCAGACGGGTTCCCGTATGCAGGCCCTGGGGTGGAGCGCCGTCGAAGCGCAGCGTCGCGTGCCGACCCGACTGTGCATCGTCAAGGTGATATTCCACGCGCGAGGTTTGATGCGCGAAGTCGTCGAGGACTATCTCGGTCACGACGCCGCTCATCTGCACGGGCTGGCCATGAGCGAGGTCCGCGCCATGTACGGCTAGCGGCGCAGCAACGAGCGCAGCCAAAGGCAACAAGGTGGAGATACGACGGCAGGATGGCCGCGCGTTGACACGAAACTGCATGAGGATCCTCCGAGCAGGCGCTTGGAAAGACCCCCTGTCAACACGCGTTGACTGGAACCGGTCCCCTTCGTTCGGCAGCCCGCCGTCTCGACACCGTTCGAGACTCGTGGCTTTGCACCCCTCCTTCGCAGGAGGTTTGCCCTTATCGCGAAGAGATCTTTCTGTTGCTTCAAGTTTTCACGGCCGGGACAAATGACCTCTTCTCCCGATCGCGGCGTACGATAGCAACTCCTGCGCAAGATTTTGTAACGGCGGTCGCATAAATCGCAGCCAATTGTTAGGGTTTTGTCAACGTGGCAGGCAATTGGAGGACCGATGCCGCTGCAGAATAGAGTCGATCCCTACGGGAACCTTCATGCCGTCGAAGCCAGAGGCGCATGGATGGGCAATCGCGGCATCCTGCACGACGAGCAAAAGCGGATCGTCGCGCCTTGGCGTCTCAAACGCTGGATAACGTGCACGTTGTCCTTCAGGGGGCGCAAGCGCCAGGTCTTCGCGCCGCACCGCTACAGCGAGTTGTTCTTTCTCGATGAGGCCACGTCGTTTGCCGCCGGGCATCGACCGTGCGCAGAGTGCAGGCGCGGACGCTACAACGAATTTCGCGCAGCCTGGATCGAAGCGCATGCAGATCGCACTTCAGCTCAAATGGTCGGCGCCGACGCTATCGATGGCACGCTCCATGCGCAGCGGGCGATTCGCGGCGGTGGAAAGAAAACCTGGCAGGCGCACGCGACAAGACTGCCGCCCGGTACTTTCATCGATTCCCTCGGCCGGCCACACCTGATCTGGAGCGGCAGACTCTGGCCGTGGACGTTTGACGGCTACGAACATCCTGTTCCGTTGACCACGATGTCGGCTGAAGTCACGGTGCTGACGCCGCAATCCATCGTTCGTGTCTTCGAGTCCGGCTTCACGCCACAGGTGCATGCAAGTGCGAGTGGCTGAAGCGGCGGGTGCATCGCGTTGCACGAAGTCCTGTCAGAGGCATCCGCGAATAAACGCGGCGTATCTGTGCCTCGTCCACAAGAACGCCTGGGCTTATTCGAATCCGCTGGCGAACACGCGGTCGTACAGAAACCTCGCGCCGGCGATGTCGTCCGCGTCGAGTTGGCGGTTTATCTTGCCCAGGCATGCCTCGTCGACCTGCATGACCGGACAGGTGCCGTCATAAGCAGGATGCTCGAAACCGATCGCGTGACCAAGCTCGTGCAGGATCAGTCCGTCGAAATCGTTTGGTGCGTAGGTCCTGTCATAGGCGTCGCCTTCGTTGCCTGGTGCGATCTGGTAATAGAAATTCGCGTTCAGCAGGATGTCGCCAGCACCGGTGCCGCCATTCGGCGGCGGAGAGTAGCCCACGCCGGCCGCGCTGTTGTCGCCGAACGCGAATGCGCCGATGCGAATCTGCCCGGTGGCGTTTGGCACGGCAAGACCATCGTTGATCGCAACACCGCTGTCCGGATCGATTTTCACGAACACGATTCCGGTCGCGGCAGACCACACGTCCATCATCGCGGTGATGTGCGCTTCGAGCGATACCAACGTCGCCGGCGCGAAGCCCCCGCCGGGCGAAATCTCGAGGTTGATCGACGACACGCTGAATTCCGGGCAAACCGCGTTGCAATAGCTGCTGCCCGGCGTACCGGCCGGAATGAACGACCACGTGACGACCCCGCCGATCGTCCCGGCATGATTGTCGCCCCACTTGTTGTAAAGGATTTCGTCGCCGACGGGGTACGAATTGACGGCAAAAGCGCCTGCATCCCTGGCCAAGGCGCACAACAGCAGCGCAAACACGCCGGTCAACCCGGCGCGAATTACCTGCGGCGCAAAGGCGGTCGTCATGATCATTGCAGTAGCCCCTCGTTCCAAAAGTATAGAGCCCGGCGTACGCTTCGGCCAAGCGGGCATTGCGTTCACAGGTGGCGCCAATTTTGTTCACCCCACATGTGCGCGTATCCCGGTACGATCAGCGACTTGACCCAAGGCATGCAGGCGATCGCCGATGAGCCCAATCGAATCCCCGACTCACGATGGCGGTTGTACTTGCCGCCACGTCCGCTATCGCCTGGCGACGAAACCGATGTTCGTCCATTGCTGCCATTGCCGCTGGTGCCAGCGCGAGACCGGCGCTTCATTCGCGCTGAACGCGCTGATGGAAAGCGATCGCGTGGAGTTGTTGCACGGCGAAGTCGAGGTCGTCGACACACCGTCGAACAGCGGCAAGGGTCAACGCATCAGCCGCTGTCCGAATTGCCGCGTCGCGCTGTGGAGCAACTATGGCGGTGGCGGCGATGCCATCCGCTTCGTGCGCGTCGGCACGCTCGACGATCCCGATCGCCTGCCGCCTGACATCCATATTTTCACTGCGTCCAAGCAACCGTGGGTCGTGTTGCCGGCGAACGCAGTGATGGTCGCGGAGTACTACAGGAGCGCGGAGGTATGGCCCAAAGAGAGCCTCGAGCGGCGCGCCGCGGCGTTGACTGCGAAAGCCGGCGGCTAGGCGGAGAACGGCGGTGAACGAACCGGTTTCGATTCCCTCGCTGCACGACGCTGAATCGCAGCAGCTTGCGGCGCGCATGACGGAAATCGCGGAGGCGATGGCCGCCTGCGACGGCGTCGACACGTTTCAAACAAGCGGCATCCTCCCGGACCGCTTCTTCGCGCTGCTCGGTGATCTGTACGCGGCCTACGATGCCTATATCGCGCACAACCTGGCGGCGAGCGAGCTGAAGATCCAGTGCCGCTTCGGCTGCACGCGCTGCTGCCATCAGGCCGTGCACGGCGTGTACTCGTTCGAAATAATCAATTTGTACCGGCAACTGCGGCCGCTGGCGGAGTACGGCGCGATCCACGACGCCTTCGTCGAGTATGCCGACGAGTTTCAGGCAACCGTGGTGCAGATCAGCGAAGCAGACGACGGCGATCCGGCCGATCCGGCGATGCGCGCGCTCGAAGCGTTCGCAGCCGCCGCTAAGCCATGTCCCCTTCTCGTCGGCAACAACTGCCGCGTGTACGCTCAGCGCCCGGTGCCGTGCCGCATGTATCACAGCCTGACCAATCCGGTGTTCTGCACGACGCCGAAAGGCCAGACGTTCCATCTGGAAGTGCCCCCGCAGACCAACGAGATCCTATGGACACTCAGCGACCGACTCGCATTCCCGTTTTCCACATTCCTCGCCCAAGGCCTGGTGACGCTCGCGGTGCGGCGGCAGTTCCGCCCATGGGGCGCGCCGCTACCGGCAGCGTGACATGACGGCGGCTGTCGTCCTGCAACCCGCGGATGGCACGGTGCTGGAGACAGACCGGCTGATCCTGCGCTTGCTCGTGACCGACGACGCGTCGTTCATCCTCGAACTCGTCAACGACCCGGACTGGCTGCGCTACATTGGCGACAAGGGCGTGCGCAACCTCGACGACGCGCGCACCTACATCGAGAACGGGCCGATGGCGATGTACGAGCGCGTCGGCTTCGGGCTGTATCGCGTCGAACTCAAGTCCGTCGGCACGCCGATCGGCATGTGCGGATTGATCAAGCGCGACACGCTGCCCGACGTGGATATCGGCTTCGCCTTCCTGCCGCAATTTCGCGCTCACGGCTACGGCCGCGAAGCGGCACGGGCGACGCTGGAATATGGACGCGATGTCGTCGGCCTGAAGCGGATCATTGCAATCACTTCGCCGGACAACGACGCATCCGGACGCCTGCTCGAAGCAGTCGGGCTGCGCTTCGAGCGCAGCTTCGACATTTCAGCGGAGGATCGCAGCGTGCGGCTTTATGGCTGGACGGCCGAACCGGCGCCCGCGTGATGACGCTCAGGCATGCGTGCGCTGGGCGTGGATCGCCTCGGAGCGGTTGCGTGTATACACGTATACCGATGCCGGGGGCACGTTCCACCAGGCAAACCCGCCGCGCCGCACCTGCAGCCCGAGTTCGGCCAGCAGTTCGCGCGGCACCGGCGACGACGGTCCGTAGGTGAACTGGATCAGGCGGCCGGTCGGCTTGAGCACGCTGAAAGTCGACTCGAGGATCGCCTTTTGCGTGGCCCTGGCCATCGACAGCAGGCCGAGCCCGCTGATCGCCGCATCGGCGAGACCGTCGCGCAGGTAGCCATCGCGCTCGGCCAGATTCTTCAGTTCACTGGCGTTGCCGTGCACGACGTGCGCCTCGGGAAACAGCTCGCGCAGGTGCGCATAGAGTTCGTCGTTTAGCTCGAGGACGAGCAGGTCGCGCGGCGCGATGCCGTGCTGGATCATGGCGCGCGTGAATACGCCGGTGCCCCCGCCAAGTTCGACGACGCGCCGGGCGCCGGTCGGCAACTCCGCGACCATCTGGCGTGCAAGCTGCCGCCCCGACGGCGAGAACGCGGCCATGCGCAACGGATTCTTCAGCCATTGGCGAAAGAAGATCCAGCCCGCGGGCACATTCGCTTTGCCGGGCCTTATGCCGGCCGGCTCCTGGGGCTTGCTCATCAACGGGGTCCACACGGAACAGGAGAATCGGCCTCTATCATAGTGGGGCGCAGGGCCGACGGCCAGCGATTGCTGTATACATCAGGCGGTTATCCCGCAGCCGGGCAATGAAAACCCCGCCCTGCAGGGCAGGGCGGGGTTGCGGCTCAGCCGGCGCGCCGGCCGAGAGGCTTGGTCTTGCACTAGTGACGGTAGTAGGTGCTGTTGTAGTTGTTGTAATAGCGGGTGCGGGTTGGATAGTGGCTGCGATAGTAGCGGTGGCCGCCCGAGTAATACCCACCGTAGGACGCCGGATAATAGTAGCCGCTATAGTACGCCGGCCCGTAATCGTAATACGCCGTCGGGTAATAGGTCGGTGCATAGTAGGCCGGATAGGCCGCAGGCGCGTAGACGCCAACGTATCCACCACCGTACCCGTTGTAGCCGACGCTCACGCCCGGCAGGGCGACCCCGACACTGACATGGCTGCCGCCGGCGAACGCGGCCGGCGTCAGTGCCAAGCCGCCCGCGACGAGCAGACCCAGGACCATCGCACGAAAACCACGCTTGCGGAAATTCATGATGTTCTCCAAAAACGCGATTGGATTATCGCAAACACATCATGCGGACGGACGGCTGAATTGAAACTGAAAAAACTTTTGAAAATTCAGTATGTTCAGATTCAGCCGGGCGAGGCTGAACGGATGTGTTTTTTTGTGATCTGCAGCCTCAGATTCTGTGAAGTTCGTAACACTTGTGGATGCGCGCGTTGCGCTCGAAGTCGAACGGAATCGTCGCCGGGCTGATGTCGCGGACGGAAAACTGGCCAAGTCCGGCCTCGTCTAGCTTGAAGCGCCGGAAGTTGTTCGAGAACAGGATCGTGCCGCCGGGCAGCAGCCGCTCGCCGCACAGCGTCAGCAGACGCACGTGATCGCGCTGCACGTCGAAGTCGTCGGCGCGCTTGGAATTGGAGAATGTCGGTGGATCGACGAAGATCAGGTCGAACATCGCCGAATGCGATTGCAGGTAGCCAGCCGCGTCGGCCCAGACGAGCTTGTTCTGCTGCGCTCCGAAACCGTTGATCTCGAAGTTGCGCTCGGCCCAGTCCAGATACGTTTGCGACAGGTCAACGCTCGTCGTCTCGCTGGCGCCACCGGCGGCCGCGTACACGCTGACGCTGCCGGTGTAACAGAACAGATTGAGGAAGCGTTTGCCGCGGCTCATCGAGCGTATGCGCGCGCGCAGCGGGCGGTGGTCGAGGAACAGGCCCGTGTCGAGGTAATCCCACAGGTTGACAAGGAACCTCAACCCGCCCTCGCCGACTTCGATGTACTCGCCACGCTGATCAAGACGGCCGTACTTCTCGCCGCCCTTGCCGCGCTGGCGCGTCTTCAGCGAAACACGGTCTCGGTGAACCCCGAGTGCCTCGCCGGCGACGCGCACGGTTTCGCGCAGCCGCGTGCGCGCGAGGTTTTCATCGATCGTCGCCGGCGCCTGGTATTCCTGGATGTGCAGATAGTCGTCGCCCGACAACCCGCGATAGATGTCGATCGCCGACGCATACTCGGGCAAATCAGCGTCGTAGACGCGCCAGCAATCGATTTCCTCGCGCTCAGCGCGCTTGCGCAGATGGCGGAAGTTT
>Ga0070678_100002180_pt1 | contig 10640 bp, 7 predicted proteins | sample KBSM73metaG_FD_65647 | JGI IMG/M metagenome (GOLD analysis project Ga0070678, IMG submission 65647) | Miscanthus rhizosphere microbial communities from Kellogg Biological Station, Michigan, USA - KBS M7-3 metaG | ecosystem: Host-associated > Plants > Roots > Rhizosphere > Soil ...
CGCGTTCTGCGACATGATCGGTGTCGCGAAGGCGAACTCGATGGTCGACATCGGGAAGCTCGAGTACTGCGTGCGCGACGATCTCAACCAGACGTCGCCGCGCGTGCTCGGCGTGCTGCGGCCCGTCGAGGTCGAGGTGAGCGGCACCGTCGATGCGCGCACCGTCGATGCGCCGTTGTTCCCGCCCGATGTCGGCAAGCCCGGCTCGCGCCCGCTGCCGGTCAGCAGCCGCATCTACATCGATCGCGAAGATTGGTCGGACAACCCGCCGGCGGACTTCAAGAGGCTCGCGCTCGGTCGCACGGTCCGGCTGCGCCACGGCTATGCGATCGCGGCCGACGAGGTCGTCGCGCGCGACGATGCGGGCAACGTGACGAGGCTGCGCGCGCATGTCGTCGACCCCGCGGCCCCGAGTGAATCGGGGCCGCTCCATCATCGGGGCGGCAAGGGCCTCGGCGTGATCCACTGGGTCGACGCCGCGACCAGCGTGGTCGCGGAGGCGCGCCTGTATGGGCGGCTGTTCAAGGTGCCGCAGCCCGAAGAAGGCGGCGGTGATTTCCTCGAGCATCTCGATCGGACGTCGCTCGAGATCATCGAGGGCGTGCGCGTCGAGCAGTCGCTCGCGAAGGCGGCGGTCGGCTCGCGCTGGCAGCTCGAGCGCGTCGGCTACTTCCGCGTCGACGAGGACAGCGTGCCCGGCAAGCTCGTGCTCAACCGGATCCTCACGCTGCGCGACGCCGCGCCGGCGAAGGCGATCGAAGCCGCGCCCGCCGAGAAGAAGGAAAACGCGAAGGCAGCGACGCGCCCGAAGAGCAAGTCGCCGCGCGAGTACCGCGAGGAAGCGCGCAACCGCGATCCGAAGCTCGCGATGGTGTTCATGCAGGCCAAGGGCTTCGGCCTGACCGACGACCAGGCCGACCTCGTGAGCGGCGATCTGGCGACTGCAAACTTGTTCAGCGAGTCGGCCGGCAAGATCGGCGGCCCGCTGGTGGCCAAGTGGATCATCAACGAGCTCCCGCGCGCGCTGGGTGACCGCGAGCTCACGACCGCGCTCATGGACTCCGACCGGTTCGTCGAGCTCCTGCAGTTGCTGCAGGACGGCGGGCTCACGCCGGCCGTGGCAAAGACCGCGCTCGCCGAGATGATCTCGACGGGGAAACGCGTGAGCGAGCTGACGATCGCACCGGCCAAGCCCGTGGATCTGTCGGCGAGCGTCGAGGCGGTGATCGCCGCGAACCCCGAAAAGGCTGCCCAGTACAAGGCCGGCAAGACCGGCTTGCTCGGGTTCTTCGTCGGCCAGGTGATGAAGTCGAGCCCGGGCGCCGATGCCGCCGCGGTCAACCAGGCCGTGCGCGATCGGCTGGGATAGTCCCACCCAGACCGGGGCGCACCCTCCCAGTCGTCGAACGCCCGGAGAATCGCTACGCTTCTTGTATGAAGGCGCTCGTCGCGGCGGTGGTGCTCGCGGGCTGTGGAGCTCAGCTGACGACTGCGAGTAACAACTCGCAAGTGGATGCGAGCAGCTCGGGCATTGACTCGTCGAGCGGCGGTGGTGGTGGTCAACACGACGCGAGCGTGTCGAACATCGATGCGCCGCCTGCATGCGCGAGCGGACGCCAGGTCTATCTCGCATTCGAAGGCGTGACGCTCACGAACAGCGCGACCGATGCGACGCAGAACCACGCGGCGTGGATCGGCGTGTCGACGGCAAATGTTCCGCCGTTTCATCCGAACGACGCGAATCGCATGGGCGAGATCCAGACGATCGCCGATGGCGTGAGGTCGCGCCTCGCGGGCACGCCGATCACGGTGGTGACGACGCGTCCGGCGTCCGGACCGTACGTGATGATCGCAATGGGCGGAACGAACCAGATCGTCGGATCGAACTACACGTTCGCGACCAGCGATCACGACTGCGGCGACACCGTGAAGAACGACGTCGGCTGGGTCAGCGATGCGCCTTCGCTGTCGTACGTCCCGGATCTGATCGTCGGCACGATCGGCTGGGGCCTCGGCCTGCAGGGCACGAGTGATCCGAACGACTGCATGTGTGCCTGGGCGAACAACTGCTCGTCGGCCTCCGGAGCGTGCACGCTGTCGGCGTCGATCGCGACGACGACAAGCAACGGCAACACGACCTGCCCCAATCAGAACCCGCAGAACGAGGTCGCCGCGTTCTCGACCCAGTTCTGTCAGTAGGCCAGTGTAGGTGCCCCGCGGGTTTGACTCCTGGGTAAGCACCCGGGATGATCGAGGGGAATGATCGGGGAGACCGTCGGTAGCTACCGGATCACGTCCAAGCTGAGCACCGGTGGCATGGGAACGGTCTACAAGGCCGAGCACACGCTGATCGGCAAGCTCGCGGCCGTGAAGGTCCTGCACCCCGAGCTGTGCAACAACCGCGAGATCGTCAATCGCTTCTTCAACGAGGCGAAGGCGACCACCCAGATCAAGCACCCCGGCATCGTCGAGATCTTCGATTTCGGCTACATGGAGTCGGGCGACGCGTTCATCGTGATGGAGTTCCTCGAGGGCATGTCGATGGCCCGGCGGCTCAAGCACAAGGGCCGCATGGACGAGGGCGAGGCCGCGATGGTCATGCGCGGCGTCTGCAACGCGCTCGCGGCCGCGCACGCCAAGAAGATCATCCATCGCGATCTCAAGCCCGACAACCTGTACTTGTGTCCGGATCCAGAGGCGCCGACGGGCGAACGCGTGAAGATCCTCGACTTCGGCATCGCGAAGCTCACCGACAGCGCAGCCGGCCAGCCGACGGTCACGCAGACCGGCGCGGTGATGGGCACGCCGACGTACATGAGCCCGGAGCAGTGCCGCGGCACCGGCCTGATCGACGAGCGCGCAGATCTCTACTCGATCGGCTGCATCTACTACGAGCTGCTCACCGGCCGCCCGCCGTTCGACAACATGAGCGCGGGCGAGCTGATCGGCGCGCACCTCTTCATCGAGCCCGAGAAGCCCACGGTGCACGATCCCAACGTCTCGGCGGAATCCGAGGCGCTGATCATGAAGCTGATCGCGAAGGATCCGGCGAAGAGGCCGTCGAACGCGCGCGATCTCGGTCTCGAGTTCGCTCACCTCGCGAAGAACCACGGCTGGATCTCGCACACGAACCCGACGGCGTTCCGCGCACCGGAGGCCTCGAGCTCGATGGCGGCCACCGAGGACGAGGGCTTCGACGCGACGCTCGCATCGCCGCCGGGCATGTCGGTGCCTCCGGGCGTCGCGACACCGGCCCCCCTGGTGACACCGGGCCGGGTGACACCGGCTCCCGTGGTGTCGCCGGCGGCGATGCAGCCGACGACGTTGTCGGGCGCGGCGAGCCAGTCGGTCGTCAACGTGCCGAAGCGGCGCGCGGGCATGATCGCGGGCATCGCTGCGGCGGTCGCGGTCGTCGGCGCGGTCTCGTTCATCGCGGTGCGCGGCGGATCGCACGAGGACAAGCCGGCCGCGGCGCCGACCGAGGTCAAGCCCGCCGTGGCGCCGCCGGTCGCGGTCGAGAAGCCGACGACGACGCCGCCTGTGGCGATCGAGAAGCCGACCGCGCTGCCGGTCGCGACGCCGCCGGTCGCAACGCCGCCGGTCGCAACGCCGCCGGTCGCAACGCCGCCGACGACGACCAAGATCGTCACGAAGCCCGTCTCGAAGCCCGCGACCAAGCCCACCGCCACCGCGACCAAGCCCACCACGACCGCGATCAAGCCCACGGTGAAGCCCACGACCAAGCCCGACACCCACAAGCCTGGCGCCGGCTCGGGCACCGGCAAGATCCTGATCGAGACCGACCTGTGACCCGACTCGTGACCCGCGTCCTCGCCACCCTCCTGCTCGCCGCCTCGACGGTCGCCTCGGCGCAGCCCGCACCCGGCACCGCGCCCGGCACCGACAAGATGGATGCGAAGCAGCTGATGCAGACCGGCGTGAAGCTGCTCGAGGCGAAGGACTACCTCGGCGCGCTCGCGATCTTCCGCGACGCGTACCAGCGGTTCCCGAGCGCGAAGATCCTGCTGAACATCGGCACGACGCTGCGCCTGCTCGGCCGCAACGACGACGCCGCGAACGCGTACCAGCACTACCTCGACAGCAAGGACACCGATCCGGCGCGGCGCTCCGAGGTCGAGGGTGCGCTCGCCGAGCTCGACAAGACCGTCGCGACCCTCGCGATGACCGTCTCGCCGCCCGATGCCGAGTTGCAGTTCAGCGACGACTGGGTGCCGTCGGAGCAGGCGCGGCTGTGGCGCGTGCCCGCCGGTCCGATCACCGTGCACGCGCGCGCGAAGGGCTATTTGCCCTCGGCCGAAAGCGTGAACGTCAGCGCCGGCGAGAAGAAGTCGGTGCTGATCGCGCTGGTCGCCGAGCCAAAGCAGGTGCAGCCGATCATCGGGGTGACCGAGCCCGACCTTCACGAGCCCCTGATCGAGGAGCCGCGCGCGCGGTTCGGCGGGCTCGCGATCATGCACGTCAGCGTGCTGCCGAAGGTTGGCAGCGCGTTGCTCGTCGGCGGCACGTTCGATGTCACCGAGCAGCTCGCCGTCGAGGCCGCGCTGATCCTCGGGCCTGGCCTCGTGAGCTCTGGCATGGCGACGCTGCCTCCGCCGAAGATCGGCGGCTACGCGGGCGCGAGCTTCGCGTTCCTCACCGGCAACGTGCGGCCCACGCTCGCCGCGGGCATGCCGATCTTCGCGGACGACGGCGCGCGGTTCTTCGTGCGCGGCGCGGGCGGGCTCGAGTACGTGGCGAGCCGGCACCTGTCGCTCACCGTCGAGCTCGGTCTCGAGATCAGCCTCAACGCGCGCGACGACATCCGGTCGACCGCGTTCGTACCGTCACTCGGCGCGGTCGGCCGGCTCTAAGTCGCCCAGCGGGCATCGATCACCCGGGGATCGGCGGGAGACCCGGCCCGATGATGGGCTGCGCAGGGGCCGTCGGTTGCGAGGCGAGGCCACGTGTCGCATCACGTTGTTGCTGGCCCTTGGCTTCGACCGGTGCGTCCGTGAGCCGCAGCAACTCGTTGATTGGTGGGGACCGCAACAGCTTCGCCTTCTCGACGACGAGAGTTGCGCGAAGCTTCTCGCACACTGCGGCCTGCCCTTTCCAACCTTCCGACGAACAGCTCAGTGAGTCGAGAATCTCGGTAAGCCGATCCGCGAGCGCCTTGCCGTCGACGTCGAGAACCGACATCTCCTGCCACCCAGCAAATTCGTCGTGGTAGGCGTCCAGGACAATCAGAAGAGCGGTCGCATCCGTCGAGCTCGGCGCCGTCTTTTGGACGGCGGCTCTGGCTTCGTCGAGCGCTGCGACCAACCGCGGCTGCGACAACTTGTGGGGTTCGCTCATCAGCTTGGTCGCCGAGCTCAACGCTGCGTTGACCTCTTCGGTTGTGCTGCCAAGAGCGACCAGGCGCGACCGGAGCTGTGCGAGGCGAACGATGTACTCGGCGGAGCGGTCACCGGCATCGACCTTCGCCACCTCCGCGACCCTCGACGGCGCGGGTGTGAACAACCTCGGTCGCATGTCGAAGATCCCGACCTGGGTACGAATGCTGATTCCGATCAGTACCGCGACGATCGTCGGAACCACGAAGGCGATGAGACCAAATCCCAGCAGGCGCGCACGTGCAGGGTCGACGACCTGATTGGAGAAGTAGTAACCGCCTCCTGCGGCGACCAGACCAAAGACAATCGGCAGCAGCGTCGCCACGATCGGCGTGTAACTAAGGCCCGCGAACAAACCGACCGCAACTCCGACGCATGCCAGTCCACCGAGGTACCAGCGCGTGCCCTGGCGTACTTGATCCGGCGAGGCTACGGGCCTCGCTTTCTTTTCCAGGACCTCCCGCAGGACATCGAGCTTCTGCTCGAGGTCGAGAGCTCCAAGAACGACCTCGATCTTCTTGCCGAGCTGCAGGAGAGCTGTAGCCGAAGTCGGCATGCGTGCGTATGAGGGATGCAGTTCCGCTGACATCCCTCCAGCGTTTCACAGCCGGTCTCTCCAGGGGGAACTGCAGGTGCAGCACATTGCGGCAGCCACGCCGGGCGTGACCGCGGGTGCCGCGGTCGGCCCCGGAAACGACTCCCAGCACACGAGGTCGGTCGTGGTCGGCTTCACCGGATCGACGCTCGCGACGACCGTCAGCGCGAGCAGGCAGGTCACGATCTTCACGTGGATGACAGCCTCGAGTCCGCGCCGGGTCGCATTTATTCGAGGACGCGCAGCTTGCCGCCCGAGAACACCGGCTCGGCCGCGGCGTGCTGCGCGCGCGGTGCCACGACGGCGGCCGGCCGGATCTCCGGCGAGCGCTCGGCCCATGCGCGTGCGACATCGCGATCGAGCAGATGCGTCGGTCGCACGTTGCGGAGGGCGTTCGCCATCACCGACCGCACGTGCGGGTTCTGCTGCTCGAGCTGTGCGAGCAGCGCGGTCATCGCGTCGCGCTTGAGGCCGTCCTGCGAGCCGCACAGGTTGCACGGGATGATCGGGAAGCCCGCGGTCACGGCGGCCTCGGCGATGTCCTTCTCCGCGCACTCGATCAGCGGGCGGATCACCTGGAAGCGGCCGTCGTCGGTGCGGTAGCTCGCCGGCATCGCCTGCATCTTGCCGCTGTAGAACAGGTTCAGAAGGAACGTCTCGAGCGAGTCGTCGCGGTGATGACCGAGCGCGAGCTTGTTGCAGCCGAGCCGCTCGGCCGCCGTGTAGAGGATGCCGCGACGCAGCCGCGAGCACAGCGAGCAGTAGGTCGACGCGCTGTCGAGGTGCTCGGTGACGACCGAGTAGGTGTCCTCGCGCAGGATCTCGAACGGCCAGCCGGTGGACTCGAGGTAGGCGCGCAGGCTCGCGCCGTCGTAGCCGGGCTGGACCTGATCGAGGTGCACCGCGACCAGCTCGACCTTGAACGGCAGGCGCGGCACGAGGCGCGTGAGCAGATGGAACAGCGTGTAGCTGTCCTTGCCGCCCGACATCGCGACGAGGATGCGATCGCCGGGCGCGAGTAGCTCGTAGCGCTCGCACGTCTCACGCACGGTCGAGTACAGCCGCTTCTCGAGCCTGGGATCCACGACGAGTGAGTACCCGATCAGGCCGGCGAAACCAAGGGAGACCAGCTCTCGGGGGTCAGGACCCACAGCCAGTCGCGTGCGCGGGTCGCCGCGACGTACATCGAGCGCATCAGCTCGGGCGTGGAGGGCCAGAAGCTCGGGGTCAGGTCAGGGACGACGACCGCATCGAACTCGAGCCCCGAGACCGCGCTGGCGGTCGTGACGATGATGCCCGGCTCGAACCGGAAGTCGCCGTCGAGCACGAGCAGCGGATCGAGGCCGCGCGACAGCTCGGCGTGGAGGCGCCGCGCGTGCTCGGGCGTACGCGCGATGACGCAGATCTGCCGCCACGGGTCTCGCGTGAGCAGCGCGTCGAGGTGCCAGCACAGCTGCGCCGCCTGGGCGAGCGTGCCGTCGCAGGTCGAGGCCCACACCGCGGGCTCGGCCGGCGGCTCGTCAGGCAACAGGAACGTGCGCGCGAAGTCGGCGATCGCCGGCACCGAGCGGTAGGTCACCGCGAGCGTGATCTCCGACCAGGCGGTGTGACGAGCGCGAACCTCGCGCCGAGCCGCGTCCCAGCCGGCGAAGTACGCGGTCTCGTCGGTGGCCTGCCGGTGATCGCCGGCCAGCGTGATCGTGCCGTGCTTCGCGAGTGCGTCGCCGATCGCCGCGAGCTCCATCGGCGCGCGCAGCTGCGCCTCGTCGACGACGATGTGATCGTAGGTCGGCAGATCCGCCGATGGCAGCACACCACGCCGCATCAGCTCGAACAGCACGGGTACGTCCTCGGCGTCGAACGTGTGCGCGTCCTCCATGGTGGTGCCGGCATCGAGCCGCTTGCCGTCGAGGGCGACGAGCCGGTTCGCATCGACGTGCTTGAACTGCTTCTCGGTCGTCGTCTCGAACTGGATCCGCGTGTGCTTCATCGTCTCGGTGATCGCGCGCGCAGGCAGGCCGCTCGCGTCGAGGATCCGCTGCAGGCGCGGCTGGTCACCCCACAGGTGCAGAAGGCGCATGCGCGAGCGCGGCAGCTTGTCGACCTCATCGAGCGCATCCTTCGGCGCCTTCCAGCCGATGAAGTCGTCGAGGACCCCGCGCACCGCCGGGTGGCGCTTCAGGGCGATCGTCTGCGCGGTCGCGCCCTCGCTCGTGCGCGAAGGCAAGCCGGGGAACGCGAGCTTGGCCCGCTCGACGAGCCACCGATCGATCACCGCGACCTCGAGCTTGATGTCCCCGCGAGCCGGGCTAAGCCCGTCTCGCTCCATCTCGGGCAGCAGCCGATCCGCGAGCAGCCGGCACAGGCGGCGCAGGCCTTCGGTCGGTACCAGCACGAGCGCGCGGAACCGCCGCGAGTGCTGACGCGCGCGCCGCGCGAGCGAGGCCACGCGATACAGCGCCACGAGCGTCTTGCCGACGCCGGCCTCGCCGTCGACGACGAGCGACGTGTCGGCCGCCAGGTCCACGGCCCGCTGCTGCTCGGGATCGAGCACGACCAGCGCCTCTCGCATGGGCGCCGGGCCGCGCCTGGGAGCCGGGCGCGACCGCGTCTCGAGCCCCTCGGCGGTTACGACCTCGGTATCACCGACCAGCCGCTGCCGCCCGAGCAGCCAGCGCTCGCGCACCGTGCCCTCCTGCGTGCGCTCGCCGGCCTCGACCTCGTACGGCTCGCCGGGCGCGGCGCGGAAGAATGCCTCGCCGAGCGGGGCGGTTCGCCAGTCGAGCATCGGCGGAGTGACCTCGGTCGCAGTCCGCGGGCCGAGCAGATACGTGCGCGCCCCACGCTCGGTCTCGACCGCAAGGAAGCCCTGCGCGGCAGGAACCTGCGCGAGCAGCTCCTGGGCCTCGGCAAACGAGAGGGCCATTCCGCGTATCTCCCTCATTCGGCGTGCCTCGGCAAGCTGGTATCGGCACGTGCAGATTGATACGATCGTGGACGGTCGAGATGCGCCACGTGCTGCTTGTCATCGTCGCAGCGTGGGGCTGCGGTTCGTCTGCCGCACCGGATGCCGCGATGGCCGATGCGGCGCCGATGGTGATCCAGCTGCCGGAGCTGCGCTTCGCGGTGGTCGGCGACACGCGGCCCGCGAACCTCGACGACACCGCGAACTACCCGACCGACATCGTCCGCCAGATCTGGACCGAGGTCGAAGCCGAAGGGCCGCCGTTCGCGGTCATGACCGGCGACTACATGTTCGCCTCGACGGCCGCCAACGTCGATGCGCAGCTCGACCTCTACCTCGGCGCGCGCGCATCGTTCTCCGGGATGGCGTACCCGACGATGGGCAATCACGAGTGCACCGGCTACACGACGTCGAACTGCGGCATCGGCGGCAAGGATGGCTTCACGCCGAACTACACGGGCTTCCTCTCGAAGCTGCTCGGGCCGCTCGGCGTGACCGACCCGTACTACGTCGAGTACTTCGCCGCGCTCGACGGCAGCTGGACCGCGAAGTTCGTGTTCATCGCCGGCAACGCGTGGAACGAGAACCAGGCGAACTGGCTCGACAAGGTGCTCTCCGAACCGACGACGTACACGTTCGCGGTGCGCCACGAGCCCCACTACTCGAACACCGCGCCGGGCGTCGATCCGTCGACGACGATCCTCGCGTTGCACCCGCTGACGATGCTGATCACCGGCCACACCCATAGCTACGGCCACGTGCCCGCATATCGCGAGATCATCGTCGGCAATGGCGGCGCGCCGCTGACGAGCAGCCAGAACTACGGCTACGTGATGGTCGCGCGCCAGCCCGACTCGACGCTGCAGGTGACGTCGTACGACTACCAGACTCACGCCACGGTCGAGCAGTTCACGGTCGCGCCGTCCGGACTCGCGCCGTAACGCCGCAGCTGATCGCGCGGCCGCCAGTCGTCGATCGCATCGCGCGGATGGACCGGCCCGTCGAACGGCAGCGTGAACGCGGCATCGAAGTCGGTCGCGCCGTGCGTGCGCACGAAGATCGTCTTGCGGTTGTAGGGCAGGAAGAACATCAGGAACGGGAAGAAGTTCTTCACCATCACGATGTCGGCGTGCCACGGATCGAGCCCGACCTCGGTGTAGAAGCTAGGCCGCATCACCATCGCGGGCCCCTCGGTGATCACGATGCGCACGTGCTCGACGGCGAGCACCACCGTGCGGCCGAAGCCCGCGCGATCGTGCTTGCTGACGAGCGTGCCCCGCACCGGCAGCGGCGACGAGTGCGCAGGATCGAGCGTGCCGCCGATCGACATCGCGACGACGTCGCCGGGCGCGCGCGGCCACAGCTTCGCGATGGCGTCCGGATCGCGGACCGCCGCGTATGACAGCATGCCGCTGCCTTGCTCGATCAGCGCGCGCAGCAGGTGCGTCGAGTCTCCGGGCGCGCCGGCGGTGACGACGTCGCTCGCATCGGCCATCGTCACGCAGCCGAGCTTGCGGCGCACACGCGCGCGCCGGGCCGAGGCGATCGCTTCGCTCGCCGACGGAAACGCGGGCGGTTGCTCGTGCCGGCGCTCCCAGCACATGTCGGCAAGCTCCTCGACTACACGCTCCGCGTCGTCACCGACCGCGTAGGTCGACCAGCCGAGCGCCGGATCGTCGTTCCACGG
>Ga0070678_100002183_pt1 | contig 10633 bp, 7 predicted proteins | sample KBSM73metaG_FD_65647 | JGI IMG/M metagenome (GOLD analysis project Ga0070678, IMG submission 65647) | Miscanthus rhizosphere microbial communities from Kellogg Biological Station, Michigan, USA - KBS M7-3 metaG | ecosystem: Host-associated > Plants > Roots > Rhizosphere > Soil ...
GATGCGGAAACCCGCCCGCAGGATGCGCGTAAAATATTCGTGATCGTCGCCCGACATGCTGGGCGTTCCCGGCCCAAGGGCCGGGTCCATCAGCCCGACCCGGTCGATGATGGAGCGCCGCAGCGCCATGTTGACCGATGCGCCGACGGCACCGACGACGAGCGGGTCCGTGGCCGGAGACTGGAATTCGCGCCGCTTGAACCCGCGCCGGGAAAAACCCGTGGCGCGCTCGAAGAATTCCTGAGCTTCGGTTTCCAGCTCGAGCGGCATGGTCAGGCCGGTCGCGCATTGGACTTGAGGATCTGCGAAGGGCGAAAGGATAGCGCGCAGCCAATGAGGATCGGCCACCGCATCGTCGTCCATGAACGCGACGAGATCTGTTTCCGCTGCGAGGATGCCGCAATTGCGCGCCGAATTGGCGCCCGGCTGATCCTCGCGAAGATACACGACGGAAGGAAATTGTGAGACCAGATCGCGGGTCGACGTCGTTCGCGGATTGTTGTCGACCACCAATATGCGCTGGCCATCGTCAGGCATCGCCAGCAATGCGGTCAGGCAACGATGAAGGTCATCGGGACGCTCTCTGGTGCACACGATCACCGTGGCGGCCTGCGCCGATGGGGCGAACCGGCCTTGTGGCTGCGCTGGCTCGCACGCTATCGCCTCCCAGGCGACCTCGCCCGCCTTTTCCTCAAGCTCCGCCAGATTGACGCGGCCGGCTTCAAGTTTCAGATTCAAGCTCGCGACGGGTATTGAATGCCAACGCAAAAGGATCGTGGCGCGATCGTAACCAGGGTGCTCCCCGATGCGCTCCCACGCATCGCCAAGCTCGAACGACAGCACTTTGGTAGCCAGCGTAATTCCCCCTTCAGCTGCACTTCTAACCAGACTGCCAAAGATGTGCGCACATTTTTCGAATTTGATAGCATTTGGTTTACGCTTGGGAATACCGTCATATCGTGGCTCCTGACCAAATGCTCCTGCCGTTTGATGCAGATTGGGACATTTCGGCCCGTGTGTTTTACCGCACGATGCTTCTTCTTTGTCGGGTAATTAGGGCGTGAGCCGCGGACAGCACTGGCGACACGGGATCGACGTGGTCATCGTTCTGGTGGCGCGCGATTTTCGCGGCCGCTATCGCAATACCGGCATCGGAGTCCTTTGGTCGGTCCTGAATCCGCTACTGTTTCTGCTGACCTTCTATCTTGTATTCGCTCGTCTCCTGCACATTGGTATCGCCCATTATGCATCGTTCGCATTTACTGCGATCATTGCGTGGAGCTGGCTCCAAGGAGCGTTGCAGCAATCGGCCGAGAGTATCACCTCCAGTGCTACCCTAACCGCACAACCGGGCTTTCCACTGCAGGCGCTTCCGCTCGCTGCCGTCTGCTCCGGACTGATCCACCTGCTGATTGCGCTTCCGCTGCTCGCGCTGCTTCTATTGGCAGAGGGTGTGCCGCTTACCTGGCGAGTTGTAGCCGTGCTTCCCCTTCTCGGGCTGCAGGGCCTGCTGCTGCTGGGGATGAGTTTTATCGTCGCCGCTTTGAATGTGCGCTACCGCGACACGCAGCATATCCTCCCGGTCCTCCTTCAGATCGGCTATTTTCTCACGCCGATCTTTTATGACCTCAATGTCGTGGGGCCTGAATATAGGGGTTACTTCACCTTCAACCCCATGGCTGTTTTGATCCAGGCCTATCGCGCGGTCCTCATGCAGGGCAGCTTTCCGGATTGGCGCCCGCTCGCCGGGCTATTTGTCCTCGCCCTGTTTCTATTAGTCGTTGGCCGGCGCTATTTCGAACGGGCCCGCGACACGTTTCTGGAAGCTCTATGAGCGAGGTCACGATCCGCGCACAGGGGCTCGGCAAACGGTTCCGCCTTTACGACGCCAATCATCCACGCACGCTGCGTGAATTGCTCGCCGGTGGTTGGCGACGAGCCCGTTCGGCAGGCGATTTGTGGGCGCTTCGGGACGTGGACCTCAATGTCGGACCTGGCGAAATGCTGGGAGTTGTCGGGCATAATGGCTCGGGTAAATCGACCCTGCTTCGTATCCTCGGCGGCGTCATGCGTCCAGACGAAGGCGTAGTTTCGACCGTCGGCCGCATTAGTGGTCTGCTCGAGTTGACGATGGGAATGCATCCCGACCTCAGCGGCCGCGAAAACGTGATGATCAGCGGCATTATCGCGGGGCTCACCAGGCGGGAGGTGCAGGCCCGTTTCGACAGCATCGTCGATTTCGCAGAGCTTGAGGACTTTATCGACAGCCCGCTTCGCACCTACAGCGCCGGCATGAAGATGCGCCTTGGCTTTTCGGTGGCGATGCATGTCGACCCCGGTATCATGCTGATCGACGAAGTGCTCGCCGTGGGCGACCTGGCTTTTCAAAACAAGTGCCTCAACCGCATCCAGACCTTCATACAGGCTGGCTCTGCTATTGTGCTGATCACCCATGATCTCGCCAATCTCCAGACGCTGTGCACGCAAGCGTTATGGCTCCGCGATGGTCAGGTAGCGGGCTATGGCCGGCCCGACGCCGTGATTGACGCGTTCAGAAACGAGATGATGGTCGGAACCCATCATCTCACCTCGGACCGATCTTCCGATCGCCGTCTTCCCCTAGAGCTTGAGCAGAACCGGTTCGGGTCGATGGAGGTCACGATTGAAGCGGTGCGTATCCTGAATGCGGCGGGCCAGCCGGTCTCGAGGTTCGAGCCGGGCGAAGCGCTCACCGTTGAGGCGGACCTCAATTCGCCTGGCGAAATCACGACAATCCATGCGGTCCTGATCATCGGAAACCCAGAGCGCTACGACATCGTGAACATCAATTCTGGCGACTTTGGTGAGCCGTTGAAGGTCAGTGGCAAAGACGGTTCGACGCTTCGCCTATCGATTGAATCGCTGCCACTGGCCGGGGGCGATTATTCCGTCAGCATTGGCGTCTATCGAGACGATTGGTCGCGAACCTACGACTATCATTCGCATGCATATCGTTTGGAAGTGGCACATTCGAAGGTCTTGTCCGGGTTCATTGCGCCGCAGCATCGATGGGATGCGAGGTCTCGTTAGAAGGGGCTTCTTGATCGTCACGCCGCCTGCGCAAACTCGCCGCCGCGCAGATGGGAAGCAGCCAGATCACACGTGCCTGGTAACGCGCGGCCGACGCAGAGAAGATCGCGCAAACGGCCGCGTTGGCAGCGAGGCCGATCAGGATCGCGCTAATCACCGGGAGATTCTCGGACCTTCTGCGCAGCCGCCCAATCAAGATAAGCACCGAGAGCACCACCAGGCTCAACGAGGCCCTATCCAGCCAGCGCCTTATCCAGGCGTGCGGCTCGCCGACCGCTTCGAACTGCAGTTCGCCATTGGATGCATGCACGATGCGGTTCGCGAAAGACGCTTCGCCCAATCCGAATTGAAGGATCTGCGTTACCGTACCACCGACCGCAGCCGCCGCCTGCTGGCTCGGATAGGCACGAGCGGCGGCCAGCAGGATCTCGGGCTCTTCCAGCCGTATGCGTTCGATTTGCTGGGGTGTTCCGATCCGCGAAAGCCCCTGTGGCCCCCAAAGGAGATCGAAGGAACGTGCCGGAATCCGATTATTGTAGATCTTGCAGATTTCGTAGTGCTTCACCGTGCACGACCGTTCGAGATACCACCGTGCGGGCCCGTCTTCGATCGAGCGCGCAAGCGTTAACGGATAGCGTTTGGGGGCAAGACTGACCTCGTGGAAGCCGATATAGCCGGATCCTAGCACGATCAGAACACCCAGCAGGACCGCGGACGCACAATATATCGATCCACGGAAAACAGCAGCCGATCGAGTTCGCAGCCATGCCCACGCTGCTGCGCCAAATGCCAAGCCAGCGAGGATAAGCCCGATTGCGAGATGGCTGGGGTGGGAGGCGAGTGACAAGGCAGCGACCAGCCCGCACCAAATCTTCGCGGACGCCGCCATTCGCCGATGCGCGCCCAACAGCAGCGCCAGCGCCAATATCGCGACACCCGCCAGGATGTCAGGCATCGCGAAGCAGGCATACCAGGCTGCTGGCGTTCCGAAGGCGATCACTGCGGAAAAGGCGGTCGCCTGGACGCGAGAGGTGAATCCCAAGATTGGCCAGGTCAGCGACAGGATCGTGGCCAATAGGGCAGCCTGCAATAGGGCAAGCCCGGCTAATGTGACTCCCGGCGCCGCGAATATGAAGGTCAATATGCTGTACGCTATGGATCTCGCACCCCGCGCCTCCTGAACCTCGCGCGGAAGCTCCCGACTTTGGGGTTTGCCCGCGCCCGCTCCGGTGGACGGTGGAGAAACTTTTGAGTGGACGAAGGCGATGGCCGCTTGCCCCCCCTTATAATAGCTCAGCGAGTCCGGGAAATATGCAGGCCGGCCAAACACCAGCAACGGCCACAGGAGGAGCGTTAGCATGAGCAACGTCCACCCGACGAAGCGTCCCCGCGTCCCCGGTATCAATTCGGTTTTCCGCCCGGCGACCGCGAGCTCAAAGGATGTTTCAGCGGTCATGCAGAAATTCGAAGCCTGGTAGATCGCGCAGCTTGATGTGGCTTGATTGCATCCTTGCCCTGAAGGTGTGCATCATCGAACGCAGCTTCATCGCATGCAGCATCCTAAGGTCGGCCGAGCGGAACCACAGCGGGTTCAAGATATAAGCTTGCGCAAGAAGACACGCCAACCGGGAGAGGTTGCCTTTCCTGAGGAAAGCGGAGGCTAGCCATCCCGTCATCATCGTTCTGGCGTTTCGCGCATCATCGGGAGCCACCGGCAGTTCCGAACGAACGTCGTTCAGCACGGTCGATATCGCGCGCCACTGTTTCTCGGGATTTGACTGGGACATGCTGCGTGCCATCAAACGATAGGCCACCAGATATTCTGGCACCAGCACTGGGGGCGCCAGGTGCGCCAGCGTTAACACCATTTTCCAGTCCTCGGCGCCCTCACTCTCGCGTTGGCGCAGCGTTTCGTCGAACCCACCCTTCGCCAGCAGGAGATCGCGACGAAAGATGGCGGCACTGCCACTGCCCACCGAATTGAGGGTCAAGAGTCCGGTAAAATCGTGACGCGGCGCCCGTGGCCAATGCGCGTTAGGAAGCACCTGGTTCGCACCGTCTATGCGAATGGAGTAGCTGTAGGCGAACGGCGCCACCGGAGCGGCTGCCAACGCGGTTCCGACGCTTTCGAGAAATCGGCTGTGCCACAAATCGTCTGAATCGATAAGTGCGACGAATGGACTTGCCGCGGCGCGGATACCTGCATTTCGAGCAGCGGCAAGACCGCTATTGGCTTGGCGAAGAAGGTGGACCCGACGATCTTGCTGGGCAACGGCCGCGACGGCAGGCTGCAGCGCATCGGTTGATCCGTCATCGACGATGATGATCTCTTCGGGCGAATGGCTTTGATGCAGAACCGACTGCAGCGTTTCGCCGATCGACCACGCCGCATTGTACGCCGGAATGACGACGGAGATCTTTTCTGCCGTAGCTTGCTTCATCGGGCTTTGGCCGGCCGCCAGCCTGCCAACATCATCAGTTTGACGGTCACGTAGGTGCCAGTGCTGTAGAGATGATAAATCCAATGAAGGATTGTGCCGGCGAAGAGGCCTCGAAATCCTCCCCTCCGCGCCATCAGCCGGAGGAAGCTGCGATTGAGCCAGACGTAACATGTCGTGCACAAAAGTGCGCCGAACAGCGCGATGGGTTGCATGATCGAGAGGAGCAGCAACGCCGCAACCGCCATCGCGAACAGCGCCTTCAGCTGCTCAATTCTGGAAACGTTCAACTGTCCAGGAGGCGCCAGCCCCGACAGGAGCAGCTTCGACCATGGATATGCGCGTCTCATTATGTCCGTCGCCCACAGCTGCGCCAGGGACCACTCCTTGAGATGGACGCCTTGCGCCTCGGGAACGAGCCGAATCGTGCTTCCTCGCCTGATCAGTCGGGCCCCCAGATCGATATCCTCTATACTGGGTCGAGGAAATTGAGCGGGGTCGAAGCCGCCCGCGTCGATGAACGCAGACCGGCGGACAGCGCCGATGCCCGTCCAGAATGTTCGCGCATCGCGGCTCCCCAACTGATGGACGTGATGATGGCGAAGATTGGCATATAGACTGACCACGCCGGACGAGCGCGGCGCATCGGTGTAAGATCCGAAGGCGGCATCCGCCCCAGTTGTCTGCATCTCGGCGACGAGGCGGTGCAACGCATCCTCAGCAAGAACGACGTCGGCGTCTACGAAAACAATGATTCCGTCCTCGGCAGCCGTTGCGCCGACATTGCGGCCGTATGCGGGCCCTTTTGGAGGAGTGCTTCCTTCGATCACGTCAACGCCGAGGCGACGAGCGATCGCTGCGGTTCCATCATGCGATCCGTCATCGAACAGGATGATCCTGTCCGGAGGCAGACTCTGCGCGATTATGGCGCTTAGGACCTCGAGGAGTTGCGCCGCCGAGTCATGGGCCGGTATCACCACGGAGATTTTTTCGGTCGGCCGGCCCGCGGCTTCACTCACGATCAGCGTCCAATATTGCCAGCGGATTCTATGTCCTCATGATAGTCCTGCTCGACATTGACCGACCAGAGATCGTGATTTCCGCCGTCAATATTCTCCGCGGCTAGCAAAGCCGTCATCATCGAATGGTCCTGGTTATTGTACCGATGCATTCCGTTACGCCCCACGACCTGTAAATTGTTGAAACCGGCGAGCCACCCGCGGATCATGTTGAGGGATTCGCGATAGTCTGCATCGTACACCGGATAGGCTTTTTTCTGTCGGATGATCGTGCCGTCCACGACCTTGTCGGGCTCCGATAGACCGAGGGTCGCGAGTTCGCTCGTCGCAAGAGCGATCAGCGCGTCATTATTCATCTGCCATAGATCGTCGCCTTCCTGGCAGAAATATTCCATGCCGATACTGGTCGTATCCGGATCGGGCACCATCTCGGGCGACCAGGAACGGAAATTTTGAATGCGGCCCACCCGCACCTCGGGACTGTGTACGTAGATCCAGTTGTCAGGAAACAAATCCGCGTCGCGAATTATGAGCACCACGATCAGAAAATCTCGATAGCGCAGCCTTTCCGCCGCTTGCCGAATATATTTCGGCGCGGGCGGAGATAGCGAAAATATCAACTCGCCGATCGGCATCGAGGAGATGTAATGCTCTGCTTCGATCCTCGTTGTAACCGCGGGCCCGGTCGTGGAGACAGTTTCGAGGGCCGTGATCATGCCATCCTCGTGATACACGCGCTGGACAGCGGAGTTCATTCTTACCTCTCCGCCCAGTGCCAAGCACCGGTTACGGAAAGCTTCCCACATCATCCCGGGGCCGAGCCGCGGGTAAAGAAAGGAATCAATCAGGCTGGTGCTGTCGCTCTTGCCGAGGATCGCCGCGAGCACGGCTTTGCGCAGCGACAGGTTCTTTATTCGCTGCGCCGCCCAATCGGCTTGTATTTCCGTGCAGGGAATTCCCCACACTTTTTCGGTGTACGTCTTGAAAAAGTGCCAGAACAGGCGGCCACCAAATCGGTTCGTCACCCATTGCTCAAAATTCGTCTCTTCCGAATGGGGGCGCACGCGCCATTTTGCATAGCTCAGCAGGATCCGGCTGGCTTCGTAGGCACCCAGGTTTCGTAACGTGCCCACGATCTTAAGTGGATAGGCGTAGAATTTCCCTTTGTAGAATATCCGGCTCAGGCGGGGGCGTCGCAGGAACTCGTCGCCCAACATATCTTGCCAGATGTTGTTGACGATCCGGACCTTGCTGAAAAAGCGATGGCCGCCGATGTCGAACCGATAGCCTTTATAGCTTTCGGTTCGGGCAATACCGCCGACGGCGTCCGTGGCTTCCAGAACGATGGGATAATAGTGCTTTGAAAGCTCCTGCAATCGGTACGCGGCTGTCAGTCCCGCCGGACCGCCGCCAATGATGGCTACCTTGTGGCGAGGAAGATAGGGTCTCGGGCTATACCCTGGTTGCCGCTCGGCATGGTGGCGGTGCCATCTCAGCGTCTGGTCCAAGCCCTCCGAAAGTTGGACTAGGGGAGTCCATCCCAGCGTCTCGCGTGCGAGCGTGATATCGGGGCGCCGAACCTTCGGGTCGTCCTCGGGAAGCGGTAAATATTTGATTTTTGAGGCGTGCCCGGTCTTCTCCAACACCATATCGGCGAGTTCGCGGACAGTGAACTCAACCGGATTGCCGAGGTTCATGGGTCCGATACAGGCGCCCGGATATTCCATGAGGCGTACGATCGCCTCAACCATATCAGCAACGAAGCAGAAGGAGCGTGTCTGGGCGCCGGCGCCGTATATTGTAATTGGCTCGCCCTTGATGGCCTGGCCGATGAAGCTTGATACCACCCGCCCATCGTCCGACGCCATGCGGGGACCATAAGTGTTGAATAGGCGGCCGACGCGAACCTCTGTGGCATACTGCCGGAAATGGTCAAAGCACAGGGTTTCGGCGGCGCGTTTACCCTCGTCGTAGCATGCCCTCAGGCCGGTGCAGTTCACCGAGCCAAGATAGGTCTCCGGTTGAGGGTGAACCGTTGGATCCCCGTAGACTTCGCTAGTGGAGGCCTGAAAAAACCTGGCGCCAACCTTACGGCAATGTTCCAGGCCGTTAAGCGTGCCCAATATACTGGACCGGAGGGTTCCGATCGGATCTGCCTGATATCGCGGCGGCGACGCGGGGCACGCCAGATTATAAAGTCGATCGACAGGAATGTCCGGTATCGAATCGCGAACGTCAGCCTCAATGAACGTGAAGCCGTCGGTACCTAAAAGGTGGTCGATATTGCCCTTTGTCCCGGTTTGAAGATTATCGACGCACCAAACTTGATGTCCGTCCAGAAGCAGGCGATCACAAAGGTGCGATCCCAAAAAACCGGCCCCACCGGTAACCATAACGCGCATCTACTGATTTCCCCAACGGCCAAGCTAGCAACAATCGACCCCCGTTGATTGAAAGCTCGCCGAATCATATCATGCCAGTAACAATGAAAAGTCGCTAACCAATTTGCATCATTTCGGTCGGCAGATGAATATTACGTGAGTGCCGCCGCTTGCGGCACGGCCGCCCGTGCTGCATCGGCAGGAGAATCACAAGCGATGAGGGTGCTGGTCACCGGAAGTAGTGGGCTGATCGGTGACCGGCTGGTCTCGCACCTCGGTTGCAACGGGCATTCTGCTGTGCGGTTCGACCTTCGAGAATCGCCAGATCAGGACATCCGGTCGCGGGATGCGCTCGATCGGCATCTTTCCGGATGTGACGGTGTCATCCATCTGGCGGCCATCTCCCGGGTAGCCTGGGGCGAACAAAACCCACAATTGTGCCGCGATGTTAATGTTGCTGGAACCGCCCTCCTTATCGAGCGAATGAAGGCAGTTGGCGAACCCTGGATGGTCTTCGCAAGCTCTCGCGAGGTCTACGGCAATCCCCCGAGGAAGCTGGTGACCGAACAAGATCCGATCGCCCCCGTAAATATCTATGGCCAATCCAAGGCCGATGCGGAGAACGTCGTTCATCAGGCCACCCTGGCCGGCGTCCAAACCTCCATTATCCGGCTCTCCAACGTCTATGGATCTACGAATGATCATCCCGATCGCGCTATCCCCGCAATCTTATGGAAGGCTCTGGAGAATGAGCCAATCCAACTGACGGGGGGCGAAACCTACTTCGACTTTGTACATGTGGAGGATTGCTGCGAAGGCATTGTTACGGCTGCTTTGAAGCTTCATGAGACTTGCGACTCGTTGCCTCCGATCCATCTCACCACCGGTATCCCAACCAGCTTGTCGGAAGTCGCAAGACTTGCCTTGGAACTAAACGGATCAAACGCGTCGGTGGAACTCGTCGCCCCGCGGGCATTTGACGTAAGCGGCTTCTGCGGAGATCCATCCAACGCAGGCAGGCTTCTGAACTGGGGGGCAGATGTCTCCCTGCGCCAGGGAATGCAAAGATTGCTCGAGGATTTTCGCCGCATCGGCCGTCCGATGAAACAGGTGGAAATGCCCTGCTGAACGGCCCGCGGTCCTGTTGCCGCAAGTTCAGCACCACGGTGAGATAAATTGGCCTCGGAAAGGTGGTGGGTGATCCGAGCCCTGGGCAGCATAGTCGGGGAGACGCTCAATGCTGCGGACGAATTGCGCTCACGTCGCCCTTCTGCCGTCGCATATCGCTAATGAATTCCTGAAGGCGGGCGGCTGCCGCGGCACTTTGAGCCAGCTTCTCCTGCACGATCGCTACCCGCGAATTCGCCAACACAATATTCTCGGGTGCCGCGACTACGAAAAGCTGGTCGTTCGTGTAATCCCGCCAAAGCGTTAACGAAACGCCCAAGTCATGGTGGTAATATGTTCCCTCCCCGGGCCCAAGGAAGCTCGACCAGCCAGACTGACGCAAGGCTTCTTTGATACGCCGGGAGCTTTGATCAAAGTTCCCGAAGCGGAATCGAACATAACCATATTTCATCGCACTGGGGTCGAAGTCATCCGAACCCGCGCCGCCCCCCCGCAGAACGAGTTCCGCTTCCACGGCCGCCAGACCAAAGAGCATGGCGGGGCGGCGATAGCAGATAATCGATCCGCTTTGGTCCTGGCTTCCGGTGCAGTCCCGAAA
>Ga0070678_100002184_pt1 | contig 10633 bp, 20 predicted proteins | sample KBSM73metaG_FD_65647 | JGI IMG/M metagenome (GOLD analysis project Ga0070678, IMG submission 65647) | Miscanthus rhizosphere microbial communities from Kellogg Biological Station, Michigan, USA - KBS M7-3 metaG | ecosystem: Host-associated > Plants > Roots > Rhizosphere > Soil ...
AAAAGACTACCGCGACTAAGCCGGGCGTAGTCCTCATGGACCGCGCTGCAATGGTAGCGGCTATCGCACCCGCTCCGATTGCACCGATTGACGCCGCAACAGCGCGCGTCAACGCGATCCTCGCCAGCATCGACGCACTGGCGGAAGACTACAAGTCGGCGGAGCTTCTTGCGCCCGTGCGCAAGCTATTCGTCGATACTGCAACGGCAGCGGCGCTTGTCGGGCGGTTGAACGCTATTGCGGCCGCTCCGGCGCCGGCGCCGGCACCGGCACCGGCACCGGCACCGGCACCGGCACCGGCACCGGCGCCTGCGCCTGCGCCCGCGCCCGCTGCTGATCCGGCGCCCGCTGCTGATCCGGCGCCCGCTGCTGATCCGGTTGACGGTGCGATTGATCCCGCGCTGTTCGCCCAGTTCGCGGCGTTCATGAAGCTGTCGCAGAAATAGCACTAGCTTCTAACTTAGCCCCGGCGGGAAACCGCCGGGGCCATTTTTTTGTCCGTTGTCAGACCGTCGCTATCCGCGACGGTCTATTTTTTTGGATGCGCCATAGGTGCGCTACGCGTGTTCTAGGACGGTGGGAATTTTACCCGCTACCCTACTACCTGAGAAACCATTAACCGTTGCTGGCAACGCTTACAGCCGATTTAAATACCAGTCTACCCGCCGAGCCTCCGGCAAGCCGACTAAAAATTCATTCAACATTTCTCCGGCCGCTGCATGGCCGTACGCGAGTATAGCGACGAGCAATCGTTCGCAGTCTTCATTTTTAATGCCGAGATCGAACATAACCCGTCGCACCTCAACGAACGCCTCAACGCGTGTCACTGGATTGCCTCCCAATTAAATCGCCAACAACGTTTATAGCCCAAAAACGGCAGGAACGCTAGACGAATTGATAATCACTATTATTCTCACCATTATTACTCCGGGAGTAATTCCCTTATTTTGCGCGCGCGGCTCGTTGGACTGAGCCACGAATGGCGGTTTCCCTAGGGTTTTGCTCGTTGGGCTGATGCTCGACGGTTTTTTTGTGGGACGATTACCTTTTATTTTGGAATAATTCCCGTTAATTCATAATTAGTACAATAGTAAGTAGTTGATATATATATATATATATATAATGATCCCAATTATCCCAATTATCCCAGTGTTTCCCACGACAGCACCCCTACTACGCGTGCGCCCCTCGTTGGATTGTGACCCGGGAGCGAGAGCAGGCCCTCTTAATTTTGCGCTGGATGGAATGGTATCATTGGAACGAATAGTAACCCGTTGAATGAATTGGCTTTTCCATTTATTAAACCATTCTATTCTTTTAATCATTCCAATTTGGTCGCAAAATAAATGCAAATCTGCGCGCCCGCGACCCCAAATCCGCATTGTCGGCAGTTTTTTCACGTCGCATATGGGCATTGACACTGCCGCTCCGATTTCCTATGATAACCTCCCACTTCATTGGAGGGTACCACATGAAACGCCTAAGCAAGAACACTCGCGCCGTAATTCATCCAAACGCTGCTGTGTGGGCCGCTGTGCTGGCGGAAACCGAAGCGATGGGTTTTAGCCCCAGCGATATCGTGAATCGCGCCTTACTCGCCGCAGGTTATGGCGCGCCCACCGTAAAACCCAAAGGCAAGGAATTACCCCCGGTCAAGGTTTGGGATGGCGACCCCTACCAAGACTCCAATTATTTTCCGCCTGAGCAGCGTGCGGGACTGTATCGCGCCGAGCAGTGGTCGCCCAAGCGGATTCGCGAGCACGAGAACTTGGTGATGCGCAAATGGCCGCAAGCCGAGACCGTGTACGAGGCGGGGTTGGTACGCGAAGAATAAAAACTTAGCACTGGAGCCTGGAAATGGAAAAATATACCCTAAAAGTTACGTTAGACGCAATGGATCACGCCAATTTGGTTAGCTACGTGACGCATGTGCGCAAAACCAACATAAGCACGGTCATTCGCGACTGGATATATCGCTTCGCGTATCCGGACAACGAAATCAAGGAATCGTTCTACTGCCAGCTCGACATCGACGCCGATCTCGCTCGGTATATCAATAACATCGTCGCGGCCTATAACCACAGGCACGGCTACGATATCGGCGGCGACAAATTCGGCGACGGCGTGAATAAACTGCTGCGTCGCGGCATCGCGGACATGATCGCCAAGGGTGATCGCGACCCGTAATCCGCATCGCGGCAAGCCGCGTGCGCCCGTCAGGGCACCTGTGGCAAATTCCATAAAATAATCACCCTACCCAGACTATTGGCCAGTCGTCGGATTGACGTCTGGCCAATTTCATAATATTTGTTCTATAATCCATCATTTTTTACTTGCAATAGGTTATAAAATGTGGTATACTACTGAAATAATTGAGGTAAGGTTGTTTGAGGATGGCACAAGGGATAGCGAAGATGGCGCGAGGCACGTACCTCGCCTACGTTTGCTGGAACGGCATGCTTTCGCGGGTTCATAACCCAAAAAATCCAAGTTATAAAAACTACGGCGGTCGCGGTATCGACGTCGATCCGCGATGGCTTACTTTCGAAACCTTCCTCGCTGATATGGGTGAGAAACCTGCGGGGCTTACGCTTGAGCGCGTCGACAACGATAAAGGCTATTGGCCCGACAATTGTGTGTGGGCTACCCAAGCTGCGCAGAACAAAAACCGGCGGCGCCGCAAAGATGTCAAGTTAACTTACGAAATAGCCGAAGAAATTCGAGCCTTATACTTGAAAGGAGCTACATATGATTACTTAGCTAACCAATTTGGGGTAACCCCCATTCACATCAGGAACATAGTTGCTAGACGGACTTGGTTTACACCACCGGGGTAGGTGTTACTCCCGGAGTAATCCACGAACTCGTCGCGAATGGTCGTGGCGGTTACACTAGAGTAGGTGACACATGACTGACACCGAGATGAACGAACTGGTCGCTGCCATCGAGCACGTGCTTGTCGAGCACGACATCCACTTGACCACCGACCGCTTCAACACGCTGCACGACTTCGTGTCCGCACTGGTCGCAGCCATTAAGGAGAACGGACAATGACACTAGATATGTATGACGACCGTAACCCGTGCGTAGTCTGCCCGCTTCTGCGTGAGCGCGACCACGCATTAGCACAATGCGACGATCCATTCTGCAACGAGAACCGCCACCGCAAAGCGTGTGCTTACCGCGACCATCCGCGTGGGCGCGCCCGCTGGATCGAGTTGAACAATCCGTCACTAGCCAACTGGAGTGCGTGAACATGAGACAGCCAATGCGTGAGCCCAAGCCCATTATCGTGGGTGGCGTGGTGATACACCCAAGTGTCACCATCGAGCGCGTGATCGACGCTGTCCATCGGGAAATGGAGACCCTCGACAACCCCGGCTTCTGCATCGCCTGCGGCGAAGACGCCGATGGCTGCGAGCCGGATGCGTCGTGTTACCGCTGCGATTACTGCGATGAGAAAGCAGTCTACGGCGCCGCCGAACTGCTGCTGTACATAGGCTAGTGTTACTTCGGGAGTAACCCAAGCACATTCATGCCCAGCCGCACCTATGGTACGGCTGCTCCCTCGGAATGGAACTGGAGAAAAACAATGACTGCAAACGAAAAGCTGTTCGCGAAATTCGCAGAACTCCAACAGTTGGCGACGAACCTCAACACCACGATTGATGTGATCATCGCGGTGTACAAATGGGCGACGGACAAGCCGATAGCACATCGCTCCGGCGACGATATCCGCGCTACCGTGGCGGATAAGCTCGCCGACTGGATGGCGTCGCTCCCCGTCGGTGCGCGGGTAGTGTCGAAGGAGGTCGCGGAACTGATGGGTCTCGACCCCGATAGCAAGTCGGACTTGTACTTCATGCGTAAGAAGCTCAACGAGAGCGGGCTGAAGATCGAGCCGGCTAAAGGGACGACGTGGGTGAAGGAACTCACTGGTCCTAAGAAGGACGACGAGAAGGACGACGAAGACAATAACAAGTAGTAAGAGAAAGGCGAGGTTTACGCACGTGCGTAAACCTCGCCTAGTCTTACGCACGTGCGTAACACTCGGAGGGAATATTATAATGGAACCGACATTCGCCGACATCGCCGAGTTGGACCCGCTCGCTATCCGCATGCGGGCTTGTTTCTCAAAGGCAGAAAACTTCATGGTGGTATTTGCTCGCGACTACTATGACGTGAGCAACGCCCTCGCGTCCGGCCGATACGGCCCAGGTTGGACAATTAACAAGTGGCTTATGACAAAGCTGCACATGGGCGAGCGGCAGGCCCAGCGTCGGATTAAGATGTTCAAGGACGCGCTGAGCCAGGACGACCGCGAGAAGGTCGAACAGAAGGACCGGGAGTTGCGGGTAGCGCGGGTGCAAGAGAAGGAAGCGCAGGAACAGGCGAAGCTGGCGATTGCCAAGGCGCGACTGCAGACGGCACAAGACCGGGAAGCGGCTATAAAAGAGGTACGGCGAATAAAAGAAGCCGCTCGGTTGCGACGAGTTCGAGCGGCGAAAAAGCGTACGCAAAGCGACACGATGTCGCCCAGCGTACGCAAATCCGCGCCGGCACCAACGCCCGCACCAACGCCCGCACCAACGCCCGTGCTTACGCCTGCACCGCCGCCGGTGACGGTAACAACCGTGCAGTGCGTCTGCCCCCTGTGCGGCGACGCGCATCAGGCACTGGTGAAGAAGCCGAAACTGACTGTCGTCGGTTAGGAGTCTTACTAGCGCTAGTAAGAGTCTTGACGAAGTGTAGGAATCATATCGCTATGATTCCTCAAGATCGAAGGGTGAAATGATCATCACCTCGTCCGACGGCTCCCACATCGCGTCCCTAGCCCCGTTGCCCACCGGCGACGGGGTCTGGGTGACCATCAAGCGGGTGGTGCCGCCCAAGCAAACCATCGGGGCATGGTTCCTGCGCTGCCCCTTCCACCTCGCGTGCACCAGCGTGCACGACCTCGTGTACTCCCTCACCATCGAGGACGAGTCGAGGCTCACCTATGACCCCGACCTCCGGCGAGTGGTGTACTCCCGGAGTAACCCAAGCAGGACAAAGGACTGACACCATATGAACAAGACCAGACGCATCCAGACCCTCGACGGCTTACCGGTGTATGACGCCACCGAACCCTTGTGGATCGAAGTAATCAAGGAAGACGTCAAGCCCAACCGCCGCAAGGACCCCGAACGCTGCGCCTTGGCCGCCGCCTGCACCCGCTCCCTCCACGTCGAGGCGCGGGCCTATCTGTCACGCCTGTACATCCGCCACGACGACCACTGGCTGCGCTACCAACTGCCGGAGACGGTGCGTCAGGAGGTGGCGTCGTTCGACCGGGGCGGCGGGTTCAGCGAAGGTACCTACCGTCTGCCGCCACTACCGCCGGCCAAGCGCAGTGGCGGCGCTTTCCAGGGCGGTAAGACGAGCAAGCTTGGTCGTGACCGCAATACCGAGCAGAAGCGCCCGAGCCACCGCGTGGTTCATGGAGTGCGCTCCCACTCGCCCCTGATGGGCGGTGCCATCGAGCATAAGCCCACCAAGCCCACTAAGGAGTGACGCCATGAGTGCCAAGGGTGAAGACCCTTCCGACATCGTCGACCGCTTGAGAACCCACATGGAGATGAGCCAGACAATACACGCACCCGTCGAGCAGATACCGGCCAAAGTTGTCGCTGTTATAGAACTGATCAACCCCTGGCTGGTCCTAAACACCACCCCGCGCGAAGCCGGCATCGTGATGGCCGTGGTCTACGCTTATTACGCCGCCATGCTGACCCGTGACACCGGCGGCGATGCGGAGTTAGCCGTGCAGCAAGCGCACGACCTGCTCGACGCCGCCATCACCATTGTCAGCGATCTCGCTTCCACTAACCCCTAATGGATGACACACAAATGACTGGACAAGATACTTGCCTGCGAGGCCATAATATTGAGCACGTCGGTCGCTACAAAGGCGGCCAGTGTCGCGAGTGCGAGCGCGCGCGGGTGCGCTTATGGAAGCACAACAACCGCGACCATGTGCTGCGCGAAGACGCCGCGAGGCGCGCTGCGTACCGTCAAGTCTTCGGTGTCGCGTATGTGCCAAACAATCGAAAGGAACCTCAATGAAGACCTCTGGTTCGGGCGCTATCCATAAACCCAAACAAGCCATCAGCAACATACGCGGCACTCCTGCCGCGTATGACACCGTCAGTACATTCGAGAATGGCGGGTACCAGACCTATATCGTCACCCACTGCATCGAGTGCGGCGAGGAAACCCGCGTGCACTGGAACACCGGCGGGGCCGACCCGCGTTTTGTCGACAAGAAGATGCGCGGGCTGGGTTGGCACTACGACGCGTTCAAACCCAAAGCGTGCGTTTGCCCCACCTGTGTCACCGGCAAGAAAACATTCCAGCGCGTCGACCCGTCCACTGTCGAGGTGACCGACAGTCCGGACGGCATTGAGATCGTGTTTACGCTACCCTCGGAGGAAACCATGGCAAAGACGGCCAATAGCTTCGTGCCCACCACGATGCCCAGCACCAGCACAGCGGTGCTCGCGGCGGCGCAGGCCCAATCCGACGCCGACGACACCGTCGGTCGCACCACGCTGACCGCCAACGAGAAGGCGCGGATGCGCCGGCTTCTGGACATTCACTTCGATGACCAGCTCGGCAGGTATATCGACAACTATGACGATGAGCGCGTAGCCAAGGAGACCAATATTCCGAGAAAATATGTCACCGAGTACCGGGAACTGGCCTATGGGCCCCTCAAAGCCGACCCGGCTGTCGAGGCAGTCAAGGCGGAGGTGGCGGCGCTTCGTAAAGAATTAAGCAACCTTAATGACATCGTCGAGGATGCGCGGGCGCAATTCGTCCGTCTCAACGGTCGCGTAGTCAACGTGGAAGCGAAGGCGAAGAAACTGCCGTAACCCTTTCATAAGGACGGTGGATTTATTCCACCGTCCATATTTTTTTGTTGATTTGATCTATAGGTTATGTTATAATGTTTTCTTTAACAACGTGGTGAGGTGAGCAGGCCAAAAAACGTTACTCCCGGAGTAAGCGAAGCTACTGCGCCCGGTAGGGCGCTGTATAATATAAACTATCAACGGATGGAGCTATCAATGACACCAGTACGCAGTCACCTGATCCACCAGTTGCGCGCCGACATCAGGCTCGCTACTGGCCGACACTACAACATCGACTGGGAGGGTATCGACGAGCTGTCGCTACGTGAGATGATGCGGCTCCTGATCGACCTCAAATTCGAGCACCAGCGCGCGCTCAACAACGAGCGGATGCGGGCGCGCAGAACCCCTTGGCTGGTTAAGTGACATGGCACTCGGTCCCGGCAAATATGACGACGCCTGCACAGTTGTGCGTGAGATGACTAACGCAGACTGCGTAATGGTCGTCGTTCTCGGCGGCGATAAAGGCAACGGCTTTTCGGTGCAGACTGTCGACCCTAGCGTTGTCGACATTCTCTCCGATCTGCTGGAACACATGGCGAAGCAGCTTCGTGAAAAATAAGGGGACACGGATGGATCTCATACGGGCTAAAGACTTCTTGTTACAGACCCACCTCGCGGCGCTCTCACGACGAGAGCGCCCCAATTCCTATCAGCTCAATTCCAGCCCAGGCGTCGGCAAGTCCGACAGCCAGTTCCAGTATGTCGAGATGCTGGCAACTACCCTGAACCAGCCCATTGGCCTTGTCGTCTTTATGCTGGCGACGATCACATCTCCTGATGTTCGCGGATTCATGATTCCCATCAAGAATCCCGACGGGCCGGTGCCGATCACCGTCTTCTCGACGCCGCCGTGGATGCCAGGACCGCAGAACACATGGGTGTGCGAACCCACGGGTAATCCTGACATGCCTGTGCGATGGCATGAGGCCGGCACAGCGACCTCTTGGGCCGGACCGCTGCCGGAAGTCGGCGTCTTATTCCTCGACGAGTGGGGGCAGGCCGACGACGACGTGAAAAAGCCGTCTGCAGAACTCCTGCTGCACGGCCGTGTCGGCAACTGGGTACTGCCCAAAACTTACCGGGTAATATCTGCAAGCAACCGCACCAGTGATCGGTCGGGGGTATTACGCGAGCTGATGTTCATCATCAACCGTCGCGGATTATTAAACATCGAGGGGCGGTTAAATCCCTGGCTGATCTGGGTGGAGACGCAGCGCGATAACCTGCGCCCGCATTACCTCACAGTCAGCTTTGCCCAGCAGCATCCCGGCGTGGTGTTTCGCGACACCGTGCCGGAAGGCTACGACCAGTTCGCTACTCCCCGGTCTCTTTGCCTGATGGACAAGGACCTGCGAGCTATCCGCTCGCAGGAACAAGTCGATAAGGGGGAACTCCTCGATCTCGACGACCCCATCGCGCACGAGATGGTCGCGGCCTGGATCGGCACGGGGGCAGCGGGTCAGTATCTGGCACACCTGAAGTATGCCAACCAGATGCCGGACATCGAGGACATTATCAAAACCCCGATGGCGGCAAAACTGCCCGCCGGCCAAGACGGGCAGATGGTCGCGGTGTTCAAACTGGTCGAGCACATCACAGAAGAAAACGTCTCGCCATTCCTGCGCTACATCGGCCGCATGCACCAGGACATGGGCGTCTTCGCGGTGAACACGATCAACGCAGACGACAGACGCGCCAAGTTCGTCTTCCCGACGGCCGAGTACCGGGATTTTCAGCGCAAGAACAAGCAAGTGTTATTTGCCGCGCACTCTTAACCCCATCCGGACCGGGCAGGCTCGCGACCTGTGGCAGTAGGCTTCGCTGATCATCGCGTCAAGCAAGTCCCGGCGAGGATTACTCCAGGAGTAACATGAATGGATACGATAATGAACGTAACCGAGGGCGATCTCGGTAAAGCGCTTCAAGAAGCTGCCATGTTAGCCCACATGAAAATTTCTGTGTGGGACAGCGTCAAGACCGACCGCAAGGTCATGGAGGACGTGAAGCACCTCCACAATGCTAAAGGCAATGTTGGCCATCTCCAGAAGAACACGTTGGCTGGTGTCGACCAGCCCTTAAAAACGGCCCGCAGCGCCTTCGCCGCCGTGCGGGTGCGCCATTACGAGCTGACCTTGTCGTGGGCCAGCGACCCCCTGTCGGACCGCAAGACCGGCCCGCGCCTCCTCACCCACTCGCTGCTGGGACGATACCTCACCGAGATCGGGCAGTTAGAACGGGTCGCCAACGACGCGCTCGAAGAGTTCTTGCCCAAGTACCCGCAGATGATCCGAGACGCGCAGCCGAACCTGGGCGGCATGTTTGTCGCGAGTGACTACCCCACCGCAGAAGAGGTGCGGTCTAAGTTCCGCATCTACAAAGACCTGGAGCCGATAGCCGACGGCACCTGCTTTCGCGGATTACCCGCCGGCATGATCGAGCGGTTGTCATTTCACCTGAACAAGCGCCGGGAAAACCAGATGGCGGACGCCACCCGCCAGATGTGGACAGAAGCCCGTGAGCGCATCGATCACCTGATCGGCCGGCTCGCGCAGGAGGACACCCGCTTTAAGGAGGCGAGTGTGGGCGCGGTACGCGAACTGGTGACGCTATTGCCAGGGTGGAACCTGGGCAAAGACGAAAGGGTGGATGAGATCGCGCAGGAGATTAAGAACATGCTCGACGGCATCGACGCGTCGGACTTGCGCAAAAACGCCGCTACCCGAGTATCCGTCGTCGAGGATGCGCGTCGTATCACCGACCGAATGACTCAATGGGGGCTGTGATGGCTAGTTTACCTGCTGTCGTCCAAGAGATCGACGGCGTCTTTAAGAAGGGCTACGCCGCAGCCAACCCAAATCTCGTCGGGCTGATCGTGCTCGCCGATGCGGTGCACACGCTGGCTAACCGCCTGATGATCGAGGGGCCGATGGGAGGTGACTATAACGTCATCCAGAATATCGCCGATGCGTTGGGACACATTACGTCGGCAGTCAACGAAGTCGCTTCGGCATTCTATCAGTTGGATCCGAGTGACGTGAGCGTGCATCTCGACGGCGAAGTGAAGGTGATCTCGGATGACATGTAAGATGTTGGAGGAAGTCAACAACCCGACGCTCCCTCGGGAACGTCCGCCGGAAGACATCGACGAACGCCTGGACTGGCTCATCCTGCGGCATCAAGGCGGCCGGGTTTCGGGGTGCGACTGGTGCCTCTTGGTCGAGACCATCGAGATGATGCAGCGGCGTGCCAACGTAGCCGAGTTTGCGCTGAACACCAACCCACTGGTGCAGCTAAGCCGGCTGACGAAATCGTAAACCCAGCCTTACACGTGTTTCTGGAAAACTTTACACTGAGATAGTTACAAACGGCAGATAACCTAGGTTTTTTCCTGGCCCGCCGTTTGCGTACTCGGGTGGTAACCAGAGGGGAGGAGCCATGGGTGCTGCATTACTCCAGGAGTAATCTTAAACATATGGAGAAATATCTCATGTCTAAGTTGATCTCTGCGTTACTAGGCGGCGCGGCACTGGCGACGATGACAGTGTCACCAGCGCACGCTATCCTGCAGATCGCGGCTCAGGTTAATGGTGGGACTATCTTTACCTGCTACGACAACCAGTCCGGCTGCGACACGAACGGCACTACTGGTACGTTAACCTTGGGCCAAACCACGATTG
>Ga0070678_100002186_pt1 | contig 10631 bp, 8 predicted proteins | sample KBSM73metaG_FD_65647 | JGI IMG/M metagenome (GOLD analysis project Ga0070678, IMG submission 65647) | Miscanthus rhizosphere microbial communities from Kellogg Biological Station, Michigan, USA - KBS M7-3 metaG | ecosystem: Host-associated > Plants > Roots > Rhizosphere > Soil ...
GCGGCGGTGCCGCGCGAATAGACATAATGCGCGATGTCGGACGAACCGACGAAGCTGACCGCCGCGACATCGGGATGGTCTAGGATCGCATCGACCATCTCCTTGTCACCATGGACGACCTGGAGGATTCCCTCGGGCAGGCCGGCCTCGCGCATCAGCTCGGCCAGCCGCACCGGCACCGACGGGTCGCGCTCGCTCGGCTTGAGGATGAAAGCGTTGCCGACCGCGATCGCCGGGCCGAACATCCACATCGGGATCATCGCCGGGAAGTTGAACGGGGTGATGCCGGCACCGATCCCGAGCGGCTGGCGCATCGACCAGACATCGATCCCCGGGCCCGCACCTTGCGTATGTTCGCCCTTGAGCAGGTGGGGCAGGCCGCAGCAGAATTCGATCACCTCGAGCCCGCGCTGCACGTCGCCCTTGGCATCGGCGATCACCTTACCATGTTCGGACGAGAGCATGTGCGCGAGTTCGTCCATATGCTTTTCGACCAGCGCCTTGAACGCGAACATGACGCGCGCGCGGCGCTGCGGATTGACCGCCGTCCAGCCCGGCTGCGCCGCCTTGGCTGCGTCGATCGCACGATCGAGATCGGCTTTGGTGCCGAGCGCCACCCTGGCCTGGACCTCGCCGCTATTGGGATCGAACACGTCTCCCTGGCGCGCCGCGCTGCCACCGGTCGGGCTTGCAAGGAAATGATCGATCACACGCATAACATCGCTCTCCTGATTTTGACGCCGGGGTACGCCCGTATCTCTCCCGCTGGAAGTCGCACCCATTCACTGTCATTGTGCAAAAATGCAGGAACCGGATTGGGATGACCTCCGCATTTTTCTGGCAGTCCTCCGAGGCGGCAGTATCATTGCCGCCGCGCGCTATACCGGGCTCGACCATTCGACCGTCACCCGGCGCATCACCAAGCTGGAGGAGCGGATCGGCCAGCAGCTGGTCCACCGCTCGCCCGCTGGGGTCGCGCCGACCGAAGCCGGATCCTTGCTCGCCCAGCATGCGGAACGCATCGCCGAGGAAATCGCCGCCGCCCGCGCGGTGCTCGACGCGCGCGAGGAGCAGGTGTCGGGCATTGTCCGTCTCGCCACGCCGGAAGCGTTCGGCCTGTTCCTGGTCGCACCCGCGGTCGAGCAACTCTACCGCCGCTATCCCAATCTCCAGCTCGAGCTGATGCCCGAATCGCGCAATGTCAGCCTGTCGCGGCGCGAAGCGGATATGGCGGTGGTGCTGACGCAGCCGCCGCGCGGCCAGGTGGTCGCGCGTCGCCTGGTCGACTATCGGTTGGGCCTCTACGCCTCGCGCGACTATCTCGCACGGACCGAGCCGCTCGCGGATATCGCCGCGCTGCGCGGCCATCCCTTGGTCTGGTATATCGATGAGATGATCGACCTGCCCGAACTCCGGTTCCTCGATCAGATCGCCGGCGGATCGTCCAGCGTGTTCCGGTCGAGCTCGATCGCGGCGCAGCAGGCGGCGGTGGCGGGCGGGCTCGGTTATGGCGTGCTCCACGCTTTCTCGGCCGATAGCGATCCCCGCCTGCGGCGCGTGCTTGCCGACACGGTCGAGATCAAACGCAGCTATTGGCTGATCTTCCCGCGCCAGGCGCAGCGCGTGCCGCGCATCCGCGCGGTTGCCGAATTCCTGAGCGGACTAATTCAGCAGAATCGCGGGAATTTCTAGGCTAGGCGAGCGGGCTCGCCCGGCATGGCACTGGATTCGCAGGCGAACGCCGACCAGGGAGTCTGCACCCGGCCGGCGTCCACGCTTTATGTCCAGCCCCGCGCACCCGCCGTCGAGTCACGAAATGCCCGCGCGCGCCGGGCCGTTGCTGGCTTCAGGCGAGCGCACGGTGCAGAGGCTGGCGAACTGGCCGAATCGGCGTCATTCTGGGTGGGGCATGTTGCGCTCGTTCGCATTGCGGCGATTCGATTCGCGCGTTCTTTGGTGCCTGGCCATCCTTATGCTTGCGGGCTGTGCGCATCGTGCGCCGGGCGGGGAGCGCCTGTTCGTATCGGATGACCAAAGCGGCGTGGTCGTGGCTGTCGACCTGCCGACCGGGGGCGTCACGGACCGCATTGTTGTGAGCGGACGGCCGCGCGGAATGGCTTTCTCGCCCGACCATGCCACGCTCTACGTCGCCTTGTCGGCCGCGCCCGACACGGAAGATGAGGAGGACGAGGACAAGGCCGGCCCCACCCCGACCGATGGCATCGCCGCGATCGACGTCGCCTCGGCCCGGCTGCTGCGGGTGCTGCCGGCGGGCAAGGATCCGGTGCGGGTCGCGGTCGGCCGCGATGGACGGACCTTGTTCGTCGCCGACCAGTCGGACGGCGCGATCACCGCAATCGCCGCTGGCGGCAGCGGCAAGCCGCGGACCATCGCGGTGTGCGAAACGCCGGAAGGGATCGCGCCCGGACCCGACGGCAAGGCCTTGTTCGTCGCCTGCGTGGATTCGGATCGCGTGGCGATGATCGATCCGCACACCATGCATATCCTGCGCAGGATACGCGTCCGCGGCGGCCCGCGCGCCGCGCTCGCCGCGCATGACGGGCAGCATGTCTATATCGCGACCGACAATGGCCGGCTCGCCATCCTCGGCACCGGCGGCAAGGTCGAGCGGACGCTCGATCTGACCCGCAATGCCGACAATGTCCGCGCCGCAGGCATGATCGAGGCCCCCGACGGTCATCTGTTCGTCACGACCGGCCGATACGGCGCGGTCGTCGAAGTGGACCCGAAGGCAGGAACGATCATCCGCACGATCGATCACGTCGGCACCGAGCCAATGGGCATCGGCATCAGTGCCGACGGCGCGACCCTGGTCACCGCCAACGGGGCCTCGGGGGATGTTTCGCTGATCAATCGCTCATCTGGTAAGATCATCCGCAAGCTGAACATCGGCAAGCGGCCCTGGGGCGTCGCCGCCCGTGGCTGAGACGCAAGGGAAAAGAATGAGCGACGCGGCGGACGATGGCGTGGGCGGGGGCCGAGGCGCAAGGGCGGGGCGGATCCTGCTCGCCTCGATCCACGATGTCGGCCCGCGCTTCGAAAGCGAGGTCGACCGGCTGGTCGACCGGCTGGAGGCGCATGTCGGCACCGGCCGCTTCGCGATGCTGGTCGTGCCCGACCATTGGGGCGAGGCTCCCTTGTCCGAAGCCCCCGCCTTTGCCGCACGCCTGCGCCGCTGGTCGGACAGCGGCGTGGAGATGTTCCTGCATGGCTGGTCGCATCGCGACGACAGCGCGCATGCGGATGCGCGCGCGGCGTGGAAGGCGAAGCATATGACGGCGGGCGAAGGCGAGTTCCTGGGCCTGTCCGAAGCCGAGGCGACACGCCGGCTGCGCGCGGGCCGGGCGGTGGTCGAGGATGCGATCGGCCGCCCGGTCGCCGGCTTCATCGCGCCTGCCTGGCTGTACGGCCCCGGCGCCCGCGCGGCGGTCAGGCATGAACATTTTCCGCTCGCCGAAGATCATATGCAGGTGTGGAATCCGGCAAGTGGCAACGTCCTAGCACGTGGACCGGTCATCACCTGGGCAAGCAGAAGCCGAGCGCGCATCGGCAGCTCACTCGCTTTTGCGGCGTTGGCCCGGTTCGCGCTCCAGCCTCTGCGCACCGTCAGGCTTGCGGTTCACCCGGGCGATGCCCATGTCCCCGCCTTACTCCGGAGCATCGACGCGACCCTCGCCGCCTTCAGCGGTCGTCGGGCCGCACATTATTCCGATCTGCTCGGCCTCCGCGAGGGCGAGCGCGTCCGAGGGGAGTTTGTTTGAGTAACCCGAATAGCGAGACCGCCGCGGTCGGCTGGAAGGAAGCGAGCTTCGATCCCCCGCTGCTCGAAGCGGGCAATGCCGCGCTGCGCTGGATCGGCCCGGTCATTTCGCTCGGGATTTTTGGCGCGGTTCTTTATCAGCTGCGCGATCTTCAGATCGGCGCGGTCGCGGCGATGCTTCCCGGCTCGCCGCTCTTCTGGCTGGCTTTCGCGGCTTATTATCTCGCGCCGCCTTTGTTCGATCTGCTGATTTTCCGCCGGCTATGGAATCTGCCGCTCGCCGCCGGTTTCGGCGCGCTGATGCGCAAGTTCGTCGGCAACGAAATCCTGATGGGCTATATCGGCGAGGTCCATTTCTACAGCTGGGCGCGCAGCCGGCTGAAGATGGTCGCCGCCCCGTTCGGCGCGGTCAAGGATGTGGCGATCCTGTCCGCGGTGATGGGCAACATCGTCACGCTCGCGGTACTGGCCGCAGCTTACCCCTTCCTCGGCGTGCTCCATATCGGCGTCGCGCCGCGCACTTTGGTCGCGGCGGTCGCGATCACGCTCGGCTCGTCGCTCGTGCTGCTGCTGTTGCGTGGCCGCGTCCTCACGCTCGGCCGGGCGGACCTGGCGTTCGTCGCCACCGCCCAACTCGGCCGTGTGGTCGTAACCGCGTTGCTACCCGCTTTGCTGTGGCATCTGGCGCTGCCGCAGGTCGCGCTCGGCTGGTGGATCCTGCTTGCGGCGGTACGCCTTCTGCTTTCGCGCCTGCCCTTGCTTCCCAACAAGGATCTGGTGTTCGCGGGCGTCGCGGTGGCGCTGGTCGGGCGCGTGGCGGGGATCGACCAGCTCATGACGATGATGGCGAGCCTGATCCTGGCGACGCATCTGATCGTCGGCGCGGGCCTGGTACTGGCCGAATTCGCGCTGCCCGAATCCGAACCCGAACCCAAAGCCGCCTGATCTTATGCGGATCGTCGACGTCTGCGCCTTTTATACCCCCGCAGGCGGCGGGGTGCGGACCTATGTCGAGCGCAAATTGAAGGCGGCGCCGGCGGCGGGGCATGAGATGATCATCCTCGCCCCGGGCCGCGAGAACCGCGTCGAGGAACGCGGGGACGGCGCGCGGATCGAGTGGCTGGAAAGCCCGCGCTTCCCGCTTGATCGCCGCTACGGCTATTTCGCCGAGGAGGCGCAGGTCCATGCCGCGCTCGACCGGCTGCGCCCTGACGTGGTCGAGGCCTCCTCGCCCTGGCGCAGCGCGTCGATGGTCGCCGACTGGCGGGGCGATGCGCGCCGCGTGCTGGTGATGCATGCCGACCCGCTTTCGGCTTACGCCTATCGCTGGTTCGGACGCCTCGCCGAGCGTGAGACGATCGATCGCGGCTTCGGCTGGTTCTGGCGTCACCTCCAGCGGCTCGACCGCAGCTACGATGCGGTGGTGAGCGCCTCGCCGAGCCTGTCGCAGCGCCTGACCGAAGGCGGGCTACGCAATGTCGTGACCAATCCGATGGGGGTCGATCCCGGGATTTTTTCGCCCGCTTTGCGCGATCCCGCCCTGCGCGCGCGCCTGCTCGAACGCTGCGCCCTGCCGGAGGACGCGACTTTGCTAATCGGCGTCGGCCGCCATGCCGCCGAGAAACGCTGGGGACTGGTGATCGACGCGGCGATCGCCGCCGGCGCGAGCCGTCCGGTCGGACTGCTGCTGATCGGCGAAGGCCGCGACAGTGCCAGACTCGCGCGCGCGATCGGCGACAATCCCCACATCCATCTGCTCTCGCCGATCCGCGACCGGACCGCGCTCGCGCGCATGATGGCGAGCGCCGATGCGCTGATTCATGGCTGCGAGGCGGAGACCTTCTGCATCGTCGCGGCCGAGGCGCTCGCGTCGGGCCTGCCCCTGATCGCGCCCGACCGGGGCGGCGCCTTCGACCAGGCACAGGCGAGCGGCGGCCTGATCTATCGCTCGGGCTCGGCAACCGATGCCGCACGGGCAATCCGCCGCTTCGTCGATGCCGCGCCGCCGCGCCCGACGGCGCCGGTGCGCACGATGGACCAGCATTTCACCGACCTGTTCGCGCTCTACCGCTGGCTCGAAACCCCCGCGGCGCGGGCGGCTTAGTCCATCCCCCTCCCGCTTGCGGGAGGGGTTAGGGGAGGGGAGTCCGTTCTCGCGCGCGTTTGAGCAAGCCCTCCCCCGACCCCTCCCGCTTGCGGGTGGGGAGAAGGGTTTCCAAGCCTCACCGTCCCGCCCTACAGTGCCACCGATGCCACCCCTCCCCACCACCGACGCCCTCGCCGCTTCGGCAATCGATCTGCTCGCAAGGCTCGTCGCGTTCGACACCACCTCGCGCGATTCAAACCTCGCGCTGATCGAATATGTCGAAAGGCTGCTGGGCGAACTCGGCGTGACCGCCACGCGCGTCCCCAATGCCGACGGCCGGAAAGCCAATCTCTACGCCACACTCGGCCCGCAAACCGAAGGCGGGATCGTGCTGTCGGGCCATACCGATGTCGTGCCGGTCGATGGCCAAATATGGTCGAGCGACCCCTTCACGCTGACCGAACGCGACGGCCGGATCTACGGACGCGGCACGTGCGATATGAAGGGCTTCCTCGCGCTTGCGCTCGCCGCCGCGCCGATCTTCGCCGAGCCGGGCCGGCTCAAGCGACCGGTCCATCTTGCCTTCTCCTATGACGAGGAGGTCGGCTGCCTCGGTGCGCCCTCGATGATCGCCGAGATCGCAAAGCATCTGCCCAGGCCCGCCGCCGTGATCGTCGGCGAGCCGACGATGATGGAGGTGGTCCACGGCCATAAAGGTATCACCACCTACACCGTCACCGTGACCGGCCACGAGGCCCATTCGAGCCTCACCCATCTCGGCCTGTCCGCCAACACGGTCGCGATCCGGCTGATGCATCGCCTGATGGAATTGGCCGACCGGCTGGAGCGTGAGGCCGATCCCGCGTCTCCTTTCCAACCGAAGCACGCGACAATCACGGTCGGCATGATCAATGGCGGCACCGCAGGCAATATCCTCGCGCGCCAATGCGTCTTCCTGTTCGACCTGCGCTGCCCGCCAGGCATGGACCCGCAACCGATCCTCGCGCCGTTCCTGACCGAAGCGAAGGCAGTCGATACGGAGATGAAAGCGCGCTTCCCCGACACCGGAATCGATATCGTCCGCCGCTCGCTCACCCCCGCCTTCGCGCCCGAGCCCGATGGCGAGGCCGAGCGCGTCGCGCGCAGCTTGGCCGGCGACAACGGCCCGCCGCGCGTCGTGCCTTACGCCGCCGAAGCGGGCCAGTTCCAGGAAGCGGGCTTCTCGACCGTGATCTGCGGCCCGGGTTCGATCGAGCAGGCGCACCAGCCCGACGAATATGTGGACCGCGCCCAGATGGAGCGTGGTGCCGCGTTCATGCTGCGACTGGCGGAGATGCTGGCGGGCTGAGCTCGGATTTCCGGATCTCTGCCGTCGGAAGTTGGCGGTCGTTCGGCCACGACGTTGGAGCTCCGCCGCTGGCCGTCACCGCACCGACAACGTTCAGAGCACCAACAATATTAGCTGCCGTCTGTGTCGGCGCGCCGCACTATGTCCGCTTCCGACCCAATAGTGGTCGTTCGGGATCGCCTCCGCTAATCCTGAAAGCCGCCATTCAAGTCGCAACGGACGTTCAGTTTAAGCGTGTCGCTTCCAACCGCTGAAACATCGCGTCAATCTCATCCTCCGACATCGGCGCATCGCTGGATAGATGGTGATCCAACGTGGGGACGATGGCCTCCAGCACTCAAAAAGCACCGCGAAGATAGGCAGCGAAGTCGTCCCCGAGGGCGGCGATCGGGAAATCCTGAACGACCCAAAAATCGTTATCGACGAAAGAAAATCGGAAACCGATTAGACGGTCATGCAGACTGAGCAGCGTCCGATGTGCTGAATCGTTGAAGCCTCCGCGCCGCTCTCCTAGGTACACTTTGAAGACGAGCCATCCCTCGACGATTTGAAGTGTTCCCGTGAGTTCTGTGTCCTCGATCGGCACCTGCACGAAGTTGCCCGCAACCGAGCATTCGATGTCGCTTTCAGCCAGAGCAGCTGCAAGTTCCTCGTGGCTGTCGAACATGCCCATCCCTGCGCGATGTCACGGGTTGATTATGTCTGCAATGGCTCGAAAGCGGTCATTTGCGCCGGATTGCTCCGATCGGCAGCTTTTGCCCAACCTCATGCCAAAAGCTGCTGGTCAGCAAACCACCCCGGAGCCGCCGTTTGTCGTCGGATGGGGTAAAATGGCAGCTCTCGACCCATTTTCGGACATCATTGCTGCCCCCAACGGTTCACAGCTGGCGGTCTAAACGGCAGGTTCCAGGTCGCCGTGCGCTCAGGCCTTGAACATGTGCGCGGCGCGACCTCCGATTATCGCCGTTACGCTGCGCCGTGGCAGAGCATGATGGCCGAACGAGCGCGGATCATCGGCAAAATTGGCTATCAATTGAGTTCCATCGGCAAAGCTTGTGCGCTGAACAAGGCGGTCTTTACTGAGCCACTCGAAGGCCGTCATCGCCTCTTGTGCGAGACGTTTATGCAATGGGCGGAAGAAAGCGTCATGGCGAACAATCGCGGGTAGGCGATCGGCGAGCGTTGCCGCGCTCACATGGAACAGTGGGGGCGTATTATAGAGCTGTTGCGTCAGTGCACGCTCGGTGGCGACGTTGGCAAGCTTGAGCTGATCGAACGCCCAATGATGCGTTACGATCACAGCATCATGGAACACGGCCTGATAGAGCGGTAGGCGCGTGCGGGGATCGAAGTAGAGGGTGCGATAGGGCTCCTTGAGCGGTACCGCTTTGAAAAACACCGAAGGCCGGTCGGGTGGGTACCAGTTGCCGAGGAAGAAGGGAGACTCTTTATCCTTGCGCAATTCCGCGTCGCCCCAGCCGAACCCCGGCGTCTCGATGCCATGCGCGAAGATCGGGCCCGCCGCGTTTATCGCGTTTCCACCTTCGGAGCCTGTCGGAAGTTGTCGCGCCTCGGATATCCAGCGCATCGCCGCGACGTTGGCGGTGGAATTCTGCGCCATCGTCATCGTGGCGCCGGGACGGTAATCGTCAAAAACCATGCCCGTCGCAAAGACGTCGATGAACCAGCTATTGTAGCCGCCCGCCTTCGCGATCGGCGGGATGCGCGCCTCGAGAAGGGGGGTGACGCAACGCGTATTGGTATAGTGCCCGGTTTGCTGGAAGCCGGCGGTGACCGTGCCGTTCGCCTTGATAACGCCGCAGCCTTCGTAGGCCGCGCGGCCGAGTTGCGCAGTCGACCAGTCGGGGCGCTGACCGGGCGGGATGGCCGTTTCATAGCTGTCATAAGGGCCGATCAGATACCCTTCTGCAGCAGCTGCGCGGACGGCTTCGGGATGCCACAATCCCCCTTCCCAACCATCACCCAGGCCGATCCATAACTGGTCCAGGCCAGCGCTCTTCAGCGCGGCAAAGGTCGCCGGCGACAGGCTGGCTCCCCATCCTGCCGGGTTGCGCGTGAGTGCGGGACCGAAGGCAGCAACCGCCTCATCACGCAATGCGGCATGCGCTGCGACGATTTCGGCGGGATCGACTTCCTCTTTTTGCCACTCGGCGCGGGCGAGGTCGGTGAGCGCCGCATTGAAGGCGGTGATGATGGCGCGCTGGATGTAGGGCGCGGGCTCCTGCGGAGCGGTACGGATCAGTGCAGCGCTTTCGCGATCCAGCCTGGCGCGCATCCGCATGGCCAGGCCGTCGGCATTGCGGAGGCGTGAGAGCAGGTCCGGCCAGTCGCGCACGTCCTTGATGCCGAGAAAGCCATTGTCCCACAAATAGAGATGCGTGGCGCCGATCAGCTTGGCGGCCGAAGGCGTGGCGCGGATCTTGTCGGCGAGCGAGCGGAAGCGGGCCTGCTCGATCAAAAGTCGGCGATAGCGCTTCGCACCCGCGAGCAGATCGGGCCCGCCGAGATGGAGCGTCATCACCATCGGCGTCCTAGGAGCTAGCCGTGTGAACTCGTGCTTGAGGGCGATGGCGAGGCCATCGGGCTGGGCGGAGAAGCGCAGCGTATTGTTGAACGGGTTGCCGAACAGCCAATGCAACGTGAAGCCGCCGTGATCGAGGCCCCAAAGCGGCAAAGAGAGGTCATCATTGACGCTACGCTCGTCACCATCGAGTGATGTGCGCCAACCGGCATCGGCGGGGGCGATATAATAGCCTTCGCTGATCGGAAGCAGCAGGCCTTTACCCATTGCCGCGGCTGGCTGTTCGATCACCGCAATCTCCCCGGGAGCGCTCGCCGTGATCCGAATATCAAGATCGGGACCATTGAGTGCGCAGGTGATCTCAAAAAGCGCATCCCAACGCCACGAGGCGACGCGATTGCCGACCTTCAAATCGGAAACCGCATGGTCGACCACCCCGCGAGAAAGATCGACCGCGGCTGCGCCTGTTGGCTTAACTGTGAGCGCCAACGTGGTGGGATTGATCTCGACCGCCCATCGATCATTAGCAAATCGGATGGGGGAAGACTGTGGGATCTCTGCCAGCGCGGGGGCCGCTGCGGACAGTAGGCTCGCCGCAATGAACACTCTGCGCTTCATTCGCCTGGCAGGTTAAACTATTAGGCGGCACGCGGCCATACACGAGTGTAGAACTCACGCGGACCTCTGCGCGCCAAGGCCGCGCGCGAGGCGCCACCCACAGCGAATAGCCGCTCTCGAAAACTACTACTGCCACTTCGTACGGCTGCTATTGGGCGCGTTGTTGCCACCGACCGGGTTCGTTGGAACGTCTGCTTTCGCGACCTCGTCTCCTGAAAGCAGTCAGTCAGGAATCCACCCAACAGCGGACGTACGC
>Ga0070678_100002190_pt1 | contig 10623 bp, 9 predicted proteins | sample KBSM73metaG_FD_65647 | JGI IMG/M metagenome (GOLD analysis project Ga0070678, IMG submission 65647) | Miscanthus rhizosphere microbial communities from Kellogg Biological Station, Michigan, USA - KBS M7-3 metaG | ecosystem: Host-associated > Plants > Roots > Rhizosphere > Soil ...
GAACGCAAGCTGGATGCTGTAGAACATCTTGTCGACGAGCGCCCCGCGCTCCATCACGTAGCCCATCAGCACGAACAGGGGGATGGAGATGAGCGATTCGTTGGTCATCGCGCCGTAGGTGCGCTCGACCATCAGATCGAAGACGCGGTTCTGCGTCCACGGCTGGCCCGGCTGATGCAGGGCGATGAAACCGAAGAACATGCCGAGCCCCATCAGCGTGAAGGCGGTGGGGAAGCCCATCATGATCACGACGACGATGAGCCCCAGCATCGTCATTCCGAGTGCCGGATCGCTCATTGCAGCTCCCCCGCCCCTGCGAGTGTCGGTGCGCCGTCCCGCGACGGCGAGTGAGTGGCCAGCCGGCTCGACCTGTTGTCCTTCATAGCTGCGTATCTCCGCCCATGCCCCGTTGGCGCGCGGTTTCGTCGATCTGCTTGGCGCGCTCGATGGCCATCTTCCGCGATTCCTCGTCGACATAGGTGCTGCCGGCGAGCTGCTCCTCGACCACGTCGATTTCCTCCGCGTCCTTGAGACGTGCCGGCCACTCTCCGGTGCGCAGGCACACGATGCAGCGGAGGATCTCGGCGAAACCCTGCAGCAGCACGAGCGCGCCGGCGATCGGAATCACCGTCTTGAAGTGATACACCGGAGGGCCATCTGCGGTCACGTTGGAGTGCTCGCCGATCCGCCACGAGTCCCCGGCGTAGTCGATGCCTGCGTACACGAGCGCCACGATGCCGGGCAGGAAGAACAGGATGTAGAGCGAGAGATCGAGCGTCGCCTGCAGGCGGGGCTTCATCGATCCGTACAGGAAATCACCGCGGACGTGCCCGTTCTGCGCCAGCGTGTAGGCGCCACACATCATGAATAGCGTCCCGTACATCATGTTGTTGATGTCGTAGATGAACGCCGTGGGTGCGTTCAGGATGTAGCGCTTGAACACCTCGACGCACACGACAAGCATCAGCAGCACGATCAGCCAGGAGGCCGCCTTGCCGGCGTACGTGCTGATGCGATCGGCTGTCTGCAGCAGCCGCTGGACATTCATCTCTGCAATTCCTCGTCGAAGTAGCGATCGAAAAAAGGCAGGGCCAATCCGGGCCCTCGCGGCCCGAACGGCTCCTGCCTTCTACGCCGGGATGCTTGTCAGGCCTTCTTCGGTGGTCCGCTCTTCTGCCCGAAGTAATGGTTGTACGCCATCCGACGGTTCACGTTGTTGTCCATGTCCCAGCGGACCGCGCGCTCGGCGAACGCGAGCTGCGATTCCAGGATCTCCTTGAACAGCGGATTTTCCGCCGACTTTTTCGCGGTGACCTGATCGTAGATCTCCATTTGCCGCTGCAGGATCGCGTCCGGCGTCTTGTAGAACTTGACCTTGTCCTTGGTCTGCAGCTCGACGTAATCCTTCGAGTAGCGGTCGATCGCCTTCCACGACAGGTCCGCCGATGCCGCATCGACGGCGTAGGCGATGATGGCCTTGATCTTGTCGGGCAGCGCGTCGTATTTGGTCTTGTTGAACGTGATCTCGAACTGCTCGGCGTTCTGGTGGAAGCTTTGCAGCATGCAGACCTTGGAGACGTCCGCGAAGCCCAGCGTGCGATCCGACGACATGTTGTTGAACTCGGCCGCGTCGAGCAGGCCACGGTCCATCGCCGGCACGATCTCGCCGCCGGGCAGCGCGTTCACCGCAGCGCCCATGCCCGTGAACACGTCGATGGAGATGCCGACCGTCCGGTACTTCAGTCCCTTGAAGTCTTCCGCCTTGGTGACCGGCTTCTTGAACCAGCCAAGCGGCTGCGTCGCCATCGGGCCGTAAGGAAACGACATCACGTTCGCGCCGATCGAGGCGTACAACTTCGTCAGCAGTTCCTTGCCGCCGCCATAGCGATGCCACGACAGCAGCATGTTGGAGTCCATGCCGAACGCGGGTCCGGAGCCCCACAGCGCCAGCGCGGTCTGCTTGCCGTAGTGATAAACGAGCACACCATGGCCGCCATCGAGCGTGCCCTTCGACACTGCTTCCAGGAGACCGAACGCCGGAACCACGGCGCCCGCCGGGAGCACCTCGATCTTGAGCTCGCCGCCGGTCATGTCGTTCACTTTTTTCGCGTAGTCCTGCGCGTACTCGTGAAAGATGTCCTTCGACGGCCAGGTCGATTGGAATTTCATGCTGATCGGGGTCGCCTGGCCCTTGGCGATCATCGGGAAGCCCAGCGTGGATACGCCCGCTGCCGCGCCTGCGGCGGCGGTCAGGAATTTACGGCGCGACTTCGTGTCGGCCTGAGTGCGAACAACGGTGGTTTTGCGGGTGCCGGACATGCGTGCTCCTCCAAAAGGACGCGCGTTCGCGCGGAAAAATGCGAGGCCTGTTTTTTGTCGCCCCAGCTTGGGAACTTCGTGCACGATCTCCAGCAACTCGGAGCCGTGCATGGCAGCGCGCCGATTATAGCGACGCTGTCGCGCGCGTCATTGTGCGACGCGGCATTGTTGGCAGTTTTCCAACACTTCGGGAATTTCTCACAGCTCCACGACGCGACGCTCGCGCATGGCCTGCGCCAAGGTCCCCGGATCCACATACTCCAGCTCCCCGCCCACCGGGACGCCACGGGCCAGGCGGCTCACCGCAAGACCGCGGGCGCGGAGCAGCTCGGCGATGTAGTGGGCGGTGGCTTCACCTTCATTGGTGAAGTTGGTTGCGAGAATCGCTTCGCGCACGATGCCGTCGGTGGCGCGCCTCAGGAGCCGCTCGAGATGAAGCTCGCGCGGACCGATGCCGTCGAGGGGAGACAAGCGTCCCATCAGCACGAAATAGAGTCCGCCGTATGCCTGCGACTGCTCGACCATCATCAGGTCGGCGGGTGTTTCTACGACACACAGGAGCGTCGCATCGCGTCTGGTTGAACGGCAGAGCGCACACACCTCGTCTTCGGTGAAGGTATTGCAGCGCTCGCAATTGCGGATCATCCGCGTCGCCTGCTCGAGCGCACGTGCGAGTCGAAGCGCACCGTCGCGATCGTGTTGCAACAGATGCAGCGCCATTCTTTGTGACGCCTTTGGCCCGACCCCCGGCAGGCAGCGCAAGCCGCGCGCCAGCTCGTCGAGGCTGGAGAGGGGCTCCTGCGCGGAGGTCGATCGCGGGGCGGCCATGCGCGATGCGGGCGAGCCCGCGGATCAGAACGGCAGCTTGAATCCCGGCGGCAAGGGCATCCCGGCCGTGAGTCCGCCCATCTTCTCCTGCGTCGTCGTTTCGACGCGGCGCACGGCATCGTTCATGGCCGCGGCCACGAGATCCTCCAGCATGTCCTTGTCCTCGCCCAGGAGCGACGGGTCGATCGACACGCGCTTCACATCATGGCGACAGGTCATCACGACTTTCACGAGACCTGCGCCGGCCTGGCCTTCGACTTCGGTGCGCGCGAGTTCTTCCTGCGCGCGCTTCATGTTGTCCTGCATCTGCTGCGCCTGCTTCATGAGCCCGGCGAGCTGGTTTTTCATCATGGCGTCATCCCGGTGCCTCGCATCGCTCGCGACAACGCGGTTGCGCGTGCGCGGAACGGAGGTCGAAGCGAAACTTTACCTCACCGCCATGGCTTGGCCCTGGCTTGGCGGAACCTGGCGCACCGCTGGGTGGCGCGAACGGAAACGAAAACGGGGACGCGCGCGTCCCCGTTCGTTGGCATGAAGGCTTGTCAGATGCGCACAACCGCGCGCCGACGCAGGGTCCAGCCACCGGCGGCGAACGCAAGCGCGAGGAGCGCGCAGGTCGAGGGTTCGGGCACGGTGCCGCCGGCACGGCCGCCTCCGTCGCAATTTGTCGCGTGGCCGACACAGCCGTTGATGACCAGATTGTCGATTCCCACTTCGGCAGGCCAGTCGACGAAGGTCAGGGTGTATCCCGCGGCGGCGAGGTTGAGTGACGCGGTGCCGAGACCCTGCGGATCGACGCCGTTGCCGGGAACGGGTGCCTTGACGGCCCACACCGACGCGCCGTCGACACGCAGCGACATGTCCGGCCAGTTCGAATTGGCCTGGCCTTGCTGGCGGCACGTGCTGTTCCAGGGACACTGCGCATTGGGAAATATCTCCCAGTCGAAGGAGATGGACGTGATCGTGAAATTGTTGAACGCGAGCGTGAACGAATCCGATGCCGAGCCGTAGATGCCGAAATTGTCGTTGATGATGAACGCGTCGGGGCCAAGCGTATTTCCCGAAACGTGATCCTCGCCGTCGTACGTTGCGGTGGCAAGCGCACCGCTCACGGCGACCGTCGCGGCAATGCCGCTCGAGGAGAGAACGCCGTTCACGTAGGTGGCGATTGCGCTGCTGCCACCCGTCGCGCCGAGGCCATTGCTGTGATTGCCGGATCGGACGACCGTATCGAACGAGAACACGACCGGTGTCGCGCCGGCGTGTGTCGCAAGGGCGAGCGCCGAGGCGCTCAAAAGCATTCGAAGCGATTTCATGATCTCCCTTTTTGTCTGGCGCGAGCAGCCATATGCCGTTGGATTAGCAAATCGCGGACCAGACGAAAAACTCGCTTTCTATCAACGAGATGAAAAGACCTCCGCATAGAAATCCGAATCGATTGTGAGAAACATCCGGCGGCACATGCTGTAGCGAAATTTTTGTACGGCACGATGCGCGCGCGCGAAAACGCGACCGCGAAATGCGATCGTTGCGACGGCAAAAAAAGGACGCACTGGACTGCAGGCACGCGCAAGGCGATGCGCGCGATGGATGCGGATCAGCGGTCTTTCGGCAGCGGCTCGATGGTATCGGGCTTGATGCGCGCATCGAAGCGCGAAAGGAGATCGCGCACGAACGGCTCGTCGCGAAACGCCTGTTCACCCTGGGCACGCGCTTCCGCGCGCACCTTGCGCTCCTGCGCAGCGAGCGACGCATCGGTCGCTTCGCCGACTTCGAACGCGAAGAGAAGCTTGCGGCCGGTGGCGGCTTCCACGGCCGACTTGAGCTTGTCGGCGTAGGCCCTGTCGGCGAGATGCTTGTGCGATACCGGCAGCGACAGCGTCAGCGCATTGCCACGCAGCGACTTCAATTCGGTCTGCGCGGCGAGCTGAGCCGCCATCCCCGTCAGCTTGAGATTCGCGACGAAGGCCGGCCAGTCCCCCGCGTCCTGCGGCAAGGCGAGGAGGTCGGAGCGGGGCGGTGCGGGACTCAACTCCGGCGCGTTTCGCGCAGCCGGCATCGGGGCGGGGCGCATCGCAGTGACATTGCCGTCGTCGGCACGTTGTGCGCGCGGCAATGCCTTCGGTGGCGCGGAAGATGTGCCGGACGGCACCGCTTCGCCGCGTTCGGTCGATGCGGGCTCGAACGCCAGCAGCCGCAACAGCGTCATCGCGAAGCCGGTTTCCTCGTCGGGCGCGATCGCAAGGTCCGCGCGACCTTGCGCGCAGATCTGATACGCAAGCTGCACCGCGTCGGCGCCCATCTGCCCCGCGTACGCGGAGATACGCGCCGCGTCGTCCAGCGAACGGGAGGCGTCCGGAACCACCTGCGCGATCGCGATCCGGTGAAACAGCGAAGCCAGCTCCTCCAGCGCTGTCCCGAAATCGAGTCCGCGGTCGGCGAGCGCGCGGCTCTCGGCCAGGAGCGACGGGCCGTCCTTCGCGACCAGCGCGTCGACGATGCGGTACACATGCTCGCGATCGACCGCGCCCAGCATCGAGCGCACGACCGGCTCGCGGACTTCGCCGCCGCCGAAAGCGATCGCCTGATCGAGGAGCGACAGCGCGTCCCGCAAGCTGCCTTGCGCCGCGCGTGCGATGAGACCCACGCCACCGTCGTCGTGGACGATCGCCTCCTGCGTGAGGATCGACACGAGACGCTCCGCGATCGTCACGGGCGGCAGCGGCTTAAGATTGAACTGCAGGCATCGCGACAGCACGGTCACCGGGATCTTCTGGGGATCGGTGGTCGCCAGCACGAACTTCACGTGCTCGGGTGGCTCCTCGAGCGTCTTCAGCATCGAGTTGAACGCCGCCTTCGACAGCATGTGGACTTCGTCGATCAGGTACACCTTGTAGCGCCCAACGGTGGGGGCGTAGCGCGCGTTGTCCAGGATCTCGCGCATGTTGTCGATGCCGGTGTTCGACGCAGCGTCGAGCTCGAGCAGGTCGACGAAGCGGCCGGCGTCGATCTCGGTGCATGCGGCGCATATCCCACATGGAGTGGCCGTCACGCCGGTAACGCAGTTGAGGCTCTTGGCGAGAATCCGGGCGATCGTGGTCTTGCCGATGCCGCGGGTGCCGGTCAGCAGGTAGGCATGGTGGAGCCGGCCGCGCGTCAGCGCATTGGTGAGCGCGGCGACGACGTGCGCCTGGCCGGAAAGCTCACCGAAAGTCTTCGGGCGCCATTTGCGCGCCAGGGCCTGGTAGCTCATTGGAAACGCACGGAAAAAGGGGGTGGCGAGCCGTTCCCCCGGCACTTGCAGGGAGTCGCTTTGGCTGCTTCCTTCCGGACCTGACCAGGTTCACGACCTTGCAATGCGGGGCGACCCGCCATCGAGCTGTTGATTATACGCGCGCGGTTCGATCAGCGTTTCGGCGCGTGCTCCTACCATGCCAAAACCTTCGATGCGATCGCAGCACCACGACGCCGCTATAATCCCCCGGATCCCATGCGTGATCCGAGGCCTCTTGTCACCGGCCGCAATGCGATCCGTTATTGGCAGGCCTATGTCGTCGCCCTGTTAATTGCCGTTGCGGGTTGCAATCCGTCACCACCGCCGCCGCCGACATTCAAACCCAACGAGCTCGTCGCGCTGGTGCGACCCGGGCCGGCGATCTGGTTTCCGGGTCCCGACGGCGAGCCTTCCGGCTTCGACCATGAGCTCCTCACCCGCTTCGCGCGCGACCAGGGACTCGCCCTCCGCGTGATCACCGTGCCGAGTGCAGGCGATCTCATCGCGCGACTCGCGCGGGGCGAAGGTCAGGTCGGATTGGGCGGCCTCTTCCAGGCGGCGGGGAAGGCTCCCGCCAAGAACACGGACACCGATCCCGCCGACCACGTGCTGTGGACCTCCGGCACGCTCCCGGTCGAAGCGGTCCTCATCTACAACATCGACGGCTACAAGCCGAGAACGGTGGCGGACCTCGAAGGCGCCACCGTTGTCTATCCCGAGGGAACCGGATTCGAAACGCAGCTCGCGTCGACCCGGCTCGCGCATCCCGAGATCCATTGGAAGCCGCTCGATGTCCCATCGTCCGACGCGCTGATCGCGCAGGTGTCGGAAGGAAGCATCGACTACGCCATCGTGCCATCCAACGATGCGGCCGTTGCGCGCAACATCTATCTCGATTTCGATGCCGCGTTCACGATCGGCCCACGCCGATTGCTCGCCTGGGCAGTGGCGCCCGGGCAGAGCAAGCTCCGCGATGCGCTCGACAACTTCTTTGCCCGCCTTCGCAGCGACGGCGTGCTCGCCCGCGAAGGCGAGCGCTTTTTCGCACCGCGAAGCGTCGAGCGCATCGACGCCGGGATTTTTCACGACCGCATCAAAGGGGCGCTGCCACAGTTCCGCAAGATGTTCGAGGTGGCGCAGGACGTGAGCGGCATCGAATGGCGCCTGCTTGCGGCGGTTGCCTACCAGGAATCGCAATGGGACGCCTTCGCCACGAGCGAAACGGGTGTGCGCGGCTTCATGCAGCTCACCGAGGAAACGGCGCGTCACCTGGGCGTCGCCGACCGGCTCGATACGCGCGCGTCCATCACCGCCGCGGCGAAATACCTGCAGACACTGAAGTCGAAGCTCCCCGGGCGGATTCCCGAGCCCGACCGCACGTGGCTCGCGCTCGCGGCATTCAACATCGGGATTGCGCATCTCGAGGATGCGCGCGTGCTTGCGCAGAAGCAGAAGCTCAATCCGGACGTTTGGATCGACGTGAAGAAGACGCTGCCCCTGCTCGCACAGCCCGAGTATTACGAGAGCGCCAAATACGGCTATGCGCGGGGCGGCATGCCGGTGGCGTTCGTCGACCGCGTGCGCGCCTATTACGATATCCTGCTGCGCTCCGAACTCCCCCACAAGTCCCGCCTTCGCCTGTCCGCGGAGGCCGCTCTCATACCCCCCCGATGATCGGTTTAGCCGCTGCGCCCCGCTGTCTTGCGGCTCTCCTCGTCCGCACGCTTGCGATCCTCCTCTTGGGTGCGGCGAGATCCGTTACGGCGGCTGAGCTGCCGAGCGTGATGCTGGACGACCTCACGTCGCCCGAGCTCGCGCAGGCCATTGCGCGCGGATTCACCACCGTGCTCGTTCCGATTGGCGGGACGGAGCAGAACGGCCCCTACATGGCGCTCGGCAAGCACAATGTGCGTGCCCGCGTGCTGGCGGAACGGATCGCCCGCACGCTGGGCAACGCGATCGTGGCGCCGGTGATCGCGTACGTTCCCGAAGGCAACGTCAATCCGCCGACCGCCCATATGCGCTTTCCAGGAACGATCACGGTGCCCGACCGCGCGTTCGAGGCGATTCTCGAATCGGCCGCGCGCAGCTTTCGCCTGCACGGCTTTCGCGACGTCGTGTTCCTGGGCGATCACGGCGGCTATCAGACGCTCGAGCAGGCCGTCGCGACGCGCCTGAACCGCGAGTGGGCGAGCTCGCCCGTGCGCGTGCACGCGATGGTCGAGTACTACGACCTCGCGGCCAAGCGCTATTCGCAGATGCTGCGCGAGCAGGGCTATCGCGATGCCGAGATCGGCACGCATGCCGGCTTGGCCGATACGTCGCTCGCATTGGCCGTCGATCCCACGCTCGTACGCGCCGGAGGTCTGCGCTCCGAATCGGCGCCCACGGCTGCGCAAGGCGTCTACGGCGATCCGCGGCGGTCAAGCGCCGAGCTTGGCGCGACAGGCGTCGATGTTATCGTCGCGGAGACCGCGAAGGCGATACGCAAGGCCGCCAGCACTCGCTGAGCTGCGCACGCGCAGTTCCCTCCAACTCGAACAGGATCTTCCGTGAACATCTTCGTGCATGCGCGCCGCGCGCTCGTGGGCGCGCTCGGGCTCGCAGCGCTTGGCGCAAGCTCGTACGGTCTCGCTCAAACGCCGCCCAAGTCAGCGCCCGCCACCGGAACCGTCGCGACGGTGCCCGGCATGCCGCCCGTGCCCGACGCTCGCAACCTGTACAGCGAAACCGCGGCCGGCAAGATGAGCCCCGCCGTCGCGGGCGATCTCGTGCGGGTCTACGTTCCCAACCTGCGCTCGAACGACGTCTACGTCATCGATCCCGCCACGTTGAAGGTGGTCGACAAGTTCCGTGTCGGCGTCAACCCGCAGCACGTTGTGCCGTCATGGGATATGCGTACGCTATGGGTCGCCAACAACGCCGAAGGCCGCACGGATGGCAGCCTGACGCCCATCGACCCCAGGACGGGCAAGCCAGGCGCATCGGTGCCCGTCGACGATCCGTACAACATGTATTTCTCGCCCGACGGGAAATCCGCGATCGTCGTCGCGGAAGCACTGAAGCGCCTGGACTTTCGCGACCCGAAGACGATGGCGCTGCAATGGTCGCTGCCGACGCCCAATTGCGGCGGCATCAATCACGCGGACTTCTCGATCGACGGGCGCTACGCGATCTTCACGTGCGAGTTCCAGGGCAGTCTCGCCAAGATCGATCTGGTCGAGCGCAAGGTGCTCGGATACCTCAAGCTGTCGAAGGGCGGCATGCCGCAGGACATCCGCATCTCCCCCGACGGCAAGCTCTACTTCGTGGCCGACATGCGAGCGGACGGCGTGTTCGTCGTGGATGGCGACGAGTTCAAGGAGATCGGCTTCATCGAGACCGGCAAAGGCACCCACGGCCTGTACCCGAGCCGCGACGGAAAGAAGCTATACGTCGCCAATCGCGGCTCGAACCGCATCCACGGTCCGCCGAGCGGCATGGGCAGCGTTTCGGTGGTGGACTTTGCGACCCGCAAAGTCGAAGCCAACTGGCCAATTCCCGGCGGCGGCAGTCCCGACATGGGCAACGTGAGCGCCGACGGCAGGCAGCTCTGGCTATCGGGCCGCTACGACAACGTCGTCTACGTCTTCGACACGACCTCGGGCGCGGTCACCAAGATCAAGGTCGGCACGGAACCGCACGGCCTCGCGGTGTGGCCGCAGCCGGGACGCTATTCGCTGGGGCATACGGGGAATATGCGCTAGTTATTCCGTGCAAAGTTTCGGTCGGCGCGTTCCGCGCCTCCCGCGATACTTTGCACGGGAAAAGTCATCCAGCGCGAAAAGCTTCGGGCGGCCGGGCGCTTTTCGCGTAGGAAACCCTCGCTTTAGGAACGCGTGTTCTGCGGCTGATTTTGGCTAACGCCTGCGACCGAGGGCAATAGCTAACGTCGTCCCCGCGAACGCGGGGACCCAGTGGCGTTCGACGAGCGATCTGGCTTCGGCAAGTGCGCTAACCCCTGCGGCGGATCGTCTCCACGCCGCCCATGTAGGGCGCCAGCGCTTTGGGTACGGCGATCGATCCGTCCTCGCGCTGATAGTTCTCCATCACCGCGACCAGCGTCCGCCCGACCGCCAGACCCGAACCGTTCAAGGTGTGCACGAGCTCGGGCTTACCCTTCTCATTGCGGAAGCGCGCCTGCATCCGCCGCGCCTGGAACG
>Ga0070678_100002203_pt1 | contig 10597 bp, 9 predicted proteins | sample KBSM73metaG_FD_65647 | JGI IMG/M metagenome (GOLD analysis project Ga0070678, IMG submission 65647) | Miscanthus rhizosphere microbial communities from Kellogg Biological Station, Michigan, USA - KBS M7-3 metaG | ecosystem: Host-associated > Plants > Roots > Rhizosphere > Soil ...
AGCGGCGGAATCGGCACCCAGAGCGGCAGATCCTCGTCGAGCACGTGGTCCTCGCGCACATAGCCGTGCGCGAGCACGTAGTCGCCGAGCTGCTGCGTGTTGCGCAGACCCGCGCAGTGGCCGAGCATGATCCAGGCATGCGGTCGCAGCACCGCGATGTGGTCGGTGATCGTCTTGGCGTTGGCCGGTCCGACCCCGATGTTGACCATCGTGATGCCGCTGCGGTCATCGCGCATCAGGTGATAGGCCGGCATCTGCGGCAGCCGCGGCGGCGGCACGCCGAGGTCGTCGCCCGTTCGCGCCTTCGTGCCGGCCCGCCGCGTGATCACGTTGCCGGGCTCGACGAACGCCGAGTACGCCGACGCGCCGGCCGTCGTATCCGCCATGCGTTCGTGACCGAGTCGCACGAACTCGTCGATGTAGAACTGGTAGTTCGTGAAGAGCACGAAGTTCTGGAAGTGCTCCGGATCGGTCCCGGTGTAGTGGCGCAGCCGGTGCAGCGAATAGTCGACCCGCGGCGCCGTGAACAGCGCGAGCGGATGGGCCTCGCCGGGCGCCGGCTCATCGGTGCCGTTCGCGATGCCGTCGTCCATTGCACCCAGGTCGGGCAGGTCGAATACGTCGCGCATCAACAGCCGCCGTTCCGGCGTCAGGTTGCCTTCGATGTGATCGTGCTCCGCGAAAGAAAAGTGAACCGGGATCGGCTGCGTGCCGGTGCCGATCTCGAGCGCGACGCCGTGGTTCTGCAGCAGCAGGCGGAACTGCTCGAGGTAGTAGTGGCCGAACAAATCCGGCCGGGTCAGCGTCGTCTCGTAGGTGCCGGGCCCTGACACGAATCCGTAGCTGAGCCTCGAGTCGGCACGCGCAACCGTGTCGGTCCGTACCCGAACGAACGGGTAGGTCGCGCGCACTCGACCGCCCGTGGGCTCGCCGTTGACGAAGGCCTGGAGTGCGCTGCGCAGATGCCCGACGCTGCCGTCGTAGATCGCCTTGACCTGCGCGAGCGCGGCAGTGGGGTCGTCGAAATTGGCCGGCGCAACATAGTGCGGCGACAGCGTGAGCGGATCCTTCTTGGCCATTCGCTATTGTCGCGCTCGGCGATGAAAGCTTGGTTGCGGGGCGTCGAAGCGCGCGGCCACGTTTGCCTTCATAGATCGGCCGTCGCCGGGTCGTCCCCTACACTGCCGCGGCGGCCTACGAGGCGACGCCGCGCATGCAACCTCGCTCGGTCAGGAGGGCTCGCGATGAAGGTGCTGGTGCTGGGCAGCGGGGTGATCGGCGTGTCGGCGGCCTACCAGCTCGCGATCGCCGGCCACGAGGTCGTCGTCGTCGACCGCCAGCCCGCCCCAGCGCTCGAAACCAGCTTTGCCAACGCAGGCGAGGTATCGCCCGGCTATTCGGCACCATGGGCAGGTCCCGGCGTCCCGCTGCAGGCCATCAAGTGGCTGCTGATGCGCCGTCGGCCGCTCGTCATTCGCGCCAACCTCGACTTGGAGCTGCTGCGCTGGGGCCTGGCGATGGTGCGCAACTGCACAGCGGCTCGCCACGAAATCAACAAAGCCCGCATGATGCGCTGGCTGAGTACAGCCGCGATTGCCTGGGTGCCCTGCGAGCCAGCCTGGCATCACCTACGACGAACCCACGCGCGGCACGCTGCAGCTGTTTCGCACCCGCAAGCAGTTCGATGGCAGCGCCGCTGACATCGCGGTCCTGCAGCGCAGCGGCGTCGGCTTCCAGTTGCTAGACGCGGCCGGCTGCATCGAGCACGAGCCCGCTCTTGCGACGGTGCGCGAGAAGTTCGTCGGTGGCCTGCTGCTGCCCGGCGACGAAACGGGCGACTGCTTCAAGTTCACGCAGCGACTCGCTGAGCTGGCCGCCGAACGGGGTGTGACGTTTCGCCAGTCGGTCCGCATCGAGAGCCTGGTCCGATCGGGTGCGCGGCTCGAGGGCGTGCAGACCGATGCCGGCCGCCTCGTCGCCGATGCCTACCTGCTTGCGCTCGGCAGCTACTCAGCGCTGCTGTTGAAGCCGCTTGGCATCCGCATCCCGGTCTATCCGGTCAAGGGCTACTCGATCACGGTGCCGATCGTCGATCCGTCCGGCGCACCCGAATTCACGGTGATGGACGAGACCCACAAGGTCGCGGTGACGCGCCTCGGCGACCGGATCCGCGTCGGCGGCACGGCGGAGCTCGCCGGCTACACGCTGAAGCTGCACGAGGCCCGCCGCCACACGCTCGAGCACGTCGTCGGCGACCTGTTCCCGCGCGGCGGCGACCTCTCGAAAGCGGAGTTCTGGTGCGGCCTGCGGCCGAGGACGCCGGACGGCACGCCGATCGTCGGGCCGACCGAGATCGGCAACCTCTACCTAGCGACCGGCCACGGGACGCTCGGCTGGACCATGGCCGCCGGCACCGCGCGGGTGATCGCTGACCTGATGTCGAAGCGCACGCCGGAGATCGATCTCGTCGGTCTCACCCTCGCACGGTATCGGCAGTCTCCCTGATCGCCGCGGCGTCGCCGAACGCCGGTGCGAGCGGACCGACGACGAAGGGGAGCGCCGCCGGCCGCACGTCGATCCGGAACGAACAGACGGCCGAGAGCGGCTCACCGTCGGCGGCCAGCGGAATCGGCGTATCGCTCATGATCTGCAGCGATCGATAGGACGACGTCGAGACCCGAGCGTCGCGCAGATGCGTGCCCGCCAGCAGCCGCGGCAGCATCCGCAGGGCGCCGACCCGGCCGAATTCGCCGGCAAGCAGCAGGTCGAGCCGGCCGTCGTCGATGCGCGCACCCGGCACCGCGGGCATGCCGCTGCCGAAGGTCGGCGTGTTGCAGGTCGAGGCGAACAGCACGTCGCCGCAGTGCCGGATTTCGCCGTCCAGCGTGATGCGAACGCGCCAGCGCCGCAGGCCCGCGAGCTCGCCGAGGGTTCCCCACAGATAGCGTGGCAGTCCGCACAGACAGCGCGGCGCCACGACGACGCGTGAACAGATCGAAGCGTCGAAGCCCGCGCACAGGCTCGAGATGAAGGGCACGCGCCGGCCTTCGGCGCTCAGCTCGCCGACGTCGATGGGCCGGCCCGGAGCGTTCAGCGCATGGCCGAGCGCGTCCGGCCACTTCATGGGAAACAGTCCGACCGCGCGCGCTGTGTCGTTCCCGCTGCCGAGTGGAACCAGACCGAGCGTGTGACCGCATTCGAGCGCCGGTGCGAGCAGGTGATGCAGAGTGCCGTCGCCGCCCACCAACACGACACGGGACGCGACCGGCATCGATCGCAAATTCGCCTGCGCTTCATTGATGCTGCGCGATTCGAGCAGCGACGCGTTTGGTGCCTCGCTGCGCAGCCACTGCTCGATCGGACTGCGCAGCGCCGCCGCCCGGCCGCCGGCGGCACGTGGATTCAGCACGACCACGGCCGCCGTCATGCCGGGGATTGGACGCGTCGCGCGGACGAACGGGAATCGGGTCTTTCCGCCGCGCGCCCGACCGGGAACATGAGTCCCGAACGCTACAGTCGTCGCCAGGAGGGTGGGCAATGGCCGAGCGGATCGTGCGGGCGCCGATGGCGTCGACCGTCGTCGAAGTACTGGTTGCGCGCGGCAACGCGATAACGGCCCGCCAGCCGCTCGTCGTCATCGAGGCGATGAAGATGGAGCACGAGCTGTGCGCCGACGTCGACGGCACTGTTGTCGAGCTGCTCGTACAGCCCGGCGATGCGGTCGACGACGGCGATGTCCTGCTGCGCCTCGGGCCGACTGTGGCTTCGCCGGCGGGTGCCGACCGCAGCGAGGCGGCATCCGCCGGTTCGCCTGATGTTCAGCCAGATAGCACCGCGCTGCGTGCCGATCTGCGCGACCTTCAGCAGCGCCTCGCCTTCACGACCGACGCAGCACGGCCCGAAGCCGTCGCACGTCGCCGCGCCAAGGGCCAGCGCACGGCGCGCGAGAACATCGACGACCTTTGCGATCCGGGTTCGTTCATCGAGTACGGCGCGCTCGCGCTCGCCGCCCAGCGCAGCCGGCGCGAGCTCGACGACCTGATCCGCAACACGCCGGCCGACGGCATGGTCACCGGCATCGGCAGCGTCAATGCCGCGTTGCATGGCGCGGCTGCGTCGCGCTGCGTCGTGATGGCCTACGACGCCACGGTGCTTGCCGGCACACAGGGCATGCGCAACCACCAGAAAACCGATCGCATGCTCGGCATCGCGCTCGACCAGCGCCTGCCGACCGTGCTGTTCGCGGAAGGCGGCGGCGGCCGCCCCGGCGACACCGATTCGGCTGTCATCGCCGGCCTGCACGTCAAGACGTTCGCGAGCTATGCGCGCCTGAGCGGCCAGGTGCCGGTCGTCGGCATCGTGGCGGGCCGCTGCTTTGCCGGCAACGCCGCGCTGGTCGGCTGCAGCGACGTGATCATTGCGACCCGCGACAGCAACATCGGGATGGGCGGCCCGGCGATGGTCGAAGGCGGCGGGCTCGGCGTCTACCCGCCGGAGGCCATCGGCCCGAGCGACGTGCAACGGGTCAACGGCGTGATCGACATCGAGGTCGACGACGAGGCTGCCGCGGTCCAGGCGGCGCGGCACTATCTGTCGTTCTTCCAGGGTGCGTTGTCGACCTGGGACGCCGCCGATCCGCTCTGGCTGCGCCAGGCGCTGCCCGAGAACCGCGTCCGCGTGTACGACATGCGCGCGCTGATGCGCCATCTCGCCGACACCGGCTCGCTGCTCGAGCTGCGCGCCGGCTTCGGCGTCGGCATCCTGACCGCGCTGGTCCGCATCGAAGGGCGACCGGTCGGCCTGCTCGCGAGCAACCCGGCCCACCTCGGCGGCGCCATCGATGCCGATGCAGCCGACAAGGCCGCGCGCTTCATGCAGCTCTGCGATGCGCACGGGCTGCCGATCGTCTCGCTGGTCGACACGCCCGGCTTCATGGTCGGTCCCGACATCGAGACTCACGCTCAGGTCCGCCACGTCAGCCGGATGTTCGTGGTCGCCGCTCATCTGCGGGTGCCGTTCTTCGCGGTCGTGGTGCGCAAGGGCTATGGTCTCGGCGCGATGGCGGTGACGGGCGGCGGCTTCCGTGCGACGGTGGCGACCGTCGCGTGGCCGAGCGGCGAATTCGGCGCGATGGGCCTGGAGGGGGCGGTGCGCCTGGGCTATCGAAAGGAGCTGGCGCAGGCGCCGGAAGGTGCGGAACGCGACGCGCTCTACGCACGCCTGGTGGCGCAGCAGTACGAGAGTGGCAAGGCGATCAACATGGCGTCGACCCTGGAGATCGATGCGGTCATCGACCCGGCCGAGACCCGCAGCTGGCTCTCTCGCGGCTTGGCGTCGGCACGCATCGCGCCCTCGACCGGCCGCTACGTCGACCCGTGGTGACAGGGGACGTCAAAGTGGGAGAGTGGGTGGGGCGGTCGAGATCGGCTCAGCGCAATTTCTTCGCCGCGGTGGCTGGCGCGTCGGGCCAATATCGCGACTGCAAGGAAGGCAGCGCTGCTTCGTAGCCGATGGCATCGCGGCTGTGGTTGATCGGCGGGGGCGTCGAGTCGACGACGTAGCCCCCTTCGACCTCCCGGCCTGCGAGGCACCAACGTCGCACGTCTTCGACCCAATCCGCATCGCCGGCCATCGTTTGCTCCGAGCACGCACCTGTGCGCGCAGAGATCGTGCCCATTCGTCGGCTGTTTGCAATCGGCCGATGCAACCGAAGCGCGTAGGAGCGCGCTGACTTGTCACGCGTCCGAGGGTCGCGTCGCAGCCAAGGGACCGCGGTTTCGCTCCGAGTGGCTTTGACGCCCAGCCTACAGCTGCGACCGCACGGCGCCGCGACACTTCGAGCAAGCCGCAGCGTGCGGCCGGTGCCGGCGTGGCCGGCGCCCTTTCAGGAGTCCGCCATGAAGAGCATGTTGATTCGTCCCCTTCTCGCCGCCGCCGCGGCCATCGCCATCGGCGCGCCGTCGCTGAGCATCGTCGCCGCGCCGTCCGATGGACCGCCCGACGCGACTGCGCTGCGCCATGTCCCGAGCGCAACCGCCGGCCGCATCGTCGGCATCGAACCGATCCGCGCCCGCCCGAAAGGCTCGGGCGCCGGGGCAGTCGCCGGTGGCGTGGTGGGCGGCGTGCTCGGCAATAAGGTCTTCGGCGGCACCGCCGCGACGGTGATCGGTGCCGCCGCGGCGCCGTCGTCGGCAACAACCTCGAGCGCAATCATCGGACCGAGGTCACCGGCTATCGGGTCTCGGTTCGGCTCGACAATGGGGGCTCGCGCACCTTCACCGAATCCCAGGTCGGCGGCCTTCGTGTCGGCGACCGGGTTCGCATCCACGGGGGGCGCCTTCAACGGTAACGAGCGGGGTGCTGCATGGCGAAAGGGACGCGGGTTCGGGTCGGAGTCGGCGGCTGGACTTTCGCTCCATGGCGCGACAACTTCTTTCCGAAGGGGCTGCCACAGCACCGTGAGCTCGAGTACGCCGCTGAGCACCTGACCGCGATCGAGATCAACGGCACCTACTACCGGACGCAGAAGCCCGAAAGCTTCGCGAAGTGGCGCGACGAGACGCCGGCCGACTTTGTGTTCTCGGTGAAGGCCTCGCGCTATGCGACAACCCAGCGCGTGCTCGCCGATGCGGGCGAGTCGGTCGAGCGGTTCATCAACAGCGGCATTGCCGAACTCGGGCCGAAGCTCGGCCCGATCGTGTGGCAGTTCATGCCGACCAAGAAGTTCGATGCGGCCGACTTCGAGGGTTTCCTGAAACTGCTGCCGAACAAGGTCGACGGTCTTCCGCTCCGGCACGCGATGGACGTGCGGCACGCCAGCTTCATGGTGCCGGAGTACTTTGCGCTCGCGCGCAAGCACAAGGTCGCGACGGTCTTTGCCGACTCCGACGAGTACCCGTCGTTCGCCGACTTGACCGGCGACTTTGTCTACGCGCGCCTGATGCGCACGCAGCCTGAGATCGACACGGGGTATCCCAGCAAGGCGCTCGATGGCTGGGCCAAAGCCGCGACGACTTGGGCTGGAGGCGCAGAACCCGCCGACTTGCCCAAGGTCGAGCCCGCGGACGCGCCCAAAAAGGCGCGCGATGTCTTCATGTATTTCATCAGCGGCGCGAAGGAGCGGGCGCCATCAGCCGCGATGGCATTGCTCGAGCGCCTCGGCCGCTGACGTCTCGCTGGCTTCTGCGACTCCCTGACCAAGCTGGTTGGATAAGGGCGTGGCGCCCAAGTTTTGTCCTGTCACCTGCCGCGGTTGCGGCCGAACAGGAAGGTGGCAACAGCCAGGATTACGAACACGATGAAGAGGATCTTGGCGATGCCGGCGGCGCCGGCAGCGATGCCGCCGAAACCGAGCACGGCGGCGATCAGTGCGATCACCAGGAACACGACGGCGTAGTGAAGCATCTTGGACTCCTTGGAGGCTGCGGCATCGCGAAGATCGCGTTGTCTCGACAGGTTGGGTGCATCTTCCCCGCGCCGCATCCAACCGGCGATAGGCGCTCGGCCCTGATCGCTGCGGGTGCCACGTCTCACCACGCGTAAGACCTCTCCGACGCTGGCGGCACGACCGCGGCGCCGTCAACGCCGGCGCGGTCGTGCCAAACTTCGAAGGCTACCGATAACGCCTCGTCTCATGCCTGAACCTGACACTGCCTCGCCACCTTCGCCGGTGGCTGCAAGACCGCCGCGCCCCTCCGCCACCGTCGTCGTCGTGCGCGATGCCGGTCGCGGCATCGAGGTGCTGCTGTCGCGGCGCGCCGAGCGCGGCGATCACAACAGCGGGGCGTGGGTGTTTCCGGGCGGCCTCGTCGATGCCGGCGACCGACAGGCGCATTCGTTTTGCGCCGGCCTCGACGATGGGCAGGCCAGCGAGCGGCTCGGCATCGCTGCCGGCGGGCTCGACTACTACATCGCAGCGGTGCGCGAGTGCTTTGAGGAATCGGGCCTGCTGTTCGGCAGCACCGATGGAGCGCTGATGGAGGTCGACGCTGTCGCCACCGAACGGCTGGCGCCGTGGCGCGGCTGGCTCCATCGCGGCGAGCGCACGCTAAGCGAGTTCTGCACCACCTTCGGTCTTCGGCTTGCTGTCGACCGGCTGATCTACCTGAGTCACTGGATCACGCCGATCGGCCGCGCCAAGCGCTTCGACACGCGCTTCTTCCTCGCGATCGCGCCGCCGGTCCAGACCGCCGTGCACGACGGCCATGAGCTGGTCGAGCAGCTCTGGCTCAAGCCGGGCGATGCGTTGCATAAACGCGCCGCGCTGAAGCTGTTGACACCGACCCAGAAGACGCTCGAGCTGCTGATGCGCTTCGAAAGCATCGCCGCTTTGCTCGAATGGGCCAGTGCGGACCGCAAGGTCGTGCTGACGGTACCCCGCATCGGCAACGGCAGCCAGGGTATTCGCACCGTGATGCCGGACGAGCCGGCCTGGGCCGAGCTCGGCCGCATCGACCCCAAGGGCAACGGTCAGCATTCGTACGACATTCAGCCCGATGTCGCGGTGCGGCTCTCGCTGCGCTTGATCCGCGTGACCGCCAACAACGGCAACATGATGACCGGGCCGGGCACCAACACGTACCTCGTCGGCGGCGGCGCGGAAAACGAGTGGGCGGTGATCGATCCGGGGCCGCTCGGTGAGCACCATGTGCGCGCGGTCGTCGACGCCGCACCGGGTCCGATCCGCTGGATCTTCGCGACCCACACGCATGTCGATCATTCGCCGGCGACGGTGCTGCTGAAGTCGCTGACCGGCGCGCGCGTCCACGGCCGCCTGCCGGATCACCGCGAGTGGCAGGACGCGACGTTCGCTCCCGAGATCGCGCTGCAGGGCGGGGAGCGCTTCGAGCTGCCGGGCTCGACGACCCTGCGCGCGATCCACACGCCCGGCCACGCGTCGAACCACATCTGCTACCTGCTCGAGGAAGAGAAGCTGCTCTTCACCGGCGACCACGTGATGCAGGCGTCGACCGTTGTGATCAATCCGCCCGACGGCGACATGGCGGCCTACATCGCCTCGCTGCGTGCACTGCTCGAAGAGGACCTCGAGTGGCTCGCGCCCGGACATGGCTTCCTGATGGCCGAGCCGAAGCGGGCGATCGAATGGATCATCGCGCACCGCCTGGAGCGCGAGGCCAAGGTGGTCGGTGCGCTGCAGGCTGAGGCCGGCGCAACGGCCGAGGCCCTGCTGCCGCGCGTTTACGACGACGTGCCCGAGCGCCTCCACAAGATGGCGCTGCGTTCGCTGAAGGCCCACCTGCAAAAACTGCAGGTCGACGGCCGGGCCGACGAGGCCGCGGGCCGCTGGTCGATGCGGGCTTGAGCCCTGGCGTGCGAAGACAGGAATCGGCAATGCGTCGATTCCTCTGTCTCACTGGACTACCCGCCTGACAAGCTCCGCCGGTCGTCCGCCGCCTCGGCCTCCAGGTGGCGCGTGCAATCAAGCAGCCCGACTTCGTGCGGCGAACGGGCAGACAGCACGGTCAGCGAGGTGTTGCCGAGCCGCTCGGGCCGGGCGATACCGTCGGCGAGGCGGGCATGCAGGTCGAGCATCGCGGCGATCACGAGGCCGTGCGTGACGACCGCGAGGTTGCCGTCGAGCGCATTGCGCAGCGCGACGACGCGGGTGAATGCCTGGGCCACGCGCGCATGGAACGTGGCAATCGATTCGCCGCCAGGAGGCGCGCCATCGAGCGTCATCGGATCGAACGGCAGCGTGTCGTAGGGCTGGCCGCGCAGATCGCCATAGTTGCGCTCGTGCAGCAATGGCTCCCAGCGGATCGGCAACCCGCATGCGTCGGCAATCGCTTGCGCGGTCTGCGCCGCGCGCGGCAGGTCGCTGCTGACGATCGCAACCACGCCGGCGTCGACCAGCCGGTTCGCGATCGCGGCGGCTTGCGCGAGGCCGCGCGGACTGAGCGGCGTATCGGCCGGCTGCAGCGTGCGCGACGCGTTCAGCGCGGTCTCGCCATGACGGATCAGGAAGATGCTCATGCAACGAAAGCGGTTCAGCCTGTCACGTCGCATCGGGCGATCGCGACGGCGCACCGGCCGCTGCCACGCCGACGCCGAGTGCCGTCAGCTGCTCGATCTGCGCCGCGGCGAAGCCCCAATCCTGCAGCGCCTCGCGGCCGAGCTCGCCGCGCTCGGGCGGGGGGCGGCGCGTGCCGCCGGGGGTGCGATCGAAACGCGGCACCGGCGCCGGCTGCTCGATCGTGCCGACCTTGGTGAACGCCGAGCGCGCTTGCGCATGCGGATGCGCGCGCGCTTCCGAGAACGTCAGCACCGGCGCGAAGCACGCGTCGGAGCCTTCGAACACCGTGCACCATTCGTCGCGGGTGCGGCTTGCGAACGTGCGCGTGAAGACCGTGCGCAGCTCGGGCCAGCCGGCCCGGTCCTGCTGCTCCGGCAACGGCGTCTCGGCCAGCCCGAGGCGCTCGAGCAGCTCGCGGTAGAACTTGGGCTCGATCGCGCCGATCGCGACGAAGCGATCGTCCTTCGTCCGGTAGGTGTCGTACCACGGGGCGCCGCCATCGAGCACGTTGACGCCACGCGTCTCCGACCAGGCGCCGGTCGCCTGCATGCCGGTGAACATCGT
>Ga0070678_100002207_pt1 | contig 10588 bp, 7 predicted proteins | sample KBSM73metaG_FD_65647 | JGI IMG/M metagenome (GOLD analysis project Ga0070678, IMG submission 65647) | Miscanthus rhizosphere microbial communities from Kellogg Biological Station, Michigan, USA - KBS M7-3 metaG | ecosystem: Host-associated > Plants > Roots > Rhizosphere > Soil ...
GATCCTGGCCGGCATCCCGCTCTCGCGCTTCTTCGATTCCCGGGCGCTTCCGGCCGACTCGGCCGACCGGAGACGATTCCTCGTGGCCGCGACCGAGATGAACACGCGCGGCGAAATGGACCACCTCGTCGCCGCGCTGTCCGAGGTGCGGGCATGAGCGCCGAGATCGAGGAGAAGACTGCCGCGGCCCTGAATGCGCGGCGCCCCGAGCCGCGCGCGGAGCCTCTGGTCTTCGAGCGCTCGGGCGAGGGGAAGGTCGGTTACTCTCTGCCGCCGCTGGACGTGCCGCCGGCAGTCGCGATCCCCGAGGGCCTGCGCCGCGGCGAGATCGCCGGCGAAACCGAGATCACCGAGGTCGAGATCGCCCGCCACTTCACGCGCCTCTCGCGCCTGAATTTCTCGATCGACCAGGGCCTCTATCCCCTGGGCTCCTGCACCATGAAGCACAATCCTCGGACGAACGAAGAGATGGCGCGCCTGCCGGGCTTCGCCGCGGCGCACCCCCTCGCTCCGGAGTCGGTGTCCCAGGGCGCCCTGGAGCTGGCCTGGAAGCTCGAACGTATCCTCGCCGAGCTGACCGGGCTCGCCCGCGTCACGCTGCAGCCTTCGGCCGGGGCCCAGGGCGAGCTCGCCGGCATTCTCATGGTCCGCAAGGCCCTGGAGAAGTCGGGCCGCGCCCGCACGACCGTCCTCATCCCCGATTCGGCCCACGGGACCAATCCCGCGTCCGCACATTTTGCCGGCTACAAGGTGCGCGAGCTGAAGTCGAACGCCCGAGGCACGATCGACCTGGCCACGCTCGAGGCCGCGATGACCGAGGACGTCGCGGCCCTCATGCTCACGGTCCCCAACACGCTCGGCGTCTTCGAGGACCGGATCCTCGACATCGCCCGGATCGTGCACGAGAAGGGCGGGTACCTCTACTGCGACGGCGCGAACTTCAACGCGTTCGTGGGCGTCGCCAAGCCGGGGCTCATGGGCGTGGACGTCATGCACATGAACCTCCACAAGACTTTCTCGACGCCGCACGGGGGAGGAGGGCCCGGCTCGGGTCCGGTCGCGGTGGCGGAGAGGCTCGCGCCATTCCTGCCGCGGCCCACGGTCGAGCGGCGTGAGGACGGGACCTACTCCCTCGACGCGGACCGGCCCGACTCGATCGGAAGGCTCCGCACGTTCCTCGGCAACTTCGGGATGTTCGTGCGCGCGCTCGCGTACATCGCGGCCTATGGCAACCGCATCGGCGAGGTCGCGCGCGGAGCCGTGCTCAACGCGAACTACATCCGTGCCGGGCTCTCGGACCTGTACCACCTCAAGTACGACGCGCCGTCGATGCACGAGGTGGTCTTTTCGGACAAGAAGCAGACTGAGCACGGCGTCTCGAACATGGACATCGCGAAGCGGCTCATGGACTACGGTTTTCACCCGCCGACCGTGTCGTTCCCGCTGATCGTGCACGGAGCGCTCATGATCGAGCCCACCGAGACCGAGGGGAAGGTCGGCCTGGATGCCTTCATCCACGCCATGCGCGAGATCGCCCGGGAGTGCGCGGAGGCGCCCGACATGGTGCGCGCGGCGCCGCACTCGACTCCGGTGAAGCGGGTCGACGAAGTGGGCGCGGCCAAGAAGCTGACCCTTCGCTGGCGCCCCTGAGGGCGCCGCCGCTGGAGGCCCTGGGCCCCTCGACGCCGGGAGTATGCTGAAGGCCTGAACGTTTCGGTTCGGGCAGCGGTCCTCGCGACGCTCGTTTCCGGCATCGCTGCGTCCGCGCGGCCCGCCGAGGCTCCGGTTCCACTTCCGTCGAAGGGCGACCGTTGGGTCGAGGTCCGGACGAAGAACTTCACCCTCTACGGCAACGCCAGCGAGTCCAAGACCCGGGAAGTCGGCCTCGAGATGGAGCGGCTGCGCGCCGTGCTCGTTCTGCTCAAGCGGGGGTCGGCCGCGAATGCGATGATGCCCACCTTCCTCTACGTCTTCAAGAGTTCCCAGGCGCTCGACCCCTTCCTTCCGCGCGAAGAGGGGGACGAGCATCGGTGGGCGTCCTACTACCAGGGCGGCCGGGACAGCAACTACGCGATGATGTCCGCGGCGTGGAACACCGATCCGCGGCCGACCATTTACCACCAGTACATCTACGATTTCATCGACGCCAATTTCGACGAGCTCCCTCTCTGGTACGAGGTCGGCGTCGCGGGCTACTACAGCACTTTCCAGACCGAGGGCGCCGAGGCGCGGACGGGCATGGTCCCGGAGGACGACCTCCACTTGCTTCGGAGCCGCGGGATGTGGATCCCGCTCGATCGCCTGCTCGCGGCCAGACGCGATTCGCCCGAGTACATGGACCCGGACCGGACGAGCCTCTTTTTCGCGGAGTCGTGGGCTTTCGCCCATTACCTGATGCAGGGCAACCCGAGCCGCACGCCGCAGCTGGGCCGGTACATGAGCCTCGTCAAGCAGGGGCGGCCGCAGGACGAGGCGTTCCGGGAGGCCTTCGGGACGGACTACGCGACCGTCTACAGCGAGCTCAATTCCTACATCCGCAACAACAAGCGGTTCCTCTATAACCGCTTCCAGTTCGCCGAGCTCAAGCCGCCGACGGAGGCGACGACGACGCCGATGAGCTCCGAGGACGTGGTCGTGCGGCTCGGCGACCTGCTCGCCCACACGCAGCAATACGCGGACGCCGAGCGCTTCTATCAGGCCGCGCTCTCCGCGAATCCCGAGAGCGCGGCCGCGCTCGGGGGGCTCGGATGGATGCGACGGCGGCAGGAGAAGAACGACGAGGCGACGGGCCTGATGCGCCGCGCGGCCGCGGCGGGCTCGAAGGACTTCCGCGTCTACTACTACGACGGACTGTACCGCTGGGAGGAGATCGGGAAGAGATTCGATTCGAACAACGCCGAGCAGCGCGCCCTGCTCGAAGCGGCGCGCGCCGCCTTCCGCAAGAGCGCCGACCTCAACCCCGATTTCGCGGAAGCCCTGGCGATGTTCGGGCGCACCTATCGGTACGAGCCCTTCGGAGCGAACGTGGACGAAGGCATCGCGGCTCTCGAGCAGGCGAAGGCGCGGCTCGCCGCCCGCCAGGACGTAGCCGCCGATCTGACCGCCCTCCAGGAGCGCAAGAACCAGCCCGGCCGGGCGGACGCGCTCCTCGGACCGGCCGCGGTGCCGGCCGCCGGGAAGGGCACGTCGAATCCGGTGGCCGAGTTCGAGGCCGGCGTCGCGAAGGTCAACCGGCTGGTCGAGGAGCGCAAGCTCGACGAGGCCGTCAAGGTTCTCGACGGGCTCATGCCCGAGTCGGACGCGGAGACCCGGGCAGAGCTGGAGCGCTACCGGGAGAAGCTCGTGCGGACGGCGGCGTCGAACAAGGCCGTCGACGCCTACAACGCCGCGATCGCCCTCTACAACAAGCGCGACTACCGGGGAGCGCTCGCCGCATTCCGGAAGGTCGCATCCGAGAGCCAGGATGCCGACATGGCGAAAGCCGCCCGCCAGAAGTCCGAGGAGATCTCCCGCCTGCTGGCGACGAGTTCCGCGAAGCCCTGACGGGCCGGTTTTCGGCGAGACCGCCTGATATCCTTCCGGGGCCACGAGCGCCATGAGCGACGCCTTCCACAGGAAATGCCCGCTCTGCGGGGGTGAGATGTTGCGCTCGCGCTCGAACACCTCCGGCTACACGTCCTACTTCTGGAAAAAGCCCTGGAAGACCGGGATCTTCTCGTGGGGTGTCGAGAAGGTGTTTCCGTGGGCGTGCATGGGCTGCGGCGTCGTCCTCTTCTATCTCGACCGGCTTCCGGCGATCGCAGAGGAGTACCGCACATCGGCCAACCCGAGTCGTGCGCCGGAAGGCTACCCGGCGACCATCAAGCCTTGATCGCCATCGGGTACCTCGACGGCAACCGGCTCTCGCGGGCCGTGATTGCGGGAGCACACTTCGTCGCCGAGCGCGCCGAAGCGCTCAACAAGATCAACGTTTTCCCGGTGGCCGACGGCGATACCGGCACGAACGTCGCTTCGACGCTCCAGAAGGTGGCGGCGGGAATCTCGCGCATCCGGCAGCGGCACGTCCGCGAGATGTCCAAGGCCCTCGCCGACCAGGCGATCGGGGGAGCGCGCGGCAACTCCGGCGCCATCCTCGCGCAGTTCTTCTGCGGGTTCTCCGAAGGTCTGCCCGACTCTCCTCGCGTGACGACCCGCGCCTTCGGCGCCGCCGTCGTGAAGGCGGCGGAGTCGGCTTACAGCGCGATCGCCCGGCCGGTCGAGGGGACGATCCTGACGGTCATCCGCGACTGGGCGCGGCACGTCGCGGACCGCGCGGCCGAGGTCGCGGACTTCGGAGTCTTGCTGCCCGAATCGCTGAAAGCCGCGCGGACGTCGCTGCAGAACACCCCCAAGCAGATGAAAGTCCTCCAGAAAGCCGGCGTCGTCGACGCGGGCGCCCAGGGGTTCGTGTACCTGCTCGAGGGCATCGTCAAGTACCTCCGGGAGGCGGCGCGCTTCTCTCCCCCTCCGGTCGAGCCGGAGGAGGTCCGCGCCGCGATCTTCGACAAGACCCCCGAGTCGATCCTTTTCCGCTACTGCACGGAGGCGCTCCTCGAAGGCGACGCCATCGACCGGGATGCTCTCCGCCGCGAGGTCGCGCTTCTCGGCGATTCCATCGTTCTCGCCGGAGGCGCTTCGCGCGTGCGGCTCCACGTGCACACGAACGAGCCGGAGAAACTCTTCGCCGTCGCGGCCCGGTTCGCCGACGTCGCTCAGACCAAGATCGAGGACATGCGCGCCCAGCACGAGTCGCGCTTCGACCAGAACCGCGCGTCGCGGGTGGGGATCGTCACGGATTCGACCTGCGACCTGCCGGCGACCATGCTCGAGGAGCTGGGCATCGGCGTGGTGCCGGTCCGCGTCTACTTCGGTTCCGAGAACTATCTCGACAAGGTCACGATCACGCCGGCCGAGTTCTACGCGCGATTCTCCGTGACCGACCAGGCGCCCAAGACGTCGCAGCCGCCGCCGGCGGACTTCACGCAGGTCTACCGCAACGTCGCGGCCCACGCCGGATCCATCGTTTCCGTGCACCTCTCCTCCGCGGTCTCGGGGACGTACCAGGCGGCCCTGGTCGGGGCGCGCCCCGTGGAGAAGACCGGGATCACCCACGTCGACAGCCGGAACGTCTCGGTCGGCCTCGGCCTCGTCGTCCGCGCCGCCGCGGAGGCCGCGGCCGCGGGCAAGAGCGCCGACGAGGTCGCGGAAGTGGCCCGGGATACGGCCGCGCGCGTGCGGACGTTCGTCGCGGTCCCGACGCTGACCCACCTGGTGCGCGGCGGTCGCGTGTCGCCGCTCAAGGGGCTCATCGCGAAGATGCTGGGGCTCCTGCCCATCCTGACGATCTCGAAAGAGGGCAAGGCCGAGCCCGTGGCCAAGGCTCGCGGCTATGACGCCGCGCGGCGCAAGACGCTCAAGCTCCTCTTCGAGGAAGCCGGCGAGCGCGCCAGCGCCTCGCGCCGCTTCGGAGTCGCGCACTGCGACGCCGAGGACGTGGCCGAGGAAATGGCGCGCGAAATCCGCAAGCGCTACCCGGAATCCGACGTCATGATCGTCGAGTGCGGTCCGGCCCTCGGAGCCCATGGAGGCCCCGGAGCGCTCGCGCTGTCGGTGCTGCCCTGAACGCTAAACGCTAAACGCTAAACGCTAAACGTTAGACGCTTCCCCCGGTTCCTTGATCCTCACCGTCGGCCACTCCAATCGCTCCCTCGCGGACTTCCTCGCGATCCTCGAGGCGCATGCGATCGACCGGATCCTCGACGTCCGGCGCTATCCGGTGTCCCGCAAGTGGCCGCACTTCGACGCGGAACCCCTGGCGCGCGCCCTGGCGGAGGAGGGGATCGCCTACTCCGGAATGCCCGAGCTCGGCGGACGGCGCAAGCCGCGGCCGGACTCGCCGCACGTCGCCTGGCGGGAGGAGAGCTTCCGGGGCTACGCCGATTTCATGGACACGCCCGACTTCGAAGCCGGGCTCGCGCGCGTCTTCGAGCTCGCGCGGTCCGGCTCGAAGCGACCGGCGCTCCTGTGCGCCGAGGCGGTGCCCTGGCGGTGCCACCGCTCCCTCATCGCCGACGCGCTCGTGGCTCGAGGCGTCGAGGTCATGGACGCGCTGTCGGCGACCTCCGCGAGGCCGCATGCCTTGCCGACGTTCGCGCGGGTCGAGGGGACGAGGGTGATCTACGACGGGGGAAGCGTCGGAATGTTCCCCTAGAGCCGTTTCGTCGCGAGAAGCAGCACGTCCCGCTCTCTCGGTGCGATCCCGAGCTTCTTCCACTCGGACACGAGCGCCGCGAACGCGGCGGAGAGACCCTGGGTCTCGCACCCGCGGGCGAGCCGCTGGATCGCCTGGTCGGCGGTGGTCGATCCTCCATCCGGCTGCAACGCAAAGAACCCGCGCGAGGCGATGACGAGCAGGTCCTTCGGCGCGGTCTCGAGCGTCGCCTCGGACACCCCGGCGGACTCGCGGACTTCGAAGGGGACGGGCCGTCCGAAGCGCAGGAGAAACGGCACGGGCGCGCCGCGGGAGGCGAGGGCCACGCGGTCTCCCTCCCAGCGCGCCACCGTCACCGCGCAGCCCGCGTCCGCTTCCGCGGCCCGTCGCAGGACTTCGGAGGGCGGGGCGGACGAGAGGAGCGCGCGGGCGGCCCGCGATGCGCGGACGATCGGGCCGACGGAGTCCTCGAGATCGCGGGCGTCCTCGACGAGCAGCATGGCGACGCAGCCCGGTCGGCTCTCGACGGCATAGACCGAGAGGACGGGCCCCTCCGACCTCCATCGGAGCGGCGCCGACTCGAACCCCGGAGTCTCGGGCCAGGTCGTCGGGTTCAGGAGCGGGGAGACGCCTCGAAGGACGGCCGCGGCGCCGTCGCGGCGGGCCTGGCGGACGGCGGCGACGTGCTCGCGCACGCTCTCGACGGCGAGGGCGGCGTGGGTGCCGACCTCGGAGAGAAACTCTTCGTCCTCCTTGGTGAAGTTGCGCCGGCGCTTGTTCAGGACCTCGATCACGCCGACGATCTCCCCCCGGGGCGTGCGCAGGGGAGCCGCCAGGATGGACTGCGTCGTGAAGCCGGAGGACGCATCCGTCCGCTTGTCGAAGCGCGCGTCGCGGTAGGCGTCCACGCTGTTGATGACCTGGCCCGTCCTGGCGACGGTGCCCGCGATTCCCGTCCCGACGCGCAGCCGGATCGGGTTGACGGAACCGCCCTCGAGGATCTGACTGACGAGCTCGTCCGAGCCCGGCTCGCGCAGGAAAATGGTCCCGCGCTCCGAGTCGGTTTCCGAGGTCGCGGTCCGGAGGATGATGCGCAGCGTTTCGGTCGGATCGAAGGTCGCGGCGAGAGACTTGTTGGCCTCGAGGATGACCATGAGCTTGACCATCCGGGCGCGCGTGACCGAAACCTCGGCGAGCACGCGGTCGAGGACCTGGCCCTCGAAGGCGGAGATGGCGTCCGAGAGGGCCGTCGCGTCGGGAAAGCGCGACTCCGGATCCTTGGCGATCGCGCGCTCGAGGATGTCGCGGAGCTCGGGCGCCAGGAACTGGGGCGTTCCGGGAACCGTGTCTCCCGGCTCTCCTCTGTAGAGCGCCGATTCGATGGCGATCCCGAAGTCCATGAGACGCGGCTCGCCGTCTTCGCCGACGATCACGTTCTCGGGCTTGAGGTCCCGGTGCAGCACGCCGATCCGGTGCGCGGCGGCGAGACCGCCGCAGATGCCCTTGGCGATCGCGAGCCCGCGTCCGAGCGGGAGCATGCGCTCGCGTTCCTCCATGTCCTTGAGCGTCGGGCCGGCGATGTATTCCATGGAGACGAACTCTTCGCCCGCGATCTCCGTGAGGTCGTAGACGCGGCAGACGTTCGGGTGTGTCACGCGCCGCGACAGGATGATCTCGCGGCGGAGAGTTTCGCGCCGCTCGGGCGACACGCGATCGGGGCGGATGCGCTTGAGCGCGATCTGCTGATCCAGCTTCAGGTCGCAGGCGCGGTAGACGACGCCCATCCCGCCGAAGCCCAGAACCGAGTCGATGCGATAGCGGTCCCCGAGGATCGTGCCGACGGTAACCGGAACCTCGCGGGCGCTTTGATTCGTCCGCTGGGTCGTTCCGTCTCGCGTCGGCAGTTCGCTCTCGTGGCCCAAGTCGACGATGATTCTAAGCCGCCGCCGGGACCGATCCCTTTGACTTTCGCGGCTGTTTCTTTGACTTTCGCTTCGCGGGGGTCTAGATTGCCAAACCAGCGTGTTCATTCGATTCGACGTGCCAGTTTCACATTCACAAGCGAGGGAGGAGCATCGTGAGACAGCGCCATCGCGTCCGGGTGCCAGGTCTTCGTCTCGCCCTGATGGCCGCCGCCGCGGCCCTGCTCGTCAGCGCTAACGCGTTTTCCTCCGGTTTCCAGGTCATGACGCACGGCGCCCGCGCGAGCGGCATGGGCCTCGCCTACGCCGGCATCAGCGGCGATCCCACGTCGGTCTTCTACAACCCCGCGGGCATCGCCTGGATGAACCACTTCGAGGGATACCTGGGCGTCAACTTCCTGACCCGGACGGAAGGGGAGCTCGCGGGTGCGGCCCCGTTCCCGGGCTCGGGCGCGCTCGAGACCATGGAGAACAACTGGTACTTCTTTCCGGACGGCTACCTCGTCCTCCCGTTGACCAACGAGCTCAACGTCGGTGTCGGCGGCTTCGCCCAGTACGGCCTCGGACTGAAATGGGACAACCCGAACACCACGTTCACGGGCCAGTTCATCTCGCAGAACTCGGTGATCCAGGCGATGGACACCAACCTCAACTTCACGTACCGGCTGTTCCCGGAGCTCGCGATCGCGGCCGGCGTCGACTACCGGTTCTCGAAAGTCCAGCTCGAGCGCAACCAGGCCGCCGTCAACCCCTTCAACGGCGCGGTCGTGCCGGTCGCGCACGTCAAGCTCAACAGCGACCTCCTCGAGAACGGCGGCTGGGGCTGGAACGTGGCCCTCATGTTCAAGCCCGTCCAGAGCATCTCGATCGGCGCCTCATACCGCTCGAAGATCGACGTCGATTACGAGGGCGAGGCCACGTTCACCCAGAGGCCGACGGGCAATGCCGCTCTCGACGCCATCGTCGCGGCCTCGCTGCCGCCCGGCAATCCTCCCGTGTTGACCTCGATCGCCTTCCCTTCGAGCCTCAACCTCGGCGTCGGCATCGAGCTCGGCAACCAGTGGCTCCTGTCTCTCGAAGCGGACTGGACGGAGTGGTCCCGTTTTCAGAGCCTCGCCATCATCTTCCCGACCCTCCCGGGGCGCGACATCTTTCGCCCGGAGCTCTGGGAAGACAGCTGGGCGTATCGGGCGGGTCTGGAGAAGGGATTCGGCAACTGGGCGGTCCGCATCGGCTACTACTACGACAACACGCCGCAGCCCGACTTCGACGTGAGCCCGCTCCTGCCCGATTCGGATCGCAACGTGTACACGGCGGGCTTCGGGTACAACACCGAACGCTGGGGATTCGACCTGGCGGCGGTGCTGCTCAAGTTCAAGGAGCGCGCCATCCTGCCCCCCGTGCCGCAGACGGACAATTACTACGGCACCTACAAGGAGACCGGCCTCGTCCTGACGGCCGGGATCCGTCTGGCCCTTTGAGGCGGAGGAAGCCATGAAAACACTGCTGCGTTCCCTCGGTCCGGCCGCCGCGATCCTGGCCCTGGCCGCCGCGCCGCTCTCGGCCCAGTTCACGCACTACGTCGCTCTCGGCGACAGCCTCACGGCGGGCGTCGAGGGGGGCTGCCTGGTTCAGCGAAACCAGCTGGCCTCGTTCCCGGCGGTCCTCGCGAACGCGCTCAACCAGACCGACTTCCAGCAGCCCCTGGTCCAGGAGCTCGGCCTGACGAACCCGCTCGTCGGTGCTCCGTGCCTGGGCGCGGTGCTGTCGGGCAGCTCGATCACCGTCGGCCCGATCTCACAGATGGGCGGACCGCTCAACGCGCTTCTCGCGCGTCCCTACGACAACCTGGGCATCCCGGGAGCCAACGTCGGGGATCTGGTGAGCCTGACCCACGGCAACCCGAACGGCGGCAGCACGGCCGTGCGCTTTTCGGCCCTCGTGCTCCGCAACGTCCCGGGCTCGCCCTTCGACGGCATGAACGCCGTGACCGAGGCGAACCTGCTCGGGCCGGACCTCATCACGCTCTGGGCCGGATCGAACGACATCCTCAGCGCCGCGACCGCGGGGCTGTTTCTCCCGGGTGTCACCGCGACTCCGCCGGACGTCTTCGAGGACAACTACGCGGCGGTGCTCGAGAACATCGCGGTGCCCGGGCGGACGATCGTCGCGGGCAACGTTCCGGACGTCACGGCGATCCCGTTCACGACGACAGTGCCGGCGCGAATTACCATCCCGGGAGGCTCCGTCCCCGTCCTCGGGCCGGGCAACGACGCATATCCCTGCGAGCCCGTCGCTCCGGACCACGGCTGTCCGGTGCCCGACGGCACACTCGTCACTTTGCCCGCGTCCGCGCTGCTGGCTCAGGGGATCGGCGTGCCGGTGGCCCTGGGCGGGACCGGACAACCGCTTCCGG
>Ga0070678_100002211_pt1 | contig 10580 bp, 7 predicted proteins | sample KBSM73metaG_FD_65647 | JGI IMG/M metagenome (GOLD analysis project Ga0070678, IMG submission 65647) | Miscanthus rhizosphere microbial communities from Kellogg Biological Station, Michigan, USA - KBS M7-3 metaG | ecosystem: Host-associated > Plants > Roots > Rhizosphere > Soil ...
CTTGCCGAGCTTGGCGATCTCGACCGGCAGCTTTCGGCGCGGCGCCGCCACGGCGACGGTCTGGGCAGTGGGCGTGGCCACGATTCCTACAATGTGCTGGTGCACGAGGGCTTGGACGACAGCAGTGTATCGGCGGCCCTGGCGCGACTCGTCGGCGTGGCGATCGACCGTGCCGGCGGCTGGATTCCGTTCAGCCGCTTCATGGCGCTCGCGCTCTACGCCCCCGGCCTCGGCTACTACGCGAGCGGCCGGACGATCGTCGGAAGAATGCCTTCGGGCGGCAGCGATTTCGTCACTGCGCCCGAGCTGTCGCCGCTGTTCGGTCGGGCACTCGCGCGCCAGCTCGCGCAGGCGCTCGACGCGAGCGGCTCGGACGAAATCTGGGAATTCGGCGCCGGCTCGGGCGCGCTCGCGGCGCAGTTGCTCGGCGCGCTCGGCGAGCGCGTGCGGCGCTATTCGATCGTCGAGCTGTCGCCGCCGCTGCGCGAGCGTCAGCGCTCGGCCACGAGCGCCTTCGCCGATCGCGTGCGTTGGCTCGACGAGCTGCCGGCGAGCTTGCGCGGCATCGTCGTCGGCAACGAGGTGCTCGATGCGATGCCGGTCGAGCTGATCCACTTCGACGGCGTCGCCTGGCGCGAGCGCGGCGTCGTTCGTGGCCAAGGCGGCGCTGGCTTTGCATGGAGCGATCGCGAGAGCGACAAGCGGCCGCCGGTCGCGACGCCGTTGCCGGCAGGCAGCACGACCGAGCTGCACGAGCATGCGCGCGCCTTCATCGCCACGCTCGCCGATCGCTTGGCGCGCGGCGCGATCTTCCTGATCGACTACGGCTTTCCCGAGGCCGAGTACTACCACCCGCAGCGCGCGGACGGCACGCTGATGTGCCATCGCGCGCATCGCGCCGACACCGATCCGCTGGTCGACGTCGGCCTCAAGGACATCACCAGCCATCTGGATTTCACCGCCCTCGCCGTCACCGGCCAGGACGCAGGGCTCGACGTCGCCGGGTACACGTCGCAGGCGCGCTTTCTCCTCAACTGCGGCCTGGGCGAGCTGCTGGCTGAGGCCGACGTGCGCGAGCGCGTCGACGCGACCCGCCTCGTCTACGAGCACGAGATGGGCGAGTTGTTCAAGGTGCTCGCGTTCAGCAAGGACGTGGCGTTCGCGCCGATCGGCTTCGCCGTCGGCGACCGCCGGCAGCGCCTCTAGGGATTGCCGGCGGGCGCCGGGGCTGCGGCATCCGATCGATCGCCCTGCGGCGGCAACGCCTCGACCGCACGCGCGCGGGCAGCCAGGATCGCCGCGCCGATCGCCGGTCCGGCCAGGCCGCGCGCGGCGGCTTCGGCAGCGACTGCGGTCGAGTCGACGGCGTTCGCGAGACGCAGCGCCTCGAGCAGTCGCGCGCGCTGCGGGTAGGGCGCGTCGGCACGGCCGAGCCGGCCGCGTGCATCGCACTCGCACGCGAGCAGCAGCTCGGCGAAGCGATCGGGCCGGCGCCAGGCGTCGCAGCGATCGAGCAGGCGAACGATCGCCGCCGCGCCGAACTCGCCGCTGCGGTGCACGTTGCCGTGCTCGCGTGCGGTGAGTACGGCGAGCGAGCTGCAGGCGTTGTCGACGCGCAGCCGCTGGCTCAGTTGGCGAACCAGGGCGACGCTCCGCTCTTCGTGGCGCACGTGGCGCGGCAGCATCTCGGCTGGTGTCGTTCCCTTGCCGAGATCGTGGCCGAGGCAGGCATAGCGAACGGCGAGCGAGACGGCGAGGCGCGCCGCCATGTCGAGCACCATCAGCAGGTGCACGCCGGTGTCGACCTCGGGGTGATGATCGCGGGGTTGGGGCACGCCAAACAGGCGATCGACCTCCGGCATCACCCGCGCCAGCGCGCCGCAGTCGCGCAGCACCTCGAACATGCGCGAAGGCTGGTCTTCCATCAGGCCGCGCGACACCTCCTGCCAGACGCGCTCGGGGACCAGCGAATCGACCTCGCCGCTGGCGACGATCGCGCGCATCAGGGCAAGGGTCTCGTCGGCGACGCGAAAGTCGGCGAAGCGCGCCGCGAAGCGCGCGACCCGCAGGATCCGCACCGGGTCCTCGGCGAACGCAGGCGAGACATGGCGCAGCACCTTGGCGGCAAGGTCGCGCTGGCCGCCGTAGGGGTCCACCAGCGTGCCGTCTTCGGCGCGCGCCATGGCGTTGATCGTCAGGTCGCGCCGGCGCAGGTCGTCCTCGAGCGTGACGTCGGGATCGGCGTGGAACGTGAAGCCGCGATAGCCGGGGCCGGTCTTGCGCTCGGTGCGCGCGAGCGCATGCTCCTCGCGCGTATCGGGATGCAGGAACACCGGAAAGTCGCTGCCGACCGCGACGTAGCCCTGCTCGCGCAGGTGCTCGACATCGGCGCCGACCAGGACCCAATCGCGATCGACGACTGGCCGGCCTAGCAATTCATCGCGAACCGCGCCGCCGACGAGGAAGCGTTTCATCGCGAGAAGTCTAGGCCAGCATGCCTGCTGCCGGCTCGGTTCGAAGGCTCCGGGGGTGAGCCGGACCTGTCGTTCGCTTCTCCAGGCGCCTGCGCACGGATGGCGAGCGAGGCGCTACGGCCGTTGGCGATACGGCTCGTCTTCCTCGACGAAGTCGTGCTCGGCGCGCGCCGCGGTGCTCCATTCGTGCATCGCGGGCAGCGCCAGGATGCGCGCCGCGTAGGCCTGGGCGGTGATGCCCAGCGGCAGCTGGTAGGTCTGGGCGCGGACGCAGATCGGCGCGTAGTAGGCGTCGACGATGCCGAACGCGCCGAACAGGAACGGGCCGCTCGAGGCCGCGAGCGCCTCGCTCCACATGGCATCGATGCGACGCAGCTCGGCGGTCACGTCGGGCCACCCGGCGACGAGCCGCGTGCCGACCTCCGGAAGCGATGCCTCGATGTTCATCGGGCAGCGTGAGCGGAGGGCGGGAAAGCCGCTGTGCATCTCCGCGCACAGGCTGCGGGCGCGTGCCCGCTGCTTGCCGTCGAGCGGCCAGAGACGCTTGTCGGGGAAACGCTCGGCGAGGTACTCGGCGATCGCCAGCGAGTCCCACACGGCGAAGCCGTCATCGACAAGGAGCGGCACCCGCGCCGTCGGCGCCAGAGCGAGCAGGGTCGTCGTGAACGGCGAACCCTCGGAGTGATCGAAGCGCAGCTGGCGCTCGCTGAAGGCGATTCCGGTCTGCTTCATCAGCAGCCAGGCGCGCAGCGACCACGACGAGTAGTTCTTGTTGCCGATGTAGAGATCCATGCACCGTTCCCCTCAGCTGCGAGCGATCGCGATGCTAGGGCTTGGGACACCCTCGGCCGATGTCATTTCCTCACTGCTGCGATGCGACTGGCGCATCGCTTGCGCCGTTGGCGGCAAGCGAGGGTCGAGCCTGGCCGTCAGCCGCGGCGGGCGCGGGCGCGCCATGCCTCGAGTCGCGCTTCGCCGGAGACGTGGCCGAGATAGCGCGGCGCGACCGCGTCGAGCGGCGTCGTCTCGACGCCGAGGCGATCGAGTCCGGGCAGCTTGCCGCTGCAGACGCTGGCCACCCGCATCGAGTCGAGGTTGTCGCGCGACATCAAGGTCTTGCCCGGCAGCAGCTCCATCACCAGCGCTTGCAGCTTGCCGAGCGCGGCGGGCAGCGGCAGCACCGGGCGCGAGGAGCCCGACCAATCCCCGGCGAGCGCCACCAGCTCCTGCAGCGTGTAGACGCGCGGACCGCAGCACTCGATCGTCAGGCCGGTGGTCGACCCATCGTCGACCACGCGCGCGATCGCGGTCGCGACGTCGTCGACCCACACCGGCTGGAAGCGCGCGCTCGCGCCGGCGAGCGGCAGCACCGGGAACAGCGACTGCAGCTCGGCGAAAAGATTGAGGAAGCGGTCGCGCTCGCCGAAGATCACCGACGGCCGCAGCACCGTGAGGTCGAGGCCGGCGGCGCGCAGCGCGGCTTCGCCGCGCGCCTTCGAGCGCAAATACCGGCTCGGCGCATCGACCGCCGCGCCGAGCGCGCTGACGTGGATGACGCGGCGAACGCCGGCAGCGACGCAGGCACGAGCGAGCCGCTCGGGCAGACGCACGTGGACGCGCTCGAACTCGCTCTCGCTGCCATGCAGGATCGCGACCAGGTTGATCACGACATCGGTGTCGCGCAGCATCCGTGCGAGCGTCGCGTCGTCGTGGACGTCGCCCGGGGCGAGCTCGACCGTCGGCAGCAGCTGCAGGTGGCGGGCGCGCGCGACCCGGCGGGTGGCGACACGGATCCGGTCGTCGCCGCCGCCCGAGCGCTCGACCAGCTTTTCGCAGACGCTGCGGCCGACGAATCCGGTCGCCCCGAGGATGAGGAAGTGGGTCACGGAGCGAGCTCTGGTGCCGGCATCGGCGCCGGCGATCGACGATTCTCGCCGAGCCCGCCGGCCAGCGTCAGGGCAGGTCCTTCTCCGGCGGTGGTGCGTTCGGATCAGGTGGGCCGATGGTGCGGCCGAGGCGCGAGCGCAGGGCGGTTCCCTTGCCGCCGAGGAGGGCGGCGTAATAGGTGCTGTTCGACAGCACCTTCTTGACATAGTCGCGCGTCTCGGAGAAGGGGATGTTCTCGACCCAGACGGCGGCATCGAGGACCGGGCCCTCGCGCCACTTGCGCGGCCGGCCCGGACCGGCGTTGTAGGCGGCTGCCGCCATCGCCTGCGAGCCGCCGGCGTCTTCGAGGACGAGCTTCAGGTAGGCGTTGCCGAGCCTGAGATTGGTATCGCGGTCGGTGATGAGCGAAGGGCTGTAGGGCAGGCCGATCTTTTTCGCGGTCCATTTCGCCGTCGCCGGCATGAGCTGCATCAGCCCCGATGCGCCGACGCCCGAGCGGGCATCGACGATGAAGCGCGACTCCTGGCGGATCAGGCCGTAGACGAACGCCGGGTCGAGACCGATCTCCTTGGCGCGTGCCGAGACCTCTTTCCTGAGCGGCGTCGGATAGCGCTGCTCGATGTCGATCTCGGCCCGGGTCTTCTCGCTGGTGTTGATGCAGCGATCCCAGACCTCGCGCTCGCAGGCGAGCTGCGCCGCGGCCAGCAGCTCGCGCTCGCCGAGACCGCGGATCGAGTAGTTCCATTCGCGAACGCCCTCGCCGCGCAGGCCGATCGAGATCAGCAGCAGGCCGCGCGCGAGGCCGGGATCGGCGGCCGCCGCTGCGCGCTCGGCGGCGGTGATCGGCGTCGGCCGTGCCGGCAGCGCGAGCGGCTGGCCGAGCTCCTCTGCGGCGAGGGCGCCGTAGTAGCTCAGCTGGCCGGCGATGCTCGCCTGCAGCTCGCGGCTGGTCGCGAGCAGCGCCTCGCCGTCCTGCGAGTCGCGCGCCACGACCTGCAGGGCGCGCGCCTTCCAGTAGACCCACGCCGCGTCCTTCTGCTCGGCCGGGGACATCGCGTTGATCGCCTGGATCACCTGCTGCCAGCGGGCGCGGCCGTTGTCGGCGCGCAGCGCGGCGCGGACCTTCCAGGCCAGCGTCTCGTCCGACGGATCGATCTCGCGGCCGCTCTTGCCGAGGACGCGGGCGGCGTGCAGGAACTGGTCGGCGGCTTCCGGTTGCAGCTTGATCGCGCTCTGCCGCGCGACGCTGGTCCAGGCGTACGACGCCAGGTCAGGGGGCAGGGCGCGCTCCCAGCGATCGCCGAGCAGCGCCGCCGCCGCTTCGCTGTCGCTTGCCGCGAGCCGGACCAGCGCCAGGGCGGTGAGCTCGGCATCGGTGCGTGTCGCGGTGCCGGCCTTCTTGGCGAGATAGCGGGACGGACTGTCGACGATCTCGCCGACCGCGCTGCCCGCGCTGTCGGAGACGAGGGCGGCGGCCTGGCGCGCGGCGCGCGGCCGGTTGGCCTCGATGCTGAGGCGCGCCTTCTTCCAGATGTCGGCCGGGCTGAGCTGCTTCAGCGCGAGCAAGGTCGCCGCGAGGTAGGCGCAGCCGTCATCGGCCTCCTTTTGCGCCAGCCAGGCGGTGACGCCGGCGTCGCCCACGTCCTTGCCGGCGAGGACCTCGTTGGCGAGCGCGAAGCACGTGACCTCGCGATCGTCGTTCATGCGAAAGCGCGGAAACTCGGCGGCGAAGGTCGCGGAGTCGCGCCGGCGCGCGAGCTCGAGCAGCCAGTCGTTGCGCATCCGGTCTTCGACGTAGGTGCCGCTCCAGCGCTGCGCGAACGCCGTGAACTCGGCCGGCTGAACCTCGTTGATCCGGTTCGTCAGCTCCCAGTAGTCGACCCACATCGCGAGCGGGTTCTTCTCCGCCGCCGCCTGTGCGCGCAATGCCGCGAGACGGGCGCGATCGTGCCGGCGCAGCGCGTCGCGCGCGTCGACGACGGTGGCTTCGAGCCCCTGGGCGTGCACCGCGACCGGCCAGGCAGCGGCGCCGAGAACCAGGGTCAGCGCCAGCGCGACGACGCTGCCGGCGCGACCGCGGCGAGGCCGCTCATATACTGGCTCGATTCGCTCTGCAGTCGTCACTCGCGTCCCGATCCCTTCGTGAAAGTCGCGCCCGCATCGTCCGCCGCGCCGCTTGCCGCGCGACGCGCCCTGCGGGCCCGGCTGCTCGCCGAGCGCGAGGCGTTCATCGCCTCTCCTGGCTCCGCTGCTGCCGAAGAGTCCCTGGCCGCCGAGTTGCGCGGCGCGATCTCCCGCCTCGAGCCCGAGTGCCTGGGCCTGTACTGGCCCTTCGGATCCGAATTTAACGCAGCCGCGGCGCTCGCCGCCGACCCGGCCCTCAACAAAGTCGCGCGCGTGTTGCCATATGCACGACGCGACCCGCGCGTGCTCGAGTTCCGGCGCTGGAGCGGCGCGCCACCGACGATCGTCGACGAATGCGGCATCGGCACCGGAGATGGTCCGGCAACGACGCCCGATGTCGTCGTCGTTCCGTGCGTCGGCTTCACCGCCGCGGGCCACCGTCTCGGCTACGGCGGCGGCTACTACGACCGCTGGCTCGCCGCGCACCCCGAGGTCGTCGCCGTCGGCGTCGCCTGGTCCTGCGCCGAGCTCGACCTCGCCGCTTTCGCGCCCGAGCCGCACGACGTGCCGCTGGCGTTCATCGTCACCGAGAACGGCGTTCACTGAGGCCCGCGCGGGTCGATGTCCCGGGCACGCTCAGCACGGCGCACGAACGGCGCCGACTGCCTCGCGCGTCGCCGCCGCCTCGGCCTCGACCCAGGCGGCGAATTGCGCGACTTCGGGGCGGGCCAGGCTGCCACGCGCGATCAGCATCCAGTACGAGAACGGACTCGTGATCCGCCCGGCTTCGCCGAACGGCTCGACCAGCTCGCCGCGCTGCAGCGCCTCGAACACGAGCGGCACGCGTGCCAGGGCGACGCCGTGGCCGGCAAGCGCCGCCTGGACCTGCTGGTAGGTGAAGTTGAGATAGAGCCAGCGCTGCGGCTCGAGGCTGGCCTGGTCGTGGCACGCGAGCCAGTGGCGCCAGCTCAGGAACTCGGTGCTGGCGCGGTCGTCGTCTTCCTCGAGCAGCGTGTGGCGCGTCAGGTCGGCCGGCCGGGCGAGCTGCGGCGCGGCGCCGGCCTTGATCTGCTCCCAGAGGCTGCGGCTGACCGCCGGCGTGAGCGTCTCGTCGAACAGGTGCGTGCCGCCGACCGGGGCCTGGCTCGGGCTGCAGTAGCGCAGCGCCAGGTCGAGCTCCGGATCGTCGAGGTCCTCGAGCGCGTCGTGCGCCGAGACGCGGATGTCGATGTCGGGGTGGCTGCGCTGGAACGCCTCGATCCGCGGCAGCAGCCATAGCGATCCGAACGACGCGAAGGTGGTGACGCTGACGCGTTGCCGGCTGCGCGAGCGGCGGATGGCCTGGACGCTGACGTCGAGCTTGGCGAGCAGCGGTTCGACCGCGCGCAGCAGGGTCTGCCCGTCGGGGGCGATCTGGACATGGCGCGTGCCGCGCACGAACAACTGCGCCCCGAGCTCGTCCTCGAGGCCCTTGATCTGGCGGCTGACGGCCGACTGGGTGACGTGCAGCTCGTCGGCCGCAGCGCCGAAGCTGAGCGTCCGCGCGACCGCTTCAAAAGCGCGCAAGTTGGTCAGCGAGAGCGGTCGGCGGGATCGGGAACTCATGCTCATCGAGCATTAATCAATGCTCTCGTTTTCATTGGATTTACCTGTGTGGATTGACGATCATAGCGCCACGGTTCACGCAGGAGATAGATGATGAATACGCAAGTAATGAAGAGCCTTGGCCGGGTCGCCCCGGGCGCGGTGCGAACCCTGCGTCCCGGCCGGATCCTGCCGCTCGGATCGGCCGGCGGCCGACTGCAGGTGCTGCATGGCCGGGTCTGGCTGACGCGTTCCGGCGACCTGGACGACCACGTCATCGACAGCGGCCAGGGACTGATCGTTCCGCCGCGGGGCAGCGCGCTGGTCGAGGCCTGGGGCGACAGCGAGCCCGCCCTGGTGGCATGGTCGCCGCCGACGTGGCTCGATCGCATTGCTGCGCTCGTCAACGCCGCCTTCAGCCGCTGCTGGGAGATCGTCAGCCCGGTCCGGCGCATCGGCGCCGGCTCGATTGCCGCCGCCATCGCGATCGTCTCGTACGCGTTGCTGTTCGGTCCGCTCTCCGACGCGCGCACGCGCGCGCTTGCCGCGGCACCGGTTCTGCACAATAGCGTGGGCACGAGCTCGCGCGTCAGTCTCGACGCCGGCGTCCCGAGAGGAACATCCGTCGATGCCCGAGCCAGCCAGCGCCCAGGAGCTCGCGACCCTGCGAACCAAGCTCGTCGCCGCCCGGCAGGCCCTGCCTGACCGGCTCGAGCGCTCGGTCGAGCTGCAGCAGACCCTGCGCGCCTGGCTGGTCGGCCGGCGCGAGACCTCGATCGGCGCCTACTGGCCGATCAAGGGCGAGTTCGACCCGCTGCCCGCGCTCTACCGCTGGTCGGAGGGGGGCGTCGACGGCAGCCCGCGCCGGATCGGCCTGCCGGTCGCCGATCGCCTCACCCAGTCGCTGCGCTTTCATGTCTGGTACCCAGGCTGCGAGACCGAGCTCGATGCCTACGACATCCCCAAGCCCAAGGGCACCGACGAGTTCCTGCCGCAGATGCTGGTCGTGCCGTGCCTCGGCTTCGGCGCCGGCGGCGTTCGCCTCGGCTACGGCGGCGGCTTCTTCGACCGCACGCTGCGTTCGCTGACGCCGCGGCCGGTGACGGTCGGCGTCAGCTTCACGCACGGCTTTCTGCCGTTCCTGCGACCCTCGGCCGACGACCTGCCGCTCGACGCCCTCCTCACCGAAGACGGCGTGATGTGGCAGCGACCGGAGTCGGGCAGCCGCCTCTAGCCACCGCTCAGGCGCCGAGGCGCCTGCAGATCTCGAGCGTCAGCGCCGACTGGTTGAGGGTGTAGAAATGGATCCCCGGCGCGCCGCCTTCGATCAGGCGCTGCGCCAGTCGCGTCACGACATCGAGGCCGAAGGCGCGGATCGACGCCGCGTCGTCCATGTAGCCTTCCATCTTGAGCGCCACCCAGCGCGGGATCTCGATGCCGTCGCGCGCCGCGAACTGGGCGATCCTGGCGTAGTTATGGAACGGCATGAGGCCCGGGACGATCGGCACTTCGACGCCGAGCGCGCGCACCTCGTCGACGTAGTGGAAGTAGGCGTCGGGGTTGAAGAAAAACTGGGTGATCGCCGAATCCGCGCCGGCCTTCACCTTGGCCGCGAAGTGCTGCAGGTCGCGCTTGGCGTAGCGCTGCTGCGGGTGGTATTCGGGATACGCGGCGACCTCGATGAACCAGTCCTTGCCCTGGGTCTCGCGGATGAACGAGATCAGCTCGCTCGCGTAGCGGAATTCGCCCGCGGTCGCGGTGCCGCTCGGCAGGTCGCCACGCAATGCGACCAGGCGGCGGATGTTCTGCGTCCGGTAGGTCGTGAGAATCTCGGAGATGCTGTCCCGCGTCGAGCCGATGCACGACAGGTGCGGCGCCGCCTCCTGGCCGAGTGCGGCGATGTCGCTCACCGTCGCCAGCGTCTTGTCGCGCGTCGAGCCGCCCGCGCCGTAGGTGACGCTGAAGAACTCGGGCTCCACCGCCGCCAGCTCGCTCACCACCGTCTTCAGCTTCTCGCTGCCGACCGGCGTGTTGGGCGGAAAGAACTCGAAGCTCACCGGAACGGGAAGGGTGGTCATGGCGTGGGACTCCGATCGCCCGCGAGCGTCGCATGAAGGAAGAACTCGCGCGCGCCTTCGCCGCCCGGCGTCGCGCTGTCGAACCAGTCGAGCACGACCAGGCCGTTCGCGGCGCAGGCCTTGCGCAGCTTTTTCTCGACGTGACCGTACGCGCTCGCGTCCTTGACCTTGCCGCCCGGGCCGATGTCGACCGGTTGCAGCTCGAACTGCGGCTTGACGAGAAGAAGCATGGCGCCGCCGAGCAGCGGCACGAGCGCCGGCATGACGAGCGCGAGCGAGATGAACGACAGGTCGGCGACGATCAGGTCGAAGCGCGCGACCGGCAGCTGGGTCGCGTCGAGGTGGCGCGCGTTGACGCCTTCGAGCGCCGTCACGCGCGGATCGGCGACGAGGCGCGGATGGAGCTGGCCATGGCCGACGTCGACGCCGACGA
>Ga0070678_100002213_pt1 | contig 10579 bp, 7 predicted proteins | sample KBSM73metaG_FD_65647 | JGI IMG/M metagenome (GOLD analysis project Ga0070678, IMG submission 65647) | Miscanthus rhizosphere microbial communities from Kellogg Biological Station, Michigan, USA - KBS M7-3 metaG | ecosystem: Host-associated > Plants > Roots > Rhizosphere > Soil ...
CGGGCAAAGGCCGACTCAAGAGTCTTCCGGATATTCCGCCTGTTTCCGACACTTTGCCTGGCTTTGAAGCGTATGAATGGAACGGGGTGTTTGTGCCGCACGGTACTCCCGCGCCGATCGTGCAGAAGCTCAACGCCGGCATCAACAACGTCTTGCATGATCCCAACGTCACCACGCGTTTCCAGCAACTCAATATCGACATACGCCAGACGACTCCGGAGGAATTCCGTCGGTTTGTGCAGGATCAAATGGCGCTTTGGAGCAAAGTGGTGAAGGACGCCAACATCCGGCTCGGCTAGACCGTGCCCATGGACACAGGTCGAGAGCCGCAGCGCACGGCCATAGAAGCTGACCGCCAGTTACTGCAGGAGCGAAAATGAGTGGCCGTTCGATGTCCGCTTGCGGGGGTAAAGCGGACGGCGTTTTGCAGCGCACATGTCCGTTTATGGCCCAAACCGGACATTAGTCGTCCGGCCCAGCGACCTCTTTCCGGAACCCGTCCGGAGCCCTTCAGCCAGGCTGGGTTGAACAGTATTATGCCGTGTTTGCAGCCTGGCGATTGAGGCAAAGATGAGCGGGCTCGAATTCACCGATGAAGCCGCACGGCAACTCGAGAAAGCCTATCTCACGAGGGACGTGATTGCGCAACGATCGGAAACAATTCGGCATCTCAACTTATGTCCGGGTGAGCGTGTTCTTGATATCGGGTGTGGTCCGGGGTTTCTGTGCGAAAGCATGGGAGAGATCGTTGGTCCCAAGGGGACCGTCGTCGGCATCGATATCTCGGCCGATCTAATCGCCCGATGCAATGGGCGAAAGACTTCCACCTGCCTTTTCTATGAGGTTGGTGACGCGACGAAACTTATTCAACCAAACGCCTCCTTTGATGTCGTTGTGTGTACACAAGTTGCAGAGTACGTCGCCGATATTGATCGGGTGTTTTCAGAGGCACTTCGCGTCCTGAAGCCGAACGGCCGAACTGTTTTTGTTGCGACGGATTGGCGCACTGTCCTGTGGTATTCCGACAATCCAAGACGCATGTCGGCAGTCATGACATCTTGGGAAGGGCATTCCGTCTATCCGCGCCTGCCAATGTCCATGGCGAACAGGTTTATCAAGGCGGGATTTCATTTTGATGGTGTAGCCGTGTTCCCGATCCTCAACCTAAAATTTGATGACGATAACTACAGTAGGGGGCTGGCACAGATTGTTCGAAACTTTGTAGCGGGTAAGAACGACATTTCGGCTGATGACCTCAAGGACTGGCACGACGAGTTGGAGCGATTGAGCGAAGCAGGAAGATATTTTTTCAGTAGCAACCGATACATCTTCAAGGCGTCGAAACCGCCCTCTAACGCATAAATGTCCGCTATTGGCACAAAGCGGACATTCCGACTGGGCTCGCAATGTGCGCCTTTGGAGGTAAGCGGATGTCGAGAGATTGGCGACGAAGGCCCTATGCTTGTGCCTCGCCCGCTTCTTGCCTCTATTCGGTCTCGGGTCCGCCCCAAGTAACTGCACCATTCGCGGCGTAGCCGCGAACTGATTGAGTGAGGTAGGATTTCGATCAAATGATCGAAGCGATCATGTATTTCGGGATGGGGGTTCTGTTGGCGACCCTCGTCGCAGTGGCCCTTATCCCCTTTGTCCATGGCCGCGCAGTGCGGCTCACCACGAGGCGGCTGGAAGATTCCATCCCCCAGTCGATGGCGGAAATCCAGGCCGACAAGGATGCGTTGCGCGCGGAATTCGCAATGTCAACGCGGCGCCTCGAGATCACCATCGACGAGTTAAAAAATAGGGAAACCAACCAGCTTGCCGAACTCGGCAAAAACAGAGACGCCGTCAATCGGCTCAAAATCGAACGCGAGGCGCAGAAAGTTGAGGTCGCCGCACTCAAAGCCGAGCTCGACACGCTCAAGGACCGGCTCACCGCAGCTGACAAGGTAATCGAGCGGGAAAGGGGCCGGCGTCATGCAGGCGATCTTATTTCCCTTGCCTCGAAGGAGTGGCCGTCAGGCGAAGAAACTCGGGTGGCTCGGGAGGAATCTGACGTTTCTGCCGGGTCGCAGGTAACAATACCCTCGATCCACGTCTCTCCTCGCACGTTTAGCAATCAGTTCGTGAGCAATGGGCCGCCGATTGGCAGGCGAATACTTCGAGGTCTTTCGCACTTTTCCATCGTGGCTCTGATCGGCGCCGGTGTTGCGTTTGCTTGGCAGTCACGCGGTGACGATGCCAAGGAGATGGTCAGGACCTGGCTTCCGTCGATAGGTCGGCTGTTGTCCGTCCCGGCGACGAAGGGGCCGCCCGATGTTTTAGCGAAGCGGCCGGACTCTACGGCCACGCAAGATGCGGTATCATCGCAATCAGCGCCCGTCACTCAGACACAAATTATCCCTGCTACACCAACTCTTCCTGAGGTGGCGCAGGAACCTGAGAATGCCCCGGAGGGCGATCTCGCCGGTGCGCAGCATAGCGAAGAACAGCTCGCCCCCGGGCAAGAACAAACGGCCGAAAATATTGCGACGCTGAAGTCGCAGCAGGACACCAAGCAAGAGACGCCTTCTCCTGCTCCACAGCATCAGCCAACGCCTGCTCCGGCGCCGGAGACACGACCGACGACCATCGCGAGCTGGACCGTTCGTGAAGTTACAAATAGCACAGCGGTCTTGCAGGGACCTGCTGGCACCTGGAGGGTGACGCTCGGGGATACGGTGCCGGGACTTGGGAAAGTCACTTCTATTGTTCGCTGGGGTGACGGCTGGGTAGTCGCGACGAGCGCGGGCTACTGTACGAGTACTCCGCGGGACCACGCAGATGGAAACTGCAAACCGTATCGCCGGGACTAGTGGACGGTCTTGCCACCGCGCGCCTCTCGGCAACGGTTCGGTGATGGTTATCCGCTTTTGGGGGTAAAGCGGACATCGCGCGGACCGACTGGAAGGTCCGCTATTGGCACTTAGCGGACATCGGCTTGTGCGCTGCACATGTCTGCTTTTGACCCAAAGCGGACATGCCGTGGACATGGATCACTACTCGGCGGCTTGCTGTGTAAGCCGATCTTGGCTGTCCTTTTCACGCGACCGGCCCCAGCTCATAATCCACGCTGATACTCGATCCAAGTAGAGATAAATTACGGGCGTCGTGAACAGCGTCAGCGCCTGACTCACCAGTAAGCCGCCAACCATCGCGTAACCAAGCGGCTGACGAATCTCGGAGCCCGTGCCTTGGCCCAACATCAGCGGCACGCCACCCAGCATAGCAGCCATCGTGGTCATCATAATCGGACGAAAACGTAGAATTGCGGCACGCCGGATGGCGTCGGCCGGCGACAGCCCATCGTCGCGGGTTGCAACGATGGCGAAGTCGACCATCATAATTCCGTTCTTTTTGACGATACCGATGAGCAGAATAATGCCGATGAGTGCGACGAGACTAAAATCAAAATGAAATAACATCAGCATCAATAACGCCCCGACGCCTGCCGAGGGAAGCGTCGATAGAATCGTGATCGGATGTATATAGCTCTCATAAAGAATACCAAGAATGAGATAGACGACGATCAGCGCAGCAAGAATCAGAAGTGGAACGGTTGAAAGCGAATCCTGAAATGCCTGAGCATTGCCCTGGAATGCCGTATTGATTGTCGCGGGCACGTTTAATTCGGCCTTGGCCCTTTCGATCGCATCCGTGGCTTGGCCAAGCGCGGTTCCCTGGGCAAGGTTGAAGCTGATAGTGATCGCCGGAAACTGCCCCTGATGACTGATCGACAATGGCTCAATGGGATGCGTGGTCCATTTGGCGAATGCTGACAACGGCACCTCGCCATTGGTTGTCGGCGAGCGCAGGAAAATCTTGTCGAGTGTCGCAGGATCCCCTTGCAGGGTCGGTAGCACCTCCAAAATCACGTAGTAGCTCGACAGCTGGGTGAAATACTGGGCGATCTGGCGCTGGCCGAAAGCGTCATAAAGCGTGTCGTCAATCACCTGCGGTGTGAATCCGTACCGCGAGGCCTGGTCCCGGTCGACTTTTAAGGTGAGAGTCAGACCTTCTGTTTGCTGGTCGGTTGCAACGTCGCGCAGCTCGGGAAGTCCCTTAAGTTTGGCAAGGATCTTCGGCGCCCATTCATTGAGCTGCTCGATGTCTGCACCCTGAAGCGTGTATTGGAACTGTGTACGGGATGCGCGGCCGCCGACACGGACGTCCTGCGCCGCTTGAAGGAAGAGGCGCGCACCTTCGACTTTGTCGACCTGGCCACGCAGGCGGGCGATGATCTGATCAGCACTCGCCGTGCGTTCGCTGCGCGGCTTCAAGGTAATGAACATGCGACCGGTATTGGCCGGATTGCCGTTCCCACCCATGAACATCGCAACGTGGTCGACCGCGGGGTCTTTGCGGACGATTTCTCCGAGTGTGAGCTGGTGTCGCCTCATTTGATCGGGAGAAGTCTCTTGCGCGGCCTCGGAAATCCCGGTCAGCAGTCCGATATCCTGCTGCGGGAAAAAGCCTTTGGGGATCACAATAAAAAGGACGACCGAGAGCGCAAGGGTACAAAAGAATACGATGAGCGTCGGCAACTGATGTCGTAAGACAATGTCGAGCCCCCGCTCATATGCATGGAGCAAGGCGTCGAATGCACGTTCGCTCCATGCGTAAAGCTTTCCGTGGTGCGCTTCCTTCGGAGGTCTGAGGAAGCGCGAAGCCATCATCGGGGTCAGCGTCAACGACACGAACGCGGACACGAAAATCGTCATCGCTAGAGTAACTGCGAATTCGCGAAACAATCGGCCGATAATGCCGCCCATCAGCAGGAGGGGAATAAGAACAGCGACCAGTGAAATACTGATAGAAACGATTGTGAACGCGATTTCACGGGAACCACGCAATGCAGCCTTGAGCGGCTCTTCTCCCTGCTCGACATAGCGCGTTATGTTTTCAAGCATAACGATCGCGTCGTCGACAACGAAGCCGACCGCGATTGTCAGAGCCATCAACGACAGGTTATCGAGACTGTAACCGAACATCCACATCAGGGCACAAGCGCCCAGCAGTGCGAGGGGCACCGTAATGCTCGGAATGATGGTCGCCCAAAGACTGCGCAGGAATACAAAAATTACCAGCACGACGAGAATGATCGTGATCAGCAGCGTAAACTGAACATCCTCAATAGCGGCTCGGATGGTCTGTGTACGGTCACTGAGCGTGAATATATTAATCGCCGGCGGCATCGTGGCGCGCAGCCTCGGTATCATTTCTTTAATCTTGTCGACGGTCTCGATAACGTTCGCGCCGGGCTGCTTGAAGATAACGAGAACGATGCCCGGCTTGCCGTCCGCCCAGGCCGCCTGTGTGGTGTCCTGTGGGCCCGTGACAGCCTGGCCGATATCGCGGACGCGGAGTGGTGCGCCGTTGCGATAGGCGACTATGACATCATTCCAGTCCTTCGACTGGGTCAGCTGATCGTTGGTGTAAATCGTGTAAGAACGCGTTTGCCCGCGAATAGTACCTTTCGGGTTATCGACCGTCGCAATTGAAAGGGGTGTGCGGACATCTTCAAGTGAAAGGCCCTTGGCAACCAGCTTGGCAGGATCGAGTTGAACACGGATCGCGGGCTTTTGCTGGCCACCAATTAGCACTTGAGCTACGCCGGAAATTTGACTGATTTGCTGGGCGAACTTTGTTTCGACGTTATCGTCGACCTCGGTCAACGGCAGCGTGTCGGACGTTGCGCCAAGCAAGAGAATTGGCGAGTCTGCCGGATTAACCTTGCGATAGGTTGGTGGACTCGGAAGATTTTTGGGCAACTGTCCGCTGGCGGCATTTATCGCTGCCTGGACGTCGTTTGCTGCCGCATCGATACTTCGCTCAAGATTAAACTGGATTGTAATCGCGCTTGAACCGACAACGCTGGTCGACGTCATTTGCGAAACGCCTGGAATTTGCGCGAACTGCGTTTCCAGCGGCTGGGCCACCGCCGATGCCATTGTATCGGCACTTGCCCCGGGCAGGTTTGCGGAAACTTGAATTGTCGGAAAGTCCACTTGCGGCAGTGGCGCCACTGGTAGATGCAGATAAGCAACAAGGCCAACAAACAGGACGCCCACCATCAGCAACGAGGTTGCAATCGGTAGCCGGATAAATGGCGCCGAGATTCCGCCTTCCATAGTCACTGAACTTTTCGCGGGGTGTTGGCTGCTTGTTTGTCAACGGAAGGCGGCGTGTTTGCAGTATGCGGGTCAACAACCGCACCTTCCGTCAGGCGATATTGGCCAGCGGTCACGACCCGATCGCCGTTGGTCAGGCCTTCTAGGACAACTGTTTGCGCAGTACCTTCGTCGCCCACCTTAACGTCGTGCGCCGCGACTTTGTTGTCTTTGCCGACAACAAACGCAAAGAGCCCATTCGGTCCACGCTGAATCGCATCGTTGGGCGCCACGAGAACATTTTTCTTCGTGTCGACCAGAAGCCGGGTCGCAACCGAAAGTCCAGGCCACAACGCATTGTCGGTGTTTTGAAATGTGGCCTTCATGCGAATTGTACCGCTAGTCTGATCGACCTGATTGTCGACGAGCGCGAGATGACCTTTGGCGAGAACCTTTGTGCCATCCGATGACAATGCGAGAACGGGCACAGTTCCAGCGGCCAACGCGCTATTGATCTGTCCGATATTTTCCTCCGGCGTCGTGAACACGACTGAAATTGGCTGAAGTTTCACAATCGTTACGATCCCTGTCTGGTCGTTTGCGTGCACGATGTTGCCAGGATCGATGAGACGGAAGCCGGTCTTGCCAGACAAGGGGGAGCGGATGGTTGCATAGCTGAGCTGTGTTCCAGCATTATCGATCGCTGCCTGATCGCCCTTTATTTGGGCAGCGAGTTGGTCAACCTTTGCCTGTTGCGTATCGAGCTGCTGTCGTGAAGCATAATCCTGCACAGCAAGGGTGTTGTAGCGCTGAAGATCAAGTTGAGCGTTCTTCAGATTGGCCTCGTCCTGCGCTTTTTTGGCCTGCGCCTGTTCGAGCGCCGCCTGAAACGGACGCGGGTCGATCTGCACTAGTAGATCGCCTTCATTCACCATCTGTCCCTGGCGAAAGCCGACCTTGATCACCTGGCCGTCGACCCGGCTCCGCACAGTGACCGTGTTATACGGCTGCACAGTACCGAGACCGTTTAGATCAACCGGAAAATCGGAGTTCTGGACCGACTGGATCGTGACGGGGATTGCCGGCGGTCCTTTGGTCTGCTGTCTGCCAGCATCGGTTTGGCCGCCAAACGTGTGAAGCCAGCCGACGTAGCCGAAGAGCACGATCGCGCAGACACCAAGCACGCTGCCGAATCTGGAAGAAAAAATGCGGGTCAAAATCATTCTCCAAATATCTGGCGCGGGCGGGCTCGTTTCACTCAGCCCCCATCTATTAACGCGTTCGGAGGCCAAATCCTGTGTTCCACTGCAAGTTTGGTGGGTTCGACCGAACAATTTTATGCGCAATTAATTCCGGTTGTTGTGATGTAAATGGAACAAATATCCGCACGAGCCTATTGCTTGTTCGGGTGCGGCCTCCTGCATTTGAATGTCGGGGGACAACCACAATGCTCCCCTCCCGATCAACGTCATTCCTGACAGACGTTTCCAACGTGGTAGATTTGGGACGTTACCGAAACGCAAGGCAGCTGCGATCTCCTGACATATCGAGTTCAGCCTTGCGGGCGCGGGAAAAGCCACGCAGCTATTTGTGGCGGGATGACGATTACCGCGATCGAATGAAGGTGAACGCAGCCGTATTCGTTTTTTTGATGTTCCTTATCACAAGCGGGATATGGCTCCTGGATGGTCTCAGCGAATCTTTCGGGCCCGAGCGCCTGCCGCATCAACACTCACAGAATCGTGACGTTGACGCGGGCACGATGGTGCGGCTGGCATATGAGATACGTAACCTTCTTTGAAAATTTTTTTGTGTGCCTAAGCGCAACTTCACTTGCAAACGGAACCGGGTCGGGCTCGTAAAAACTCTGCAAAAGTTATGCCTCGTTAACGCAGGTCGCAGTGCGTGGTCACGTTAGAGGTAATGGTGGGCGCAATCTCCGGGAGCGGGGACGAAGCGCATGGAAAGCAAGAAATCCAGACAACAGTACCAACGCTGCCTTCACACAAATTTCGTATGTTTGGACAGATTCTTCAGCCGGCGAAATATTGCCCTTTATCGAAGGCTTGCAGACGAAAGCACAGATGCCGCCGAACGAGGAGAAATTTTTAAACTTCTGCGCCTGGATTTCCGCCGGCCGTCAAGATCGCAAACTAACATCAGGCCGTCGTGTCGGGTCAGCTAACACTAAGGCGGTGTCCGCTATTAGCACTTAGCGGACGTAGGCTAATGCACTGCACATGTCCACTTTTCGGGGGGTAAGGCGGACACCACGGGCCAGCTGCAGTTTCCTACGTGTGGCGAGAAGTTCAGGCATTCTTCATTGAACGTGGTCGAGGTTTATTGATCGAATGAAATATCGGCCCCGACCTTCGGGGGACCGTTGGGGACGGGAAAGATCGGGGCCGCGCTCTTCTTGGGCGCTAAGAGCTTCCTTGATTTCTACATCGCCTTCGTTCCTCACCGACATTAATAGTTGGTCATGATTTGCGACATTGGGTCACAGTTGCGCGTCTATTGCGGATAAGCGCGCACTTGGTCAAGTACGAACAGACGGATCGCGGAAGATAGGTTGCCCCGTTGTCGCGCCTTGTCGATCTCTGCAACTACATTCGACAGCGTCGCTTGCTGGCCACGCGCGATTTCTTTCAGGCCGCTCCAGAACGCATCTTCCAAGCTGACACTGGTCTTGTGTCCGTCAATCACGATTGAGCGCTTGATGATCGAGGATTTCATGATCGTGCCCCAATAGCTTGCGGGCCCCGTAAACCATCGTATTGCTGATTCGGCATTTGCGAATGGCAAGCAAGTACCTTGTGAAAGTGCCGGCCCGTAAAAAGATATTTATTTGGTTGGAACAGGTTTACGACGTCGCAGAAGCGCTTCGCTCACTCGCGTGTTGGCGAATGAAGCGAAAGCCAGTTTTAAAATTTACCGGTCCATACAGTCACAGTGCCGCCGCAGGCTGGGCACTCAAACATTCGTCTCTGGTAACCGGGATATTCGTCTTCGACGCAGGTAAGTCGCATTGGCGAGTTGCATATAAGACACGAGGGATTTTTGGATTCGTCCAAGGGAGGACGCATGGCCAGTCCCTTTATTCGCCCAATCGCATTTTGTAGTTCTTTGAGGCGGCAAATTGGCGATGTGATAACCGACGCGTAAAATTCAGCGCATGGCCATAGCAATAGCGCTTTAAGCAGCCCTGTTTAGGCAGCGCTTCGCGAAAAGCATCGCGACAGGAATGCGACAAGGCCGCAACTTAATGACATTTCCAGCGAGTCCGGTGTCCGCTTTCGGAAGTAAACGGGAGTAAAGAAGACATCGCGAGGATAGGCGGCAACGTCTGCTTTTTACCTTGATCGCGAGCCGGTCTTTTCTTTTGCGCGGCCAAAGTCCGCTGTAGGCCCTTAGCGGACATGCGACAGCGACCAATCGGTTTTCGAGGTAAGAGCGGACGTCGCTCGGACCTGTTCCGACGTCTGATCATCAAGATCGCACGATAATGGTCTGTCGAACCGCTGTGTAACGTTCACGTAAATACTGGCGCGTGCCGGCGATTCCTCCGGTTTGCGCCCAGATTCGGCCTCGAACCGGTGATGGATATTCGTACGATTCGATGCAAGACGCCGGGAAGCACGACCATGCTGCAGAAATTGCCATTTCTGTACCGCTATCTCTCCAAGCTGCTTTGCGAACTTCTGCTGGCCGCAGTCACCAGCTGTAAAATGAGAACCGTCACAGCCGCGATTGCAATTGCTTTGCTGGCAGTGGCAGCCCCTCTCCACGCAAAGGGGAAAAGACAGCAACAGGATGCGCCAAAGGCAGAGGATCAAGCAAAAAAGAAGGCCGCCGAAGAGGCATACGAAAACGCGCTCAAGAGCATACCCACATCGAACGAAAAATCCGACCCGTGGAAAACCATGCGCTAGCTTCATCGATTGCCGGAACGACGTAATCGAGCGAGAGGCGTTTGGGGGTCAATGAACAGTGCCAGCGAACCGCCGCGCATTGCGGGCCCGGTGCGGCAGCCGGGCAAGCCGCATCGACCCCTGCCTCCGGGCGCATGGGATGCGCACGCCCACATCTTTGGGCCCGCCGACAAATTCCCCTTTACACCAGGACGTGGCTACACACCGCCCGACGCGCCAGCCGAAGGTTACGTAGCGCTGCTCGATCATCTTGGCTTTGCGCGCGGCGTTTTGGTGCAGGGAAATGCGCACGGATTCGACAACAGGGTGTTGCTTGACGCATTGGCACGCTATCCCGGCCGGCTGCGCGGCATCGCGATCACTGATACCCGAATAGCGCCGGCGGTGCTGGGCGAGTGGCATCAAGCCGGTATGCGCGGCCTGCGTTTCCATCTGTTTTCTGAGGCCGGCAAGCCCGGCTATGTGCGTGGCGTCGGTCTCGACGTATTTGAGGTGTTTCGC
>Ga0070678_100002218_pt1 | contig 10560 bp, 9 predicted proteins | sample KBSM73metaG_FD_65647 | JGI IMG/M metagenome (GOLD analysis project Ga0070678, IMG submission 65647) | Miscanthus rhizosphere microbial communities from Kellogg Biological Station, Michigan, USA - KBS M7-3 metaG | ecosystem: Host-associated > Plants > Roots > Rhizosphere > Soil ...
GACGCCGCTGACCGCCTGGTTGTGGACCTTGGTCAGGCCGCCGGCGGCGAGGTTCGGAAAGCTCTCGTAGGTGCGGGTGGCGACCGCGAGGCCGAGGACGCTGTCGCCGAGGAAGGCGAGGCGCTCGAAGGAGTCGACCCGCAGCTCGGTCCAGGAGGAGTGGGTCAGCGCCTGGCGGCGCAGGTCCTCCGGCAGCTCGGTGATCAGCGCGGCAAGCGCGGCGACCGACGGGTCCGGGTCCGGCGCCAACGGCTCAGGCCGGCGCGTGCTCGAGCACGAAGCCGACCGCGTCGCCGACGGTCTTGATGTGGGTCGCCTGCTCCTCGGAGACGGTGACGCCGTAGTTGTCCTCGAGCTCCATCACCAGCTCGTAGAGGTCGAGCGAGTCGGCGTCGAGGTCCTCCTTGAAGCGGGTTCCCTCGTCGATCCGGCCGATCTCGACTTCAAGCTCCTCGGCGAGGTGCTCGCGGACCAGGGTCAGAACTTGATCGCGGGTCATATGACCCGACTTGTTTATCACGAGGGTTGGGCGTCGGCCTCGGCGGCGAGCGCGGCCCGCCCGGCGCCCCCCTCGGCGAGCAGCGCCGCGGTACGGCCGACGGCGTCGACCTCGGCGCAGCGGGCGGCGAGGCGGGCGGCGTTAGCGATCCCCTCGGCGCCGGCGCTGCCGTGGCCGACGACGGCTATGCCGCGCAGCCCGAGCAGGATCGCGCCGCCGGTGGTGTCGGGGTGGAGCTCGCGCCGCAGGTCGTTCAGCGCCGGCCTCATGAGCAGGCCGCCGGCCGCCGCCATCGGGTTGGAGCGGGCGGCGTCGCCGACCGCGGCGGCGACGGTCTTCGCCGTGCCCTCGAGCAGCTTTAGGGAGACGTTGCCGGTAAACCCGTCGGTGACGACGACGTCCACCTTGGCGACGGGAAGGTCACGGCCCTCGACGTTGCCGGCGAAGTTAATCCCGCTGGCGCCGCTGAGCAGGCGGTGCGCCTCGACCACCTCCTCGCGCCCCTTGCCCGACTCCTCGCCGACGGTGAGCAGGCCGACGGTCGGGTCTTCGACCTCGAGCAGGGCGTCGGCGAAGGCGGCGCCGAGGAAGGCGAACTGGACCAGGTGCTGGGCGCGGACTTCGACGTTGGCGCCGACGTCGAGGAAGAGGACCGGTTTGCCCGGTACCGGCAGCCGCACGGCGAGCGCGGGGCGCTGCACGCCCTTGAGCCGGCGCAGGCCGAAGGTCGCGGCGGCCATCGTCGCCCCGGTCGAGCCGCAGGAGACCAGTGCCTCGGCGCCGCCCTCGGCGACCTCGCGGGCGGCGCGGACGACCGAGGCTTCCTTCTTTGCGCGCACCGCCGGCACCGGGTCCTCGTCGTTGCCGACGTACTCGGCGGTGTCGACGACCTCGATCTCCTGGACGCCGTCGAGGCCGAGGGCGCGGCGCGGGCCGAAGACGCGGACGCCAATGCCATCGGCGGCGGCCAGGCGAGCGCCGGCCGCGAGCACGTCGAATCCCTGCTCAGCCCCGTAGCCGTCGAGGGCCACGGTCACCGCGCGGTCCTGCGCCACGGCTTACTCGTGGGTGTGAGGCGCCGAGGGGTCGGCGATCCGCTGGGCGACGACCTCGCGCCCGGCGTAGGTCCCGCAGGTGGGACAGACGCGATGCGGCAGCCGCGGGCTGTGGCAGCGTGGGCAGCTGTTCAAATTCGGCTTGCCAGCCTTGTGGTTAGCGCGGCGCTTGTCGCGGCGGGCACTCGAAGTTCTCTTCTTAGGGACGGCCATGAGTTGCGGAAGGTTAGCGGGTTGGGAAGGGGTCGGGACCCCCTCTCCAGACACCGCTCGCCAATGGCTCGCGGTTGAGTGTCTGGAGAGGGGGTCCCGACCCCTCAGTAGACAGCACTTACAACCGCTAGGTCGTCTTTTTCCCAGCTGATTTGACCTCCCGCCCACTCGGCCAGATCCTCGGCCGCCTCTGGGAAGTCGAAGTCGGGATCTATCGGGGCTACCTCCACGTCGGCCTTGACGATGTCGCCGATGACGAAGGAGCGGGCTCGCTCCTTGACCTGACGGAAGAGGTTTTTCTTCAGGTCGGCGGTCAGGTGGTGGATCGAGAGGACGCCGATGACGAGGTCCCAGGGGCCGTCGGGCAGCGGGTCCTCGATCCGGGCCAGCTGGACGTCGTCGTAGTTCTCGCGCGCCCGGAAGACCATGTCGGGGCTGGAGTCGAGGCCGATCACCCAGCTGTCCGGGTAGGCCTCGATCAGCCGGCGGGTCGTCTCCCCCGTCCCCATCCCCAGCTCCAGCACGCGCGCGGGCGCGAACGGGATCGCCGCGATCGCCTGCTCCTGCAGTTCGTCGTAGCGGGGGACCTCGGAGCGGATCATCTCCAGGTAGGTCTCTGGTTTCCAGTGGAATTGGCCCATCTCGTAACCTCGGTAGGGAGCGGTTCATCGTAAGTCCCCGACCCAGCGGAGGTGCGTGACGTGGCGCAAGCGCCGATGACGATCATCGATTTGTCGCGCCTCTCGCTAGCCCACGGCGAGGGCAAGCGGCTGGAAGTGCCGGTCGCGCTCGAACCCTTCGAGCTGGCCGGTCAGACCTACAAGCCCGAACCCTGGTCGCCGACGGTGCGGCTCGACGTCTCCCGTCCCAGCAACGGCTTCGCCTTCCGCATCACCTTCCCAGTCCACCTCGAGGGGCCGTGCATGCGCTGCCTCGAACCGGCGGGACTCGACCTCGAGGTCGAGGCGCGGGAGATCGACCAGGCCGGGACCGACGACCCGGAACTGCGCAGCCCCTACGTCTCAGACGACGAGCTCGACATCGGCCGCTGGGCCCACGACGCCACGATCCTCGCCCTCCCCACCCGCATCCTCTGCCGCGAGGACTGCGCCGGCCTCTGCCCGATCTGCGGCGAGAGCCTCAACGAAAACCCCCACGAGCACGAGGAAGCCACCGACCCCCGCTGGTCAGCGCTGAAGGACCTGAAGCTCGAGTAGCCGCTACGGCTGCTGGTCGAGCTCGGGCTGCTGCTGTTCCTCCTCGCGGCCGGCGAGCCGGTCGCGGCCGCGCTGGACGGCGGCGAGGAACTTCTGCAGGTTCACTTCGAGGGTGTTGAGGATCTCGTCGGCGTAGTCCTCGGCGCCGAGGCGGATTTCGCGCTCGCGGGTGCGGGCGTCCTCGACGATCTCGTCGGCGGCGCGCTCGGCCTGCTTGGTGACCTCCTCGTCGGAGATCAGGCGGGCCTGCTGCTCGCGGGCCTCGCGGACGATCCGCTCCGCCTCGCGTTTGGCCTCGGCCAGCATCTCCTGGCGCTCCTTGACGATCCACCGCGCCTGCTTGATCTCCTCGGGGATCGTGGCGCGCATCTGATCGAGGAGGTCGTAAATCTCCTCTCGATCCACGCGCACCTGATCCGTCAGGGGGACCGGACGGGCGTTGTGAACTACGTCATCGAGCTTGTCTATGAGGACCAGGACGTCCATAAGAGGATCGTAAGCCTACGTGTATGCGGGGATTTTGGTGAGGATGGGGTTCAACGAGCCGTTTTTTGCAAGGCGGCGCCCATGCGGACGAACTGGTGCGGCACAGCCTACCTGTCGCCGAGGCGGTCTCTCAGCGCGGCGGCAACCGCGCCCGGAACGAGGTCGGAAACGTCGCCGCCGAAGGTGGCCATCTCCTTCACCCCGGTGGACGAGAGGAAGCTGTAATGCGGGGAGGCGATCACGTACATGCTCTCGATCCCCGGGTCGAGCTTGCGGTTCAGCTGCGCCATCTCGAACTCGTACTCGAAGTCGGAGATCGCCCGCAGGCCCTTGACGATTGCCTTCGCGTCGTTGTCGCGGGCGAACTCGACCAGCAGGTTGGCGAAGATCTGGACCTCGACGTTGGGCAGGTCGGCGGTCGCCTCTTCGATGAACGCTTTGCGCTCCTCGGCGGTGAAGAGCGTCTTCGCCTTGCGAACCGGGTTGTTGACGACGCCGACGACGACGCGGTCGAAGACGTTCGAGGTCCGGGTGATGATGTCGACGTGGCCGTTGGTCACCGGGTCGTAGCTGCCCGGGCAGACGACGGTGCCGTTCTTCGGCTCGCTCACTCGGCCGGCTCCCGGTAGATGGAGACGTCGGCGGCGCCGTAGCGGCGCTGGCGCAGCGGCTCCAGCGAATCGATCGCCAGCGGGCTGCGGGCGCCGCTCTCGATCACCGCTCGGCCCTCGGGGGCGAGCAGCTGAGGCAGGTGGATGTTGAGGTCCTGGGCCACGCGGTCGGCGAGTCTATAAGGGGCATCGACGAAGACGAGGTCGAATTTCCCCGCAAAGGAGCCGGACGAAACCTCGCCCAGCCAGCGGCCGGCGTCGGCGCGGACCAGCTCGGCGCGCTCGGCGAGGCCGAGACGCTGGACGTTGCCGAGCGCCGGGCGGGTGTCGCGGTCGACGAGGACGGCCGCCTCGGCGCCGCGCGAGAGCGCCTCGATCGCCAGCGCCCCGGTGCCGCAGTAGAGGTCGAGGACCTGGGCGCCCTCGACCCGCTCGCCGAGGGCGGAGAAGATCGCCTCGCGGACGCGGTCGGAGGTCGGGCGCACCTTCCAGCCCCGCGGCGCGACCAGGCGCTGGCCCTTGAGCTCTCCGGCGATGACTCTCATAGGAGCAACCTAGTCGGCGTTCGTCCTTTCCCCGACATAGGTGGGGAAAGGACGAACGCCGCTAGAGGGGGATCGGGTCGGCGGCGCCGGTGCCGAAGCGGGCGTTGGCGGCGTCGAGCAGCGGGCCGAGGGCGGGATCGGAGAGGGAGCCGTGGCGGCGGAGCAGCGCCAGCACCTCCTCGCGGGCGGCGAGCAGGGCCGCGTTGTCGTCGGGAAGCTTGGCGACGGCGAAGCGCGGCAGGCCCGACTGGCGGGTGCCGAGGATCTCGCCCTCGCCGCGCAGGCTGAGGTCTACCTCGGCCAGCGCGAAGCCGTCGCCGCTCTCGACCACCGCCCCCAGCCGCCGCCGCGCCAGCTCGCCGGCTTCTTCGGCAAACAGGAGGCACTGGCTCGGGTGCTCGCCGCGCCCGACCCGGCCCCGCAGCTGGTGCAGCTGGGAGACGCCGAAGCGCTCGGCCCCCTCGATGATCATCACCGTCGCGTTGCCGACGTCGATCCCGACCTCGATCACCGTCGTCGAGACCAGGACGTCGGTCTCGTGCGCGGCGAAGGCGCGCATCGCCTCGGCCTTCTCGGCCGAGTGCATCTGCCCGTGCAGGAGGCCGACGCGGAACTCGCGCAGCTCGCCGGCGCGCAGCCGCTCGGCCTCGACCTCGGCCGCCTTCCCAGGCTGTTTCTCGGACTCGGTCACCAGCGGGCAGACGACGAAGGCCTGGCGGCCCTCGCGCAGGCGGCGGCGGAGGAACTCGAAGGCTTCGCTGCGCTGCTCCTCGGCGACGAGGCGGGTATCGACCGGCTGGCGGCCGGCGGGCAGCTCGTGCAGGGCGGTGGTGTCGAGGTCGCCGTAGGCAGTCAGCGAGAGCGTGCGCGGGATCGGCGTCGCGGTCATGTGGAGGACGTGGGGCGCCATCCCCTCCACCCCCTTCTCGTCGAGCGCCCGCCGCTGCCCGACGCCGAAGCGGTGCTGCTCGTCGACGACGACGAGGCCGAGCCGGGCAAAGCGCACCGTCGGCTCGATCAGCGCGTGGGTTCCGAGGATCAGCCCCAGCTCGCCGCTGGCGAGCTGGTTCAGGGCGCGTTTGCGGACGGGTGCCGGAGTCGACCCGGTCAGCAGCGAGAACGGAATCGCCTCTTCGGCGAGCAGCCGTCCAAGCGTGATCGCGTGCTGCTCGGCCAGCGTCTCAGTCGGCGCCATGAGGGCGGCCTGGTAGCCAGCTTCCAGCGCCCGCAGCATCGAATAGACAGCGACAACGGTCTTCCCGGACCCAACCTCACCCATCAACAGCCGCTGCATCGGCTCGCCGCTGTCGAGATCCACCTCTATCTCGTCAAACGCCTTCAGCTGATCTCCGGTGGGCTCGAACGGCAGTGAGTCGAGCCAGCGCGCGACGAGGTCTCCGGGCTTTCCGAATCGCGGCGCGGGTCGAGCGGTTCGATGCGTGCGCTTACGAGTCGCGAGGAGCGCCTGGTGCAGGAATAGCTCTTCGAACCCCAAGCGCTCCCGAGCTTCCTCGACGTCTTCGATCGTCTGCGGCAACTGAACGGCCCGGAGAGCATCGCCAACGCCCGCAATCCCCCTCCTCGCCCGAATCTCCGCCGGCAACCCCTCGATCGCATTAGGAGCCCACCCCACGATCTGCTCCACCCACTCGCGGATCTGGGCGGGACGTAGGGCCTCGGTTGACGAGTGGAGCGGGACGAGGGCTGCTGGCTGCGGGTCCTGACGAGGGCTGTTCGGGGACCCCTGCGCAGGATGCTCGGGGTCCCCGGCGCCCTCGCCACCCGCAGAAGAGACGAGCTCCCATTCTCGTACTGCGAAGCCTTTGCCGGAGAATTTGCCCGTCATCAGGAGTTCGGTGCCGGGGATCAACTTCGAGGCCACCCATGGCTGGTTGAACCAGGTGGCCCGTACGTGGCCCGAGGCGTCGCCGACTTTGACGGAGACCATGCGCAGGCGGCCTTTGCGGAATGGGCGCGGCTGAGATCCCTGGACCTCGACCAAGACCGTCGCGGTCTCGCCGGGCTGAAGGTCCCCTAGCTCTCGGATGCGCAGATCCCGGTGACGCCTCGGGATGTGAAAGAGGAGGTCGCCGACAGTGCGAAGGCCCGCCGCCGACGCGGCCTCGGCGGTTTTGGGGCCGACGCCCCTGAGAGCACCGAGACCTTGTTCGAGGACGCTCGGGCGGGGCCAGTGGACCGGGGCGTTCAGCAGCTCGCCGCGCTCGAGTTCCCGCTGCCCGGCGAAGGACCGCACTACTGGGCGGCCAGCAGCCACCACCAGCTCGGCTGTCCCCCCTCGTGGGCCTCGACCTCGACTCCGTCGGGGACGTGGGTGTCGATCTCCTCGAGGTCGATCGGCGCCCCCTCGCCGGCGATCACGGTGACGATCTCCGCCCCCTCGGCGAGATGCCGCAGGGTCATGGTCAGGGTCGACCCCGCGCCGCCCCAGGCGACGATCTCGCCGTCGGCGAAGCCGACCGCGTCGCCCTGCTTGAAGCGTCCCTGGGCGTCGTCGCGCGCCGCCGGGGCGACGCCGCCGGTGGCGAGGTCGGCGAGCGCCTCCTCCAGGCGCTCGGCGTTCTCCTCCAGCGGCGCCTCGGGGTCGAGCTCGACCAGCGCCAGCAGGCTCGCCTGCTGCGACGTCGCCGGGACGACGCGCGCCGGCTTCTCGGAGAGCTCGCAGGCGCGCTCGGCGGCCATGATCACATTCGAGGAGCTGGGCAGGACGAGGACCTCCTCGGAGGCGACGCTGTGGATCCCGGCCAGCAGCTCGTAGGTCGAGGGGTTGAGCGTCTCGCCCCCGGGGACGACGTGGGCGCCGAGCTCGCCGAAGAGGCGCTGCATCCCGTCGCCGGCGGCGACCGCGACGACGCCGGTGCGGCCGCTGAGGCGGGCCTCGCGTTCGGCCACCTGCTCGCGCATGTCGGCGACGTCGAGGTTGGCCACCTCGCCGACGCCGTCGAAGACCGCGACCGCGGCCTCGGGCTCGTCGGTGTGGACGTGGACCTTGAGGGTGACGTCGTCGCCGACGACCAGGACCGAGTCGCCGAGCTTCTCCAGGCGCGGCAGGTACTCGCGGTTGCCGAGGCCGCTGCCGGAGACGATGAAATTGGTGCAGTAGCGGTAGCGGCTGTCCTCGTGGTTGGGCAGGCTGCGGCGCGGCGGCTCGTGGTGGGCGACCTCGGGCGGGTCGGCCCCGTCGCCCCGCAGGCCGGCGACGACGCCGGCGAGGATCAGGACGAGGCCGTGCCCGCCGGCGTCGACCACCCCGGACTCGCGCAGCACCTCGAGCTGCTCCGGGGTGCGGGCGACGGCGCGCTCGCCGTCGGCGATCGCCCGCTCGAGGACCTCGGCGAGGATCGCGTCCTGCTCCTCTTCGGAGACGTCGCGGCCGAGCCGCTGCTTCTCCTGCTCGAGGTGGGCCAGCTGGCGCGAGAGCGAGTGAGCCATCTCGCGGAAGACGGTCAGCATCGTCCCCTCGGCCGGGTCGCGGACCGAGTCGTAGGCGGCGTCGGCGGCGCGGGCGAAGGCGGCGGCGACGAGGGTCGGGTCGATCAGCTCGCCCGGCCGGCTGGCGAGCTCCTCGGCGGCGCCGCGGACGATCTGGCTGAGGATCACGCCGGAGTTGCCGCGGGCGCCCATCAGCGCCGCCCGGGCCAGCGCCTGGACAAGCTCGGTGCGGCCGACCTCGTCGACGTCCTGGCCGTTGAGGCGGTCGAGCTCCTCCATCACGGCGCGCATCGTCATCGCCATGTTGTCCCCGGTGTCGCCGTCGGCGACGGGGAAGACGTTGAGGTCGTTGACCTCCTGGCGGCGCGCCTCCAATGAGGCATAGGCAGAACTGACGACCCGGCGGAAACGGGCGATCTGGGGTTCAGGCATCTGCCAGGAATCTAGTCCTCGCACGTGACGTGCGCATGCGCACACCTATCCGCTGGAGGCATTGGTACGGTGCCCGCGCCAATGAGACGCTTTGCCAGTTGGACCACCAGTCACCGCAAGACCGTGATCATCGGCTGGATCGTCGCCCTGATCGGTTTCGGGGCCATCGCCAGCTCGGTCGGGTCGAACTTCACCGAAGAATTCAGCCTGCCGAGCTCCGATTCCAAGGACGCGCTCGACCTGCTCGAAGACCGCTTCCCGGCGCAGGCCGGGGACACGGTGCAGATCGTCTACAAGGCCGAATCCGGAGTCGAGTCGCCGGCGGTGAAGCGCACGATGGAAGGCGTCTTCGCCGAGGCCGCAGCGCTGCCGCACGTCAGCGAAGTCGCCAGCCCTTACGAAGGCGGCGGCGCCGGCGCCATCAGCGACGACGGCAAGATCGCCTACGCGACCGCCCAGTTCAACGTCACCACCGACAAGCTGAACGACGGCGAAGTCGAGAAGATCATGGACACCGCGCAGGATGCGGGCGGCGACGGGCTGCAGGTCGAGGTCGGCGGCTCCCCGGCGGAGGAAGTCCGCGGCGAAGAAGAAGAAGGCGGCTCGGAGATGATCGGCGTGCTGGCCGCGATCATCGTGCTGCTGATCAGCTTCGGCTCGGTCGTCGCGATGGGGCTGCCGATCATCACCGCCCTGTTCGCGCTCGGCGTCGGGATCAGCGGCATCACCCTCTTCACCCACGTCTTCGACACGGCCGAATTCGCGCCGCAGCTGGCCTTCATGATCGGGCTCGGCGTCGGCGTCGACTACGCCCTCTTCATCCTCACCCGCTTCCGCAACGGCCTCGACGAGGGGATGGAGAAGCGGGAGGCGGCGATCGCCGCCGTCGACACCGCCGGCCGCGCCGTGCTCTTCGCCGGGATCACGGTGATGATCTCGCTGATGGGGATGCTGCTGCTCGGGCTTCCCTTCCTCTACGGGGTGGCGACGGCGGCCGCTATCGCGGTGCTGTTCACGATGATCGCGGCGCTGACGCTGCTGCCGGCACTGCTCGCGATCGCCGGCAACTGGGTCAACCGGATCCGCATCCCCGGCCTCGGCAGCGGCGCCCGCAGCATCGACGAGAACGGCTGGTGGTTCCGCTGGAGCCGTCGCATCCAGCGGCGACCCTGGGTCGCGGCGCTGCTTGCCGGCGGCCTGCTGATCGCGCTTTGCATCCCCACCCTCTCGCTGCGGCTCGGCACCAACGACGCCGGCACCGACCCGGCTGGGACGACGACGCGCGAAGCCTACGATCTGCTCGCCGAAGGCTTCGGGCCGGGCTTCAACGGTCCCTTCGTCCTCGCCGCGGAACTGCCCGAAAAGGGCAACGACGAGGTGCTGCAGAAGCTGCGCACCGAACTGAAGGGCGAAGAAGGCGTCGAGGCGGTGACCGACGTCACCCTCAACCCGAACGAAACGGTCGGGGTCTTCCAGCTCTACCCGACGACCTCGCCGCAGAGCGAGGAAACGACCGAACTACTTGACCGCGTCCGCGACGACGTGATCCCGCCCGTGGAGGAAGCCACCGGCGCCCAGGTCCACGTCGGCGGCATCAACGCGATCTTCGAGGACTTCGGCAACGCGATCGCCGGCAAGCTGCCGCTCTTCATCGGCGTCGTCGTCCTGCTCTCGGCGCTGCTGCTGATGATCGTTTTCCGCTCGATCTGGGTGCCGCTGAAGGCGGTGCTGATGAACCTGCTCTCGATCGGCGCCGCCTTCGGGCTGATCGTCGCCGTCTTCCAGTGGGGCTGGGGCGCGAGCCTGATCGGGGTCGACAGCACCGGCCCGATCATCTCGTTCTTCCCGATCTTCCTCTTCTCGATCGTCTTCGGGCTCTCGATGGACTACGAGGTCTTCCTGATGTCGCGCATCCACGAGGAGTGGGAACACAGTAAGGACGCGAGCGAGGCGGTCCATCGCGGCCTCGCCCTCACCGGCCGCGTGATTACTGCGGCGGCGGCGATCATGGTCGCCGTCTTCGCCTCCTTCATGCTCGGCGACGACCGGATC
>Ga0070678_100002219_pt1 | contig 10559 bp, 10 predicted proteins | sample KBSM73metaG_FD_65647 | JGI IMG/M metagenome (GOLD analysis project Ga0070678, IMG submission 65647) | Miscanthus rhizosphere microbial communities from Kellogg Biological Station, Michigan, USA - KBS M7-3 metaG | ecosystem: Host-associated > Plants > Roots > Rhizosphere > Soil ...
GGCTCCGATCTGCTGGTTACGGCACTCGAAAACGAAGGCGTCGATCGTATTTACGCGCTCCCGGGCGAGGAAAATCTGGACGTCCTGGAATCCCTTCGGCATTCGAAGATCGAACTGGTGTTGACGCGGCACGAGCAGGCCGCGGCTTTCATGGCGGCGACCCAGGGGCGTCTGACCGGCCGTCCCGGCGTTTGCCTTTCGACCCTCGGCCCCGGGGCGCTGAATTTCACCACGGCCGCCGCCTATGCCGATCTCGGCGCCATGCCGATGCTGATGATCACCGGCCAGAAGGCGATCAAAAGCGCGCGGCAGGCACGCTTCCAGATCGTGGATATCGTCGGCGCCATGCGCCCGCTGACCAAGATGACACGTCAGATCGTTGCGGCCTCTTCGATACCGGCCATCGTGCGCGATGCCTTCCGGGTCGCGGTCGAAGAACGGCCCGGGCCGGTGCATCTCGAACTGCCCGAGGACATCGCCGCCGAAGAAGCCGATGCGGCCCTGTTGCTCCCACACCCGGTCGATCGGCCGGTCGCGCCCGCCTCGGCGCTGGAGCGGACTGTCGCGATGATTCTGGAGGCGAAGCGTCCGCTGATCATGATCGGCGCCGCCGGCAACCGGCCGCGTCTTGTCGATGCGCTGTCCGATTTCGTACGCCGCACCGGTATTTCGTTCTTCAACACGCAGATGGGCAAGGGCGCTGTGACCGGCGGTTCAAACCTCTATCTCGGCACGGCTGCGTTGTCGGAGCGCGATTATGTGCATGACGCGATCGACCGGGCGGACCTGATCATCGCCATCGGACATGACACCGTGGAGAAGCCGCCGTTCCTGATGGGTAAGGCCGCCGGCGGTCCCAAGGTGATCCATGTCGGCTTCGTCTCCGCCAATGTAGAGGAGGTGTTTTATCCCGACGCCGAACTGATCGGCGACATCGGCGCCAGCGTCAGTGCGCTCGCCGACCGGCTCGACGGCCGGCTTTCGCCCGATCCTGACGTGGCGGCGCTTCGCAAGGATATCCTCGCGCGTATCAACGAGCGCGCCGAAGACGACCGCTTCCCTGTGATTCCGCAGCGGCTCGTGCATGACGTTCGCGCGGTGATGCCGGAAGACGGCATCGTTTGCCTCGACAACGGCATGTACAAGATCTGGTTCGCGCGGAATTACCGTACCCACGTCGCCAACACGCTGCTGCTCGACAACGCGCTCGCCACCATGGGCGCGGGATTACCCTCGGCAATCGCCGCCAAGCTTCTCAATCCGAAGCGCCGGGTGATGGCGTTGTGCGGGGACGGCGGCTTCATGATGAACAGCCAGGAGATGGAGACCGCTGTGCGTCTCAAGCTCGATCTGGTCGTGGTGATCGTCGAGGATTCCGCCTATGGCATGATCCGCTGGAAGCAGGCGGTCGATCACTTCCCCGATTTCGGCATGACTTTTGGCAATCCCGATTTCGTCGCCTACGCCCGGTCCTATGGCGGTCACGGTCACCGGATCGCGTCCGCCGCGGAGCTGGTGCCGACGCTGGAAGCGGCCTTTGCCGCGGGCGGCGTCCACCTCGTGGCGGTGCCGATCGACTACAGCGAGAACACCCGCGTGCTGGTCGACGAGCTGGGCGGCCGTATTGCCAATGCCAGTACGACCTGAGCGATCCGGCTGGCTGACATGGAACCCGGCGCCGGGACCGTCGTTATCGTTGCAGGCAGGCTTCGAGGAGAAGCGCCATGCACTGGCGATCTGTAACTGCGGATGCCGACGCGATGAGCGGCACCGTCGACGACCAAATCCTCTACGCGACCGGATGGACCATCAGCGGCCTTGCGACACTGGGCACTATCGTCGCGGTCTGGGTGTTCGGGATCTAGGGCGATGCTATCTCTGCAGGACCCGCTTGCCGCCGGTCACGAGCAGGGCGAGTCTGCGGCCGATCCACAGACCCGCCACCACGATCAGGAACCAGACCGGAAAGAAGAACAGCGTCAGGATTCCGGCGTCTTCAGGCTCCGTCCGCAGCAGCCATTTGACCACGCCAACCGGCGCGAACAATCCGACCGCGCCTCCGATCAGGCTCATGATCATCACGATGAGCTTCTGCGGCATCATCACTTTCTCAACAGAACAAGTGCTTCCCGATAGAGATGGGAAAAGTAGACCGCCAGCGAACTCCACAACAGGAACATGGCGAACCTGTCGTAGTCGGCCTTGGTCAGCGGATTGAATTCAAAGTGGGGCGGCATGAACGCCCACCAGACGATTGGGATGGTGACGAGCACCGCAAAGATCCCGGCGGGAATGCCTGCCAACAGGCTCGCCACCAGGATCGCCGGAATGAAGACGGCGAAATACAGCGACGTCCCCAATGAAACGGCAATTTCCTGCATGGCCGCCGCAACAAATATCGCCAACAACGCCGCTGCGAATGCGGAGAGCGACCACGGCCGCAGTCTCAGCAAATAGTCCGTACGCGCACGCATCAAACCGCCCCCGCGAAATCCACACTAAAAGCCCAGTTTATCCGAGGAAGTGCACAAATAAAAGCCGGGCTTGGTTCAACCGGAAAACTTAAAGTAAGATATTGCCGAAGTCTGCCATTGATATGAGCAGCGCCTGCGGAATGCCATGCTTCACCATCCCAACTGACTTCGAAAATTGAGTCGCCACCTTGGCTTTGTTCAGATCTCGCGTATGTGGAGGACAATCACAGGCCAGTCTCGACAAGCGGCGGGTTCCGGGCTAGCACCTCGGCGGTTGCGCACCGATTAGAATTCATTAATCGATTGTCTCAATCTCGCTTCGCCTGTGGGACGCATAAGATGCGCTATCGTACCTTAGGAAAAACCGCGCTTGAGATTTCCGAAATCGGTTTCGGATGCGCCAGCTTCTGGGGAAAAAAGATTTTCTCCGAGCGTGAGGCGATCAGGCTGGTGCACGCCGCATTGGATCATGGTGTTTCGTATTTCGATACGGCGTCCAGCTATTCCGGCGGCAATGCCGAGCCGCGGCTGGGTAAAGCTCTTGCCGGTATGTACGCTCGACATGAAATCGTAATTTCTACAAAGATCGGCTCCCATACTAACCGGTTCGGCAGGCCCTATGGGGATTTCAGTCCTGCTGCCATTCGCCGTAGTGTCGAGCAAAGCCTCAAACAACTTAATATCGACGCCATCCCCATTTTGCTGCTGCACGGACCCGACTTTGCGGAATTTGGCACTGAAGGGCTGCTTGAAGAATTGGCCCAGCTAAAACAGGAGGGCAAATTCCGACACCTGGGCCTCAACAGTTTCGAGATGGAGGTGGTCGAGCATGTCATGGCGCTTCCCCAATTCGAAGTTGCCATGATCGACTACAATCTTCTGAGGCCCGAACGGGCTGATATCATCGACCGACTGTCCGAGCGCCAAATCGGCCTGCTGGCCGGTATGCCACTCGCCAGCGGCCTGCTTCGCAACAGCAAGTCCTCACCACGCCGAATTCAGGACGCGTGGTACGCTCTGCGAACATGGAAACACCACCGCGCCGATGCGGTCTCGGCGCACGACTTTGAGTTTATCAAGAGCGTGGAGGGGTGGACGAGCAGCCAGATCGCACTCACTTGGGTGTTGTCGAACCCAAAAATCCACAGCGCCGTTTTCGGAACAACGCGAATGTCGCATTTGATGGAAAACCTTGCGGCCTCCGGCCGCCGCTTAGACAACGAAGTCATCAGCAAAATAACAGATGTTCACTGTTACAAGTCCAGGGCTCTGGGCCGTCTTTAATCTATTGATATTGTAATGCGAGGCCCCGACGTCTCGGTCGCGATGTAGCTGTTGGTTGTCGCGAAGGACCAACAGCCGACTTCAGGCCTTATCCAGATAGATGAGGCTTAGGGGCTGTGTCGCAGCAAGCCAAGTCTCTGTCGTTTGAAGCTCTGGCCTGATTTCCGGAAATCTATTTACTGTTGCACGAAAGTGCGAATATCGTCTGTGCTCAACCCCGGCGTTCATCGCGTGGTCTCACTCGTGGGGAGTCGGCGCGAATCTATTCCGCGGGCGCGCGCTGGCTTGCTATCGTGCTTAGCTAAATGGAAACATAACAAACATCAAAAGAGAAGATCATGCGCTCTATCTGGATTGTATTTTTTGCAGTGACCTTATCGAGCTGCTCGGGAAATGGAGTCGGGCTGCAGGCCGGCATAGACGACGCTCATTGTCGTTATCACGCTGAGAAAAAGACTGTCACCTACGAAGAGTGCCAAAAAAAGCTTGCGGAAAGCCGCCACCACTCCTTTGGCTTAGATATGGTGAATAGGACCGCCCTTACCAATCGATAGCGCTGGCAGCGGCCTCAAATGGTCAGCAGCGCGTGCCAATAGACTTGAACGCCCAACCAGGCGAAAGCCCGTCGCGGATGATCCCCGCGGCGGGCGTTTTCCGTTAACGCGCAGGCATCCGCGGGATCCTGACTTTGTCAGGCACGTCCAGCGACAGCTCGACGATGCCGCCGCGAGGCAGCGCCGCGATCGCCAGCGCAATGGCCGCAATGCAAGGCCCCACGCCTGGCCAGCCATGCGCGCGGGCATCTTCGGCGTCTATGGGTTCGCCGACACGATAGATGCGCTCGCCGGCCTCGTTGATCTTCGCGCCGCGTCGCTTTGCGCGATCGGATTTCTGCCTCCAGATCGCCGCGGCGCAGCTCGCGTGCGACATCTTCCGAGACATCCCGCGAGCAGCCTTCCGCGGTAGTGAAGGCAAAGACGCCGATTTGGGGCCACGCAAAAAGCCTTTATTTCATGGGCTTAACTGGTGGACGCACAAGGGATCGAACCTTGGACCTCTCCCGTGTGAAGGGAACGCTCTCCCGCTGAGCTATGCGTCCGGGATTTCGGCGAAAAGCCTTTTCAGAGACCGGGATTTACGAATTGTGGGCCTATAGTGTCAAGCGATCAGTCGGGCCGCGAGTAAGGAATTGGGCCCCTCCGGAAGACGCCGGTGGCATGAGATTACGGCGCCTGGATGCGCTCGGCCATCTTCCCCGTCACCTTCAGGGGACTCACGACTGCGGCTAGGCTGTTCGCATTCGTGCCCTCAGTTTGCTCTCAGCTTGATCTCAGTTTTCTTGCGCAAATCGCAGTTCGCTCGACGCGAATTCCTTCTCGGCGTCGCTGATGCGGCTTTTCACGACGCACGCGTGCCCTTCATCGCATTGGTGCTTCGTGGGCAAAAGATCCGTCGCTTTTGTCCGTCTTGCGGCGAAGACGGCGCCTTATTAGAACGCGCACGCGGGTTCGGGGGGCCGCAAAGCGAGCGGCTCATTTTCACATACGTTCAAATTGGAAAACTATGATGCGCAAACTTCTTTCGTACTTCACCGTTGCCTTTATCTGCCTCGCAGCAATTGGGGCTTTCACCCATCAGGCTGCCGCGGTCAGCGACAATGATCTCAAATGTTCTCCGACGATCGAGCGGCAACAGGCCGGCCTATCCATATGCAAGAGCAGCTGTTCGGTGGAAAAAGATCAGACCGGCTGTAAAGCATCTTGCGACAGAACCCTTACTGTCTGCACCAAGAGAATCTCCGATCGCACGTCGGCGTGCCGGCGCGAAGCGTCTACATGCGAGAATGATTGCAAGGCACATCACCGGGACGAAACTTGCAAGAAGACCTGCGAACCGAAGTTCGAGAAGTGCGTCCAGAACAACACGTAACTCGGGAAGACTTCAGGTCTGCCTGATCTCTTGACCAGACACAGGCTTCTCGTGTGGCGAGGAGCCTGTGTTCGTTTTAACATGCCGGTCGGAGTCTACGCTGCGCAAAGTGCGGGCCCGGCGACGTCCACCCAAGGCTGATCGAGCGCTACGCCCCCTGCTGGCGGGCGCGGGAGGCATGCGATTGCAGTGCCCGGATACGCTCGGCGAGCGTTCCGCCGCCTTCGGGAGGGCTTGCGGTTGTGGTCGCGCCATTGGCCGTGCCGTTGACCGGTTTGGCTGGGGTTTTCGGTGCCGCGGGCTCTGCAGCCAGCATGGCCTCGATCGCGGAATTCGGCCCTTCCAGCTGCATCGCGAGTTTTGCGACCTCAGCGGCGATGTCATTGATGCGCTCGCGCAGCAGTGCGTTTTCCATGCGCTCGGTCGCCCATGAGCTTTCCGCCTGCTGCTGGATCGCGTTGATGTCGCGCTGCAGTTTGGCGCGTTCGTCGCGGGCGAGGCGCAGCTGTTCCTCGACGGCCGCTTTCTCGGAACGCAGTTTTTCGATGGCAGCCGAACTGCCGCCGCTGCTCAATGTGGCGACCTGGTCGCGCAAATCCTTTGCCGTGCGATCGGCGTTTTCGTTCGCCTGCTTGAGCTGATTGTTTTCATATTCGCGTTCGGCCAGCAGCTTGCCCTGCGTGGCCAGCCGCGTTTCGAGATCGTTGACGCGGTTGCCGAGCATTTCGGCTTCCTTGACCTGGATGATCAATTGCCGGTCGAGATCGGTCACGCGCTGACTCAGATTCTCGACGCGGCTGCGCGCGTCCGTCAATTCGCGCGTCGCATTCTCGGATTCGGACCGCTCCTGGGCAAGCCGCGTTTGCGTTGCCGCGAATTCCTTTTCGGCATCGCCGACGCGGCCCTTCAATTCGTCGATCTGCGTGCGCACCGCGATCAGTTCGACCTGCCGGCTATCCGCCATCATCGAGCGATCGGACAATTCGTGATTGATTTTTGAGAGTTCGCCCTGCTTGTCGGTCAACGCCTTTTCAGCATTGCGCAGCATCTCGGTCTTGGCGGCGAATTCCTCTTCGGTGGCGCGCAACTGCTCCTTCATCGCCTTCTCGCGGGCTTCAAGCGAGAAGATGGTGGCGTTCTTTTCGCCGAGCTCGATCTTCATGCGATTGATCGCATCGGATTTCTTGCCGAGTTCGGCGAGCTGGCTGGTGGTCTTGTTCTTGAGCTGGTCGACGCTCATCTCGAGCCGCCGCGCCGACATCGCGAATTCCGCGCGCAACTGGTCCTTGTCGGCCTGGATTTCCGCCATCGACAACGGCGTGGCCGCCTCGAGCCGCCGGGTCGTCAGCCGTACCGCGCGGTTATGCACCAGCGGCACGATCATCAGGCCGAACAGCATCGAGACCAGAAAACCGATCGCCAGATACATGATCGGTTCGATCATGGATGGTTACTCCGCACGGTAAATAGGTTGTTAACGACAATGCCACGGCGGACCGACAAAAGACCAGCCCAATGCCACGTTAACCTGAATCCTCGCGCCGAAGGCGTCGCGGCGCTGAAACCAAGCGGGCTCAGAACGGGTTCCAGGTCGCGCGCGGGGTATATTTGAGATAGCCGATATTGGCGCCGAGCCTTAAGCCGATGCCGGAGCGGATCGGCACCAGCACGATGTTGTTGGCGGTCAGCGCGGTCATGCCGAAACCGCCGACGATATAGGCCGAGCCGTCGATGCCGGCGAAGCGCTGATAGATCGCGTTGGTGGCCGGCAAATTGTAGACCAGCGTCATCGTGCGGGCGCCGTCGCCGCCCCAATCGAAACCGACCGAGGGGCCTTGCCAGTAAACCCGCAAATCGCCGGCATTCTTGGTGTAGAGGGTGCCTTCGCCATATCGCAGCCCAGCGACAAAGGCGCCTGAGCCTTCCTCGCCGAGCACGTAGCCGTTCGGGAGACCCCATTGGCTGACCGCGCGCTCGATGACGGACGCGAGCCCCCGCGAGACGTTGCCGAAGAACTTGTGCCCGGCACCAACCAGTTCATCCGGCCCATAGGTCGCGGGACCGGGCTGGCGCTGGGCCGGCGGCAATTGTTCTGGCGGCGGGGCTGCCTGCTGTGCGGAGGCGGGCACGGTCCAGCACATCAGCGCGGCGAGCGTTGCCGCAGCAAGGCGTGAGGCGAAAATCATCAAAGAACCCCTGGCATCGAAATTCTGTCCGCCGCCTTAACCTGACGCCAACAAGCACGGCTCTAGGTTGCGTCCAGTGTCCCCTCGACTCGAATGTTATTGATACCAACTATGACGGCACAACGGCAGGAAAGATACGGTCGGCGCACCAGACGGGCCTTTTTCGCCTTATTGGCGGCCTTTTTTGCGTCCGCCTGCCTTGATTTGGCGGCCTTGAATTCACAAGCCTTGAATTCGCAAGCCTTGGCTGCCACCACCGAGCGGGTGGTGGTCAACCGCTATTCCGGCCTCGCCATCGAGGGTTTCGATCCCGTGGCCTATTTCACCGAATCCCTGGCTACCCAGGGGGTGCCGGATTTCGAGGCTGCGGAGGCCGGTGCGGTCTGGCGTTTCCGCAACGAGGGTAATCGCGCCTCTTTTGTAGCCCATCCGGAAATCTACGGGCCCCAGTTCGGCGGTTACGATCCGGTCGACCTGGGACGAGGGGTGACCTACGCGGGTAACCCGCGGTTCTGGGTGATCACGGGACAACGGCTTTATCTGTTCGGCCGCGAGGCGAACCGCGACGCGTTCGCCGCAGATCCCGCCCGCTTCCTCAAGGAGGCGACCGCGCGCTGGCCGGCGCTGGAACAAGGTCTGACGCAATAATCAATCGGCCGCTCAATCCGCCGCAATGGGATCGCCCCAGGCGATGAACTCCGGCACGAGGAAATCTTCGCGGCCTATGCCGAAATGCAATGCGCGGCCGTGCGAGTCCGTCATCTTGCCGCCGGCGGCGGTGACGACCGCGTGGCCGGCCGCCACGTCCCATTCAGAGGTCGGCGACAGGCGCGGATAGATATCGACGGCACCTTCGGCGACGCGGCCGAATTTGACTGCCGAGCCAAGTTCCGCCCGGACGGCTCCGGACCTTGCGGCAATAAAGGCTTCAGTTCTGGCATCGCCATGCGAGCGGCTGACCGCGACCGTCCAGGGCTTTCCGCGCGGCGGGCAAAGGCGGGTGCGGATCGGTTCGACGCGCGGCGCCGCGCCATCACCGACCGTCAACCGCTCCGCGCCGCGGCCGACGATGCCGCGCCACACCAGTCCGAGTGCGGGGGCGCCGACGATGCCGAGCAGCGGCGTTCCGTGGGTCACCAGCGCCAGATTGACCGTGAACTCGTTGCGGCCGGCGACGAATTCCTTGGTTCCATCGAGCGGATCGATCAGGAAGAAGCTGTCTTTATAGGACAGCTTCGCCAACTGAACGCGCTCTTCGGACAGCGTAGGTATTGCCGGGGCCAGCCGCGCCAGGCCTTCGCCGATGATGCGGTCGGCCGCGAGGTCGGCTTCCGTCACCGGCGATCCGTCCTTCTTGCCGTCGACTTTCATGGCGGAACGGTTGACGGCGAGGATGGCGGCGCCGGCCCGGATTACCAGATCGGTCAGCGGTTCGATCAGTGTGGCGGCGGCCTCGCGATCGATCACGGGCGCAGTTGCCTCATTCATAGAAGTGCCTCATTCATAAGCGGCGCTCATTTGCTGTTCGTCTACCTCTACCATTGCCGGCCTCGCGCTGGCAGCATGCGCCGCCGCAGTGTATCAAACCCGCGAGCATGCGTGATTCGTAGCTGTCCGCGACCTTCGCGGTCTTCCAGGAACATACAATGTCCGCCACTTCGTCTCCCGGTCCCGCTCCCGAAGCCCTCGAACTTGCGGCGCTGCTGTGTTCGCGAGTCTGCCACGATCTCATCAGTCCAGTTGGCGCCATCGTCAATGGACTTGAGGTGCTCGACGACAATCCGAAGCCCGAAGATCGCGATTTCGCACTCGATCTGATTCGCAAAAGCGCCAAGACCGCTTCGGCGCGATTGCAGTTCTGCCGACTGGCGTTTGGCGCGGCAGGATCGGCGGGCGCGCAGATCGACCTCGGCGATGCCCAGACCATGGCGCGGGGCCATATCGAAGACGGCAAGATCGCCATCACCTGGAATTTGCCGCGCCTGTTGCTGCCGAAGAACCGCGTCAAGCTGCTGTTGAACATGCTTGTCATTGCGCAGCAGACGATACCGCGCGGCGGTACGCTGACGATCGATCCGATCGGCGACGGCGAGACGATGAGCTTTCGCGTGACGACCGCCGGCTTGAACGCTCGCGTGCCGCAAAATATCGCCGACCTCGTGAGCGCGGGTTCGACCGCTCCCATCGATGCCCATGCGGTGCAACCTTATTATACGCGGCTGCTGGCGCAGGCCTGCGGGTTGAGCGTGACGCTTGCGCTCGACGGCGAAAGAGTGGTCGTCACCGCTTCCTGAAGATCGTGCCGCGACGTCAACATGGTTAACCAGGCGTTTACAACGCGTGGCCGGATTCGTTGAATCCGTCTTATCTCTTTGTTGAGCCCGTTCTTTTCCAATTACTCAACCAATATTAAACGCTTTGCATGGAAGCTGCCCAAGTTCTGTAAGGCGCGTCGATGTCGCGCGCCGGTGCGTACGAAGGCCAGTTTTCATGGACGATTTGTTACGGGAGTTTTTGACCGAGACGAGCGAGAGCCTGGACACGGTCGACAATCAGCTGGTGCGTTTCGAACAGGACCCGAACAACGCCAAGATCCTGGATAACATCTTCCGCCTGGTGCACACCATCAAGGGCACCTGCGGCTTCCTCGGACTGCCGCGGCTGGAAGCGCTGGCCCATGCCGGCG
>Ga0070678_100002221_pt1 | contig 10555 bp, 8 predicted proteins | sample KBSM73metaG_FD_65647 | JGI IMG/M metagenome (GOLD analysis project Ga0070678, IMG submission 65647) | Miscanthus rhizosphere microbial communities from Kellogg Biological Station, Michigan, USA - KBS M7-3 metaG | ecosystem: Host-associated > Plants > Roots > Rhizosphere > Soil ...
CGTATTGCGCACCAGCTCGAGCGCCTCGGTTGCGGTACCAGCTTCCCCGACGACGTCGATGCGCGCGTCATCCGCGAGCACCGCTGCGAGGCCCTGGCGAAATACCGGGTGGTCATCGATGAGACCTACCCGAACCTTCGTTGCTGTTGTCGCCTCCTGACCCACGGACGTGATGTCGCACGGTGGAGTGGAATGTCAACGCGCACCAAGTGAATTACGTAATTCCCCCTATACAGCGACGCGTAGTGGATCGGCCACCCTAGCCGCGTGGACGTTGGTGAGCGTGCGACAGAAAGACGACCGCGAATCCTCGTCGTCGATGACGAGGCGCGAGAGGCGGAGCTGGTCACGTTTGCACTCCGGCGCCGCGGCCACGCCGCCGATCACGTGAGCTCCGCCGAGGAGTGCCTTGCATCGATGCAGCAGGCGCCCGCGGAAGTCGCGCTCGTCGACATGATGATGCCGGGCATGTCGGGCGTCGAGCTGTGCCTGGCGCTGCGCGAGCAGTATCCCGAGACGCTGGCGATCATGCTGACCGGCCGCGGCGACGTCGGTGTTGCCGTCGATGCGATGCGTGCCGGCGTCTACGACTTCCTGACCAAGCCCGTGATGCCGTCGACGCTCGAGCTCACGATCGCCAGAGCACTCGCGTTCATGTCGCTGCGCGACCAGGTCGCGAACGTGCGCGCCGGCGTGACCGCCGAGACGCCGGACCCCATGAGCGGTGCGTTCCGCAAGACGCTCGCGCTCGCGCAGCAGATCGCGCCGAGCGATGTCACGGTGCTGATCACCGGCGAGTCAGGCACCGGCAAGGAGCGGATCGCGCGCGCGATCCACGCGCAGTCGCCGCGGCGTGCCGCGCCGTTCGTCGCCGTGAACTGCAGCGCGATGCCGCTGGCGCTGCTCGAGAGCGAGCTGTTCGGTCACGCGCGCGGATCGTTCACCGGCGCCGAGCAAGATCGCATCGGTCTGTTCCTGCACGCCGGCGACGGCACGCTGCTGCTCGACGAGATCGGCGAGATGCCGCTCGAGGTCCAGGCCAAGCTGCTGCGCGTGCTCCAGCAGCGGACGGTGCGTCCTCTCGGTGGCAACAGCGAGCTGCCATTCCGCGCGCGCATCATCGCCGCGACGAGCCGCGACCTCGAGGCCGAGATCGACGCGAACCGGTTCCGCGAGGACCTCTACCACCGCATCAACGTGGTCTCGATCAAGGTGCCACCGCTGCGCGAACGACTCGAGGACGTGCTGACGCTCGCGCAGGTGATGCTGCGGCGGACCGCCGATCGGGTCGGCAAGCCGGTGCGCGGGCTCACGCCGGCCGCCGCGCAGTCGATCCTCGAGTACAGCTGGCCCGGCAACGTCCGCGAGCTCGAGAACTGCATCGAGTCCGCCGTGACGCTGTGCCGGCTCGACGAGGTGACCGTCGCCGATCTGCCGCCGGCGCTGCGGCGTCGCAGCCCACTCTGCGCGGCGGCCGAGAGCCACACCGCCGGGTTGCTCCCGCTCGTCGAGATGAAACGCCGCTACGTGCGTACGGTGCTCGCGATGAGCGGCGGCAACAAGAGCCTCACAGGTCGGTTGCTCGACGTCGATCGTCGGACGATCACCCACCTGTTGAAGTCATCGCTCGGAGCTGGCATCGCGGATGCTGGTAGCGAAGAGAATGAAGCACGCTGACATTCTCGTGGTCGACCCGGATCCGGACATGGTCGATGTGGTCACGGCCGTGCTCGAGGGCGAGGGCTACGCGGTCCGGTCAGCGTCGAACGGCGAAGAGGCGCTCACGGCCTGCCTGCGCGCGGTTCCCGCGGTGGTTCTCATGGACCTGCAGTTACCGGTCATGAACGGTTGGATCTGCGCGAGATGGTTGCGAGCTCGCTACGACAACACGCTGTCGCTCGTCATCATGACGACCGCGCGTTACGCCGAGGAGCATCGCGCGCAGACGACGGCGGACGGCGTGTTGACCAAGCCGTTCGCCCTCGATCAGCTGGTGCGGGTCCTCGCGCGCTACGTGGAACCGGCCGAGTCGCGCTCGAGCCGGCGACGCATGTCCGCACGTACGTGAGGCTCCGCGTACGAAACTTGTGCGCTACTTCGTTTCCGGCTTGGCGATCGCGGCGACCGCGGCGACGAGGCCGACGAGCGCGGCGAGGAACAGCAGCTTGCCGCCGATCGCGGTCGAGATGCCGTCGCCACCCATCAGGCCCTTGCGGACGCCTTCGGGACCGAACGCCGCGAGGAAGAACACGGCCGAGACCGCACCCATCCAGCGCGTCAGCCGGCCGGCGAGCGCCATCAGACCGAGGGCGAGCGGCACCGCGAAGCAGACCAGCGCGACGTAGACCTGCTTGGGTCCCTTAAGGAGACCGGCCATCTCGCTGCCGGGCATCTTGTGGAAGTCCCAGAAGGTCATCGAGTGACCCTCGATCGAGATGTACGGGAGGAAGGCGGCGATGATGCCGATGAGGCCGGCGGCGGCGAGGACGATCTTGAGTTGCTTCATGGTGTGCGGTCCCTTCAGCAAGGGCCGGGCCGGCGCGGAGCGACGTGGATCCGGGCACATGCGCGACGGATCGGGCCCGCGCGGACCCGATCGCACGGGTGCGGTGGGTCCGGTGCACCGGGTGCACCGCTAGTCGATCAGATAGAGATCCCAGCGGATCGTGCGCGACGACGTCGAGCTCGTCGTGAGTGCACCGGTGACGGGACCGGTGACCTGGACGCGCTGCACGCGCGGCGAGATCTGCGTGACCGTGCAGCCGGTACAGCCGGTGAGGCCGCCGGTGTAGGTCGCGTCGAGCGTCGTGCCGTCGGCGAGCGTGAAGTGCGCGCTTCCGGTCGCCGGCGACAGCACGCCCGCGACATCGTAGAACCCGGCGACGTCGTCGGGCCCCACGATCGAGGGATCGCTCTCGGGGGCGAGCGTGTCGATCGTCGGATCGAGCAGCGGCACGAGCTGGCCGTCGACGAGCAACAGGGGCAGCTCGGTCAGCGGTGCCGGCAGCGTCACCATCGTGTCGCCCGCGTACAGCGTGCCATCGCGCCAGTCGATGTAGTTGCCCGGCGGCAGCGTCACCGTCTTCGTCGTCGCGCCGCGCTCGACCACAGGAGCGACGAGCAGCCCGGGCCCGAAGTAGAACATGTCGCCGACCGGTGCCAGGGCAGGCCGCTCGGGATGCAGGAGCCACGGGCTGAGCACGAGCGGCGTGCCGGTCACGTGCGCCTGGCCGGCGAGCGCGACGAGGTACGGCTGCAGCCGCGTGTGCAGCCGCGCGTAGGTCTTCCATGCCGTCTGCGCCTCGGGCGCGTTCCAGATCGTCGCCTTCGTGCCGCCGCCCGAGCACGCATCCTCGTCGTGCATGTCCGACGACATCGCGCCGACCTCGATCCAGCGCGCGAGCAGCTCGCCGTTCGCGGTGTCGGGCGCGTTGTGCAGGCACTTGAAGCCGCCGATGTCGCTGCCCACGTGCGCCACGCCTGCCATCGATAGCGTGATCGTCGCGCGGACCTGCGCGGGCAGTCCTTCGAGCTCGCCGAACGACGCATCGGGATCACCCGACCACGTCATCGGCGCGTACTGCTGCGAGCCGGTGTAGCCCGAGCGCGAGAAGTAGTACCAGTCGCCCGGATCGAGCTGCTCGAGCGCGTCGTGCGCGGCCTTGTCGTAGAGCAGCGGGAAGTGATCGTGCAGCTCCATGCCGGTCTCGCCGTCGTGCGCGACCCAGCTCGGCTGCACGTACTCGCCGAAGTCGTACATCCAGCCCGAGTAGCCGAGATCGAGTGCGCGCTTGAACTGCGCCGTGAACCACGCGACCGCATCGGGGTTCGTGACGTCGACCGTGTAGACATCGAGAAGCGCGCCGCTGATCAGTGTCACGGTCGCCGCTCCAGCGCCCTCGTCGCCGAGGAAGTAATGGGCCCCGAGGCCCTGCTGCGTGACGGCCGCCAGCGGGCTCGTCGCGCTCGCCGAGTAGTACGGGTTGTAGTAGCCGATCATCTTGTAGCCGAGCGCGGCCGCGCCCTGCACCCACGTGCGCAGCTCGTCCTCGTGGCCGATGTCGACGCCGTCGGGCAAGAAGTGCGTCGTGTCATCGGCCGAGGTGATCGCGAGGTCGTTGTCGCGCATCGCCTGCAGCTCGGAGACGTTGCCGATCATCGCGCCGCGGTTGATCCGGCGCCGCGGGCCGAAGCTCCACGCCGGCGGGATCATCGGCCGCCCGGTCGCGGCGGTGAACGAATTGATGATCGCGAGCGGCGTGCCGACGTAGACCTCGAACGCGAGGTCGGGCCCGACATGCCACGCGCGCCACGCATCGGTGCGGTCGCTCGCGAAGTCGAACTCGCTGCGCCACGTGGTGTCGAGCCAGAACCCGTAGCCCTGCGTCGACAGGAAGAACGGCACCGGGTAGTAGGTCATCGTCGGGCCGTTCGGGAACGGATTGCCGGGCGACCCGGGCACGCTCTCGCCCTCGGTCAGCCCGCCTTCTTCGGGCCAGTTGTAGAGCGCCATCCCACGGTGGTCGACGCGGTCGTAGCGCTCGCCGAGTCCGAGGAACGCCTCGTCGGCGGGCGTCGTGAACGCGACCTCCCACGCGCGCGGAGCACCCGTCGGCTTGCTGCGGTGGGCCTCGACGCGGAGCGCGCCGTCGCGCAGGACGTGGCTGATCTCCACGCAGCCATCAGCGGCCTCGACGACGACATCGATCCGATCCGCCGTCTGCGTCGCCGACACGACCTTGCCGTGGTCGCGCCACGGATCGAGATTCGCGCCGAACGTGAAGTAGCCCTGGTCCACGTACTTCTCGATCGCCGCCTTGCCGCTCGTCCAGCCCATCGTGCCGTAGCCATCGCCGCTGCCTGCGCCCGCGCCGGCCAGCACCGGGTTCCCCGCCGCGTCGCGGATCTCGAGCGAGTAGGGCGACGTGGTCACGATCACGGTCATCCCGGCATTCGAGAGCGTCAGCTGGTCGGCGACCTTGCCCGAGCCGCACAGGGGATCGCTGCCGCACGCGGCAAGCATCAGGACCAGCGCGCAGAATCGCATTCGGCACGTGTGCCACCGTCGCGTCGCGCCAATCAAGGCCAAACCACCGGCACCCCGAACTGGAGGCGCGTCATCCGCCGGCAACACGCCTCGCCACTGGCTCGACGCGACGCCATCACGTGATGCGCACGTTCGCGGCATTGGGGCGATTGCCGCGCCGCGCATCGTCACCTCCGGGTTTCGGTTTGCATCCCGCGGGTTTCGGCGCGCGCTGGCACCACCGCTGCAGTGCAACGGCTCACCTCCAACAAGGAAACAGCCATGACCGAGCTCTCCCTCGACATCCTCTCGACCGTCACCGGTGGCGCGGGTCCCTCCCAGAGCTGGGAGCAGATCCGCCAAGCGGCGGCGCCGCACTGCCCCCAGACCGTGGCCCAGCACCCCGCCGCCCCGAAGTCACGCTCGCAGGCGCAGGCGATCGGCAATGCATGCCTGACCGAGATGGGCTCGTTCAAGGCCGCGATGGGTGGCCGCGAGAAGATCCAGGCCGGCATTGACGCCGCGTTCCCGCGGTAGCGCAGCTCGCGCTACTAGCCGGCCTTGCGCGCGAACAGCCCCGGATGCGTCGCGCGCAGCTTCGCGAGCAGATCCTGCTGGCGCTGCGGTGTCGCCGGCTGTGGGGCGCGCGGCTCGCCGGCGGCCTCGTCGAGCAGCGGCCACAGCTGCGCGCGCACGTCGGGCGGCAGGATGCTCTCGAGGTATTCGAGCGCCATGCCGCGCAGCTCGGGATCGTCGGTCTTCGCGGCGCGCAGCGCGACGCGCAGCGGCTCGGCCGGCAACACGAGACCGAGCACGCGGAACACGTGCGCGAGGCCGACGTCGAGGTCGGTATCGCCCGGGTCGATCACGGTGTCGATCGCGATCTTGCGGCTCTTCCACTCGTCGCGGTCGACGAGCAGCTCCTGGCGCACGCGCTCGAAGACCTCCTCGGCGGTCACCGAGCTGAGCGGCGTGTCGCCCGCGATCATCGACAGCGCGACGCTGCAGCGATAGCGGACCTCGAAGCTCGGATCGTCGAGCCCGCGCCACAAGCCCCAGACCGCGAGGTCGGGCATTCCGGTGGCGATGATCGCGGGCATCCGGCGGCGCAGCTGCTCGGGCCGCTTCCGATCGAGCAGGATGTCGACCAAGGCGCCGGTGCAGCGCGGCGCGACGCTGCGCAGCGCACTGGCGGCGGCGCGTGCGACCTCGTCGTTATCGGAGCCGACGAGCTCGATCGTCGCGGGGATCGCCTCGACCGGAAGAGGATACCCGAGCGCCTGCGCGATCTCGTCGGGCTGGCTCGAGCGCAGCTCGCGGATCATCTCGACCACGATGTCCGTCGAGACGACCGGAGCCGGCGCGACTGCCCGAGCCCTGCGGCGGGGGCGCCGCATCCGCAACGGCACCGATTCGCCGGGGTGGCCGAACGCCGGCATCGCGGTCAGGCTCACCCACGGTTCCTGCGCCAGGACGTCGGGCTCGGGCAGCTCGTTCGCCTTCTCGAGCAGGCCGTCCTCGAGGGACTGCGTGTACGAGCGCGGGATGCCGAACGCGATCACCATGCTGACCGCGCCCGTGATCGCGGCGAACAAAAACAAACCAGTGCGATCGTCGGTCGCGATCCAGAGGACCGCGGCCACGAGCTGCGCGGACAGGATGTCGCCGAGCTTGTCGGCGCCGACGTCGAGCACGACCTTCGTCGGGCGCTTCTGTTCGGGAGGCAGCGGCGCGAACAGCAGCTCGTAGCCGGCCCGGTAGAGCGAGTTGCGGGTGACGAGCTCGCCGCCGCGCGCGATCGTCGCGACGAACGGCACGCGCATGATCAACGCGAGCACGGAGAAGCCGGTGAGGGTGACCGGCAGCGTGGCGACCGTGCGCGGCACGCCGAGCGCTGTCAGTGCGGGACCACACAGCACGACCTGGACGACCGCCGTCACGATGTTGGTCACCGTGTAGAACAGCGCCAGCGAGCGCAGCAGGTCGGCCCGCGACCCGCCGTGGACGATGTCGAACTTGAACACGTAGTCGAGCGCGCCGGCGCCGATCGCGGTCAGCACGACGACGAGCCCGGCCTTGCGCAACAGGTGCGAGCGCGCGACCCCACCGAGGGCCGACCACGTCGAGACGGTGCCGGCGGTGTCGTGCCTGTGCGCGCCGCGCCCGAGGTGCCACAACAGCAAGGCACTCGCGCCCTGCATCACCGCGAGCACGAGCAAGATCGCGTTCGGCTCGAGGTACGCCGCCGTGCGCTCGGCGACGATGCCGCCGACGATGCCTCCCAGCGTCGCGCCCATGCCGATCCGGCCGATGTGGCGCTTGGCGGTCGTGACATCGAAGCGCTCGTTGATGATCGACCAGAACCCGGAGACCAGCACGGCACCCGCGGTGTTGAGGTGGAAGAACACGAGCACCGCCGTGAAGCGCGGGAAGTCGCGGATGATCATCCACTCGGCCACCGCGGCCACCGCGCTGAGCGCGTTCATCGCCGGGACGAGGCGGTGAGGCCCGTGGCGCGTCATCAGCTTGCCCGCAAGGATGATCACCGGCATCGCGAGCACGGCGGACAGACCGACGAACAATGGCAGCGACTCGACCGAGAACTGAGCGAGCAGGATCGCGTCGCGAGCGGCCTTCGCTGCGAGGAATGCGGCGACGACGAGCAGCGCACAGAACGTTGCGAGCCAGGCCCGCCGCCTGTGTTCGTGCTCCGAGGTCATCGGTCATCCCTGCCCGGGCTGCGGGTTCTCGCGCACGAGCTGGTCGTGGAGGCGGCCGGCGCGATACGCGAGCAGGATCCACACGACCGCGAGCACGACATTGAGAGCGGCGAATGCCTTCACGCCCAGGCCGAGGACCTCGACGAAGACGAACACGATGCCGATGCCGGCGATCACGTCGCCCATGCGGAAGAAGAACGTATCGATCGCCGCCTTCGCCTTGTACTTCGCGGCCGACGAGGTGGGCAGGAACAGCGCCTGGCGGACCGTGTTGTGCAGCGAGTAGTCGAGGCTGTTCTCGGTGGTCTTCTCGATGCGGATCATCAGGAGGTTCACGTAGAACACGCAGGCGAGCCAGCCGCCGAGCACGATGACCGGCATGATGAACAGCACCTTGCGGATGCCGAGCGTCGTCAGCAGGCGCGCGACGACCAGGCCCTGGAGGAGGGCCGACACCAGGTTCACGACACCGTAGTAGTCGCTGTAGAACTTGCTGATGTACGCCTGCTGCGCGGCCTTCGCGAGGTGCGCGGCGTTGTCGGTCGCCATCTTGCCGATCACGTACTCGCCGCACGTGTTGATGACCGTGGCGACGAGCAGCATCACCGCGAGCACGCGCAGGTAACGGTCGTGGATGACGAGGGAGAAGCCGCCCTTCTTGTCGTGCGCGGCGGTCGTCGAAGTGGCGGCGGCCTTCTGCGCGCGGACTTCCTTGATGCGTTCGACTTCGCGGCGATCGACGACGCGATAGAGCACGATCGAGATGGCGAGGCCGGCGACTGCGAATAACATCAGGCCGTGGATGCCGAGGTACTTGTGCAGCACGTGCGGGACGAACGCGCCGACGATCGCGCCGATGCTCGCGCCGAGGCCGATCACCGCGAATACGCGCTTGCCGGTCTCCTCGGTGAACAGGTCGTTCGCGAACGACCAGAAGTTCGAAACGACGAGCACGTTGAAGATGCCGAGCCATAGATAGAACGCGAGGCCGATCGGCGCCTTCGCCTGCGCCAGCACGTAAAAGGCGACGAGGCAGCCGATGAAGATGATCTGCATCGTCGTCATCAGCCGGATCCGGCTGACGCGGTTCGACAGCACACTGAACGCCGGCACCACGCCGAGCAGCAGCAGCGTCTGGCCCGCGGATGCGTAGGCCTTCAGCTCCGCTCCTCCGCCGAGCAAGATCAACGGCTCGCGCGCGACCTTCAGCACGTAGTAGCAGGTCAGCAGGATGAAGCAGTTGATCGCGAGGAGCGCGACCGTGACCGCCTCGTTCCGCTTGACCGGAAACACTTTGCGGAGCCAGCGACCGACCGTACCGTGCTCCGCAGCCTCGCTCGCGTATCCGTAGTCCACGCTACGGACATGTGCAATGCGCCGGCCAAGGGATTACCTGAGTAAGCATCCGAACTGTGGCGCGGCCATGCGCGCGAGCGCTCGACGCGCGACCGGGCTCGGTCTCATCCGTGCGCGGCTGCCGCAGATCCCGACGCGAGGGCATAGCGACGGCAGTGCTCGAGATACGCGTGCTCGTGCAGGCCGACCAGCTCGACGAGTGCGCGCCACAGCCAGCTCGGAGCGTCGAGCGTCTTGGTGCGGTGCTTGGTCAGCTCTGCGAGCCATGCGCGCGTCGCGGTCAGATCGAGCTGGCGGCGATGCGCGCGGCCGACGACCTTGCCGAGGTAGTAGGCGACCTTTCGCGCGTCGGTCGCGTCGATGCGGTCGAGCTCGACCTTGAGATCCTGGGGCAACAGCTCGCGGATGAACACCGACCGCTCGAGCAGCGAGGCCGCGAGCATCCGCGAGCCGAGCGCCGGTGCGAGGTGGCGTGCGCCCATCACGACGCGAACGCCTGGCGCGACGCCCGGGTTGACGTCGGGCGCCCACGGCGCGTTGGCCTCGATCGCCTGCTTGATGTCGAGCAGCGCGAGCGCCGGGCGGTGCTTCTTTCCGGTCGTGTGGAACTCGACGAGCGCCGCGACTCGCCACAGGCCGAGCGAGCTGCAGCCCTTGACCCAGAACGCCGCGTCGACGAGCGAGACCGGAGACTCGGCGTCGCGATCCTCGAGGCGCGTGATCAGCTTGCGGATCGGCTCCTGCTCGGCGAGCGAGCGCACCGCGACGAGCTCCTGTTTCGACAGCGGCCAGAACTGCTTGCCGAGGGGGATCTTGCGATCGCCGCCGATGCGCTCGTCGAGCAGGCGCTTGGACGTGCGCTTGACCGCGCGCTTCATCACGATCCGGATCGGCGGCGGCAGGTCCTCGATCGCCTCGGAGACCTCCTCGCCCTCGAACGCGTGCTCGTAACCAGCGACCAGATCTTCGGTCACGCGCGCGGTCGTCACGCCCGGTAGATCCGAGCTGCGCGCTGACATCGCGAGCGACAGCGCGAGCCGCAACAGGTCGTGCGCCGGGTTGCCGATCACGGTCTGATCGAGGTCGCGCATCTCGACGACCGCGTGCCCCTCGGTGTGGCCGATCGGACCGAGGTTGCCGATGTGGCAGTCGCCGCAGACCCAGACCGGCGGCCCGGCCGGGATCGTGGTCGTCTGCGGGGAGGCCAGCCACTCGTAGAACCGCTCGGTGCTGCCGCGCACGAACGCGTGGGCGCTGCGCGCCATCTTGAGCTCGCGCCTGGCGGCGAGCATGGCACTGCGGTGTGCGGGCGGTGGGCACTTCGTCATCGGGTCGCGACCTCGCGCCGCGGCGCGTGGAGCAGGTGAACGCTGACGAGCAGCGGCGGCGTGCCCGCGAGGAAGCCGCCGAGCACGTCGAACGGCCAGTGCACGCCGAAGTAGATCCGCGACAG
>Ga0070678_100002234_pt1 | contig 10533 bp, 11 predicted proteins | sample KBSM73metaG_FD_65647 | JGI IMG/M metagenome (GOLD analysis project Ga0070678, IMG submission 65647) | Miscanthus rhizosphere microbial communities from Kellogg Biological Station, Michigan, USA - KBS M7-3 metaG | ecosystem: Host-associated > Plants > Roots > Rhizosphere > Soil ...
CCTCCTGCGCAAACCGCTCGCGCGCGTTGTTTTCCTCGACACGCCTGGCATCAAGGGCGCGCTCGACTGCGGCCGCAACCGCCTGCTCCGCGAGCGCTTGCATGCTCCGCTCGAACACGGCGACTTCCGCCGCGACCCGCGCAGTCAGCGTGCGCTCGATGTCGGCAAGCCCCGCGGCCAGGCGCTCGTCGAGCGCTCGATCGACGGCGTCGCGCGCCGCTGCCTGAGCAAGCGCGTCCGGTGTCTCGTTCGGCGCTCGCTCGATGGCGGGCGTCACTATCCGCGCCGGAGCGGCCGAAGCTTGCGGCACACTGACCTGCAGCGTCACTAACAGGCGATCCAGCGCGGCATCGTCGACCGGCTTGACCATGAACCCACGCGCGCCGTTCTCGGCGGCCCGCGTCCGCGCCTCGGCCGTGTCCTCGCCGGTGCAGATGATGACGGGAATCGCCGCGGTCGCCGGATCCTCGACGATCTGCCGGGTGACCTCATACCCATCGATGTCCTCCATCATGTAATCCATGAGGATGAAGTCCGGTCGATGGGTCTTCAGAAATGCGAGCGCCTCGGTCCCCGAGCCCGCCACGTGTGTGCCGAGTCCGCGCGATTGGAGCATCTTGCTGAGCTTGAACTGAATGACCTTAGAGTCGTCGACCACCAGTGCTCGAGCTGTCGTCATTCGATCCTCGTTTCGTAGGGTCCGCGCGGTAAGCCGACAGGGCCACAGGTAGCCCGGCCGCGCCACCGTCCGAGGAGCGGCTTCGGGTGCGGTCATCACCGGCCCGTCACAGATTATTGAGGCGCATGCAATTCCCGTTCCCGGCCATTTCTGCCCGCATCAAAGGCGCTCACTGGTCAGGCCGGGTAGAGCCATGCGTTGGTCGCGGCATCGCGGTGTCCCTGCCCGAATTCGTGGAGGCGAGACGTCGGTATCCGGCGAGATATCCACGGAAACAAGCGGCTGACCGCAAGGTCGTGGAGATCGCCCCGGCAACGACCTTGCTGCTGGTGGGCGAGCACCGCAAGGTCATCGGCCGGGCGCGTGCTAGGGCGAGAAGCCGATGCAGCAGCTCGACACGGCCAGCGAAGCGCGCGAGATGCTCGACGCGCCGATCCACGAGTGCACCGTCATATCGCAGGATGCGAGCGGAACGCAGCTGCCGCAAAGCGCAAGGCGATGCTGGCCGCAGTGGTCCTGCTGCAACACGACTTTGTGCAGCATGTTCGCGGTCGACTGCATGAACGACCGCAATACCCTCAGGCGTAGATCGGGGCCGGCTATGCCACAGGGACGAATTGTCGATCCGCGCGTTCAGGCTCGATTCCAAAATGCGGGCGCCTGGTCGCTGCGAGCCTCCGCGTTGGCGTGACAGGGACGGTGCGGTGAGGCGGGGGCGGCCAACGACAGCGCCACTTCGGATTGTGACGCTGCCGCGCCAATACCTGCGCTAGACCGTCTTCAAAGCACGAGCGTGTGAACGACTTCGCCCGGATAGTCGGAATTGGTGGCGCGTTCGAAACCGAGGCTCGCTGCCAGCTCGTGCATTTTTCGGTTGCCTATGGAGTCGACGGAGAACATGCGCCTGATACCGCGCTGGCGTGCCACGTCGATCAAATGGCGCATCAGCACCATGCCGAGGCCGCGGCCCTGCCATTCGTCGCTAACCGCCACGGCGCACTCGCAGCTCGTGCCGTCCACGCTCACGGAAAACCGGCTGACGCCGATCTCCCGCTTCTCCCCTTCGTCACGATGCAAAGCGACGAACGCGACATCCCGCTTGCCGTCGATATCGGTGAGGCGTCTGATCATTTCGTCGTTGATCGCGACCTGGCCCAGGAAGCGAAAGGCGCGTGACTCCGGGGACAAACGCTCGAGGAAGGTACGCTCGAGCTCGGCATCTGCGCTGCCGAGCCGGCGGATTAGCACGCGAGTTCCGTCACTGAGCGTTTCATGCCAGCGCCCGTCGGCATCCGCACCAGGCAACGGCTGTTCGCCGGCTTCGCCAGGAATGCTGCTCTGCGTCGACATGGCCATTGTCCGTTCGGGGCTGTTCGTCGTCATTGCGGGCTCCATGGGAGATGTTGGCTGATACCGTCGCCGTGTTCGTCGGTGGCACCTTCGACATGCTGGGCCACTTTCGACGGGGGCGCGTTGACGACCGTCAACAAATCGCTGGATGGCGCGAAGTCACGGGCGATTCCAGCACCGGGATGCGATTCCCAACCGCATCGCGGCGACGGCATCGTGTCCTACGGATGGACCTTTTCCCACTGCTCCTGGCAAGCGATGCAGCGCTTGGCCGCGGGATAAACGCGCAAGCGGCCAAGCTCGAGCGCCACGCCGCAGCCGACGCAGATCCCGAACGTGCCATCCTGGATACGCAGTCTGGTGTCTTCGATGTCGCGCATCTCGACGACGTGGCGGTCGCTGAACGTGGCGTCGAGATCGGCATGCGCGCGCACCACCGAATGATCCGCGCAGTCGCCGCTCGTAGCGTCGGGGAACGACCGAAGGGCCGACAGGCGGCTGCGCGCCGTCGATTACCTGCAGGTCGGTGCGGCAGACACCACACGCCTCGACTTTCGTCCCGTCGCCGGGCGGGGGCGGCGCATGCGGGCGAATTCCACGTGACGGTGAGGTGCCGCCAGGACCATTGCCCGCATCGCGGCGTCCACCGACGTCACGGCAGGCTCAAGATGTATCTCGCCATCGCCTTCGCCTCGGCCTCCGAAACTTCCGGATGCGGCGGCATGTGCCATGGTCCGCCGCTGCGCGCGCCTTTCCTGATCACCGCCGCAACCTCGGGCACCGCGCGGACCCTGCCGCGGTATTTCGCGGCGACATCGACGTACGCGGGCCCGGTCTTTGATTCCGCGTCCGAGTGGCAGATGTAGCACTTGTAGTGCTGCAGCAGCGCCCGCGGGTCTTCGGCGCCTGCGGCCTCCGTCGCAGCGAACGTCGCGATCGCCAGCGTTACGTATATCGCGTTTATGCGCATAGCGTCCTTGGTGTCGACCGCTTCTCCGTCATTGACATCGCTCGATTGCGCCGGGTCGGGACGCCCATCCGGGCTTTCGCGCCTCGCAGCGAGAACTTGAGGCTGGACGAGCCCGCTTTCAGCACCGCAATGGAGCCACGTACGGCTATGCGACCGCCTTCTGGGCCGTCTCCCGCCGCGCGTTCGCAACCAGGACGGCAATGCCACAGGAGGCGAGCCGCGTGATCACGGAATCCGCGCGGCTGGTAAGGATGATGGGGACCCGCGCGCCCATAACGATGCCGGCAGCGTCCGCGCCCGCCAGAAACGACAGGCTCTTTGCGAGCATGTTGCCAGCCTCGAGATCAGGCACCACCAGCACGTTGGCACGCCCCGCCACGGGCGAGTTGATGTGCTTGATCTTCACCGATTCGAGGCTGATGGCATTGTCGAGCGCGAGCGGTCCGTCGAGGATCGCGCCGGTGATCTGCCCGCGGTCCGCCATCTTGCACAAAGCGCCCGCCTCCACCGTGGACGGGACCTTGGGGCTGATCGTTTCCATTGCAGACAGGATAGCGACGCGGACCTCCGGGAAACGCAGCGCGTGCCCGAGATCGATCGCGTTTTGGATGATGTCGACCTTGTCCTCCAGCGTCGGCGCAATGTTGATCGCGGCGTCGGTGACGATCAGCGTTTCTGGATACGAGGGCACATCCATCACGAAGCAGTGGCTGATTCGGCGTGCCGTGCGAAGGCCGAGCTCGCGGTGGACGACGGCCGCCATGAGTTCGTCGGTGTGGAGACTGCCCTTCATGATCGCCTCCACGCGGCCTTCTCGCACGAGGGCGACGGCCTTCGCCGCGGACGCTTCGCTGTGGGGCGTGTCGACGATCGGCAGAGTCCCGAGGTCGATGCCGCATCGCTTCGCGAGGGCCTCGATGCGCGCCTTGGGACCGACAAGCGTGGGAGTGATGAGCCGGAGGTTTGCAGCATCGACGGCCCCGCGCAGCGAACTCTCGTCGCAGGGGTGGGCGACGGCCGTGCTGGTCGGCGGCAGGACCTTGCAGAAGTCGAGCAACCGCTGATACTTGGCGTGCAAGCGTTTGGTCACGTCATCGCCTCGTGCCCGCAGTCGTGCAGCCCTCGTATTTCCGCACCGCCTTGCTCGCATCGAGCCGGAGTGCGACCTTCGTCCCGGTGACTTGACTCTTGGCGAGTACGCGGATGGAGTTCATCGCACGTCTCTTTCGCGGACGGGAGCTGCAGCCATTTCGGTCCAGGCGTGCGGCGCTCATTAACTCGCGGCCACGAGCATTCTCAGGGCGATTCGATCGAGCAGTTTCACGCCCCGACCGTTCACCTCGACCAGACCTTCATCGTCAAAACGCGAAAACAGGCGGCTTACCGTCTCCAGCTTCAATCCCAGGTAGCTGCCGATCTCCTCGCGCGTCATGCGCAGGACGAACTCGACCGACGAGTAACCGCGAACCTGGTATCGGTGCGCGAGATCCAGAAGGAAGGTGGCGAGCCGCTGTTCGGCCCGCATTCTTCCCAGGATCATCGTGACCCGGCGTTCGCGCGTTATCTCTTGCGACAGCAGCCGGTTCAGGCGTCGCTGAAACTGGTGGTTCTGGCGGGCGAACTCCTCGACGCGATGGAACGGCAGCACGCCCACTTCCATGTCCTCGAGCGCGATGGCCTCGCAGTCGTGGCTGTCGGCGCCGATGCCGTCCGTGCCTATCACATCGCCCGGCATGTGATAGCCGGCGACCTGGTCCTCCCCGTTCTCGCCAGGAAGCACCGTCTTGCAGGATCCTGTCCGAATCCAATAAAGGGATGTGAACCCTTCGCCGGCGCGAAACAGCGCGCCACCTTTGCGCAGGCGGATTCGCGCCGTCGTCAAGAACTCCAACTCGTCGAGGTCGAGCCCGCTCGGCATACGGCTTTCACTCACATGGGGACCCGGGCTCGCCGCCGCTCGGGGAACTTCATGCAGCGCAACCCTGCCGCTGGGCTGCTTGGGGTGGGCGAACTCCGGTTGAGTGGCGATGGCGTGCATGGATTGTCTCCCTGTTGAAAATGATTCATTCGGGGCCGTCGGCGCCCACCGGAGTTGCTGCGGCCACCACGTCCCTGACCTTGTCGAATTCAAGGCTCTTGTCGAAGAAGTAACTTGCCCCTGCAGCGAGGCAAATGCGCCGATATTGCGGATTCGCATGGTTGGTCAGCACGACGAATACCGTATCCGGCAGGCTGGCATGCAAGCCGTGCAGAACGTCGATGGCTGTACCGCCGTCGAGTTGATAATCGAGAACGACGTAATTCGGTTTCGTTTGCAGGATGCCGGCGATCGCGTCGTCGGGCGTCTCGGCGTCGCCGACCACTGCGACACCATGGACGGCACCGAGCATCTCGACCAGGCGGTCACGAATCGCCTTGGAGTCTTCGGCGATGAAAACCTTGGCCCGAGTGGCTGAGTCCATGGTGCCGAGTATCGGCACCCGCCCCGGCCCGGGATATCGGGAGGCCCTGATAGAAGACGTGAGGAACGCCTGAATGCGGAGGTAGGGCGGGCGGGGGATCGAGGTAGGGGCAGCCCTACACCTGCCATCCTCTTCAGTTCGGTGCGTCGGAGCCGTCTATGAGCTGATGCTTGAGCGCGTAATGGATGAGCTCCGTCTGGTTGCCGACGTTGAGCTTTTCCATGAGTCGGGCCTTGTGCGTGCTGACCGTCTTGTCTGACAGGTTGAGACGCGCGGCGATGTCGGTGACGGTCGTTCCGGCCACCAGCATTCGAAAGACCTGATACTCGCGGTCGGATAGCGCCTTGTGCGGCGGTCCTTCGCTGTTCGGCATCGCGCTAAGCGCCAGTTCCTCGGCCACTTCGGCGCTGATGAAGGCGCCGCCGGCCGCCACTTTGCGAATGGCCGCCACGAGCAGCGGCGCCGCGCTCTCCTTCGTGAGGTATCCCGACGCGCCCGCCCTGATGGCCCGCACCGCGTACTGACGCTCCTGGTGCATGCTGAGGATCAGGATCCGCAGCTTGGGCTTTTCTGCCTTGACCTGCTTGATGAGATCCGTTCCGCTCTTACCCGGCATCGACATGTCGAGCAACAGGACGTCGCAGTTCAGCGTCCGCACTTGCTGGAGCACCTCGAAGCCATCGCGCGCCTCGCCGACCACCGCGAGGTCGCCTGCGGCGAGCAGGAGCTGCTTCAGCCCCTCTCGCAGAATGGTGTGATCATCGGCGACAAGAACGCGAATCATGGCGGGCCTTCATCGGACCGAATGGGCAACCGTAATTCGATGCTGGTCCCCTGGCCGGAAGCGCTGGTAATCGTGGCTTCGCCGCCGAGTAGGTAGGCGCGCTCGCGCAAGCCGATCAGGCCGAACGAGCCCGCCTTGCGCGGCTTCTGCGGCGCAAATCCTCGTCCATCGTCGCGGACATTCAGCATTACTTCGGTCGGACGCTGGTCGATGGCCACCTCGACGTGCTTCGCCTTCGCGTGCTTGGCCACGTTGGTCAACGCTTCCTGCACGACGCGGAACACCGCGGTCGAGTGCGCGGCGGGCAACTGCATTCCCGGGTTGCTTACCGCAAGCTCGCAAGGAATTCCGGTGCGCTGCCGGAAGTTCTCGACCAACGATTCCACGGCGGGTATCAAGCCCAGGTCGTCGAGCACCAACGGACGCAAGTCGGCGGCGATCCGCCGCGTCGCCGCCACCGTGACGGTGAGGAGCCCCGCCATCTTGTCCAGCCTGCGCAAAAAGGCTTCTTCGCCTGTGGGCAGTTTCTGTTTGCACCACGCGACGTCCATCTGAAGCATTGTCAGCGCCTGACCCAGCTCGTCGTGCAGCTCGCGCGCGATGCGATTCTTGTCCTGCTCGCGCGCGGCATCGGCGGCCGCGCCCAGCGCCTGCAGTTCCCGCTGCGAGCACTCCAATGCGGCTGCCGCCTGCACGTGCGCCGAGACGTCGCGCAGGATCACCGTATAAAACTTCGTCCCTTGCTCGCTGACCTGCGAAATCGACGCGTCGATCGGAAACTCCTCACCGTTGCGCCGCGACCCGGTTACGATTCGCTGGACGCCCATGCGGCGCGTGGCAGTCCCGGACTCGCCGAACCTCCGCACATGATCGGCGTGGGTCGCGCGCATTCGTTCCGGAATGAACCAAGCCAGCGGCGCGCCTATCGCCTCTTGGCGGGGACAGCCGAACATCGCCTCCGCCGCGGCGTTGAACAGGACGACATGCTGGTCCGCATCGATGGTGATGATCGCGTCCATCGCGGAATCGAGGATGCTGCGCAGGCGCGCTTCGCTGCGTGTCAGCATGTCCTCGGCGCGTAGCCGCGCACAAATGTCGCGCAGGATCACCGTATAGAACTTGCGGTCATCCTCGATGTGCTGGGAAATCGAGGCCTCGATCGGAAACTGCCCGCCGTCGGCACGCAATGCCATGAGCACCATCTGGGCGCCCATTCGACGGGAAGTGACGCCCGTCGCCCCGAAGTGTTCGATATGCGCGCCATGAGCCTGGCGAAACTGCTCGGGAAGCAGCATATCGAGCGGCTGCCCCAGCACCGCGTTACGCGGCCAGCGAAACACCTTTTCGGCCGCCGCATTGAACACGACGATGTGCTGGCGATCGTCTACCGTGATGATCGGATCCATGGCGGATTCGACGATGTCGCTGACCTGGGCCTCGAGCCTGCGCGCTGCCCGACTCGCGCTCTGCCGCTGCCCGATCTGCCGATACAACAACACCGTGGAGACGACTCCGGCCGCCATCACCGCGGCGGCCGCACCGATCAGCAGCTCGACGCGGAGGCCGGCCTGTGCCCACGCCACCATCACCAGGATCGCTGCCAAACCCGTGAGGGCGAGTATCGGCGTAAAAATGAGCAGCAGACGACCGGAGACGGGTACCGGACCCCGCCGCAGGCATTTCCCGGACCAAGTGATGGGTGCGTCGAGGCGTCGCCGACGCAGGTTCGTGGCGTACGTCAAGCGTGTCCAGCGCGGGATGGACCGTTCGAACAGTCCGTTAAGCGCGCTTCATCCTCCTCGAGAGGGGCAGATTAAAGCACATCGATGCCGCCGCGGTACAAGCTGGGGCGCTGTTAGCGCCCTGTTGACCGCCAAACTCCGGCTGGCTATTTGCGCGGGGCAGCGCGAATGGCTGTTGGCACACTCGTTCTGACCCGTAGCGCGTCTAACGGGGCGGATGGTCCTTCTCGTACCCGTCGCGTTTCGGTCGGACCGCGAATTGACGATGACGACGATATCCGTTGCACGTGATCCGTTGACATTGCCCTGTCCGGTGGAATTCATTGCTTCCAGATCTTGAACGCACCCAGAGCCGAGCGCATAACCCCGTCGTCTTAAGGACCGCTCATCTCACGGCTCCAATAAGTGATTTAACCGACGATCCTCATTCTTCTGATTCACACAGGACGAAGCCGAGCAGGCTGTCACAGTCGCCCGGGGTTCGGTTTGTGCCAGATCGACGAGTCTTAACAACTCACAATCCTTACGGATGCTTACTGACCGGGCCCAAGCTCGCTTCGGAAGCCGCTCCCCGCGTTCGTGCCCCAAATCTGACCAACATAGGACCGGGCGGGAACATGTTTTCCCTCCGCGGCCTTGTATGATCGCTGTTGGCGATCGGCGCCGGAACCTGCGACACGCGAGAAACGCCGGGCGGATGGAAACGTTTCTGCTGGTAATGCCTCCCGCATGGCTCGTGCGCGCCGCCGTGGCGGGCGTATGGATCTACGAAGGACTCTGGTGCAAGATTCTCGGAAGAGAGAAGAACGAGTTGCGTATCGTGCAGGCGGTGCCGCATTACGGACCGAAGTACGGTCGCGCTTTCCTGCAGTCGCTCGGTTGGGTGGAGCTAATTCTCGGCATATGGGTGTTGAGTGCGTGGGCGCCAGGCTTGTGCGCGCTAGCGCAGACGGTGCTCCTCGTCTGCCTCAACGCTAACGGGCTCATCTGGTCCCGGCATCTCATCCACGACGCTGCTGGCATGGTGTTCAAGAACTTCGCCTTTCTCGTATTGGTTTGGGTTGGCGCGGGCGTCACCGGTTGACGCGCATGGACATGGGTACCGCATGGGAAGCAGGACGGCTCGACGCCGGTCGAGGCCCGCCCCGCGTGCTGTTCGGACGCATGTACGAGGACTCTGCGATCGAACGCGCGGCGTTTAGCCCGGGCGGGCGGGTCTTCTGCATCGCGTCGGCCGGTTGCACCGCGATGCGCCTTTCGCCGTACCATGACATTGTCGCGGTCGACATCAACCCGATGCAGCTCGCGTATGCGAAGAGCCGGATCGAAGGTGCGCCGATGGTGCGCGGAACCGCCGAGCACGTCATGCGTATCGGCCGTGCGCTACTCCCTCTCGCAGGGTGGAGGCGCTCGACGCTCGATGCGTTCCTTGACTTCGATGACCTCGCCGGGCAGCACGCCTTCTGGAAGGCCCATCTCGACACGCGGCGCTTCCGTTCCGGTCTCGACACGTTGCTGTCGATCACGACACTGCGGTCGGCGTATGCGCCCGACCTGCTTGCCTCCCTTCCGCGCCACTTCGGCGCTGTGATGCGGGCCCGGATGGAGCGCTGCTTCCGCATCCACTCGAACCGCCGCAACCCCTTTGCGCACGCGCTCCTTGCCGGCGAGCTCGTGGCCGAACCGATGCCGCAGGAGGCAAAGCGGATCGAGTTCTTTCAGTCGGACGCGGCGACGTTCCTCGAGAAGGCGCCGCCTCGAAGCTTTGGCGGATTCACGCTCTCCAACATCTTGGATGGCGCCAACGAGGCATACCGCACGCGGCTATTCCGGGCGATACGACACGCGGCCGCATCGGACGCCATGGTCGTGCTCAGGAGCTTCGGCGAACCCGCACGCGAGGTCGAAACAAACGTGGCGACGCACGACAGCTCCATGCTGTGGGGCATCGTCGACGTGCGACCAGCCGCCGCACTCGGTAACTGACGCCCCGCGCAGTGACGGCGGGCGCAGGGTCGGTGGCCGGGACTCATCCGCCCCGCGCCGCCCCCATACCACCGAGTATGTGGCGATGCAGCCGGTTCGCGAGCAGCCGTTCCAGCGGGCGCCACAGCGAGCGTGGCCGCAGGTGCCCGTGGTATCTCGTGGTGAGCGCGACCAGGGTTCCACGGCCTGCGGCGCGGAACTCGTAGGCGCCCTCGACGGTCGTCATGCAGCGCTCGATGCCGAGATTCTGCTCCAGCACTTCGAAGCGAACCAGCCGGGGTCTTTCGAGAGCAGTGATCCGCTTAAGGAGACTGCCGCGGCTATAGATGCACGTGACGACCGTGCCAACTTCCTTGCCCGTGCCTTGCGTCACCACCGGGCTGGGCAGGAACAACCGCAGTAGGAACGAAGGACGGTGCGGGACTTCCTCGTAGAACATCATCCGCTCCCACACATCCTCGGGCGGCGAATCGAACGCGGCCGTCGTCGTCACCACGTCGACCGCAAAGCTGGGTGGAAACAGCCGGCCGAGAAGCCAAAGCAGTTCCCGCGGATGCATA
>Ga0070678_100002255_pt1 | contig 10494 bp, 8 predicted proteins | sample KBSM73metaG_FD_65647 | JGI IMG/M metagenome (GOLD analysis project Ga0070678, IMG submission 65647) | Miscanthus rhizosphere microbial communities from Kellogg Biological Station, Michigan, USA - KBS M7-3 metaG | ecosystem: Host-associated > Plants > Roots > Rhizosphere > Soil ...
GCCGTTCCCTTTCACTTCCACGTTTCGACAGGAGAAATCCCCATGAGCCTCACGTTCTACGGCGCGCCCCATTCGACGGCATCGGTCACCGCACTCGTCTTCGAGGAGCTCGGAGTCCCGCACGAGGTCGTCACGGTCGACATCCGGAAAGGCGACACCAAGAAGCCCGATTTCATGAAGCTCAATCCCAACGGAAAGGTCCCGATGGTCGTCCACGACGGCACGGTCGTGTGGGAGTCGTCGGCCATCACGATGTATCTCGGCGAGACGTTCGGCGTGGAGAAGAAGCTCTGGCCGGCCGCTGGCCCGAAGCGCGGCGAAGCGATGAGGTGGGTCACCTGGAGCAACGTCACGCTCGGCGAAGCGATCGGACGATGGCTCCGCAACACGACCGACTGGGTCCCCGCCGACCAGCGCAACGCGAGCGCCGGCGAGGCAGGCAAGAAAGACATGGAGAGCTGCCTCGCGATCCTCGACGAGAGCCTCGCCGCACGCTCCTTCTTGCTGGGCAGCGACTACACGCTCGTCGATTCGCACGTCAGCAGCTTCATCGAATGGCTGCGCGGCATGAAGGTCGACCTCGCGCGCTGGCAGAACCTCGAAGCGTGGGCGAAGCGATGCTCGTCGCGACCCGCAAGCGAGCGGCTGACGCAGCGAGAGAACGCGACCGCCAATCGACCGACCTGAACGTCGTCGTTCAGGTCAGTCGTCGGCGGAGCTCCGGTCCGCGCGATCAGTAGGCCTTGTCGACCGCGTCCTTGAGAGCCGTCCACTCCTTGTCGAGGCGGACCTTCGACGCATCCCACGTCGTCGCGGTGTCGTTCTCGATGGCGCCGAAGTCCTTCGTGAACGCATTGCGCTGCGCGTGAATGCCGGGGAGGTTCGCGTCGAGCTTCGCCTTGACGTTGCCGGTCTCCTTCTTCGCCTTGGCGTCGAGGTCGGCGATCTTCTTGTCGAGATCGTCGAGCTTGCTCTGCATGTCGTGGCGGTAGTCCTCGCGCGTCTTGGCGAAGGAGACGCGCGCGTCGGCGATTTTCTTGTCGGCCTCGACCTGAGCGCTGGTGGTCTTCGTGTTCGCCTCCGCCTGTGCGTTGTCGGCCTCGCGCTGGGCTTCGGTGCCCGTCTTGTTGCAGCCGAAGGCCACGAGGGGAAGGCAGCACGCGACGAGACGAAGGATCGATCGGTTCATGATGGTGTCCATGAGCCGGCCGGCGAGCATCCTCCGTGCCGGCACGGTGCCCCGCGGCGCTTCGCCCGCATTATCGGCGACCTACAGCGCGAGCAGCGCTCGTGCCGCACGAGGCAGTGTGGCGTCTAGCGAGCGTTCGCGGCGCAAGGGCGCCACACTCACTGCGCGGTACCGCACGCGAACGAGTCGGCCATGAAGTAGGCCTCGATCAGATCAGGGAGCCGCGAGCGGTTCGCTTCGGCCGAGGCGATCACGCGGTTTGCCATCTCGAGCGTCATGAGATCCGTCGCACCGAAGGCATGCTGGGCGTGCCTCACGAAGCCGCGCATCAACGCGTCCTGATCGGCCATGAACGTGCCCGCGAGCTGAGCGATGTCCGTCACCGGTCCGAGCGGTCCCATCGGATCGCCGGTCGCCGCGCACGCCTTGGGCGGCGTCGTGAGCAGGCTCTTCAGGAACGCGGCATCGACCGGAACGTTCGGTCCGCCGGATGTGCTCGGACGCGACCACGGGCTGCTCGTCGCGCCCACGAGCGAGGCCGCGTCGGGCGTGCCGGCTGCGCCGAGCGTGTTCGCGTCGTAGAGGAGGCCCGTCGTCGAGAACGGTCGAAACAGCACCGAGCCCGCCGCGAGACCGCGACCGAGATGACAGCCCTGACACGCCGCGCCCATCTCGAGCTGCGAATGCGCGCCGTTGCCGGGGAACGGTCCTTGGGTCACCCGCGTGTCCGTCGCGTCGATGCAGTCGGCCACCTTCGGCGCCGGACCGAGCGGATCGCCGGAGCGCGGCATTGCCTCACGAAACAGCGTCAGCCACATCGACTTCACGCGGCCGAAGTTGTTCTGCGCCGACATGAACGTCTGAGGGTTCGTGTTGAGGAATCCGAGCGTCGTGAAGAAGCCGGCGCGCGGTGCTTGCATGGTACACGCTTGCCATGGCGCGCCGGAACCGGGACCGCACCCGTAGAGCGGAGACGTACGCGGCGTGACCATGACGTTGTTCGTGAGGAAGTACTCGCGGTAGTCGAACGCGTCGTAGCTCGCGAGCATCTGCTGATAGAGCTCGCCGTCGAGGTCGGTCGCGATGGCCGGCGCCAGCGTATCGCGCGGCACCGACGAGCCGGCGGTGCCCGGAGTGACGATCGCACCGGCGCCGGCGATCGCCGTTGCGAGCTTGAAGAGCCCCGTGACCTGGAACTCCGCCTTCCACTCTCCGCGAAGCTTCGAGACGATCACGGCACGCTGCTCGTGTGTCACCGCCTCGTCGAGCTCCGCGGGCGAGAGCGCCTCGAGCTCCGCCGCCGAGGGATCGCGCTCGAGCGCGGCATGCGTCACGCGACCGAGAAAGGTCCGCAGCGTCGCGTCGTCCGTGCACTTGAAGTCGATCGCCGGCTTCGGCGTCGGCGTGCGCCCGTAGCGCACGTCGGCGTCGTAGACGGTGAAGGGCAGCTTCGCCTCGAACCAGTGCAGCACCGCGGCGAGCTGCGTCGTCGTCGCTGTGTCGAGCGTCGAGGGCGGCATGGGCGCGGGCAGGATCGCCGTCTTGCCCTGCTGCTTGCGGAGGAGCGACTCGTAGACGTCGATGGTCGCGTCCGTCACCTCGAGCGATTCGCGCGTCATCGTCGCCGGCATCGGAAAGAGCGGATCGAGGTCGCCCGTCGGCTTCGGGCCGTGGCAGCCGGCGCACTGGTCGTGAAGGAACGCGAGCGCCTCCGAATCGGCGAGCACGGTATCCGAGGCAGCGGCGCCGAAGCTCGTCGCGGGCGTCGACGGCGCGGTGCCGGGGGTCGCCGATTTGCCGCGCATCAGCGACGGCGCGTCGTCGCCGGCACAGCCGATGTCGAATCCGATCGACGCGAGCGCGATGACGAACGCGCACCACGCCAAGGCGCGCGTGTACGTGTACGAGGAAGTGTGCTCGGACGCGGGCTTCACGAGCCGGGACCCCGTGAGGTGGGTCGCGCGGGCACCAGCGATGGACGGTCCGTGACGTCGGACGTCGCACGAGCCTCCGCACCGTGCATCCTCCGTTCGTCGAGCAATCGCGATGTTGTCTCCGTCGTGCACGGCTTCGTGCCTCCCTCGACGGAAAATTACAGCACCACGCGTGCCATCAGGCGTGACGCGCGTGACGCGGGACGGCGAGGGTCCCGCACGCTGCGCGGACGTCGCGACCGCGCGACCGTCGTACCGTCACCATGCAACCACGCTGGTAGAGGCGCGCGGTGAACGCGCGCACGCGCTCTTCCGAGGGCTCGCGATAAGGCGAGCGGTCGTCACCCCACGCGTTGAAAGGAATGACGTTCACGAGGTGACGGAGCTCGCCGATCCAGTCGGCGAGACGCTCGGCGCTCTCGACGTCGTCGTTGACGCCGCCGAGGAGCACGTATTCGAGCGTGATCTTCTGGTGCGGGCGCTTCGGCCAGCGCGCGAGGGCCGCGCGGAGGTCGGCGAGCGACCACTTCTTGTCGATGGGCATGAGGTGCCGTCGCACCTCGTCGCTGGCGGCGTTCACGCTGACGGCGAGCTCGGGGAGATACCGAGAAGAGGCGAGCCGCTCGAGCCCGGCGACGTGGCCCGCCGTCGACACGGTCACGCGGCACGGCGCGACGCCGAGGCCCGCCGGATTGCAGAGCACGTCGAGCGCGCGCATCACGGCGTCGACGTTGTGGAGCGGCTCGCCCATTCCCATGAACACGAGGTTGAGCTGCTGCGGCGACACGGGACCGTGGCGATGCAGGAGCGCCAGGAGCTGACCGACGATCTCGTGGGCGGCGAGGTTACGAACGAGCCCCATCCGCGCCGTCGCACAGAACGTGCAGCCCATGGCGCAGCCGACCTGACTCGAGAGACACACCGTCACGCGCGGACGTCGCAACGCCCGCGGCATGTGCACCGCCTCGATCTTCGCGCCGTCGGCGAGCGAGAGCACGAGCCGCGTCGACCCGTCGTGCGAGGCGACCTCGTCGACGATCTTCGGCAACGTGAGATCCAACGAAGTGTCTGCGAGCGCACGTGCATCACGTGAGAGCACCGGGCCATGCTCGTCCCAGGCGGCGACGCGCTGGAAGCGCCCGAACAGATGCGCCGCATCGCGCGGATAGCCGAGCGCCCGGAGATCTTCGGGCAGCAGGTCCCACACTGGCGCTCGCGACGTCACGGCGCTGACGATACGCTACACTGACCGATGATGGTGCATCGCTCGCCCGCACCGTTTCGTTCGACGATCGCGTCGCTCGTCGCGATGACGACGTGCCTCGTCGCGGTGCTCCAGCCCGCATGCGGCTTCACGGGTGCCGGGTCTGCCGACGCGCCTCCCAAGGCGGTGGGTGACGGAGGAGAGATCCAGGCGGACGCCGCAGTCGACGCGGACGGATCGAGCCCGGGCCTCGACATGCCCGCCGTATGTCCAGCCGACCACGCGATCTGCAACGGCGCCTGCATCGATCCCAAGAGCGATCCCACGAACTGTAGCCAGTGCGGCAAGAGCTGCGCGTTCAACGAGGGCTGCAAGGACGGCGCATGCTTCCTGCTCTGCCCGCCGGGAATGACGGCGTGCGGCGGCGCCTGCGTCGACACAGGCTCCGACCTCGCGAACTGCGGCGCGTGCGGGCAAGCTTGCGAGTCTCTCCTTCTCTGCTCCGCAGGCGTTTGCAAGTCGACGTGTGGGAGCGGCCTCACGCGCTGCACGACGGGAGCGGCGCCAATTTGCGCGGACCTCATGAACGACCCGAAGTACTGCGGGGCGTGTGGCACGGCATGCGGTGCGACCGAGCGCTGTACGGCAGGCAAGTGCACGTCCTACTGCGCCGCGGGCACGGTCGTCGGCGACGTGTTCGCACCGAAGATGGTCGGCTGCGTCGGGAAGGTCTCCTTCGCGAACCGAGCGACGCTCTGCGCCGCGGGCGTCGCGCCGTGCAGCGTCGCGACGTATCGAACGCTGCGCGGCACTGCCGCCCCGCACTACAATTACTGGACGAACGACGTCCTCTACGGAGCCGGCGACACATCGACGTGCGCAGTGTCGCCCACCATGTCCGGCAGTTTCGACTCGTGCTCGTCGACGACTCCCATGCGCGTCTGCGCGGCGCATACCGACGCGGTGGGCAACCAGTGCAACGGCATCGGCTGCGGCTACCAGGCGTATTCGCCGAACGAATACTTCGGCGGATGCACCGGCGACAACACCGCAGGCACCCTCTGCTGCCCGCCGTGAGCCGCAGTGATCCTCGCGCTGGAAAGTGCGCTGACCACCCAAGAAAATAGGGTCGAACGCGATCGCGACCGTACCTTCGTCGGACGACGACGGTTAGGCTCCATTCATGGCGGCGCCTCCCGATGCAATGCCGGCTCCTTCTGCGCAGGGCACGCTCTCGGCGAGACCTCTCTCGCATCTCCTCGTGTACGTGCGCACGAAGCGGGTGACCGGCAAGCTCGTGCTCCGCGCGCCGGACGGGCGCGGCGGAGCGATCGCTCTCTGGCGTGGACAGGCCGCAGCCGCGCGCACGGCGCCGGCGACGGCGTTCTTCGGAGCCGTCGCGGCCGAAATGGGCCTCGTCGATCCGGCGACCGCCGAGGCCACGCGGCGCGAGGCGAGCGAACGGAAATGCCTTCACGGCGAAGTGCTCATCGGTCTCGGCAAGCTGACCGCTTCGCAGCGTGATGCCGTCCTCATCGAGCAGACGTGCCGGAAGATTCATCTGATGTTCACGCTGCCGCCGCCGTCGGCATTCGCGTTCTACGAGGACACACCAGGCGCGACCGAACCTCCTGGTGCGGTCGATCCGGTCGCGCCCCTCTGGCGCGGGCTGCGCGGCGCTGCGGAGCTCGGTGAAGCTCGCGACGTGCTCGCTCCGTTCCTCGCCGGTGCCGGCCTGAAGATCGTCAACGAAGGTCCGATTGCGCGTGCCGCTCTCGCCAAAGACGAGAAGGACATCTGCGAAGCGCTGACGAATCGCCCCATGACGATCGCGCATCTCCATGCGGCGTTTCCGGGGACGGCGCCCGATCGGATCGAGAAGCTGCTCTACCTCCTGCTCCTGACGAAGAGCGCGGAGCGCACGTCGATCTCCACGGCAGCGATGCCTCGCATCAACGTCGGCCGCTCCGGCTCGATGTCCGAGGAGGAGATCGCCGCCGTTCTCAAAGGAAGCCTGCGTCCGACCGCAGCGCAAAGGCCGCCGTCGTCGCCAGCCGGGCCACGCAACTCGGTCGCTCCGGCGATGCCGAGCGTGCCGCGCTCACCGGCGGTACCGATGCGACGTGTCCCTATCGGAACGCCACAGCCAGTCGTTCCGTCGCCGCACGCCAGCGTGGCTCCGGCGGGCACCATGAAGCCTGCCGTCGGTCCCGGCGAAGCGGGCGTTGCGGCGATCCGCGCGCGCGCCGAGACGGTCGAGGGCGAGGACCCCTTCGTGACGCTCGGCCTTCGCGACGGCGCGCCGGTCGAAGAGGCGCGTGCCGCGTTCATCCGTCTCGCAAAGATGTGGCACCCCGATCGCCTGACCGCCGAGCTCGCGTCCGTGCGCGACGAGGTCGGCAAGATCTTCGCGCAGATGACGACGGCGCATCACACGCTGACCGACGCCGACGCGCGCCGCGCGCTCCTTACGCAACGAGAGGAGCGAGCAGCGCTCCTCACGCGTCCGCGCAAGGACGTCTTGCGCTTGATCGACATGGCGCTCGCCAAGAAGGACTGGCCTTTCGCGACCGACGAAGCGAAGAAGCTCGTCGCGCGCGACGCCGGAGATGCCGAAGCGCACGCCGTCCTCGCGTGGATCGCGGCGTCGGCCGGCGAGGGGCCGGACCCTGCCGTCCGCGCCGCGTTGCCGAGCTTGGATCGGGCGATCAACGGCGACATGCAATGCGTGCGCGCGATCTTCTATCGCGCGATGATCCACAAGCGGCTCGGCAACGTCGCGAACGCCTACCGCGACTTCGCGCGGGTGGTCGCGCTCGATCCGAAGCACGTCGACGCGACGCGCGAAGTGCGCATCCACGAGATGCGCATGAAGAAGAAGTAGGCGGGCGCCTCAGCGGATCAGGATGGCGCCGGGCGAGCCGTCGAGCATGCCGCCACGCGTGCAGTCCTGATACGCGAGGTTGAAACGGTCCGCGTGCAGTCCACGGTCTTGACCGGTATCCGGAATGTCGCGGAAGAAGAAGGTGTCGACGAGGCCCGTGGCGCCGGTGTTCCGCAGCATCTCGGGGCCGCCCGGCGGATCGCAATCGCCGGCGACATGCGCGATGGAGCCGCTCGGTATCGTCGCCTTCGTCACGCTGAGAAACGTCGCGCTCACCGCGATCTTGAAGGCGCGCGCTCCGTCTTGCGTCGCGAGGAGCACCTCCGCGAACGCGATGCCGCTCGCGGCGACGTTCAACGAGTACGGGGTCCCCATGGTGTGGACGTCTCCCGTGGAGCTCGACCAACCGAACGGCGTGCTCGCCGCCGCGGCGGTCGCCGACCGACCCGCGAGAGTCCAGCCGCCGTCGTCGAGCGTCATGTCGCAATAGACGTCGAGCGCCGCGGCGTCGCCCGTCGCGATCGTATAGATGCCGTTTTTTCCGCGAAGTGACGGGTCTCGCGCGAGTGCATCGCGGCAGCTCGAGGGCGTGCCGCCGTCGGCTCCCGGCGACGACGCCGAGTCGGTGCTCGCCTCGCCGCCATCTGCGGGCGCGTCGGCCTGCGCCGCCGAGAAGCTCGCGCACGCGAGGCAGGTCAGACCGGCGAGCGCCGCGAAGCTGGCGAGGCGCATCGCATCGATGAGCCTCGCTTGCGAGCGGCGCGTCGAAGCGTTGGGCGATGGGGTGATCCGCATTCGCTCCGCGATCATACGGCCAAACGGGGAAACACCGCGACCTCGGCCGCGCTTCGGCGCGGGAAGCGCATGATTTCAGCGCCGTTGCCATTTCGATTCGGAGCGGCTCGGAGCGGCTCAGGGCGACGCGGCGCGCGTCGTCAGCGCGCGCTTGTCGATCTTTCCGCTCGCAGTACGAGGAAGCTCGCGCTCGACGTGGATGGTACGCGGGACCTTGTACGCGGCGATTCGCTCGCGGAGAAACGCGCGTAGCGCATCGGGCGAGGGCTCCGGTGCTCCTTCGCGCGGCAGCACGTAGGCGACGCCGGCTTCGCCCCACTTCGGATCGGCGACGCTGACGACCGCCGCCTCGGCGACCGACGCATGGAGCGTGAACGCCGTCTCGACCTCGGCGGGATACACGTTCTCGCCGCCGGTGATGAACATCTCCTTCTTTCGCCCCGCCACGAACCAGCCCTCGGCGGTGGAGCGCAGGAGATCGCCGGTGTGAAGCCATCCGTCCGCGTCGAGCGCGGCGCGCGTCGCCGTCTCGTCGCGGAAGTAGCCGGCGAACACATGCGGTCCGCGAAGCAGCAGCTCACCGGCATCACCGGAGGCGACGTCGCGACCGTCCTCGCCGACGAGCCGCGTCTCGAGGTCGAACGTCGGTTCGCCGACCGAGCCCGGCGCTGCGTCGGCGCGTGGGCGAAAGCAGTTGGGTCCGCACTCCGTCATGCCGAAGCCCTGAACGAGCGATGCCCCCTTCGCGGCGAAGGCATCCAGCAGAGTCCGCGGACACGGCGCGCCGCCGGTGACGTAGAGGCGAACGCGCGATCGATCCAAGACGCCGGCGGCGAGGAGCCGCTCGATCATGGTGGGGACGCCGAACGCTACGGTGCAGCCCTCGCGCACGAGCGTCTCGGCGGATGAAACAGCATCGAAGCGCGGCGCGACGATCACCGTACCTCCGGCGTAGAAGAGCGGCGTCGCCAGGACGTTGAGACCGCCGGTGTGGAAGAGCGGCGCGTCCACGAGCGCGACGTCGTGCTCGCCGAGTCCCCACGCGAGCCGCGTGCTCTCGGCGTTCGCTGCGATGCTGCGCTGCGTGAGCATCGCGCCCTTCGGCTTGCCCGTGGTTCCCGACGTGAAGAGGACGACGAGCGTATCGTCGAGCGTGCCGGCGATCGGGGTCGACGGGTCGGACACGCCCGACACGTCCGACACGTTCGACGGCGGCGGAACCGACGGCGGAACCGGCGCGTCGAGCACGGCACGCACCACATCGCACGCGGCGGCGCGGGATGCGTGCGCTTCGTCGACGAAGAGCACCTTCGGCGCGCAACGCGCAAGCACTGCCTCGAGCTCGTCGTCGGTGAGACGGACGTTGAGCGGCGCGAGCGCAGCACCGAGCCGCGAGCACGCCACGAGGAGCTCCAACGTCCGCACGTCGTTGTGGGCGAGCACCGCGACCCGATCGCCGCGCACGACTCCGTGCGTGGTCGCGAGCGCTGCGGCGAGGCGCGCGCTTCGATCGGCGAGCTCCGCACGAGTGAGGCGCGTGCCGGAGTCTGCTGCGACGAGCGCGATCGCGTCTGGACGAAGGCGAGCTTGCGCGTCGACGGCGTGGGCGAGGGTCATCATGCGCGGCCGCCTTGCAGGCCCCGCGCCGCGCGCGACGCCGACGACGCGTCACGTGGATGCCGCGTCGCGTCATGCAGCATCCGCGCCAATCTCCGAGCGATCGCGACGGCGGTCATTCCCCTCCTCAAGTCCATCGCAGTCCGGCAGAAGACGGCTGCGTCACGGCCGGCACGACGATCCGAGGACGGTGCTGCGTCGAGCGCGACGCGTGCGTCGCCGGTGACATTGACGCACCGCGTTGCAAGCACGGGCGCCGGTGCTAGGGTTCGACGCGGCCGACATGTCACTCGCGACGCTCGTCCTCCTCTTCTTGCTCGCGGCGGTCGCCGGGCTCACGGCCTACCGCGAGCTGCAGCGACGTCGTGCTCCAGCCTCCGTCGAAGGGATCGTCGATGGGCTCGAGACCTCGCCGCGCGCGCGTGGCGACTTCGAGCCGCCGCCCGCCGGCGAGACGTTCGTACGGTTCGAGGTGCTCGCCGAGCGTGGGACGCGCTCGACGGAGCTCGCCGAGCACGATGGCGCGTGGCGCTCCGCCATGAGCGACGTCGGCGGGCGCCTTCGCGACGGCGGCGTCGTTGCGGTGGTCTTCGCGCATGGCTCCTTCGTCGGCGACGATCCGCTCTCGACGTACGCATTCGTGGAGCGCGCGCTCCCTACGAGACGTCGGCTCACCAAGACGCTGCGCCGGCACACGCGCGCGTACGTCGAACGCCTCCTCGGCGATCACGGCAACTTCGGTCCGACGTACGTTCGGCTGTTCGAGCAAGCGGTCGGCACGACCATCCCGTGCACGTCGTTCGTGTGGTCCTCCGAGAACCACCATCTCGGCCGGCTGGAGGGCGCGCTCGGTCTCGTTCGGTCGCTTGCG
>Ga0070678_100002257_pt1 | contig 10489 bp, 10 predicted proteins | sample KBSM73metaG_FD_65647 | JGI IMG/M metagenome (GOLD analysis project Ga0070678, IMG submission 65647) | Miscanthus rhizosphere microbial communities from Kellogg Biological Station, Michigan, USA - KBS M7-3 metaG | ecosystem: Host-associated > Plants > Roots > Rhizosphere > Soil ...
TCCGGTGGCATGAAACAGCGCGTCGCGATCGCGCGCGGCATGGCGATGGAACCTGACATCCTGCTCATGGACGAGCCGTTTGCGGCGCTCGACGCGCTGACGCGGCGCAAGATGCAGGAGGAGCTGTTGCAGTTATGGGACGACACGCACTTTACCGTGCTGTTCGTAACGCACTCGATTCCGGAAGCGGTGCTGATCGGCAACCGCATTCTGTTACTGTCGCCGCATCCCGGACGCGTGAAGGCCGAACTCAACAGCAACGGCAATGACGATGTCGGACTGGACGGCAAAAAGCTGTCTGATCGCATACATGACATGCTGTTTGCGGACGACGTCGAACAGGAGGCAACGCCGCATGGATAACATCGTGGTGCAGCGACCGGAATTCGTGCGCGAAGTTGAAACGAGTGCCTATGGCGTAGTGGAAAAGCCCTTAACCACCGGAGAGAAAGTTTTCAACAATGCCGCCGTGCGCAAAGGCATCCTGCTTGTGCTTCTGGCAGTCATTTGGCAGGTCTATGCGACCATGCTCGCCAATCCGCTGCTGTTCCCGAAGTTCAGCGAGACATTTGCGGCGTTCTACGAAAATATCATGAACGGTGTGCTGCTGCAGCGCGGCTGGTTCTCCATCAAAGTATTGCTCATGGGCTACGTCGCGGGCATGCTGCTGGCATCCATACTCACCGCCCTGGCTATTACTTCCCGCGTCGGCAACGATTTTCTCGAAACGCTGACTGCGATGTTCAATCCATTGCCGGCGATAGCGCTGCTGCCGCTCGCGCTGATATGGTTCGGTCTTGGCAACGGCAGTCTTGTTTTCGTGTTGATACACTCGGTGCTGTGGCCGGTCGCGCTTAATACGCATTCCGGATTTCTTTCGGTGTCACCGACGATGCGCATGGTCGGACGCAACTACGGTCTGAGCGGACCGCGTTACGTGTGCAAAATTCTGATACCCGCCGCGTTTCCGAACATTCTCACCGGCATGAAAATCGGCTGGGCGTTTGCCTGGCGTACTCTGATTGCAGCGGAGTTGGTATTCGGCGTTTCATCGGGATCCGGCGGACTCGGCTGGTTTATCTATGAAAACAAGAACCAGCTCGAAATTGCGAACGTCTTCGCAGGACTGTTCTCGGTGATCATCATCGGCCTGGTGGTGGAAAATTTCATCTTTCGCAACATCGAATTGAAGACAGTGCGTAAGTGGGGCATGCAGTCATGAGCAGGGGGCTGACCGGAAAAGTCGAAGTTGGAGCGAGTTCATGAGAGTCGATTTGAAGCAGGTCGAAGAAGCGTGCAAGGAACTTTATATACGCGCGGTAAAACTGTTGCCGCCGGATATTAAACAAGGTTTTTCGCGACTGGATAAAAGCGAGACGGATGCTACGGGTAAGTCGATACTCGCGACGATGATTCGCAATATCAAGGTCGCGGAGGACACAAATAACCTCTTATGCCAGGACACGGGTATCCCGATCTATAACGTCGTAATCGGCACCGGCTTGGATGTAAACGGGTTCGAGCTTAAGCGGGCGATCGCAGAAGGTTGCGCACGCGCAACGCGTGAACACCCGCTGCGCTCGAGCGTCGTACATCCGGTTACGCGCACGAACGAACATACGTCGTGCGGGCGTCTGGTGCCCGTGATCAACATCGATTTCAGCGACGAAAGCGATACACTGTCTATCGAGATGATTCCGAAAGGCAGCGGGTCGGAGAATAACTCCTGGCTCAAGATGGCGATTCCCGCCGATGGCATCGACGCGGTAAAGACCTTTGTCGTCGATTGCGTGCTCGATGCGGGCGGCAAGACGTGTCCGCCGACAATTGTCGGTGTCGGCGTTGGGGGCACGGCTGATCTATGTGTGCACTTATCGAAAGTCGCTGCCACGCGGCCACTGGGTTCTCACTGCGCGGATCCCGAGGGCGCCAAGCTCGAGAACGAGCTTTCGAGCGTCGTCAATCAGCTTGGGGTTGGTCCGCAGGGGCTCGGCGGCGATTCGACGTCGTTTGCGGTGCATGTCGAAACGGCCGCGACGCACATCACCATGAATCCGGTCGCCGTCAACATGCAGTGTCACTCGGCGCGCCGCGCACGAGCGACGTTTACGCCGCAAGGCGTCAGCTATGGCTTCTGAGTCAGGACCGGCGAATACCATGTCTCATTACGATTTCGATATGCCGGTCAGCGAGACCGACGTGCGCAAATTGCGCGTGAACGACACGGTTACGCTTAACCGCACGCTCTATGGCATTCGCGATGCGACGCTTATTCACATGTTCGATCGCGGCCGGACGACACGATTCGATCTGCACGGACATGCGGTCATACATACCGCGCCCAATGTCAGATGGGTTGGCGAGACGCAGGCGCATCCTTCCGGCTATGAGCCGATTTGTATTGGCACAACGACGAGCGCCCGCATGGAACGCTTCACGAGGCCGCTGATGGAACAGTACGGCGTGCGTATCGTGATCGGCAAGGGCGGACTTTTTGCTGCTTCGCAGTCGGCGTTCAGCGACTTGGGCGGGGTCTATCTCGCCATCATCGGCGGCGCCGCCGCGCTCGAAACGACGTGGATCGAACAGATCGAGGAAGTCGATCTCGACGACCTCAATCCCGAGTCGCTTTGGAAGTTTCGCGTCAAAGGCTTTGGCCCGCTGCTCGTCGCGATGGATAGTTATGGCGGCAATCTGTATACGAAGGTCAACGATGCCGCCCGCGGTAAACGCGCTGCCGCGCTCGCGGCGTTAGGCGTCAAGACGTAAAACCGCAGCGACCGGGATCACAGCATTGACAGAGAAGGAGATCGAGAACGCGAATGCATCGCTGCTCCTCTGTGTTCTTTTTTCCTCTGCGGCTCGCCTCTGACTCTATATGAGAAATATTAAAACGGACATTTTGATACTCGGTTCGGGTGGCGCCGGATTGTTTGCGGCGTTACACGCGCATCAGATAGCGCCCGAGCTGTCGATCACTGTCGCAGTCAAAGGGCTGCTCGGCAAATGCGGCTGCACGCGCATGGTACAGGGCGGCTACAACGTCGCGCTTGCGGAGGGCGATTCCATCGAGCGCCATTTCATGGATACGATCGAGGGTGGTAAATGGCTGCCCGACCAGGATCTCGCCTGGACGCTCGTGAACGTGGCGGTAGAACGGATACACGAGCTCGAAAATGAGCTCGGCTGCTTCTTCGATCGCAATCCCGACGGTACCATCCATCAGAAAGCTTTCGCCGGACAGACGTTCGATCGCACCGTGCATAAAGGCGATCTCACTGGCATCGAAATCATCAACCGGCTCGCTGAGCAAGTATGGGCGCGCGGCATTAATCGGCTTGAAGAACATCGGGCCGTCGAATTCATCAGGAATAAAGCCGGTGACGCGCTCGCAGGCGTGCTCATGATCGATGTGCGCAGCGGTGAACTCGTATTTGTGCAGGCGCAGGCCATACTGCTCGGCACCGGCGGTGGACCGACGATGTACAAGTACCATACGCCGTCGGGCGACAAGACCTGCGACGGCATGGCGATGGCGTTGCGTGCCGGACTGACCTTGCGCGATATGGAAATGGTGCAGTTTCATCCCACCGGCCTGCTCGCCGGCGCAGGCACGCGCATGACCGGCACCGTGCTCGAAGAGGGACTGCGCGGCGCCGGTGGATATCTGCTCAATGGCGATTCCCAGCGGTTCATGGGCAATTACGACGCGAAGCTCGAGCGCGCCACGCGCGACATCGTGTCGCGTGGAATTTTTGCGGAGATGCGAGCGGGGCGCACTACTCCCAATGGCGGCGTCTACATCAGCATGGCGCATTTGGGTGCCGACAACAACCGCAGGAACTTCAAGGGCATGGTAGAGCGTTGCGCAGATTGCGGCTTCGATCTCGCCGGCGGCCTTGTCGAAGTGGTGCCCACGGCGCACTACATAATGGGCGGGGTCGCGTTCAAGACGGACTGCTCAACCGAGTTGCATGGGCTCTTTGTTGCCGGCGAAGATTCGGGCGGCGTGCACGGAGCAAATCGTCTCGGCGGCAACGGTGTTGCGAACTCAACGGTATTCGGCGGCATTGCGGGTGACTTGATGCCCGCCTGGGTGCGGGCGAACGGCGCGTTTCAAGCGGCGGATCAAGCAGCGATCGATGCAGCGGTCGCAGCGTGCCGAGCTCCGCTCGCACAACCGGCAGGCGACCTCAACGCGATCCGAGAAGCGCTGTATGAAGTGATGTGGGACGATGTCGGCATCGTGCGCGACGCAGCAAGCCTTAAGCGTGCGCAAGGGCGGCTTGACGAACTCGAGGCCCGTCTCATGGAAACCGGCGTGGCCTCGGCCGATCTTTGTTTTAATCTGACGTGGCATGACTGGCTAAATCTCAAGAGCCAGCTGCTGGTAAGCAAATCAATTTGTTTTGCCGCACTTGCGCGCGAAGACTCGCGCGGCGCGCACTTCCGGAGTGATTTTCCCGACGTGCACGACATCGACCATTCGACGTACACATGTGTCACATGGCGCGACGGCAGCTTCGGCGTTTCGACGAAGCCTGTCGTGTTCAGCCGTGTGCGGCCGGGACAGACGTTGATTGTCGATAAAGCCGCTGCGTAAGTGATACAACCGGAATGCAACCCAAGGCGCGCGGAGAAAAAATGTACGAGGTAACGATGGCGGCCGGTTGGCGATTGCAATCGCTGGCACTGACGCTTTGCTGTTTGACGTTTACCGGCGCTGCATGGTCACAGGAGTATCCGGCAAAACCGATCCGGATGATCGTGCCGTTTCCCGCAGGCGGCGGCAGTGACACGATCGCCCGCGTACTTGCACAGCGCCTGTCCACTAATCTCGGTCAATCGGTGCTCACCGACAATCGGGCGGGCGCGAGCGGCAACATCGCAGCGGAACTTGCCGCCAAAGCGCCGCCCGATGGCTATACGCTGCTGTTCGGTAACTCATCACTCGCCATCAGCCCTGCCGTTTTCGAGAAGCTTGCCTACGATCCCGTCAAAGATCTTATGCCCGTTTCGATGGTGTCGTCGTATCCGTTTGTGCTCGTGGTCCATCCTTCGCTGCCCGTGAAAACGGTGCGCGAGCTGGTGGCGCTTGCCAAGGCAAAGCCAGATTCGCTCAGTTACTCGTCCGCCGGCGCGGGCACGATGTCGCATCTCGCGATGGAGCTGCTGCGCTTGAAGACCGGCTTCAAAGTGACGCACCTGCCGTATAAAGGTGCGGCGCCCGCCGGTGTCGCGGTGATGGCCGGCGAAGCGCAATTAGCCTTCCTTGTAATGCCGATTGCTCAGGCGCAGATCAAGGCGGGCAGGCTGCGCGGTCTGGGCGTGGCGGCAAAGAACCGTGCACCGATTCTTCCGCAGCTGCCGACGATGCGTGAAGCGGGTGTCGAAGGCCACGAAGCATTGCAGTGGAATGGCTTGTTTGCGACCGCCGGAACCGCGCCTGCGATCGTGGACCGGCTTCATCGCGAAACGGTTAGGGCGCTGGCTGTGGCGGACGTGAGGCAGCGCTTTGAAGCCGAGGGTGCGGATCCGGTGGGCAGCAGTCCTGCGGACTTCGGCGCGTTCTTTCGTAACGAAGCTGCCAAGTGGGCCGACGTAGCGAAACGATCCGGGACGCGGCTCGATTAGCATGCCACGCCATTCACTGGAGCAAACGCGCGACTACGTGGTAGCGGCGCTCGAAAAATCCGGCGCTACGCATGCAATGGCACAAGCGACTGCCAAGGCGCTTGTATCGGCTGAGGCTGAAGGCTTGTCTGGTCATGGCCTGTCGCGCGTGCCTTTGTACGCGCAGCACCTGCGCGAAGGGCGCGCAAACGGCAAAGCAATCGTCACCATTCGTGCCGACAAGGGCGCAGCGTGTCTAATTGACGCCGGCGGTGGACTCGCGTTCGAAGCGAGTGCGCGCGCAGTCGGTGAGGCAATCCGCCGCGCCCGCGAATTCGGCGTTTCCTTCTGCGGCGTCACGCACAGTCACCACTTCGGCGCCGCCGGGTATCATCTGGAGCCGATTGCACAGGCAGGCATGATAGGCCTCGCATTCACCAATTCACCAGCCGCGATCAATGCCTGGGCCGGCAAGAAGCCGATTTTCGGCACCAACCCGATTGCCGCCATCTTCCCGCGCAGAAATGCGGATCCGGTTGTCATTGATTTGTCGCTGACCGAAGTCGTGCGCGGCAAAATCATGCTCTTCGCAAAGGAAGGAAAACCGATCCCTCTCGGTTGGGCAGTCGACAAGAACGGGCAGCCGACGACGGATGCACAAGCGGCGCTGACGGGCAGTCTATTTGCGATCGGCGGCGCGAAGGGCGCGATGCTCGCCTTGATGGTTGAATTGTTGTGCGTCAGCCTGACCGGAGCGGCATTCGGCTATGAAAACGATTCGTACTTCGAGCCCGGCCGGCCGCCGTCCATCGGTCATGCCATTATCGCAATCGATCCGGCGGCACTTGCAGGCGCCGACGTCTATTACCAGCGGACAGAAACGCTCATCAACGCCATGCTGGCTGATGAAGGCGTTCGCCTGCCGGGCGCACGCCGCCGCAAAGCCGCCAAAGACGCAGAAGCCGATGGCATCGAGATTCCGGACGCGCTGTATCAGCAGTTACAGCAACTCGCGGCATGACTAATCGGCGCGTATGCGCGCCGCTTCGATGACTCGCTTCCAGCGTGCAAGGTCGGCGCGCATGAACGCGTCGAGCTCCGCAGGCGCGCTCGCGATAACTTCAATGCCATCCCGGCCGAGTTTGTCCCGCAGCGCCGGCGTGAACAAGTCGCGTCTGATTTCGCTACGTAGTTTCTCAATGATGGCTGATGGTGTTGCGGCTGGCGCGAGCAGCGCGTGCCACGTCACTATCTCGATGTTCTTGAGACCGCTCTCCTCGAGCGTCGGCAACTGCGGTGCGAGCACCGATCGATGCGGACCTGCCAATGCAAGCACTTTGATGCGCCCCGCTTCCTGGTACGGCAGAGCCGCGCGCAGCGTGTCGAACATCATATCGACATGACCGCCGAGCAGATCGATGCGTGCCGGAGCGGCGCCTTTGTACGGTATGTGGGTGATCGCCAGTTTGGCTGTCATCTTGAAGAGCTCCGTGCCGAGGTGGTTCGGACTGCCGTTGCCCGATGATGCGTAACTGAGTTTTCCGGGACGAGCGTGGGCGAGAGCGATCAACTCCCTGACGCTTCGCGCCGGTATGGATGGATGCACGGTCAGCGCATTGAACTGCTTCGCAATCAAGGTGACCGGCGAAAAATCGCGGATAGGGTCGTAAGGCACACGCTCATACAGGCTCGGATTCACGGTATGGGTCCCGTAACAAACGTATAACGTGTAGCCGTCGGGAGGCGACCTGGCGACAAGTTCGGCCGCAATATTGCCACTCGCGCCGGGACGCGGATCGACCACCACCGGCTGTCCCCATGCGTTCGTTAGCGGCTGGCCTATCTGCCGTGCCATCAGCTCACTGCCGCCGCCGGCGGGTGTTCCGATCACGATTCGTATGGGCTTGATCGGATAGTTACCCTGGGCGAATAAGAGACCCGACCACGAGGCCAATAAGATTGCCGCGGACGATGCCCGGAGTACGGACATCACGCGTGCTTGACGACGACGTTGAAAGAACCGGTGTACGCCGCGCCGTCCGGTTCAACCGGAAGAATAAGACCGCTGCCGCCGTCGTGAAAAGGACCGTCTTCACTGTTGCGCGTGCGGCGCGCTTTCCCGACATAGGGTGCATGCGCGTGGACGCGATCCGTGAGCCGGTCATCGAAGTAGAGTTGGGATATGAATTCATAGCTGCGATTGGCGGCGTTTCTGCCGCGAACCTTGAAGTGTATGTGTACGGAGCGGCCGGGATATGAGCCCGGATAAATAGTTGTGAAATTAACCAAACCGTTTGCGTCCGTCACCTGATACCCGCGTAGAAATTTGTGTCCCAGCGTATTGAAGGCGTGATCTTTGACGTCCGAGTAACGGCCGGTTGCATCGCACTGCCATACATCTACAGTTGCGCCTATCAACGGGGCGCATCGACCGCTGGCCGAGGTTAGAACGATCAGGCGTATCGAGAGTGGCACGCCATTGCTGATCGTGCCGTTGATCGGATCCTTGCGGATATCTGCACGATTGAGGCGCTCCTCAACGAAATACGGTCCCTCGTCCTGCTCGCGGCTTTCTACGCATTGCACTGCTGATGCCGCACCAAGGCTGCGTGATGCTGCGCTCATAAGCGATATCGCGCCCGCTGCTCCGAGCGTTCTCAACGTCAGGCGCCGGCCTTGGTTCGCATGTGCTGGCTGATCGTGGCTCATCGCGTTCGCAATAAGTATATAGACTTGGATAGACTACCCGCGTTGCGAAAATTCTGCAGAGAGGGCCGGTATGAAAGTGGGCGAGCGATGATTGAAAGGAAACCAGCATGAATGTAGGCACATCCGCCGCAGACTTCTCAGGCGTCAGCTATGAGGAAGCGATGCGACGTGCGCGCGACCTGATTCCATTTTTGCGCGAGCACGCAGCGGAATGCGAAGAAAGGCGAACACTAACGCCCGGAGTCATGCACGCCATCAAAAGCGCCGGACTGATGCGCTATCTGCAGCCCAAAGTGCGCGGCGGCATGGAACTGCCGTTTATCGCCTATTTCGATATTCCGGAGATGCTCTCGCGCGGTGACATATCCGCCGGTTGGGTCGTCGACAACCTCGCATCGCATCACCGCAACATCACGTGGTGGGATACGAAAGCGCAGGAAGAAGTGTGGGGACCGGACCCGGACGTCGGCATTGCGTCCGGTATCGCTTATGCGCAGGGCAGTGCCGTCCCCGCGACTGGCGGCATCTCGCTGAGCGGTGCATGGAATTTTTCTTCCGGCACCGACCACTCGGACTGGAGCGTGCTCGCCTGCATCCTGCGCGAAGGTGAGAAACCGGTTGACTACTTATTTTGCCTGCTGCACCGTTCGCAGTACGAGATTGTCGACGACTGGCGGACGCTCGGCATGCGCGCGACCGGCAGCAAGACCGTACGCTGCAAAGACTTGTTTGTTCCGGCATATCGAACCGTCTCGATGTATGTCGCACGCCCCGGTCATTCATGGCCGGGACTTGCCGTGCACCGCAATCCGCATTATCGAATCCCGGTTTCTGCGCTCGGTGGACACGGCATCGGCGCGTGTCTGGTCGGCAATGCACGGGCGGCGCTGCAAACGTCCATAGATCTGGTCAAGGCGCGAAGCACGAATTACACGGGCGCCCGCATGCGCGATTTTCAGACCGTGCAACTCAGAATTGCGGCCGCAGGTGCGCAGATCGATGCTGCGGCGCTGGTGTTGCGCAACGATTGTCTCGAAACGCAGAAGCTCTATACCGACGGCGGTAACCTCGATATCGAAACGCGGCTGCGCTACAAGCGCAATTGCGCGATGGCGGTAAAACTATGCGTAGAAGCGGTGGACTCGCTCTATGAAATGGCCGGCGCGAACGGGATTTTCGACGATGCGCCGCTGCAGCGCATGTTTCGCGATTCCCGCGCCGCTGCCGGGCATTTCAGTTTCAGTACCGACGCCCAGCTTCCGCCATGGGGACTGGTCATCCTCGGCGGTGAATTCAAAAGCCCGACGCTCTAAATTTCTCTCATCAGCGTTCTAGTTGCGCCTGAAGATGACGAGGTGCTGCCACGGCAAAGTGCTTAAGGTATTCACCCACTCGAGCGCGTGAACGCCGGCTTCCTTACGCACCTGTGCTTCGGTCATCGTATGCAAAGGCTTGATCGGCACGTTCCGATCGTTCGCTCGAAATTCAACGAACACCAGGCGTCCGCCCGGCTTCAAGGCTCGAACGATTGCAGCCAGCATTTCATGTGGATATTGGAACTCGTGGTAGACGTCGATCATTATCGCAAGATCGACACTCGCCGGCGCCAATCCCGGGTCCATAGCAACGCCAAGTATCGGCTTAACGTTCGTGATGCCGCGTTTGTCGAGCAGCGCAATCATCTCGGGCTGAACATCGACCGCATACACGACTCCGTCTTTGCCGACGCGCTGAGCGATGCGCCATGAGTAATAACCCGTGCCGGCGCCTATGTCAGCGACGACCATGCCGGCTCTCAATCCAAGGGCATCTAGTACAAGATCAGGACGCTCTTCGGTGGCGCGTTCATCGCGCTCGAGCCACCGCGCGCCGTGAAAGCCCATGACGTGCGATATCTCGCGGTCCATGTAAAGCTTGCCGATGCCATCGGCGCTGGCGGGGATGTTCGAATAACGAGGTTCATCGCCGAACGCTGCTGCAGACAGCAGCAGCAACGGAACGACCAGGATAACGGCGACCGCGCGTCGAAAGCGGCGCAGCACATCGACTTCTGTCATCCGCAAAGCAGCTGCGGCGACATCGTCGTTACTTGATGACCGTCCACGGATTGGCCGGCGTCAGCGCGTACTTTTTTACTGCCTTTTCGTCGAAGTTGAAACCGAGCCCG
>Ga0070678_100002260_pt1 | contig 10487 bp, 7 predicted proteins | sample KBSM73metaG_FD_65647 | JGI IMG/M metagenome (GOLD analysis project Ga0070678, IMG submission 65647) | Miscanthus rhizosphere microbial communities from Kellogg Biological Station, Michigan, USA - KBS M7-3 metaG | ecosystem: Host-associated > Plants > Roots > Rhizosphere > Soil ...
TGCCGACGTGACAGTCGGTGCAGTGATCCTGGTTGTCGAGCGAGGCGTGCGAGGCCGACAGCGGGCCCGGCGAGCTCGAGAAGAAGTCGCCCTGAGCGTGCGCGAGACGCGCGAACGCAAGGACTGCGATCACTGCGATCACCCACAGGCGCATCGGAAGGATCCTACCAGGCACGGCTCCACGCATCCCAGATGTGGGCCACCGCGAAGATCGTCAACAGCACCGTGAACGGCACGTGGACCTTCTTCCACGAGTGCAGCAGAAGCTGCGCCTTCGGTGCGACAACTTGCCGCCGCGTGATGATGATCAGGCGAGCCGCGCGCCGCGCGATCTCCTTGCGGGTCTTGTAGTCGACGCCGAGCTGCTTGAGCCGGCCGCGGCGCGCGAGCGTGCGCGGGAACCGGAACAGATCCTGCGTGAGCAGCCAGAACAGCGCGCGCGACACGCTCGGCGTCATCGCGACCCGCTGGGCCTTGGCGCGCTGCTCGGACAGCTCGCGATCGATCTCGGCCATCGGCACGGGCAGCCGCGGCCGCAGCGTCTGGAACGACTTCTCGTGGTCCAGCTCCTCGAGCTCGACGCCCGATGACATCTCCGGGACCTGCGTGTAGAGGTAGCGGCCGAGGAAGCCCGACACGACGGTGATCACCATCGACCAGAACGCCGCGCTCACCCACGTATCGAGCTTGAGCGCCGAGTGCAGCAGGATGAACATCGGGCCGACCGTGCCGGCCATCAGGTGGAAGTCGAACCACATCGTGTTCGACGCGAACCACCGGAACATCTTGATGCGGCGGAAGATCGGGTAGATCGCCGCGATCAGCATCAGCGCCGTACCGATCACGCCGAGCCAGACCGACATGCCCGGCCCCGCGCGGTAGCCGACCTGCTCGAGGATCGCGGCCTCGGCGATGTCGGCGTACTCGGGCAGCTTCTTGAGCGCCGAGTACTGGAAGCTCATCGACGGCGCCTTGAGGCGCAACAGGATCTCGCCCGCCGCGACGAGGAAGACCAGCAGGCCGATCATCCACATCACGAGCGGCGCGTAGCGGCCACGCTTGACCTTCGCGAGTCCACCGCTCTTGATGTCGACACCCTCGATGAACGGCATCACCGGCAGGACCTCGCGGCGCTCCTTCTTCGTCAGGTCGTGATCGAAGCCTCGGCGCGCGAGCTGCGCCATCGCCGGGGAGCGCTCGCGGAACAGGTCATAAGCGTTGATCTCGATCAGCGAGCCGGTCGGGCACGCCGACACGCAGGCCTGATCGCCGTAGGCGACGCAGTGATCGCACTTGTTCGCGATCCGGCGGGCGCGCGCGATGCGTCCGGTGCCCGGACCGAACTTGAGCATGTCCTTCTTGTCGAGGCGCGCCGCGAAGTCCTTCTTGAACGTCGGCGCGTCCGCCTCGATCTCGACCATGTCGATCGCGCCGTACGGGCACGCCTGGGCGCACGCGGTGCAGCCGGTGCAGGTCGCCTCGTTGATGACGACCTCCTTGCGCTGCTCGTCGTACTTGATCGAGTCGTACGCGCAGGGGTCGACGCATCGCTGATCGGTGCACGTGCGGCACGTGTAGATGAAGTCGAGCATGCCGAGCTGGTAGCCACCCAGCGTCAGCCGGCGCGCGCCGTAGCGCTCCTCGCACGCCTCCTCGCACAGCTTGCAGTCGATGCACAGACCGAGCTGGCGCACGCGCACCATCTCGCCCGAGACGCTGTAGCCCTGGCGGACGAAGAAATCGAGCAGCTCCTGCTTCACGCCCGACACCCACGCGAGCCGCTCGCGCGAGACCGAGAGTGCGCGCCGCAGCCGCGCCTCGAACGGCGGGTGACGCACGGCGAGCTCGGCGATCCAGCGGTGGTCGAGCGAGATCAGCGCCGAGGGCGCCGCCGTGTAGAACGCCATCGGCTGGCCGCGCGCAGCGGAGAGCGCGCCCGAGTTGAACAGGTCGCCCTCCATGAACAGGGCGATGTTCTTGAGCGCGATCCGCGCCAGCGGCGGCGGCTTGATCAGCGACTCCGCCTCGCGCTCTTCCTTCGAGGCGTTCTCGTGCGCCATCTGCTCGGCGCGCCGCTGCGCGAGCTCCTGCTCGGTGAACACCGCGGCGGCGACCTGGCCGCGCGCGACGTAGACGACCGGCGAGGCCGCGCCACCGGCGAGCGCGATCGGGTCGAGCACGAACATGTCGCGCTCGAGCTGGCGGTGATTGATCCCGCCCGAGGTCATCGCCGCGAGCAGATCGTTGTCTGGTATCCCCTCGAAGAGAGGCAGGCTGCGGATCAGCGCGTAGGCCTTCTCGAGCCCGGGTGGTACCATCACGCCCATCGGGGCGCTCTGCTGGATGGCCAAGGTAGACATCTCGCTGGGAAACTGCGCCGCAACCACAGGTAGGCCCGGCGTTGCGATAGAAGCAAACGACGAGCCCGACCCGGCCCCCGTTCGTTTACGGTCTGATTCTATCAGGATGCGTGTTCGAGTGGGTGGCCTGGGGTCGATCGTCCGGGGAATCCAGTCCCATACACTAGGGACGGCCATCCTCGCGTGTTTCCTCGCTGTAATGCCGGCTCACGCCGACGACTTCGTGCCGACTCATACGGTTCCCGATGCGCCCGCTCGCGTGAACGCGCCCCCCCGGGTACCGCCGCCGACCTGGGATCTCGACGGTACGTACCTGTGGCTCGGGCCGAGTGGCGCCGCGAGCTATGTCGACGCGCAGTGGGATTCAACGTGGGGCGCCGATGCAACGTTGATCGACATCCGCGAGGACGAGCCGCTGGCGGCGGTCGGCGGAACGCTCGGCGCGGCCCGCTGGACCGAACGCGGTGGCGGCCGGGTCTGGGTCGATGCGCTGCTCGGGACGCGGCCGGCCGGCCGAACGATGCTCGGTGTCTCGGCGGGTCCGCTGCTCGAGCTCTCCGATCTCGCGCACCCGCGGATCGGCGGGTCGATCGGCGTCTGGGCATTCCTCGGGGTCACGCCGTATGTCCGCGTCGGAACTGTCGATGGTCTCGGCGGATTTGCCGAGGTCGGCCTCCACCTGGCCCTCCCGGTGCTACGTCGACGGCATTGACATCGAGCATCCAGCGAGGTACCAACCCCTTCCCTTCCCGGGGCGTAGCGCAGCCTGGTAGCGCACTTGGTTCGGGACCAAGGAGTCGCAGGTTCAAATCCTGTCGCCCCGACTAGCCGCGGAGGTCAAAAGCCTCCGCGGTTTTTCATTTTCGGGTAGCCTTCTCGCATGGTTGTCGGCGCCGCGTTGAGGACAAGTTCGAAGCTCTCGGTGCTGGTCGTTGATGACGATCCCGACATCCTGGAGTACCTCCAGGACTTCCTGGTCGCCGAGGGGTTCGAGGTCACGACGCTCGCCGATCCGACCGTCGCGGTGGAGCGGATTCGGGATGAGGTATTTCACCTCGTCGTCCTCGACCTCATGATGCCGAAGCTGTCCGGGCTGGATCTACTCGCGCAGATCCGCGCAGTCGACGACGACATCGCGGTGATCATCCTGACCGGCCACCCGTCGCTCGATACGGCCACCGCGTCGATCCAGCACGAGGTCTCGGCGTACATCCACAAGCCGTTCACGCCCGCCGAGTTCCGCGACGTGATCGCGCGAATCGCGAAGAAGAAGGGCCTCGTGCTCCGCCGCGAGGACGAGCTCCACGCGGCGATCGGGCGCCAGATCCGGGATCTTCGCAAGGCGCGCGGCCTGACCCTGAAACAGATGGCGCGGCGAACCAATCTCAGCGTGTCGCTGCTCTCGCAGATCGAGCGCGCGGAGTCGAGCGCGAGCGTGTCGTCACTGTTCAAGGTCGCCACGGCCCTTGACGTGCGGCTCACGGATCTGTTCGCTGGCTACTGATGAGACCCATCAAGATCGCGCCTTCGATCCTGTCCGCGGACTTCGGGCGGCTCGCCGAGGAGGTCCGCGCGATCGGCACCGCCGATTACGTCCATGTCGACGTGATGGACGGTCACTTCGTTCCTAATCTGACGATCGGGCCGGTGGTGGTCGAGGCCGTGAAGCGCGCGACGAAGCTCCCGCTCGACGTCCACCTGATGATCGAGGATGCCGAGCGCTGGGTCGGCGCGTACGCGAAGGCCGGCGCCGACATCATCGGTGTTCACGCCGAGGCGTGCCCGCACCTGCACCGCACGATCGGGCAGATCCGGGAGCTCGGCAAGAAGCCGTGCGTGGTGCTGAACCCGCACACGCCGATCGAGGCCGTCGAGTGGGTGCTGCGCGATGTGGCGCAGGTGCTGATCATGTCGGTGAACCCGGGGTTCGGCGGCCAGTCGTTCATCCCGAGCCAGCTCGAGAAGATCCGCGACCTCCGGCGGCTGCTCGACGACCGCGGCTGGGACGTCTGCATCGAGGTCGACGGCGGCATCAAGGTCGACAACATCGCCGAGGTCGCCGCGGCCGGCGCGAACGTGTTCGTGTCGGGCTCGGGCGTGTTCGGGACGAAGGACTACGCCGCGACGATCGCCGAGCTCCGCAAGCGCGCCGAAGCCGCATCGCGCTGACCGGCGCTAGTGCAACCGCTTCTCGAGGGCCGCGGCGCGGGCGCGGATCTGCGGATCCTTGCGCGTGGCAGCGACCGAGTCGAGGACGGGCGCCGCGGCGGGGCCGAGCTCGATCACGAAGCTGGCGAGTCGGGCGTCGTACTCCGGCGTGGTGAGGAAGCCCTTCACGGCCGTCTCGATCACGTCCGGATCGGAGCGCAGGCTCGGATCGAGCTTGAACGCGGACCGATAGCTCGTGATGCCGTCGCTGAACCACAGCTTCGCGAAGTACTTCTTGCCCTCGTCGGCCAGTGCCTTGGCCTTCGCCGCCCTTTCGGCCGCGGGATCGGTCGTCGCGACCATCACCGGCACCGTCACCGTGGTGTACCGGTCTCGAGGCTGAGGCGCTGGCGGTGGTGGCTGCGCGGCCGGTGCCTCGTCGCCGGGGGCGATCACGAAGAAGTACGTGGCGGCGCCGGTCGCGGCGAGCGCGAACAGCACCAGCGCGATCACGAACCAGGCGCGCGAGCTCGGCGCGGTCGGCCGCAGGTAGGAGCGGTCCTTCGCGTCGGCGCCCGGGCGCGCCTTCGCCTCGACGACCGAGCTGCCGACCTCGATCGGAATGTCGGCGGACGCCTCCCCCTTCGCCTTCGGCAGCACCGCCGTGCTCTCCGCCGCGCTGCGCCCGCCGAGCGCTGCATCGAGCGCCTCCGACATCGCGATCGCCGACGCGAACCGCTCCGACGGCAGCTTCTTCAGCGCGCGCGCGACGATGCCTTCGAGCGCACCGTAGTCACCGGGCGCCACATCGGCGAGCTGCGGCGGCGGCTGCTCCATCTGCATCTTGATCGTGGTGATCGGATCGTCGGAGGTCAGCGGCTTCTTGCCGGTGAGCATCTCGAACAGCACGACGCCACACGCGTACAGATCGACCGTGACGTCGACCGGCTCGCCGCGGCACTGCTCGGGCGCCATGTAGCTCGGCGTACCGACCGCGACGCCGTTGCTGATGCTCGAGTTGCCGCCGACGATGCGAGCGAGCCCGAAATCGAGCAGGCGCACGTGGAGGCCGAGCGGCGCCTTCGGCGTGACCATGATGTTGCCGGGCTTGATATCGCGATGAATGATGCCTTGCTCGTGCGCGTGCGCGAGGCCCGACAGGATCTGGCGCATCACGTCGACGGCGCGCGGGATCTCCAGGCGCTTCTGCTCGACGAGCATCTCGTGCAGGCTCTGGCCGCGCACGAGCTCCATCACGACGTACGGCTTCTGGTGGTGCAGGCCGAAATCGATGATCGAGACGCAATGCGGATGATCGAGGCGCGCCATCACCTGCGCCTCGCGCTCGAAGCGCTCGCGGACCTTCATCGCCTCGGGCAGCGCGACGTGCATCACCTTGATCGCGACCTCGCGATCGAGGGTCGTACGCACCCCTCGGTACACGACGCCCATGGCGCCCTGCGAGATCCGCCCGACGATCCGATAGCGGTCGTCGAGGACCTCTCCACTGAGATCGCGTCCCACGCGACGAGGATACCGCCGTTCAGGCGGGAGCGTTGACGCGCGCGAGGTAGAACGCGTCGGCGTCAGGGGGCCATGTGCGATGCTCTCCGACGATCCGCATGCCCGTGCGCTGCGCGAGCGCGGAGATCTGATCGGGACCTTCCGCACGTGTGAACGTGCACACCGAATAGACGAGCGTGCCACCGGGCGCGAGGCGCTTGACCACCGCATCGAGCAGCTGGCGCTGCAGCGTGGCCATGCGCGCGACATCGGCAGGCTGCAGTCGCCACTTTGCATCGGGGTGGCGGCGCAGCACGCCGAGGCCGGTGCACGGCGCGTCGAGCACGATCAGATCGTACGGGCCGGGCAGCCCGGTGCCGAGCAGATCGACCGCGTGGCGCTTGATCGACGTCAGGCCGAGGCGCGACGCGGTCTCGGCGCACAGGCCGAGCTTCGTGGCGTTGAGATCGGCGGCGTCGATCGGGGCGGCATCGTCGGCGAGCTCGGCGAGGTGTGTGGACTTGCCACCCACGCCGGCGCACGCATCGAGGATCCGCTGGCCCGCACGCGGCGCCGCGATCGCGGCGACGACCTGGGCGCCGCTGTCTTGCACGGTCCACGAACCGGCGAGGAACGACGCGCTGCGCGCCGGATCGCCGAGGCCTTCGAGACGAAGCGCCATCGGCGTGTGGCCGTCGATGTCGAGCGGCGTCGCGGTGACGCCCGCGGCGGCGAAGTCCTCGACAAGCTTGTCGCGCGTGGTCTTGCGGCGATTGCCGCGCGCGATGATCGGGGCGGCTTCCGCGAACGCCCCGGCGTGCTCGAGGCCACCGGCGGCGTCGAGCTCGTCGAGGATCCAGCGCGGCAGCGAGTACTCGACCTCGAGGCGCGCGCGGGGGTCGCTGGCCGGCGGCAGCGGCGGCTCGCGCTTCGCGACGACCTTGCGCAGCACCGCGTTGACGAAGCCGCCGAGCTTGGGGCCGCTGGCGTCGCGCGTGGCGGCGACCGCGTCGTCGACGGCGGCGTACGGCGGCACGCGGTCGAGGAACAGCAGCTGGTACGCCGCGACGCGCAGCGCGGTGACCACGCGCGGCGGAGTCTTCTTGAGCTCGGCGTGCTGGGAGATCGCGCGGTCGAGCCGCGTGCGGTGGCGAAGCACGCCGTAGACGAGCTCGGCGGTGAGCCGGCGGTCGCGCTCGTCGAGCCCGGCACGCGCGAGCTCGCCGTCGAGCGCAGGCGTTGCCCACGCGCCCTGCTTGTCGACGCGATCGAGCACCGCACGTGCGACCGAACGCGGCGTGATCGGGCCGCGCGTCATGGGGCCTCGGTCGTCGCGAGCTCCGGCTTTGTCAGCACGTCGCCGACCGCGAGTGCCCGGCCGTTGACGAGCTGCGCGGCGGGCATCCGCTTCTTGCCGGGGAGCTGGACCTCGCGAATGACGACGATGCCGTCGCCGGTGGCGACATGCGCGCCGCCGGCGTCGATCGCGAGCACAGCCCCCGGCGGGCCGTGTCCTGACGTCGTGTGTGCGCGGAACAGCTTCACGACCTGGCCGCGCAGCACCGCCTGGGCGCCCGGCCACGGATCGACGCCGCGGATGCGCGAGGCAACCTTCACCGCGGGCTCCGTGAAGTCGATCGCGCCGTCGGCCTTCGTCAGCATCCGCGCGTGCGTCGCCAGCGCGTGGTCCTGCGGCTTCGCCACGGCGCGGCCTTGCTCGAGCATCAAGAGGGCCGCGAGCAGCGTTCGCGGCGCGACGTCCTGGAGGTGCTCGAACAGGTCGCCGGAGGTCCACGCGGGATCGATCGCGATCCGGTTCTCGAACAGCACCGGCCCGGTATCCATGCCCTCGTCGAGCTGCATGATCGACACGCCGGTCTCGGTCTCGCCGTCGATCACCGCCCACTGCACCGGCGCCGCGCCGCGATACTTCGGCAGCAGCGATACGTGCACGTTGATGAAGCCGCGCGGCAGCGTCTCGAGCACGTCCTTCGGCAAGATCTTCCCGTACGCGACGACGATCGCGAGCTCGGCGCCGGTCGCCACGAGCGCGTCGCGCAGCTCGCCGGTACGCGCGCTCTTCGGCTGGATCACGGGCAGCCCGAGCTCCATCGCGAGCTGCTTCACCGGCGGCGCGGTCAGCTGGCTTCCCCGGCCTGCCGGCTTGTCGGGCTGGCACACGACGAGCGCGACCTCGTGCACGCCCGCGACCACGCGCAGGCATGCCGCCGCGAGATCGGGAGTACCCATGAAGACGACGCGCACGGGTGGGTTCTACTACTCGATCAGGTTCGAGAGATAGGTCAGACGCAGGCGGTCGTCGCGGAGCACGCGAAACGCCTCGTCGAGCACGTCCGCGATGTCCTCGAGCTCGCGCGCAAGCTCGCGGCGGAGGTCCTGCGGGAAGCAGTCGGCGGCGAAGTCGCGGCGCGCGGCCTGGTAGGCGCGGCGGATCTCGAAGGTCGTCGCGTCGCGGCGCACGCCCAGCAGCGCGAAGTAGTCGGACTCGCTCACCAGCTCCCAGCGCGCACGCACGCGCTCGCGATCGATCGCGAGGTCGGAATCGCCGACGAGCGCGGTCGACTCCTCGACCTCGGCCTCGGCGCGGCGCGCGGTCGCGAGTCCGAGCACGCAGAGCCCCCACGCGATCGGCAGGACGTCGGCGACGTCGATGCTCGCGGTGCGTGCTACCTGCGCGATGTCCGCCTGGCCGTCGAACGCGGCGAGCGCGGCGCGCTCCTCGTTGGCGAGGTCGGCGGTGTTGACGATGCCGCCGAGCCGCTCGCGATCGGGGACCTCGATCACCGTCGACGACGGTCCGACAAGCCGCTCGAGCGTCGTGCGGTCGAGCTTGCGGCGAATGCCCTCGAGGATCAGCGACGCGGGGTGGCGCGACAGCCGGATGCGCTCGGCGCTCGCGGCGTCATCGTGCGTGATGTGATAGTGGCCGCGGTCCCAGCCGAACAGCGAGTAGATGATGTCCTCGACGTGGCGTCGCACCGCGGGCAGCAGCTCGCGCCGCTTGAGGTACCCGAAGTCGACGAGGATCTCGCCCATCCGGCGCCCGGATTGCGCGACATGCGCCTGACAGCGCTCGTACTGCGCCGCGGTGATCTTGCCCTCGCGCACGAGCAGCTCGCCCATGCGATCGCCGGGCTCGTTCGACGACGCGAACACCGGGCGCCCCTGGTCGAAGAACACGACCTTCTCGACGTCGCCCTTGCGGAAGCCGAGCCGGCCCGTCGCGCTCTGCGCGAACACCTTCGCGAGCACCAGCGCGGCATCCGACACGCCGCGCACGATCTCGCCCGACTCGGGCAGCCCGCGCTCGCGGACCTGCGTGTCCCAGCTGCCGGGCGAGGTCGTCAGCTCGCGCACGTGGATCCCGCCGGCGGCCTCGCCGATCTCGGTGACGCCACCGCCGAGCGCGGGTTCCTCGCCGAGCGCGGCCAGATCGATCTCGGTGTGATGATCGTGCCGTGGGCGAACGTCGACGGCGGGCGGCGGCGCGCTGTCGCCCTGGAACAGCCGCTGCGCCATCATCGACATCTTGGCGCGCAGCTGGCGTGCGAAGTCGCGACCGCCGCCGACGGCAGGCTCCTTCGGCTCGACGGGCTGGACCTGATCGACGAGGTCGTCGAGCATGCGCAGCTCGCCGCCGCGGATCACCATCGGAGGCGGCGTGGGCGGTGGCGCGCCGACGATGATGTCGTCGTCGAAGTCATCGAGGTCGTCGTGCCTGGCCAGCAGCTCGCCGCCGGAGTCACGGCCGTGATCGTGAAGCTCGGCGAGTGGCATCGGCTCGGACCAGCGCTCCTCGTCGCGGCGCTCGGTGACGATCACGTTCGACGGCGGCGGATCGCTCGGCCGGCTCGGACGCTGGACCGGATCGGCCCCGCCGGCCGGAGTGAATCCGGCCGGCTCCATATCGGGGATGATCAGCGTCGGCTCGCGCGCGGGCGCCTGGACATCCGCCGCATACGGATCGCTCAGCTCCGACGTGTTGCCGGGGCGCCAGTCCGGATCGCTGCCGCGCCGCGGCTGGATCTCGATCGGCGGCGGCAGCGGGGGCGCGTGCTCGTTGTCGGGGACCTCGCGCGTCGGCTCGCGATCCACGTCGTCGCCGCCCCCGTCGAAGTCCGCCTCGCCGATCGAATCCGCGAGCGCCTCGAGGCGGGCGCGCAGCGCGGTGCGCGGTTCGCCGTTCTTGCCCAGCACAGGGCCCGGCAAGTCCAGGATCGGCCCGGGGAGCGTGCCCCTGCGCGGCGGCGGGATGATCGCTTCGCGCGACGGCCGGACCGGCGCTTTCGACCCGACGCCGGTGCCCTGATCGGTGCTGGTCCGCGGCACGGCGCGCGCGAGCGCCGCGGCCTCGATGCTCGCCGACACCGCAAAGCGCAGCGCCTTCGCGGCCAGCGGGCGCGTCACGAACCGGTCGGGCGCGAGATCGATCGCGTCGAGCGCGGTGCGGATCGG
>Ga0070678_100002262_pt1 | contig 10483 bp, 8 predicted proteins | sample KBSM73metaG_FD_65647 | JGI IMG/M metagenome (GOLD analysis project Ga0070678, IMG submission 65647) | Miscanthus rhizosphere microbial communities from Kellogg Biological Station, Michigan, USA - KBS M7-3 metaG | ecosystem: Host-associated > Plants > Roots > Rhizosphere > Soil ...
TTCCGGGTGACGGAATTGAAACGGCCTGCCTGATCAGCAAAGGAGAAAGTGGCGTGATCGAGAACCAGCCTGTGCTCACCATCCATCGCGGTCATCGCCGCCCCGAACGCGCCTTGATCGAAGCCTTTCGCGGCACCCAGACTTCGCATCTGGTGGATGCGATGGAGGGGCGCGGTGCGGTGGATTGGCGGATCAAGCCGCTGGATCCCGCCAATGCCGGTTTTGTGGGCCCGGCGCTGACCTGCCATTCCTATCCGGCCGATTTTTTCGGTGTCGCGGGCGCGGCGATGGAGGCTGAAGCCGGTGACGTCATCATGTGCTGCAACGAATACTATACCGGCACGGCGGTGATCGGCGATCTGGCGTCCGGCGCGATGCGCAACAAGGGTGTGGCGGCCTTCGTCACCGACGGATTGGCACGGGACCGCGCCGGGGTTATCGCCTCCGGACTGCCGGTCTTCGCCCTGGGCATCGTGCCCAATTCCCCGGCCAGCATCGGACCGGGGCAGGTGGGTGCGCCGGTTGTGCTGGGCGGCGTACCCGTCTGTTCGGGCGATATCGTGGTGGGAGACGCGGATGGCGTGGTGGTGGTCCCGCTGGCCTGCGCCGAAGCGGTGCTGGCGCGGCTGCGCAAGGTGCAAGCCGCCGAGAAATCGGCGGAGGAAGCGGTGAAGGGCGGCGCCACCAGCATGCCGGCCTGGCATGAGATCATGCGCAATGCGCGGATCGTTCAGTCTTGATGTTGGTTTAGCGGGGCATCAGGTGATGCCATATTCCTTTTTCAGGAAGCCGCCGATCCAGCTTTGCATGCGCACATACATCTTGTTCTGGAACGGTGCGTTGCCGCCGGTAAAGCTCTTGGTGCGATGATAGGTCTTCACCACATGGACAGGGTTGCGATTATACCCGGCGGCCAGGAAGGCGGCGAACTGCTGGCTGGAATCCACCACCCGCGCGAAAGTGTCCCGTGGCAGATGAGTCAGTTCCAGGTCCAATAGCAGCACAGAGGCCAACACGGCATTGTGCAGGTCGCTCATGCCGCGCTCAAAATCCGGCTCCAGCAGCGCCTTGGGATAATTCTCGCGCACCATCTGATAACTGTCGTCGATGAATTGCGCCAAGCCGCGCGCGCCGGCGCTGGACTTGGCATAGGCATAGGCATGCTCGCGGTTGGCGGCGATGGTGATCAGGACTTCGTGAATGCACTGTTCGATGCCGACATATTTCATACGAGCCGGATCGACATGCTCGGTGATCATCAGCCTGACCACCATGCCGGTGGGAATCCGCTCGGCCACGGTGAATTTGGGCGTGACCAGGGAGCGCACGTCATGATCCTTGATGCGGTCATAGGCCAGCCGCTGCAGATGGCGGAGATAATCCATCCCCGCTTCGCGCATGGTCTTGGTGTCAAGCTCGGGCGCGTAGGCGGTATAGACCGCTTCTTCATAACTGCCCTTGATCCGCACCGGACGGCGTTGGGCAAAGACGATGAGCCCCTCGGGCTTTGCCACGCGGAATTTGGTGTTGAGGAAATTGTCGACCGCCCAGGTGACGTTAAATCCCTGGTCGTTCTTGCCGCTTTCATCCATGCGCAGAATGGTGAGCGGGCCGGTCTTTTGGCCGACCGCCAAGGTCCAGACAAAATGGGTAAGATTGCCCTGACCGTCGAACTGCATGTCGCCTTTGAGCACCGGCTGCTTGTCCACCAGGGCCTGCGCTTCCTCGATGCGCGCCTGATAGTCGAAGTCAGGCGCGTCATTGGCGGCTTTGGTCACAATGGTCAGTGATTGCGCCGGGGATTTTTTAGCGGTAGCGCGCTTTTGCGCTTTGGCAGATTTCTTGGTGCTTTTTTTGACCGATAGCCCCGCCTTTTCTTTAATGGGGGCGACGGCAGGCACGGCGGGCTCTGGGACTGCTGCCTGCGCGCCATTGAGGGCGAGCAAAAAGACGCTCGCCACAACAAACAGCCTCACCATTTTCCTCGACATCGGCGCAAGCAACTTTGTTTCCGGTTTATTCTACCGGCTCAAGGTTAAGGGTCTCTTTGCAAGCGAACAGCAAACCGCGTCCAACAACGCCAGCGAATCAAGTAATTCTATGCTGAACACGGGTTTGCCGCCTTCGGATTTCCTGTGGAACTTTATCAATCACCGCCGCCATGATCCGGCTGATAATAATGAAGGCTGGGCGGGCGCGGCGTGATCGCCAGGCGAGTTCCCATCCCGGTTCCCGCCGCCAGCGCGCGGTGCCAGCGCTCTTCCGGCGCGAAGACGATGTCGCCAAACTCCGCGCTGATCAGCGGTACGCCTTCGATCAGGAATTCTTCCTTGCCTTCCATGACCAGCCAGAATTCGGCGAAATTCTCATGGAAGTGGCCGAAATTGTCGGCGGGAGGGGTGGGAACGCCCTGCTGGCGGATGATGTTGGCCCAGGTGTGATCGTCTTTCACCGCGCCGCCGCCTTTGCCGTTCTTGGCGACAATGTCCCCTTCGAAATCGATATAGGGCTTGTTGGTCTCGTCATATTTGCCGCGGCCGGTGTAATTGGCCTTGATGAACTTCATGCCTTTTGCCGGCTCCGGGGTTTCGCTGACCGGATAGTTTGGCGTTGCCCCGGCGGCGCGGACTTCAAACCGCAAAGCCGGCGCATCGCCCACCGTCTCCATGCTGTAAGGCACGCGATAGGGCACCTGGACCAGGAAGCCCTTGGAGGCGATGAAAGGTTCCACGCCGTCGATCGTGACCTTCATTTGGCCCGATACCACCACCCAATAGACGCGGTCATCGGCCCAGAACACGGTCTTGGTCTTTTTGCCCGGACCCATGGAAATATATTGGCCGATGAAATCGCGGGTCAGCACTTCGGTCTCGGCCCAATCCGCCTTGCCGCGATGACGCGCCACGATGTCGGTGAATTTCTTGTACGGCTTGTTGGGCCCGGTGAAGGGCGCCGGCTTTACGGGCACGGGCGCCCAGGCCTGCAGCGGCGTGGCGCTTTGGGCAGGGGCCGCGAGTGAAAACAGTGCTGCGGCTGCGAAATACTTCAAATGTCCTGACGTCCCCATCCCTGCCTCTTTTGTTTTGCTGGCTTCCAGGATAGCCGCCAATGGCTGTTCCCGCAAAGCGCCGGTGGTCACACCAGTTCGCCTGCCGGCGGGACGCCTATGTCTCGTCAGGCAATGATGCCAAACTGCCCACGCTTGATAATAACAAGATTTGGGGGCAGTCATGGATCGTCGCGATATTCTGAAGTCCGTCGCCATCGGCGCGCCGCTGGTGATGGCGGGGATGGGGGCGCGCGCCGCATCGGCTGTGCCAGGCGCGCGCGCCACCGCCGTCTCAGTCGTCGGCAATGCTTTTCACATCAACGGCCGGCCCACCTATCCGGGGCGATCCTTCCAGGGCAACAAGATCGAAGGCCTGATGTTCACCTCGCGCATGGTCAATTGCATCCTCAATGACCAGAATCCGGAAACCCGCGGCATGTGGGCTTATCGCGACGGCCCCTGGGATCCCGAGCGCAATACCAGCGAGTTCATCGCCGCCCTGCCGGTCTACAAATCGCACGGTTTGACCTCGGTGGCCTTCAACATCCAGGGCGGCAGCCCCATGGGCTATGGCTGGCATCAGCCTTGGCACACCAGCGGCTATACCGCCGACGGCAATCTGCTGCCCGATTATCGCGCCCGCCTGATCCGGGTGCTGGACGCGCTGGACGCCAACGGCATGGCGGCGATCCTGGGCTATTTCTATATTTCGGCGACACCCGCTTTGAAGGATGAAGCCGCCTTGATCCGAGCTGCCGATCAAGTCACCGACGTTTTGTGTGAAGGCGGCTACGGCAACGTGATTGTCGAAGTCGCCAATGAATCCGATCTCACGCGCTGGCCTTATGACATCGTCCTGCCGGCCCGCGCGCATGAGCTGGTCACCCGCATCCAATCGCGCAGCAAAGGCAAGATCAAAAACCCGGCGGGCCGCCTGTTGGTCAGCACCAGCTATGTCCGGGAAACCACCTTGCCGGAAAGGTTGTTGCAGGTGGCCGATTGCGTTCTCTGGCATGGCAACGCCTCGCCCACGCCGGAGTCGATCCACACCAAGGCCAAATCCCTGCGCGCCAGTCCCGGCTATCGCGGCCAGCCCTTGTTGAACAACGAAGACGATCATTTCGACTTCGACAAGCCGCAGAATAATTTCATGGCGGCGGTCGAGGAATATAGCGGCTGGGGCTATTTCGATTATCGCCAGATTCGTGAGCCGTTCGAGGATGGCTATCAGAGCCTGCCGGTGGATTGGGGCATCAACTCCGCGCGCAAAAAGGGTTTCTTCGGTCTGCTGGCAAAGATCACCGGCGCCGCGCCGGTGTGAACAGCTTGCCTTCTCCTGGTCTGGGGATAAACTCAGACAAAAGGAAAATGGAGGACGGCATGGCATCCGGCGATAGTTTGAGCCGCAGAGGTTTCACGGTTGCCGCGGCGGCTGCTCCGTTTTTGGCGTTACCCGACAAGGCGCTGGCCCAAGGTTCGCCGGGACCATCCTTGGCGGCGCCGCCGACCACGGGCGCCAATGCCGTGCGCCAGATCGTAGTGCGGCTGGCAGGTGATCCCTTCGCCAAGCCCATCACGTTTCAACGCCATGATATGGCGCCGAAGCTGAAACCTTTTCCGTTAAGCGCGGTGCGGCTGGGCGAGGGGCCTTTCCGCGACGCCCAACGTGCCAATGCCGCGTACCTCAAGCGTCTTTCCGTCGACAGTTTGCTGCATGCTTTCCGGGCGAATGCCGGCATTGCTTCGAGCGCCGCGCCGCTGGGCGGCTGGGAATTGCCGACCGGAGAATTGCGCGGTCATTTCACCGGTCATTATCTTTCGGCTTGCGCCCTGGGTTATGCCAGTGCCGGTGACGCCGAATTGAAGCAGCGCGGCGACGCTTTGGTTGCAGGCCTGGCGGAATGCCAGGCCAAGCTCAATCAGGGCGGTTATCTCTCCGCCTATCCCACTGAATTTTATGACCGGCTGCAAAAAGGCGAGGTCTATGTCTGGGCGCCCTTCTACACCATGCATAAGATGCTGGCGGGCCTCTACGACATGCATACCCTGGCAGGCAATGCGCAGGCGCTCGCTGTCTTGAAAGGGATGTGCGGCTGGGTGGATGGCTGGACGTCGCAATGGGACGAAGCCCATATGCAGCGCATCCTCAATGTCGAGTTCGGTGGCGTACAGGAGACATTTTATAATCTGGCCGCGCTGACCGGTGAGGACCGCTGGGCGCGGTTGGGCGATCGTTTCACCAAGAAGGTGATATTCAATCCGCTCGCCTCCGCCAGCGATCAATTGGCCGGCCATCACATGAACACCCATATCCCCCAAATCATCGGCGCCGCGCGGCGTTATGAGATTTCCGGCGACAACCGCTTCCATGATGTGGCGCATTTCTTCTGGCACGCGGTGGTGAACAACCGCACCTATGTCACCGGCGGTTCCTCGACCCGCGAGAATTGGCTGTCCAATCCCTCGCGCCTGTCGGAGGAATATCTGGCCGCCGACAGTCACCAGGAATGCTGCTGCTCCTATAATATGATGAAGCTGACGCGGCATCTGTTCGGCTGGGAGCCGGACGTTCGTTACGTCGACTATTACGAGCGCAATCTGTTCAACCACCGGCTGGGGACCATCCGCGCCGACGGTATGAACCAATACTTCCTGTCGCTCACCCCGGGCGCCTGGCGCACTTTTGGCGGCGAGACCGACACCTTCTGGTGCTGCAATGGCAGCGCCAGTGAGGAATACAATAAGCTCACCGACACGATTTACTACAATGACGGTCGCGATCTGTGGGTGAACTTGTTCATTGACTCCCGCCTGGATTGGAAAGAGCGCGGCCTTCAGCTGGTGCAGCACACGCGCTTTCCCGACGAAGCGCGCAGCCGCTTTGTCGTGGAGCAGGCGCCCCCCGAATCGCTGGCCATCAGCCTGCGCATTCCGTCCTGGACGACGAACAATGCACGGGTGCTGGTCAATGGCCGCGCCCTGGAAGCCGCGCCTTCTCCGGGCGGTTATTTCCGTATTCAGCGAAAATGGAAAAAAGGTGACAGCGTTGAGTTGGATATGCCCATGGCTCTGCATGTCGAAGCCTTTGCCGATAACCCGTCCTTGCAGGCGGTGCTGTATGGGCCGCTGGTGCTGGCGGGCCAATTCCCGCTTGGCCAGGTGCCTGTGCCGGTCGACAAGCCGCACGGGCCTGACGTGGCGCATGCGTCGATCAACGTGCCTGCTCTGTCTGTGGCGGGCAAACAGCCGCAGGACTGGTTGAAGCCCGGCACGGGACAGGTCTGGCACACCAGTGGTATCGGCCAGGACATCGTCTTCAAGCCCTTTTATCAAAGCCAGGAACGCTACGTTATTTACTGGAAGACGGTGTAACGGCGGCGAGCCCGTGCCTCTATTATAGGCAGACCGGCAACGGTCTCGGGTCGTGCCCTATCTGAATAGCCGATGGCGGGTTTTTTGACGCCCTCGTGCCGACCTGCTTAAAATTCCTTTCATCTTTCTTCCGCGGGGGCGGCTTGAAGACTTTGCAGCCGGCATCGGGCGCGCCAGACGCGTCCGCCAACACGCTTTCGCGTTTTCTGGCGCAGACTCATGCCGCCTTGCTGCGCGATCAATCCGGCGCGGTGGCGGATTATATTCCCGAGCTGCTCAAGGCCGATCCGGCTCATTTTGGTATCGCCCTGGCGACCACAGACGGCCACGTCTATGAGTCCGGCGATGCGAGTGTGCCGTTCACCATCCAGTCCATCTCCAAAGCCTTTGTCTTCGCGCTGGCGTTGGAGAAATTCGGGCCGGACCGGGTGGCGCTGGCGATCGGGGTGGAGCCCAGCGGTGATGCCTTCAACTCCATTCGCTTGAGCGCCGACAACCGGCCGTTCAATCCCATGGTGAATTCCGGCGCCATCGCCTGTTCCGGCCTGATCCGTGAGGCGGAAGGCGAAAAGGCGTCGGAATATGTCCGCCATATGCTGGGCCGGTTTGCAGGCCGCGAATTGGATGTCGATGAAGCGGTGTTCGACTCCGAACGCCGGACGGGCGACCGCAACCGCGCCATCGCCTATCTCCTGCGCAATTACGGCATCATCAAGGACGATGTAACCGAAGTGTTGGACGTCTATTTCCGCCAATGTTCGGTGCTGGTGACGGCGCGAGACTTGGGCGTAATGGCGGCGACCTTGGCCAATGGCGGCGTCAATCCTTTGACGCGGGAGCGGGTCATCAGCCCCTACACCGTGTCGCGCACGCTTTCGGTGATGACCAGTTCAGGCATGTACGACTATGCGGGGGAGTGGATTTACCGGGTGGGCATTCCCGCCAAAAGCGGGGTGGGGGGAGGGATTCTCGCCGCTCTGCCCACCCAATTCGGCCTGGGCTCTTTCTCGCCCCGGCTGGACGATCACGGCAACAGCGTACGCGGCTTGAAAGTATGCGAGGAATTTTCAAAGGCCTTTGATCTGCACATTCTCAATGGCGCCAGCGATGTGCGGGGCTGCATTGTCGCGGATTACGATCTGTCTCATGTCTCGCCCAGGGGCCGTCAGCCGCATGAACAGACCATCCTGGATGAGCATCGCAGCAGCGTGCGCATTATCGAATTGACCGGCACGCTTACTTTCGCCAATGCCGATCATATTGCCCGCCGGGTGGGAAGCAATCGATCGCAGCAGATTTTGGTGCTGGATTTCAGCCGCGTGCCCAGCATGAGCACCGGCGCGGCCAAAATTCTGGCCGATGTGTTCGCCGGCTTGCGGGCGGGCGGCATCACCCCGGTGGCATCCGGCTTCGCCAGAAGCTCCGCCAATTGGACCAGCCTGACGCAGCATTTGGTCGAGGCCGCCAAAGTGCGTGATTTCGCGAGGCTGGATGAAGCCATCGAATGGGCGGAGGACCAACTCATCTTTCGTTTTGGCGGCCTGATGCAGGTCAAGGACGTGATGGATCTGGCAGAGCAGGAATTGCTGGCCGGCCTGCCCGGTGCGTTGGTCGAAAAAGTGGCGGCGCTGGGCACGCCGCGCGCCTTTAACACGGGGGAGCAGATATTTTCCAGCGGCGCGGCTTCCACCTCGATCTTTTTCCTGCAGCGCGGCATGGTCAGCGTGAAGCTGCCTGACGGTGTGCGCCTGGCGACCTTGGTCCCCGGCACGGCCTTCGGCGAAATGTGCCTATTCGAAAAATCGCGCACCGCCGATGTATGGGCGGATAGCCCCATCCGCTGCATCGAACTGCCGCTGAGGCTTTTCCATCAGATCCGGGAAGACCATCCCGAATTCGGCGAGCAAACCATGCGCAACCTGGCCGAACTTATGGTGCGGCGGTTGCGACGCGCCAACCGGCGCATCGATCTGCTCAGCGGGCCTTAACTTGCTCTAGATCTAGAGATGCGCGGCCTGGGCCAAGAGCGCGAGCATGACGATATAGGTCGCCTGGTGCAGCAGCTGGTCAAGGCCGAAGACGATCCAATAGGCGCTGCGGTCGATGCGCAGCCGGTAGCGGTGGTCGATATACAATTTCAGCCAATCGACATGATAATGGACCAGGAATTCGCCGACCAAGAGCACCGCGATCAGCCCGGGAGCGCCGCCGATCAAGAGTATCGCGGGAAGCGAGCCCAAGGCATGCAAGCCGGCATGGATGAAGCCGGCACGATGACCGTAAATCCCCTTGTTGCGATAGAGATAGGCGGTTTGCAGCACAAAATCGCAGACAAAGTGCTTCACCTCGAACAGAGCGAGGCTTGATAAAAGAAGGACGCCGGTGGGACTCATGGAACGATGCCGAGATGCATGGGTCCAGCATCCAGCCGAACCGCGACAATATCAAGATGGCCGCGCCGGCCGTTAACCGACTTAACAAATCAACCGGCTGGCAGCATGCGCATCAATTCGCTAGGGTTTGCGGGCCGATATTGGATAGAGGCTGGCTGTGTCTTCCGTTCTGGAATTTTGCCGCGATATTCCCCTTCGCAGCTTTGAGCCTGGCGCAATCCTGCTGGCCGAAGGCGAAAAATCGGGTCTGCTTTACGTTCTGGCGGACGGCGAGGTTGAGATCGTCAAAGGCGATTTCCAGATCAACCACGTCTCCGATCCAGGCGCTATTTTCGGGGAAATCTCGGTTTTGCTGGATATGCCTCACATGGCGACGGTGCGCGCGCTGACCCCTTGCCGCGTGCATGAAATCAAAGGTGGCGCCGATTTCCTGCGGTCGAATCAAGAGATCACCTTCCATCTCGCCTTGTTGCTGGCCCAGCGCCTTAATGGCGTTTCAACCTATTTGGTCGATCTCAAGCACCAATTTACCGATCGCGACGATCATTTGGGCATGGTCGATGATGTTCTGGAGAGCCTGGTCAACCAGCAGCGCCAGCGCTTTGCGCCGGGTTCGGATCGCGATCCGGGTTTTTAGGCTCTAAGCCATTCCGGCAACTGCTGCAGCTGTGTCACCGGGCGCTGGAGCGGCTGGTCGAGATGGACGGCTTCCATCCCCGTCGCTGACATCCATACCGCCTGGTGAGCATCGGTATCGATGATGACATGGGTAGGTGTGGGGCCGGGCTGCTGGCCGGAATTGAACACCCATGTCTGATTGATGCGGTCGGCCCATGAGCCGTCTTTGACGAATGGCGCTTGATGGATATGGCCGGAAAAAACCAAATTGGGTTTGTAGCGTCCGATCCAATCCGTCAATTCGGCATCGCCATAAAATTTTTGACCGTCCCAGCTGGTAGGCGAACCAAGAGGCGGGGCGTGGTAGACCCATATCCAAGCGCGTTTTTCCCTGGCCCTGTCGCGCGCCAACTGGGCTTCCACCGCCTGTTTGCCGAACGGTCCATCCCACCATGGGCAAATGGTGACCAGAATATCGCCCAACATGATGCTGTCGCCATCGCAAGGTATGCCCAGCTGGCGCACCCGGCGCATCCAAGCGGCCGTTTTTTCGCCGCTGGGGTCGCGCGAATCCAAATCGTGATTGCCGGAGGAAACGATGATTTGCGCAGCCGCCATCAATCGCTTCAGATATTTGAGGATCACGACAATCTGCACACTGCCATCGACCTGGCCGGAAATGTCCAGCTGGTCGCCCGCGATCACGACCGCGTCGAAATCCCGCGCCACCGCGATGGTCCAGTCATATTGCTTGAGCGCGTAGTGAAGATCAGAAACCAGCAAGATGCGCATCATTCAGCCCCCGGTGAATCATGACAGATAGATGACAGTTATGCACGGGATGTTGTGGCTGAAACTGCCCCATGATAGTTCTTCGCGCCTTGCTGGCCGGTGCAGGCGCACAGAGGAAAAAATGACGCAAGCTGAAGTTTTTAAGCCGAATTTTCTCGGCCTTTTCAAAAGCGAGGAGAGCCCCGCGCATGTGAAAGCGGGCGACGCGCTTTTTCACAAGGGCGATAGCGCCAACTGCATGTATGTCCTCCTGTCGGGC